>Ga0164243_10005268_pt1 | contig 19814 bp, 19 predicted proteins | sample OricompcompostOP_FD_108781 | JGI IMG/M metagenome (GOLD analysis project Ga0164243, IMG submission 108781) | Organic Plus compost microbial communities from Emeryville, California, USA - Original compost - Organic plus compost (OP) | ecosystem: Engineered > Solid waste > Mixed feedstock >... | reverse complement strand
TCACGGGCGTGTGCTGTGTTCATGCGCTCTCGTCAGATCCACCACGCCGGTAATGACGAGAGCGCATGAACACAGCACACGCCCGTGAGAAACGCGATTCCGATTCGCAACATGCGCGCCTCCCTGGCGCCTCGCTCCGTGAGTGCAATGCCGACCTCGCTTGCGCGCGCGAGCGGATCCCGGAACCATTGTCGGCGCCGACCCGCTGATCCGTCAAAGTCTCTCGATGTCAGGTATGCCCAGGCGCGTCTTCAAACCGTTAAGCCGACAACGCCACCGCTGGAAGGCGCGCTGGTTCATGCGCCCGTTCGCCGCATGGCTGGAGAATCCGGCCTATTGGAGCCTGAATCGGCGCAATGTGACCCGGGCGTTTTCGCTCGGACTGTTTCTCGCCTTCGTCCCCCTTCCGATCCATGCCCTGCTCGCGACCGCCCTCGCCTTGCTGCTGCGTCTCAACATTCCCGCGGCAGTCGTCGGTACCTTCCTTGCGAATCCTTTGACGATGGTCCCGATGTTCGTGTTCGCGTACTGGGTCGGCTGTGCGCTCATGATGCTGCCAGCCGAGCCGATTCATTTCTCGATGAGCTGGAACTGGTTCACGACCGAGCTCGTCCCCATCTGGCGTCCGTTCCTGCTCGGCTGTTTCACGATGGGGCTCGCGGCCGCGCTGACCGGCTACATCGTGCTCGCCGGACTGTGGCATGCCACGCTGCTGGCCAGATACCGCCAGCGCAAGCCGGGCGCGGCGAAGCGCGATCAGACCAAGCGACCATCCTGAAGCGTGAGCGTGCGCTGCATGCGCGCCGCAAGCTCGGGCGCATGCGTCACGATGACGAGCGCCGTGCCGAGCTCGCGGTTGAGCTCGAGCATCAGCTCGAAGACCTGTTTCGCGTTCGCGCCGTCGAGATTTCCAGTCGGTTCGTCGGCCAGCACGATCGGAGGCTGCGTGACGAGCGCACGCGCGACAGCGGCCCGCTGGCGCTCGCCGCCCGACAGCTGACTCGGCCGATGCTCCAAGCGTGCGCCGAGCCCGACGCGCTCGAGCAACTGCTGCGCCCGAGCGCGCGCCTCGGCGACGGGCGTGCGCCGGATCAGGAGCGGCATGCACACGTTCTCGAGCGCGGTGAACTCCGGCAGCAGATGATGAAACTGGTACACGAATCCCAAAGCGCGATTGCGCAATGAGCCGCGCTCGACGTCGTTGAGCGCGCTGATCTCCTGGCCGGCGATCGATACCGTGCCTGCCGTCGGCAGATCGAGCCCTCCGAGCAATTGCAGGAGCGTCGTCTTTCCCGATCCCGAGGCGCCGACGATCGCAAGCCGCTCGCCGCGCTCGACGACGAGATTCACGCCCTTCAGCACCTCGACCGCGATCTCGCCTTGTTGAAAGGTCTTGACGAGATCGCTGCAGGCCAACACATGGGTTTCGTTCGATGCCATAGCTCTGAAGGTGCCTAATCGTGCCGCAGCGCTTGCGCCGGCTGGGTTCGCGCCGCTCGCCACGATGGATACAGCGTCGAGACGACGCAGAGGAAAAATGCGACGCCCGCGATCTTCGCGACATCCGGCCAGGACACGAGGGCCGGCAGATCGCTGATGTTGTAGACCTCGGCATTGAGGAAATGCGTGTGCAGCAAAGCCTCGAGGCCGTGCACCAGCGACTCGAGATTCATGGCGAGCAGGACGCCGCACGCGATGCCGACGAGCGTGCCGATGATGCCGATCCCGATCCCCTGGGCCATGAAGATCGCGAGAATGCTGCGCGGGGTCGCGCCCATCGTGCGCAGGATCGCAATCTCGGAGCGCTTGTCCTTCACGACCATGACGAGCGTGGAAACGATGTTGAACGCCGCGACCGCGACGACCATCAGCAGGATGACGAAGAACATCGACTTCGCGAGCTGAATGTTGTGGAAGAAGTTCGCGTTCTTGTTCGTCCAGTCGTTCACGTAAAAGGAGCCGCCGAGGGAACGCGCGAAATTACGCACGATGCGCGGCGCGGCGAAGATATCCGCGACCTTCAGGCGCAGCCCCGTGACCTCGTCGCCCTTGCGATAGAGCTTCGCGGCGTCGGCGAGGTGGACATAGGCGAAATTGCGATCGAACTCGTACAAGCCCGACTCGAACGTGCCGACGACCTTGAACCCCCGCATGCGCGCCATGACGCCGGCAGGCGTGACGACCGGCTGCGAGGTCGCCATGACGACTCGGCCGCCGATGCCGACCGCGAGCTTTTTCGCAAGCTCGCTGCCCAGCACGATGCCGTAGCTGCCCGGCTGCAGCGCCTCGAAGCTGCCCTCCTTCATCTTCGCAGGCAGCTCGGAGACGTTGCGCTCGAGCTCCGGCAAGATGCCGGTGATTGCGACGCCCGCGCTTTCGCCGCCGGAGATCAAGAGCGCCTGCTCCTCGATATACGGCGCGCTCGCGACGATGTCGGGATTCTCGCGGGCGCGCTCGGCCATCGCCTCCCAGTTGTCGAGCCCTTCGCCGAACGCGCTGATCGTCGCATGCGGCATCAGGCTCAGGATGCGATTGCGCAGCTCATGCTCGAAGCCGTTCATGACGGACAGCACGGCGATCAAGACGGCCACGCCGAGCGCGACGCCGCCCATCGAGATCGTCGCGATGAACGACACGAACCCGCGGCCGCGATTCGCGCGCAAATGACGCCAGCCGATCAAGAGCTCGAAGCGCTCACTCATATCGCAGGGCCTCGGCCGGTTCGGTCGCTGCGCCTCGCCGCGACGGATAGATCGTCGCGAGCACGGTGAGCACGAGCGCTATGCCGGTGATCCACACGACCTGCGGCCAGCGCACCTCGGAGGGCACCTCGGTGATGTAGTACACGTTCGGATCGAAGATGTGCACGCCGAGCGCATTCTCGATCGCCGGCACGATCGTCTCGACGTTCAATGCCAGAAGCAGCCCGAGCGCGCAGCCGAGCAAGGCGCCGAACCAGCCGATGATGAGGCCTTGCGTGAAAAACACGCCGGTGACGGCGCGCGGCGTCATGCCGACGGTCCGGAGGATCGCGATGTCGTTGCGCTTCTCGTTCACGACCATGACGAGCGCCGCGACAATATTGAACGCCGCGACAGCGACGATGAGCATCAACAAGACGGAGGTCATGGTCTTTTCGATGCGCACGGCGCGAAACCACGTCGCGTTCTCGATCGACCAGTCGCTGGTCGTGAAGCCCTCGCCGAGGTGCTTTGCGATCGCAGGCGTGCGCTCGGGCGCCTCGAAGATGTCCTCGAATTTCAGGCGCAGCCCGCCGGGCGCGCCGTCGGTTTCCGCGATCGCGGCCGCATCCTGCAAGGCGATCAATGCCAAGGTGTTGTCGTGCTCGCCGGCACCGACCTGGAAGACGCCGCGCACCTCGAAGGTCTGAATCCGCGGTTGAATGTCGATGCCGGCGATCGCGCCCTCGCCTGCGGCCGATCGCACGGGCACCAACACCGTGACTTCATCACCGATGCGTGCGTCGAGCGCGGCCGCGATGCCGGCGCCGAGCAGGATGCCGCGCCTGCCCGGCTGCAGATCATCCAAGCGGCCGAACAGCATGTGCTGGCCGAAATCGGACACCTTCGGCTCCATCGCCGGATCGACGCCGCGCACGATCGCCGGCCGCATTTCCTGCCCGCGCCCGACCATGCCCTGCAAGTCGAGAAACGGCGCGACGCCCACGACGCCGTCGCTCTTGCGAACCTTATCGGCGAGCGCCTGCCAGTGCTGCATCTGCTCGGGGCTGCCCGAGATGGTCGCGTGCGAGGCGAGACTCAGGAGCCGGGTGCGCGTCTCGCGCTCGAGCCCGTTCATGACGGAAATGATGACGATCAGCGCCGCGACGCCGAGGCATACGCCGAGCATCGACACCCAGCTGATGAACGAGACGAAAAAGCCGCGCTCGCGACTGCGGACATAGCGCAGGCCGACAAAGAGGGGGACCGGGTGGAACATGTAGGCCGGGAAGGCTACACGTCTCGCCCCCAAACTGTGAACTGCGACAACAAATCAGGGGGCCGCGCTTGGTGGTTATGTAAGCGCTGCTATAGAGTCCCGGCACGTCTTTCGGCCGAGTTGGAGGCCCCGCAGTGAGCCGTTACATGAGCCTGAGCATGCGCCGCCCTTCATGGCTTCTGTCCGCGCTGGCGAGCGCGGCGCTCATGACGTCGGTTGCGAGCGCCGACGAGCTGACGATGACGTCCCCGCCGCAGGGCTCGGCCGAGCAGCCGCCGCGCGGCATGTCGATGGAGAAAGTCGAGGCCAAGTTCGGCGCCCCGACGAATCGTGTCCCGGCCGTGGGCAATCCGCCGATCACGCGCTGGGAGTATCCGGGCTTCATCGTCTACTTCGAGCACAACCTGGTCTTGCACAGCGTCGTCAAGCCCTAATCTTCAACTCCACGTTCGCGGTCGACTCCCTTCTGTAGAAAAAGGCCGGGCATGCCCGGCCTTTTTCGTTCCACCGCGCATGCTAACCTCTCAGCCGCTTCGGGGACGCCGCCGGCGTCGATCCGAGCGCGCTGCTTTTGGATTTGCATTCGATGGCCAATCTTCACGAACCGCTGCTGCCCAGCAAAGCGCAAATGCTCGTGCGCTGGGGACAGCTCTATGGGTCCGCCACCTCGCTGTGGCTCGCCGAAGCGGCGCGGCGCGCGTCGGCGCCGCTGCTCGTCATCGCACAGGACGCAAGACAGGCGGCCCGCTTTCAGGATGAGCTGAGATTCTTCTGCGGCGCCGAGCTGTACATCGAGTCCTTCCCCGACTGGGAAACACTGCCCTACGACCTGTTCTCGCCGCATCCCGACATCGTGTCGCAGCGCTTGCGGATGTTGTCCGCGGTACCGCGGCTGACGAAGGGCATCGTCATCGTCGATCTGGAAACCCTGCTGCAACGGCTCGCGCCGCAAACCTACATCGATGCGCATGCGTTCGATCTGTCGGTCGGCGAGACGATCGATCTCGAGCAATTTCGTACGCGGCTGATCGGCGCGGGCTATGTCGTGAGCTCGCAGGTGATGGCGCCCGGCGAGTTCGCCGTCCGCGGCTCGCTGATCGACTTGTATCCCATGGGCAGCCAGACGCCCTTTCGCATCGATCTGTTCGATCAGGACGTCGAGAGCATTCGCATCTTCGATCCGGAGACGCAGCGCTCCGGCGACAAGGTCGAGGCGCTGCGGCTCCTGCCCGCGCGCGAATTCCCGCTCACGGCGGAAGGCATCCAGGGCTTCAAACGCCGGTTCCGTAATCGCTTCCCGGGCGATCTCACGCGCATGCCGGTGTATCAGGACATCGCGGAGGGCGCACCGCCCGCGGGCATCGAGTACTACTTGCCGTTGTTCTTCGATGCGTCGGCGACGCTGTTCGACTACTTGCCGCAGAACACGCTCGTCGCTGTCGATACCGATGTTGCAGCGCTCGCGCTGCAAGCCTTCAGCGACATTCAAGCCCGTTACGATCAACGCAGTCACGACGCGACGCGTCCCATCCTGACGCCGACCGAAGTCTTCATGCCCGTCGCGGAGCTCGCGCAGCGCCTGGAGCAGTTCCGGCGCATCGAGCTCGGACGCGTCGAGCTCGATCCGCTCACACAGACGGTTCCCTTTCAGAACTTCGGCACGCGTCCGCCGCCGCAGCTGCGCATCGATCCGCGCAGCGAAGAGCCCGCGCGCGAGCTGGCGAGCTTCCTCGGCGAATTCCAGGGCCGTGCGCTCATTGCCGCGGAGTCCGCGGGCCGGCGCGAAATGCTGCTCGACCTCTTGCGCCGCCGCCAGGTCGGCGCGCAGCTCGTCGACAGCTGGGCCGGCTTTCGCGACGGCTCGATGGAGCTTGCGATCACGGTCGCGCCGATCGCGACTGGCCTGCTGCTGCTCGAGCCGCATATCGCCGTCATCGCGGAGGAGCAGCTGTTCGGCGAACGCGCGAGCCAGGAACGCCGCCGTCGCCGCGCCGAGCGCGATCCTGAAAAGATCATCCGCGACCTCGCGGATCTGCATCCTGGCTCGCCCGTCGTGCACGAGGAATACGGCGTCGGCCGTTATCTCGGGCTGCAAACGATGGATGTCGGCGGCCTCACGAGCGAGTTCCTCGTCCTGGAATATGCGGACGGCGACAAGCTGTACGTGCCCGTGCAGGCGCTCGAGCTCGTCACGCGCTACACCGGCTCGCCCGCGGAAATGGCGCCGCTGCACAAGCTCGGCACCGACGCGTGGCAGAAGGCGAAGCGCAAAGCGGCGCAGAAGATTCGTGATACGGCGGCCGAGCTCCTGGATTTGTATTCGCGCCGCGCCGCGCGGCAAGGCGAGCAATTGGCCGCGAGCGAAGAGGACCTGCGCGCGTTCGAAGCCGCGTTCAAGTTCGAGGAGACGCCGGATCAGGCCGAAGCCATCCGGCAAGTCATCGCCGACCTGGGCAGCGGCAAGCCGATGGACCGCGTCGTCTGCGGCGACGTCGGCTTCGGCAAGACCGAAGTCGCGTTGCGCGCGGCGTTCGTCGCGGTGCAAGCCGGCAAGCAGGTCGTCGTGCTCGTGCCGACGACGCTGCTCGCGCAACAGCATTATCAGACGTTCGCAGACCGCTTCGCGGACTGGCCGGTGCGCGTCGAATCGCTCTCGCGTTTCCGCAGCGTCCGCGACATGAACGACGTGCTGCAAGGGCTCGAGAACGGCAAAGTCGACATCGTCGTCGGCACGCACCGGCTGCTTCAGAGCAGCGTAAAATTCAACCGGCTCGGCCTGCTCATCATCGACGAGGAGCATCGCTTCGGCGTCAAGGACAAGGAGCGCCTCAAGCAGCTGCGCGCCGAGGTCGACGTGTTGACGCTCACGGCTACGCCGATCCCGCGCACGCTCAACATGGCGATGGGCGGCCTGCGCGAGCTGTCGCTCATCACGACGCCGCCCGCATCGCGACTGTCGATCAAGACCTTCGTCTCGCAATGGGACAGCGCCACGATTCGCGAAGCGTGCTTGCGCGAAATCCGGCGCGGCGGCCAGATTTACTTCCTGCACAACAGCGTCGATACGATCGAGAAGACGGCCCGCTCGCTCGCGGAGATCGTGCCCGAGGCGCGCATCGCGATCGGCCACGGCCAGATGCGCGAACGCGAGCTCGAGCAGGTCATGCTCGATTTCTATCATCAGCGCTGCAACGTGCTCGTCTGTACGACGATCGTGGAAAGCGGCATCGACGTGCCTTCGGCGAACACGATCATCATCGACCGCGCCGACAAGCTCGGCCTCGCCCAGCTGCATCAGCTGCGCGGACGCGTCGGCCGCTCGCACCATCAGGCCTATGCGTATCTGCTCACGCCGCCGCGCAATCTGATGACGGCGGACGCCGTGAAGCGGCTCGAGGCGATCGAATCGCTCGAGGATCTCGGCGCCGGATTTACGCTTGCAACGCACGATCTCGAGATCCGGGGCGCCGGCGAGCTGCTCGGCGAAGAACAGAGCGGCCAGATGCAGGAGATCGGCTACGCGCTCTACATGGAAATGCTGGATCGCGCCGTGAAGGCGCTGAAATCCGGCAAGGTGCCGAACCTCGATCAGCCGATGCACCAGGGTCCGGAGGTGGATCTGCACGTCGCATCGCTGCTGCCGGACGAGTATCTCCCCGATGTGCACCTGCGCCTCGTCATGTACAAGCGCATCGCCGCCGCCGCGAATGCGGACGAGCTGCGGGAGCTGCAGGTGGAAATGATCGATCGCTTCGGGCTGTTGCCTGCGCCCGCGAAGAATCTGTTCCGCATCGCCGAGCTCAAGCAAGCGGCCCGGCAGCTGGGCTTGCGCAAGATCGATGTCGGGCCCGGCGGCGGATCGGTGACCTTCGAGCCGGACACACGCGTCGATCCCGGCGTTCTGATCCGCTTCGTGCAGCAGCATTCACGCACGCATCGCCTGGACGGCGGCTCGAAGCTGCGCTTCACGCTCCCGCTCGAAGCGGACGCGAAGCGGTTCGAGGCCGTGCAGTCGCTGTTGGATGCCTTGTCCAAGCCCGCGCCGGTCGCGGCGGACTCGCGCAAACAGCGCGCGAAGGGCTGATGCAGCCACCTGCTAGACTTCGCCCATGCACACACACGTTTCGAAGCTGGCCAAATGGCTCGGCGTCATCGCCTTGGGGCTCGTCGCATCGGCGAGCGCGCAGCAGACCGGGCTCACCTCGTACGACGTCGAGCTCGTCATCTTCCGCACGCTCGCGACGAAAGCGACGCCGGAAGATTGGCGCCTGGAAGCGGGCACGGCCGGCCAGCATCTCGCGACGACGGACGAAGATGCGCCGGACAGCGAACAGCCGATCGAACCGCCGCCGAGCGCACCGCTCGAGACGTTCCCCCCGCTCCCAGCGTCGAAATTCAAGTTGACCGCGATCGCGGACACCCTGCGACGCAGCCGCAATTATCAGCCGCTCGCGCACTTCGGCTGGACTCAGCCCGGATTCCCGCGCGGCGAATCACGTTACCTGTCGATCGATGGGTTGGTGCCCGCGGGCACGGGACTCGGCGGACAGATTGCGCTCGCGCGCGGCCGTTACCTGCATCTCACGCTCGAGCTGACATACGACTCGCCGGACGACGGCGGTCAACGGATGGTCCTGAAGCAGACGCGCCGCATGCGCAGCAACGAGCGGCACTACATCGATCACCCGAAGTTCGGGGTGATCGCGCTGATCACGCCGTCGACGGGCTGACGCCCTATTCGCACTCGCGACTGACGACGCGATTCCTGCCGAGGTCTTTGGCGTCTTTGAGCGCCCGCAGCGCGCCGTCGTAGATGCGCTCGGGCGCCGTGTCATGCGGCGGGACGAGCGATACGACGCCCGCGCTCGCGGTGACGTAGCGTGACACGCTCGAGCGCGGATGATGGATCGCGAGATCGCGCACGCGGCCGAGCACGGCTTCGGCGAGCTTCGATGCCTGAGCCAGATCGAGTCCGGTCGTGAGCGCGGCAATCTGATCTTCGTCATAGCGCCCGCACAGATCGCTCGCGCGGCGGAAGCAGCCGCCGATCACGCGCGCGATGCGGCGGAAGGATTGGTCGGCGCCCTGGCGCCCGAACACATCGCGATACGCGGCATAGTGATCGAGATCGAACACGAGCAGGCTCAGGCGGCGCGACTCGCGCTGCGCGAGGCCCCAGTCGCGCTTGATGAGCTCTTCGAAATACGGCCGGCGCAACAATCCGGTGAGCTTGTCGTCGCGCAGATAGGCGAGCATCGTCTGCGTGCTCATCGAGGGGTCGCGGCTCTCGGCCCGCGCGTCGCTGCGCAGCGCCCCGCCCTCGCGATGGAAGCTCGCGAAATGAGTGAGCTGTCCTTCGGGCGAGCGCAGCGGCACGAGCTTCACCTCATTCCAGAACAGCGTGCCGTCGCGGCGGTAATTGCGAATCAAGGTCTGGCAGGGGTGGCCCTCTCGCAGCGCATTGCGAATCTTCGTGAGGCCTTCCTGGTCGCGATCGTCGGCCTGCAGGAAGCGCAGATTGCGGCCGATGATCTGATCCGCGCTGTAGCCCGTGAGCTGCTCCATCGCCGGGTTGACGAACACGACCTTCCAATCCCCTTCACGCGCCTCGCATACCGCAACACCTTCGGGCGCAGCCTCCACGAGGTGCTTGAGCAAATTGGAATCCACGCTCGTCATTGCCGATATCGTCAAATGTTCATGAGTGGGCGTTAAGGTCAGGCGTTCAGCTTCAGGTCCGGACGTTCCATGGAGGCTTTCACGGACCGCTCGCAACTCTGCCAGGCCTCGCTCTGGCGCAAGGCCAGCCGGTCTCTGGCCGGTTTGCCATGCAGGCGTGCGAGGCGAATTTGACTGACAGGATCTTCGCTTCCCTGCAAAGATTCGATGACTTGGAGCACACCTTGGCGATTGTTGCAGACCGGAACCATGTCGCAGCCGGCTCGCAGGGCCGCCCGGACGCGCTCGGGCATGTCCCCGACGACACCGGCGCCGGCCATGTTGAGGTCATCGGAGAAGATCGCGCCCGTGTATCCCATCCGCCCCCGCAGCTCCTGCTGGAGCCATTTGCGGGAAAAGCCGGCGGGCAGCGGGTCGACGGCTGAAAACACGACATGGGCGGCCATGATCGAGGCCACGCCGTTATCGATCAGCCGCTGATAGGGATAGAGGTCGGCGTCCATGTCCGTGAGCTCGCGGCGGTCGACCGGCATGGCGACGTGCGAGTCGGGGGCGACGGCGCCATGACCGGGAAAGTGCTTTGCCGTGCCCGCCATGCCCGCTTCGCGCATGCCGTTCAGAAAGCTGACGGCCAGCTCGGCCACCACCTCGGGATCGCGATGAAAGGCGCGATCGCCGATCACGGAGCTCACGCCGTAGTCCAGGTCGACGACCGGGGCGAAGCTGATATCCACCCCGACGGCGCGCAGCTCGGCCGCCAACAACCAGCCGCACTGGCGCGCCAGCTGCCGGCCCGCCGCGGCGTCGATGTCGTACTCGCGGCCGATCGTTCGCATCGGCGGCAGCACGGTGAAGTCCTTGCGGAAGCGCTGCACTCGGCCGCCTTCGTGATCCACGCCGATCAAGAGCGGCGGCGTGCGCACGGCGCGGGCCTCCCTGATCAGCGCTTCGAGCTGCTCGATGCTCGCGAAGTTGCGCGTGAACAGGATCAACCCGCCGACGAGAGGATTTGCCAACAGCTCGCGATCCTCGGGCGTGAGGCTCGTGCCTTGGACGTCGATCATCAGCGGGCCGAGGGTCATGGGTTGGCTACGGGCTACGGGCTACGGGCTACGGTTGCAGAGTCGACGAGCGGCCGCATCGGGTCAATCGGACCAGGTGTTGAACGGCCGCTTCGCCAGGTTGAAATTGTAGTAACGCTCATCGTGCGTCACTTCCTCGCCGAGCCAGGCCGGCCGCTCGAACGGCTCGTCTTCGCTCGCAAGCTCGATCTCGGCGACGATCAGCCCGGCGTTGTCGCCGATGAACTCATCGATCTCCCACACATGGGCGCCGGCGCGAATCTCGTGACGGTACTTCTCAATTAACGGCCCGTCGCACAGCTCCTTGAGGATTTCATCCGCGTCCGCGAGCGGAATCGGATATTCGTACTCCAGCCGCGTCATACCCGAGCGCTTCGTCTTGAGATTCAGCCACGCCGACTCGCCCGCAATGCGCGCGCGGATCGAGCAGCGGCTGCCCGAGCTCAAATAGCCCTGCCGCATCAGCACGCGCTGCGCCACCTGCCCGCGCCAGGCGTCGGAGCAGAGCAAGAACTTGCGTTCGATTTCCAGCCCCATGAAAAAACGGCCTCAGCCTAACCCCCCTCCCCCGCACCGCGGGGGAGGGCTAGGGGTGGGGGAGCGCCCTTCCGGGAACCCACTCTCTCAAACACCGCAATCGACTCCACATGCGCCGTATGCGGAAACATGTCCATCACTCCCGCCGCCTGCAATTCAAACCCATGCTCATGCACGAGCAATCCCGCATCGCGCGCGAGACTCCCCGGATGACAGGACACGTACACGACGCGCTGCGCCCCGCTCGCCGCCACGACCGGCAGCGCCTCGCGCGCGCCGGCACGCGGCGGATCGAGCAACACCTTCGCGTAGCCGCGCTGTGCCCACGGCAGCATGCGCAAGTCTTCCGCCGCGAGATTGGCCGTGAAGAACTCCGCGTTCTCGATCCCGTTCATGCGTGCGTTCTGGCGCGCGCGCTCGACGAGCCCGCTCTCGCCTTCCACGCCGACGACGCGACGCGCCCGGCGCGCGAGCGGCAAGGAGAAATTGCCGAGTCCACAGAAGAGATCCAGCACATCCTCGTCCGCCTGCGGCGCGAGCAATTCGAGCGCCCGATCGATCATGCGCTCGTTCAAGCGCGCATTGATCTGAATGAAGTCGGTCGGCTGGAACGCGATCGAGACATCGAATGCGGGCAGCCGGTAGGACAACGCCGCAGGCTCGCCTGCGAGCTTTGCGACGGTGTCATAGCCGCCCGGCTGCACGTACAGCTCGACCTTGTGAGTGCTCGCGAACTCGAGAAGCAGCGCTCGATCGGCATCCGTAAGCGGGGAAAGAACACGCACGACGAGCGCGATCGCCGTATCGGCATGCGCGACTTCGATCTGCGGCACCCGATCGCGGACGCTCAGCGCCGTGATCAATTGCGACAACGGCTCGATCAACGCCGCGACTTCCGCGGTCAGCACTTCGCAGGTCGTCAGATCCGCGATGTAGGTCGTGGAGCGTTCGCGGAATCCCACGACGGTCTTCTGTTTCTTCGGCACCCAACGCGCCGCGAGGCGCGCGCGGCGGCGGTAATGCCAGATATCGGCCTGCAACGCCGGCAGCTTCGTTTGCGGCGACACGCGACCGATGCGCTCGAGCGAATCGAACAGCTGTTGCTCCTTGAACGCGAGCTGCTTGTCGCTCGATAGATGCTGCAACACGCAGCCGCCGCAGACGCCGAAGTGCGCGCATTGCGGCGCGACCCGATCCGGCGAAGGCACGAGCACGCGCTCGAGCCGGCCTTCGTCGAAGTTGCGGGTGCGCTTCATTCGGCGCCATTCGACGCGCTCGCCCGGCAGCGCATCGTCGATGAACGTCGCCTTGCCTTCGATATGCGCGATGCCGCGCCCCTCGTGCGACAGATCGACGACATCCGCCGTCTCGATCGTCGCACTCGGCCTCGTCTTCGCCCGCGCGTTCAACACGCCTCCCGCCATGCGGCCAGGAATTCATCGAAATGCGGCTTTGCCTGCACGCGCAGCGTCTCGCGAATGAGCGCGACTTCGGCGAGATACTCATCGCGGTTCAAGCGGCCGCGCATCAGCTCGAAGCGCAGGTAGATGAGAAACGTATTCAGCACATCGGTTTCGCAGTAGTTGCGAATCACATCGAGCCGGCCGTCGAGGTATGCATCCCATACCTTGTCGCCGCTCATGCCGAGCTTGCCCGGCAATCCGAGCAGGAGCGCCGCCGCCTGCAGGCTCACGCGCGCACGCGCCTGATAGCTCGACAGCACGTCCATGAGGTCGAGATGACGCATGTGGTAGCGATTCAGATAGTTGTTGTAGCGGAACGCCTGATCCTCATCGCCCGCCTCCCAGTAACGAGGCGCCTGGATGCCATGCCGCAAGGCGCGATAGTGCAGCACGGGCAGATCGAAGCCGCCGCCGTTCCAGGACACGAGATCCGGCGTGTATTTCTCGATGCCGTCGTAGAAGCGCTGAATGATTTCCGCCTCGGACGCGCCGGGCTCGCCGAGCGACCAGACCTTGAAGCCCTCGCGCACGCGCAGCCCGACCGAGATCGCGACGATGCGCTGTTGCTCGTACGACAGGAACTCGTGTCCCGCCTCCTCGCGCCGCTTCGCCTGCATGACGTAGCCGACCTGCTTGTCCGTCAGATCGCCCAAGTCATAGATGCGGCGCCCGAGCTCGACGTCGGGCACGGTTTCGATATCGAAGGCAAAAACAGGCGGCATGGGGTGGGGGGATAACGGGGGGTCAGCGGCGCGGTATTTTAGGGCGTGCGCGGGTTTCGCGCTGCATGGGTTTTCCCGTGAGCCGTGCCGCCGCTCATTTCTTCATCAACACCGCGACCGCGACGATGAGTCCGGCCTCGTCGCTCAGGGTGATGTGGCTCGCGCCGATGCCGAGCTTCTCGCACACCTCACGGCCGCGCTCGGACCAGACGACTTCCGGGCGCCCCCATTCATTCGCGACCACGCCCGCGTCGCGCAGCCACATGCCCTGCGCGAAGCCCGTTCCCATGGCTTTCACGATCGCCTCTTTCGCCGCGAATCGCATCGCGAGGAAGCGCACGCCGCGCGCCTTGGTGCGAAACAGCGCCTGTTCTTCGGGCATCAACAGATGCGAGACGAAGCGCTCGCCGTGACGGTCATAGACCTTCTGGATGCGCTCGATCTGCAGGATGTCGGTGCCGATGCCGAAGATCATGCGTGCGAACGCGCCCGCGCTTCGAGCATCAGGCGCTTCATTTCCGCGACTGCCTCGCGCATGCCGGTGATGACGGCGCGCGCGATGATCGAATGACCGATGTTGAGCTCGACGATCGGCGCAAGCGCCGCGATCGGCTGCACGTTGTGATAGTGCAGTCCATGTCCGGCGTGCACGGTCAGCCCGATCGATTGACCGTAGTGCGCCGCTTCCTGGATGCGTTTGAATTCGTGTTCGCGCCGCTCGCCCTGTGCCTCGGCATAGGCGCCGGTGTGCAGCTCGACGACCGGCGCACCGACGTTGCGAGCCGCATCCAGCTGCCGCGTGTCCGGATCGATGAACAGAGAGACGCGAATCCCCGCATCGCCCAGACGGGCGCAAATCGAGCGCAGCGCGTCTTCGTGGCCGGCGACGTCGAGGCCGCCTTCGGTCGTCACCTCTTCGCGCCGCTCGGGCACGAGGCAGCAATCCGGCGGGCGGACATCGAGCGCGATTTTCACCATCTCTTCGGTCGCGGCCATTTCCAGATTGAGCCGCGTTTGCAGGGCCTCCTTGCACATCCGCACGTCGCGGTCCTGAATGTGGCGGCGATCTTCGCGCAGATGAATCGTGATGCTGTCGGCGCCGGCCTGCTCGGCGACCAGCGCGGCGAAGACGGGATCCGGATACGTGGTGCGCCGCGCCTGCCGCAGCGTCGCGACATGATCCACGTTCACGCCAAGATGCAATGAAGACATAGGCAAGTACCGGCCAACAGATCGGCGAAGTATAGGCTGAAGCGGCGCCGCGTCAGGTCGGATTCGACCTGCGCAGGGCCAGGAGCACTTGCCGGCTCTTCAACTCGCGGCCGTCGAGACAGCGCTCGAGAGCGGCGCGCAACAGCCGGCGGGCGTCGGCGAGCGCGGCGGGCGCCGTCAATTCCTCGCGGGCGAGCGACAACAATGAGCTGCCTTGAAACACGAGGCTCCCTTCGGCGACGTCGAGCGCGCGCACAGCGCCTTGCTCCAGGCGATAGTGATACACGCGCGTCGGCTCGATCGCCTCCTGCGTGGCCGCCTCGACGTCCAACACCAGCCCATAGCCGAGCGCATCCAACAGGCGCTTCTCGAAAATGCGCAGCGCGCGCAGCGGCTCGGTCGAATGCTTCAAGGCATCGATCGTGGCCGCATAGAGCGCGAAGACGTCGGCGTGGCTGTCGTGACGCGCGAACAGCTTGAGCAGCAGCTCGTTGAGGTAATAGCCATTCACCAGCTGATCGGGCGGCATGATCGCGAATGCGCCGTCGAACTCGGCTGCGGTCAGCTGCCCGGCCTCGCCTCGCCCGCTCCAGGACACGAGCACGCGATTGAACGGCTGCAGCACCGGCATGAGCGAGCCCGATTTGTTGCGCCCGCCGCGGGCGCCTCGGGCGAAGACGGACACGCGCCCGAAGTCGCGTGTGAACAGCTCGAGAATCCGGCTCGTATCGCGATAGGGCCGATGATGCAGCACGTAGGCGGGCTGCAGCTCGACTCGCCTGCCTTCGGTGCTGCTCATGGTCTAGCGCAAGGCGACGAAGAGCGGCGGCGACGCTAGCTCTCGTAGCCGAGCTGGCGCAATGCGTTTTCGTTGTCGGACCAGTTTTCCTTCACCTTGACCCACAGCTCGAGATGCACGGGCCGTTTGAAGAGCTCGTTCATTTCGAGCCGCGCGGCGCGGCCGACTTCCTTCAATTGCTCGCCGCCCTGGCCGATGACGATCGCCTTCTGGCCCGAGCGCTCGACCCAGATGACCGCGTTGATCATGAGGCGCCCGTCCTCCTCCTCGAAGCGCTCGATGCCGACCGTCAAGCCGTACGGCAATTCCTGGCGCAGGCGCCAGGTGAGCTTCTCGCGCACGATTTCGGAGGCGAGGAATTGATCCGAGCGGTCGGTCACCTGCTCGGCGGGGAAATGCGGCGGCGACTGCGGCAAATGGCGCGCGATCACTCCGGGGAGCGATTCCAGGCCGCTGCCCTTGAGGCCCGACAGCGGAATGAGCTCCGCGAAATGCGCACGGCGCGACAGCTCTTCGAGAAACGGCAGCAGGCGCTCTTTCGGGAAGACTTTGTCGACCTTGTTGACGAGCGCAATGATCGGCCGGCCGCGCTCGGCCAGTGCATCAAGCACCCGTTGATCTTCCTCCGTCCAACGCAGCGCCTCGATGACGAACAGATTCACGTCGGCGTCGTTCAAAGAATTGAGTGCCGCGCGATTCATGTGCCGATTCATCGCGCGGCCGCCGCCCGAATGCAGCCCGGGCGTGTCGACGAAGACGATCTGCGCCTCCTGCGTCGTGAGAATTCCCAGGATGCGGTGGCGCGTCGTCTGCGGCTTCGGGCTGACGATGCTGATCTTGCGCTTCAACAATGCATTCAGCAGCGTCGACTTGCCGACGTTCGGGCGGCCGACGATCGCGGCAAAGCCGCAGCGGAAGCCCGGTTCGAAGTCGGCTTCGGGAGGTTCGTTCACGTCAGTTCTCGGAATGGGAGTCTCGCGGTCGGTTCAACTCATCGAGCAGCAGCTGCGCCGCAGCCTGCTCGGCGCGCCTGCGGCTCGGGCCCGTCGCAGTGGTTCTGAGGCCAAGCGCATTGACGGTGCACGCGACCTCGAACTGCTGATTGTGCGCCTCGCCCGTAACGGCATCGACACTGTACGTCGGCAGAGGCAGTCCTTGCGCCTGTAATGTTTCCTGCAAACGGGTCTTGGGATCCTTCAGTTCCGCCGCGGTCGGCAAGCGATCCAGGCGCGGCACGAACAGGCGCTCGATGACGTGCGCCGCCGCCTCGAAGCCGCCGTCGAGATAGATCGCACCGAACAATGCCTCCAGGGCGTCGGCGAGGATGGATTTGCGGCGAAAGCCGCCGGACTTGAGCTCCCCGGAGCCGAGCCGCAGCTGTTCGCCGAGATGTATCTCCTGCGCGATCACCGCGAGCGTTTCGCCGCTCACGAGGCTGGCGCGGAACCGCGACAGATCGCCCTCATCCGCGGCGGCGAACTCGCTGAAGACGAGTTTCGCCACCACACAGTTCAGGACGGCATCGCCGAGGAACTCCAGGCGCTCGTTGTGCGGCCCGCCCGCGCTTCGATGCGTCAAAGCGGCTTCGAGAAGCGCGGTGTCTTTGCACTCATACCCGAGCGCGTCGCGCAGCCATGCAGCGGCGCTCTTCAAGGCAATCGCCGGCCAGATGCCGGCTGGGGCTGGGTGGGCTTCCGTTCCCGCTGCAGTGAGTCGTTATTTGACATCGACGGTCTTGTCGAAATGCGCCACCAGCGAGATGTTGCCGATGAACGGCGCTTCGGCGTCGTAGAACGCGCGCATCGTGAAGCCGTCCGCAAGGCGTTTGATCTCGATGTCCTTCGGATCGATGCTCTTGATGTCCTCGATCGTCCAGCGGCGGTCCAGGGCGTTGCGCAGCTCCTGCGGGCTCGTGGCGCCCTCCTTCGCCGTCTGCTGCATGGCACGCACGACGGCCATGTATTCCATGTAGATCGGCGTGAGCCGGATGCCGCCGTACAACGCGAATCCCAGGATCGCGAGGATGATCACCATGCCGAGGAACGTGGCACCGCGCTGGCGTCGTAACATGCCGATACTCCCGCTGAAGTCTGTTGTTCTAAAGGCTCGAGTGCCGCTCGCGCTAATGGATCGCGTTGCCGATGCGATTCCAGAGCGGCGAATCCGGCAGATCCCAGTTGAACCAGATGCAGACGGCCTTGCCGACGAGGTTGCCTTCGGGCACGAGCCCGACGCGCTCGTAGCGGCTGTCCTGGCTGTTGTCGCGGTTGTCGCCCATGAAGAAATAATGATTCGCGGGCACGACATCGTCGTAATCGCGCGGCTCGCGCTCGGGGATGTACAGCACCTCGTGGGCGACATCGCCGAGCTGCTCGACGCCGAGCTGCGCGTCGGCCTGCGGACCGGTGTTGCGCGGACCGGTGTAAGTCCCGCTCAGCTTCACGTTCATGAGCTTGCCGTTCACGTACACCTTGCGGTCCTTCACGACGATGTGATCACCGGGCAGCCCGACCAGCCGCTTGATGTAGTTCGTCGAAGGATCGCTCGGCAGTCTGAACACGATGACGTCGCCGCGCTGCGGCTGGCCGATGGACACGATTTTCGTATTGAGCACCGGCAGACGCAGGCCGTATGAGAACTTGTTCACGAAAATGAAATCGCCGTCGAGCAGCGTCGGCATCATCGAATCGGACGGAATGCGAAACGGCTCGAACAGAAACGAGCGGATCAACAGGACGATGAAAATGACCGGAAAGAACGAGCGCGCGTATTCGACGATGACGGGCTCGCGCACCCTCTCTGGCGCCACCCCGCCCTCGGCCGCAAGCCGCATGCGCTTTGGTTTCCAGAGCCAGGCGTCCAAGGCCCAGATGATGCCGGTGATGAATGACGCGACGACGAGAATGAACGAGAAGTCGAACACCATGGCTGATTATTTTTCCTTGCCGACCTGAAGTACCGCCAGGAAGGCCTCCTGGGGAATCTCGACGGAACCGACCTGTTTCATCCGCTTCTTGCCTTCTTTCTGTTTCTCGAGGAGCTTGCGCTTGCGAGACAGGTCGCCACCATAGCATTTTGCCGTCACGTTCTTGCGAAGGGCCTTCACAGTCGCGCGCGCGACGATCTGGCTGCCGATCGCGGCCTGGACCGCGACTTCGAACATCTGCCGCGGGATCAGCTCCTGCATCTTGTCGACGAGCTCCCGGCCGCGCTGATAGGCATTGTCGCGATGAACGATCAGCGACAAGGCATCGACCTTGTCGCCGTTGATGAGCACATCGAGCTTCACGAGCGGCGCATGCTCGAAGCGGTTGAACTCGTAATCGAACGAGGCGTAGCCGCGGCTCACGGACTTCAAGCGATCGAAGAAGTCCAGCACGACCTCGCCCAACGGCAGCTCGTATTGCAGCGAGATCTGGTTGCCGAGGTACTGCATCTTCGTCTGCTTGCCGCGCTTCTCGGTGCACAGCTTGATGACCGGGCCCACGTGCTCGGGCGGCAGCAGGATGTTGGCCGTGATGATCGGCTCGCGCAGCTCCGCGATTTCGTTCGAGGGCGGCAGCTTCGCGGGGTTGTCGACGTAGACGAGCGTGCCGTCCGTGCGCTCGACCTCGTACACGACCGTCGGTGCGCTCGTCACGAGGTCCAGGTTGTATTCGCGCTCGAGGCGCTCCTGCACGATGTCCATGTGCAACAGGCCGAGGAATCCGCAGCGAAAGCCGAAGCCGAGCGCGGTCGACACTTCCGGCTCGTAGTGCAGCGCCGAATCGTTCAATTTCAGTTTCGCGAGCGCATCGCGAAACGCTTCGTAGTCGTCCGACTTCACCGGAAACAGGCCGGCGAATACGCGCGGCTGCACCTGCTTGAAGCCGGCGAGCGGCGCATCGCAGGGTCGGGCATCGAGCGTGATCGTGTCGCCGACCGGAGCGCCGTTGATCTCCTTGATGCCGGCGATGACGAAGCCCACCTCGCCGGTTTCGAGCGTCTCCGTCGTGAGCGACTTCGGCGTGAAGCGCCCGAGCTTGTCGACCTGATGGGCGCGGCCCGTCGACCACACGCGGATCTTGGCGCCGGTCTTGAGCGCTCCGTTCACGACGCGAACGAGCGACACGACGCCGACGTAGTTGTCGAACCAGGAGTCGATGATCAGCGCCTGCAGCGGCGCCTCGGGATCGCCCGACGGCGGCGGGATGCGCTTGACGAGATCCTCCAGGAGATCAGGCACGCCCTCGCCCGTTTTCGCGCTGACGCGCACGGCGTCCTGGGCTTCGATGCCGATGATTTCTTCGATTTCCTTGATGACGCGGTCCGGATCCGCGGACGGCAGATCGATCTTGTTGATGACCGGCACGACCTCGAG
>Ga0164243_10005267_pt1 | contig 19818 bp, 15 predicted proteins | sample OricompcompostOP_FD_108781 | JGI IMG/M metagenome (GOLD analysis project Ga0164243, IMG submission 108781) | Organic Plus compost microbial communities from Emeryville, California, USA - Original compost - Organic plus compost (OP) | ecosystem: Engineered > Solid waste > Mixed feedstock >... | reverse complement strand
TCTCCGTCTGCGGCAGCGATCCCGGCTGCACTCAGGAATGGACCCTGAAGCAAGCCTGTGCCCGCGCAGGCGGGTATTCAGGGTGACGCAGAAAAGACCCGGCCAGAGCCAAAGTCTTCCTCATGCCAAATGTCCACAGACCCTAGACCGCGCTCAACTCCCTGAGCCGCGCCACCAGTCCGGCGGTGGAGGCATCCTTGCCGTCGGGGCTCTGCTCGCCTTTTAGGATGGGGATGAGCTCGCCCGCCAGTTGCTTGCCCAGTTCGACGCCCCATTGGTCGAAGGAATTGATGCCCCAGATGGTTCCCTGGACGAACACCTTGTGCTCGTAAAGGGCGATGAGCCGGCCAAGGGCAAAGGGCGTCAGCGCATTGTGCAAGATCACCGTGGAGGGGCGGTCGCCCCGGAAGGTGCGGTGCGGCGCCAGCCGGTCGATCTCGGCCTCGGCGATGCCCCTGGCCAGCATTTCGGTGCGCACTTCCTCTTCCCATTTGCCGAAGGCCAGCGCCTCCGATTGCGCCAGGCAATTGGCGGTGAGGAGCAGGTGATGGTCGCCCAGGCGCTCCTGCGGCTGTGCGGCGAGGATGAAGTCGACGGGGATCACATCCGTTCCCTGATGCAGGAGCTGGAAGAAGGAATGCTGCGCATTGGTCCCCGGTTCGCCCCAGATGACGGGGCCTGTCTCGCAAGCAACGGGGCTGCCGTCCAGCGTCACGCTCTTGCCGTTGGACTCCATGTCGAGCTGCTGCACATAGGCGGGAAAGCGCTCCAGCCGCTGGTCGTAGGGGATGAGCGCCACGCTCGTGCAGCCGAGCGCGTTGCGCCGCCATATGCCGATGAGGGCAAGAAGCACGGGCAGGTTCCGCTCCAGCGGTGTTTCCAGGAAATGCCGGTCCATGGCGCGGGCACCGCTGAGGAAATCCCGGAAATTGCGCCCGCCAACGGCCATGGCGACGGAGAGACCGATGGCCGACCAGACGGAATAGCGCCCCCCCACCCAGTCCCAGAATCCGAACACCCGGGACTCGTCGATGCCGAAAGCCGCCGTGGCGTCGAGATTGGTGGAGAGGGCGGCGAGATGCCGGTTGGCCTCCTCCTCCCCCAGCGCCGCCACCAGCCAGCGGCGGGCGGAGGCCGCGTTGGCCATGGTCTCCTGCGTGGTGAAGGTCTTGGAGGCGACGATGACCAGCGTTGTGGCCGGGTCGAGCCCCGCCAGGGTTTCGCTGACATGAGCGCCGTCCACGTTGGAGACGAAATGCACGTTCGGCCCGCCGCCCCGGAACGGGGTGAGCGCCCGGCTCACCATGGCGGGGCCGAGGTCGGAGCCTCCGATGCCGATATTCACCACGTCGGTGAACGGCTTGCCGCCCGCGCCCGCATATTCCCCACCCCTCACAGCATCGGCAAAGGCGCAGACCCGCTCCAGCACGTCCTCGACAAGCCGGCCGACGGGCTGGCCGCCAATGGCGAAACCATCCTCCGGCCGGCCCCGGAGCGCCATGTGGAGGACGGCGCGCTTCTCGGTCTCGTTGATGGCCTCACCGGCGGCCATGGCGTCGCGGCGGCCTTCCACGCCGGCCGCCCTGGCCAGAGCGATGAGGGAGGCCATGGCCGGATCGTCAATCTTCTCTTTCGAGAAATCGATGGTGAGATCGTCGAGCGTAAAGCAGAATTTGGCAAACCGTCCGGGGTCCATGGCGAACAGTTCGCGCAGGTGAATCTCCTTGAGGCGCCGGGCTTCTCCCTCAAGCTGCTCGAATCCAGTGCCGGTCATGTATGTCTTCCCCTTTTATGGCATCGAGTGGTGTTCGGAATCACGCACGCCTAAGAATTACTGTTCCTCGATGAATACCGTCGCCCCGTCCTCGGCGCGGGTGACGACGTGGCGGAAGGCATTGAACAGCTCGCGGCCCCAGCCGTAATGCACGTCGGTCAGATCCACCGTCACCGGCTCACGGGCCTCGAACCCCTCCTCCAGCACCTCAAGCGTCCCCGCCTGCGCATCCAGGCGGATGCGGTCGCCGTCCCGCAATTTGGCGATGGGACCACCGGCGGCTGCTTCCGGGCTCAGGTGAATGGCCGCCGGCACGCGCCCGCTGGCGCCGGACATGCGCCCGTCGGTCACCAGCGCCACCTTGAATCCCCTGTCCAGCAGCACGCTCAATTGCGGGGTGAGCGAATGCAGCTCCGGCATGCCACAGGCCTTTGGCCCCTGGAAGCGCAGCACGCAGACGAAATCCTGGTCCAGTTCCCCGGCCTTGAAGGCGTCCACGACCGCCTTCTGGGTATGGAAGACGCGGGCCGGACCCTCGATGAGCTGATGCTCCGGCTTGACGGCGGAAATCTTGATGACGGCAGCGCCCAGATTGCCGCGCAGGAACTTCAGGCCGCCCTTGGGCTGGAACGGGTCGGAGGCCGGGCGCAGCACGTTGCGGTCCTTGCTTTCGCGGGGGCCGTCTCCCCACTGGAGTTCGCCATTTTCGTCCAGCTTCGGCGCGCGGGTGTACATGTCGAGCCCGGTGCCCATCACCGTGCGCGTGTCCGGGTGCAAAAGGCCGGCATCCAGCAGTTCGCCGACCAGGAAGGCGATGCCGCCGGCCCCATGGAAATGGTTCACGTCGGCGACGCCATTGGGGTAGACGCGGGCCATGAGGGGGGTCACTTCCGAGAGCTCGTACATATCCTGCCAGGTGATCTGGATGCCCGCCGCCCTGGCCATGGCGATGAGGTGGATCGTCTGATTGGTGGAGCCGCCGGTCGCGTTGAGCCCCACCAGGCCGTTGGCGAAGGCCCGCTCGTCCAGCACCTCGGCCACCGGCGTATAGTCGTTGCCAAGCGCGGTGATCTCCAGCGCGCGCCTGGTGCCGGCCCGGGTGAAAGCCTCGCGCAGCGGCGTGCCGGGGTTGATGAAGCTGGCGCCCGGCAGGTGCAGGCCCATCAGCTCCATGAGCATCTGGTTGGTGTTGGCGGTGCCGTAGAAGGTGCAGGTGCCGGGGGCGTGGTAGGACCTCATCTCCGCGTCCAGAAGCTCCTCGCGGCCGACCTGGCCGGTGGCATAGAACTGGCGGATACGGCTCTTCTCGTCGTTGGGAATGCCCGACGGCATGGGCCCGCCGGGGATGAACACCGCCGGCAGGTGCCCGAAGGTCGCGGCGGCGATGACGAGGCCGGGCACGATCTTGTCGCAGATGCCGAGGAAGAGCGCCGCATCAAAGGAGTTGTGAGTGAGGCCGATGCCCGCCGCCATGGCGATGACGTCCCGCGAGAAGAGGGAGAGCTCCATGCCCGGCTGGCCCTGGGTCACGCCGTCGCACATGGCGGGCACGCCCGCCGCCACCTGCGCCGTGCCGCCGGCCTTGCGCGCCGCGTCCTTGATGATGTCCGGATAGTCCTTGTAGGGCGCATGGGCGGAGAGCATGTCGTTATAGGCGGTGATGATGCCGATATTGCCGGCACTGCCACGGGCGATGGACTGCTTGTCGCCCTCCACCACGCAGCCCGCCACCACATGGGCGATGTTGCCGCAGGAGAGGCCGGCCCGCCAGCGCCCCTCGTCCCGCGCGCGGGCCACGCGTTCCATGTAGGCGGAGCGCGTCCCGGCGCTGCGCTTTCTGATGCGGTCTGTCACGGCTTCAAGCGTGGCGTTCAACGGCATGGACCAATCTCCTTTTGGCTCGGCTGCCCTGCATGTGCCGGCATGGCCTGCGCCGCGCGATGGCTCTCCCCCACTATCATAGGGCGGCCTTGCCCGCTTCAAAGGCCTGGCGGGCCAGCCGTTCGATAGTGCCCCAGTCTCCCGCCGCAATCGCCTTGGCCGGCGCCACCCAGGACCCGCCGACACAGAGCACGTTGGGGAGCCGCAGGTAATCCGCCATATTCTCCAGCGAGACGCCGCCCGTGGGACAGAATTTGGCCTGCGGCAGCGGCCCGCCGATGGCTTTCAGATAAGACACGCCGCCCGCCGGGCCGGCGGGGAAGAATTTCATCACCTCGATGCCCAGGTCCAGAAAGGCCATCATCTCGCTGGCCGTGGCGGCGCCGGGAAGCATGGGCAGGCCGGCTTCCGCCGCCGCGTCCATGAGAGTGGGCGTGGCGCCGGGGCTGACCCCGAAGACGGCCCCCGCCTCGACGGCGGCACGCACGTCGCCAGGCGTCACCAGTGTGCCCGCCCCCACCACGGCATCGGGCGCGGCATCCTTCATGGCGCGGATGACATCGAGCGCCGCCCGCGTGCGCAACGTCACTTCCAGGACAGAGAGTCCGCCCTTCGCCAGCGCTCGCGCCAGGGGTGCTGCGTGGGCCACCTCCTCCACCACGAGGACAGGGATGACGGGGGCGCGCTCGCAGATGCTCCTGATATCGCTCATGTGTCTCCCTCAGGCATAATAATAGACATCCAGCGGCACATGACGCTGGCGCAGGACGGCCCTGACCGGCATCTCCTCGACCGGTCCATCCGCCAGCGCCCTGTCGTAGGCCGCCTTCTTGTCCTTGCCGGCGAACATCAGGAGGATGCGCCGGCTCTCCAGGATGGCCGGAAGGGTGAGCGTGATGCGCGGCTCGGGGGCGCCGGGGGCGGTCATCGCCATGACCCTCCTGCCGGATTCCATGTCCAGGGCCTGGGCCAGCATGTCCCCGCCGGGAAACAGCGAGGCGGTATGCCCATCCCCACCCATGCCAAGGAGCACAAGATCGAACGGTCGGGGGACGACGGAGAGGTTCGCCTCGGCCTTGGATGCGGCCACGTAGGGGTCGGCGTCGCCGGTGAACAGCGGGACGAAGCGCGCCGCCTTCGCCACGTTCAACAGCGTCTCGTTCAGCATGCCGTGGTTGGAGCGCGGCAGCTCGGGCGGCACCCAGCGGTCGTCCACCAGCGTGATGGTGACTTGCGGCCAGGGCAGAGCCTCCTGCGCTAGCCGTTTCAGGGCCGCCTTCGGCGTCATGCCACCGGAGAGGGCGACGGCCGCCCGGCCGCGACGGGCCACGGCATCGCGGATGGTCTCCGCCATGGTGCGGGCCACGCCGACGCTCAGGCTTTCCTCCGTGTCGAACTGGGTGGCAAGCGGCCTCACATCCAGATGGCTCACATCGTTCATACAGACAGTTCCCGCCAGCTTCGTCCGTCCCTGTGGATGAGACGCAACGCGTCCTCCGGTCCCGAGGACCCGCTGTCGTAACGCTGCGGCACCGTGCCCTGTTCCTGCCAGGCCGCGATAATGGGGTCGACCCAGGCCCAGGCGGCCTCCACCTCGTCGCCACGCATGAAGAGGGTCTGGTTGCCCCGGACCACGTCCAGCACCAGGCGCTCATAGGCGTCGGGCATCCGCAGATCGTCAATCCCCAGCGACTTGGCGAAGGTCATGTCGAACGGCGCCTCGCGCAGGCGCATGCCGCCGGGACCGGGGTCCTTGATCATCTGGCGGAAGGTGATGCCTTCCTTGGGCTGCAGGCGGATGACCAGCTTGTTGGCGAGCAGCTTGCCCGCTTCCGGCGGAAAGATGGAATGGGGCGGCTCCTTGAAATTGATGACGATCTCAGACATGCGGGTGCGCAGCCGCTTGCCGGTGCGCAGATAGAAGGGCGTGCCGGCCCAGCGCCAGTTGGATATCTCCACCTTCAGCGCCACGAAGCTCTCGGTGGTGGAGGCGGGATTGCCGCAATCCTCCAGATAGGAGCTCGGGCCGCCTTCATACTGGCCGCGCGCCGTCATCCGCTCCACATTGGTGATGTTGATCGGCTCCAGGGCGCGCAGCACCTTCAGCTTCTCGTCGCGCACGGCGTCCGGCTCGAAATGATGCGGCGGCTCCATGGCGGTAAGGCAGAGGAGCTGCAGGAGATGGTTCTGCACCATGTCGCGCATGGCCCCCGCCTGGTCGTAATAGGCGCCCCGGCCTTCCACCCCCACGCTTTCCGCCACGGTGATCTGCACATGGTCCACATGCCGGGCGTTCCAGATGGGCTCATAAAGAGCGTTGGCGAAGCGCAGCGCCATGAGGTTCTGCACCGTCTCCTTGCCCAGATAATGGTCGATGCGATAAATCTGGCTTTCGTCGAAAACGGCGCTCAGGCGGCGGTTGAGCTCCCTGGCGCTCTCGAGATCCTGCCCCAGCGGCTTTTCCACCACCACCCGCTCGCCATTGCGCGCGCTCGCCAGGCCGCAGGAATGCAGCCGCTCGGCGATGGGTGCGAAGAATTGCGGCCCCACCGCCAGGTAGTAGACGCGGATACGCCCCTTCTTTTCGTCCAGGACAGAGGACAGATTGGTCCAGCAGTCCTTCGAATTGGCGTCCACCGAAACATATTCGAGGCGGGCGAGGAAGCGCTTCAGGATGTCCGGGTCCACGCGCTCCACGGCCTTCAGGGCATCGGTGGCGAACTGCCGGTAGTCCTCGCTGCTGAGATTGCTGCGCGCCGCGCCGATGATGCGGCATTCGTCCGGCAACTGGCCGGCTTCGTCGCGGTGGTAGAGGCCGGGGATCAGTTTGCGGCGTGCAAGATCGCTGGTGCCGCCGAAGATGACGAGATCAAAAGGGTCTACTTTGACAACATGCATGTGTGACGCCCTTGGTCGTTAAGGGACAGGGTGGAGACCTCAATGCCATATGCCTCAAGGATAACATTTATATTTTAAGACGCTAGCGCCAATCTCCCGCAGTGCAGCAATAGGGTGGGCGGGTGTAGCGGTCGTGTCTCAGGGGGCTGGATTCGCCGGTCAAGCCGGCGAATGACGAAAGCGAAAACCAGGGCGGACTGCCCCCAATCCTACAAGCTGCACTTCACCAGCGTGGCGCGGACATACCCCCTGATATCGGCGGCGGAAACGGCAAAGCGGTATTCGGTGTCGCCCCGTGCGATGGAGTGCTGGATGGGCAGCATGCCGGAGACATCCGTCGTCTCACCCCCCGGCTCGGTGAAATGCACGGTGACGGGCTTGGATGTGTCGAACCATGCCGCCGGGTCGCCATTGTCCAGCGTCGCGGACTGCCCTTCAGCGGACAGGATGAAGCTGTTGCCGTCGAAATTCACCGGCGTGACGGGATCGCGGCTGAGGGGAGACGCGACGGCGAAACGCTTCGACTCCTGCTCGGGCGAGCAGGTCTGCGCCTTGCGCGCGGATTCGAGGATGAGGCGGATGCGCTCGGCCTCCACGCCTTCATCCAGAAGCCCCTGGATGTTCTGATAGATTTCCTGGCCTTCGCCTGTCGGGACATCCTGCTGGTAGCGGTTCTGCCAGTCCCTCGCCTCCTGCTGCGCGGCAGCTTCGGCGGCGCGGGCCTGGTCGGTCGCGGTCTGCAGCGCTTCGTTCTTCGACGTCAGCTCCGCCACCTGGTCCTGAAGCTGTTTCAGGTCGGCGCGGGCCAGTTCCCGCCCGGCATACCAGGAGTATGCCCCAAGGCCGACGATGATGAGCAACAGGAAGAACCACCCCCAAATCTTGCGGCGGCGGCGGCGGCGCTCACGGGCGCGGCTGGATTTCAATCCGAACGACATACAAGCCCTTTAAACAATTCCATGGGTCTCTGCAAGCCGGCCATGAGCCGACGATAAGGAGCGGGCTCCTTTAGTTGTGAATTAGGGCGATTTCTGGACCATACGCAGGGCCGGACATGGCTTGCCTTTCCGGCCGGAGCCCCGCACCATAACAGCAACAATAAACAGGGGGTCGTCATGCATATTCATTCCATTTTCACCCGTGTCTTTCTCGTGCTCGCGCTGGCGGGCGGGCTGGCGTTCAGCGCCCAGGCGGCGGACAGCCCGTGGGTGCCGACATGGACGACCGCCATCAGCCCGCCGGGCGGCTTTGGTGGTCCCATGGAGTTCGAGAATGTGACGCTGCGCCAGATCGTGCATACCAGCGCCGGCGGCTCGGCGCTCAGAGTGCAGGTATCCAATGTTTTCGGGGAGAAGGAGCTGGTGCTGGGCGGGGCATCCGTCGCCCTGCAGTCGGAGGGCTCCGCCATCAAGGCGGGCTCCAGCCATGCCCTCACCTTTTCGGGACATGACGGCATTACCGTGCCGCCCGGCGCCACGGTGCTGAGCGATCCCGTCGAGATGGAGGTGCCGGCCTTCACCAACCTGTCGGTCAGCCTCTATTTGCCCAAGGGCACCGGTCCCGCGAATGTGCACGGCACCGCTATCCAGACCAACTATGTCTCTCAGCCGGGCAACCATCTGGGCGCCGAGAGCCTGCCCGTCGCCCACGAGATATCCAGCAGCGCCTTCCTCTCCGGTGTGGAGGTGATGGCTGGTAGGGGTGCGCGCACCATCGTCGCCTTCGGCGACTCCATCACCGACGGCATGGGCTCGACGATCAATGCCAACCACCGCTGGCCGGACCTCCTGGCGCAGCGCGTGGCCAAGACCTTTGGCGGCAAGGTCGCCGTGGTCAACCAGGGCATCTCCGGCAACCGCGTGCTGCATGACGTGGCGGGGCAGAACGGCATCGCCCGCTTCGAGCGGGACGCCCTCTCCTGGCCCAACGTGACGCATGTGATCGTATTGCTGGGCATCAACGATATCGGCTTTGCCAGCATGCCGGCGGGGCGGCTGGGCCCGGGCGTGGACACCTCGCCGGTGAGGGCGGACGAAATCATAGCCGGACATCGCCAATTCATCGCCAAGGCGCATGCCAAGGGTGTCAAGATCATCGGCGCCACGCTGACTCCCTATCAGGGCGCCGGCACCGCCAATGCCGAGGGCGAGGCCATCCGTGAGAAGGTCAATCAGTGGATTCGCGAGAGCGGGGAATATGATGGCGTGATCGACTTCGATGCCGCCGCCCGCGATCCGCAGAATCCGGGCAAGCTGAAGCCGGAGTTCCAGTCGGGGGACTGGATCCACCCGAGCGATGCCGGCTACGAGGCCATGGTGAGGGCCATCGACATGGCGCTGCTGAAATAGCGGGATGGACGCAGGAAAACGGCAGCGCTAGGCTGTCGTTCGGACAAGGGGAAACGCCGTCAAACGGCGGATAACAGAAAAGAGGGACTGGGGATGAATACCTTCCTTAAGACTTGCGTGCTGGGCGCCGCCGCCTGGCTGGCCATGGCCACGGGCGCCCAGGCGGCAGCCAATACTGCGGATTGCGACCGCTCCTGCCTGGAGAAATTCGTCGATACCTATCTCGACGCGGTGATCGACGATGCGCCGGAGAAGGCGCCGCTCGACAGGAACGTCATCTTCACCGAGAACGGTCAGCGCCTGCCGCTGGGCGAAGGCCTCTGGAAGAGCATGAAGGCCAAGGGCGATTACCGGCTCTTCACCACCGACGTGCCGGCCCAGGTGGTCACCGTATTCACCACCGTGAAGGAAGACGACCGCGACCCCAATGCCGAGGGCATTGGCGCCTTCATGTTCCTGCGCCTGCGCATCCATGACGGCAAGATCACCGAGATCGAACAGATTCTGGAGCGCAACCCCGATACCGCCAAGCGGGTGGAGGCCCTGGGCAAGCCCAGAGAAGCCTTCCTCACCGCCGTGCCGGAGGGCGAGCGCATGTCCCGCCACGACATGATCGTCACCGCCAACAAATATTTTACGGGTATGGCCAGCAATGACGGCAAGGGGGATTATCCCTTCGCCGACGATTGCGACCGGCTGGAGAATGGCGGGCGCAGCACCAACACGCCGCTGAAGGAGGGCGAGACCATGCCCGACCCTGAAACCTCCACCAACTATTCCGCCCACTGGAGCTGCATGCAGCAGTTCAAGTCCGGGCTCCTGCATTTCGTCACCCGCATCCGCGACCGCCGCTGGGTGGCGCTGGACGAGGAGCGGGGCCTCGCCGTCGCCGTAGCCTTCTTCGACCATATGGCCGGCTCCACCCGCACCTTCAAAACGCCCGGCGGCAAGACGGTGACCGCCGGTCCCACCCAGCCCTGGACCTGGTACATCGCCGAGGTCTTCAAGGTGACGGACGGCAAGATCCACGAGATCGAGGCGTTCCTGACCCGCCCGCCCTACGGCATGAACTCCGGCTGGAGCTCCTATGCCGATGGCATGTCCTCCATGGCCCGTGACGTGACGGGAGTGGAAGAGAAATAACCGGACGACCGGCATTGGGGACGAAAAGCCGGCCGGAAGCCGGCTTTTCTCTTGGTGGCTGGCGGGTACGGAAAACGGGAGTCCTTGCGTTCAGGACATGGGTGGGGTGGCGGCAAGGGGCCGCAGGATCGCAGTTTTGTTATTGGGAACGCCCCGGCCCATTCGCTAACATTTCATCCGGCGGTCCAAAAAGACATAACGCCGCCGCTCAGGGAGACTCGCCGAAAGGCGATCAGACAAGAAGGGAAGCATCATGCGTGTAGTAGACGTTGCCGCTCATATCATGAAGAAGGAAGGCACCGAGCACCTGCTCGCCTATCCGGTCAATCCACTCACCGAAAGCTGCGCGGCCGTCGATATCCGCCCCATCATCGTGCGGCAGGAACGCATCGGCATCCACATGGCGGACGCCATCAGCCGCATGACCCAGGCCGAGAAGGTGGGCTGTTTCTGCATGCAGGTGGGACCGGGCGTCGAGAACTCGTTCGGTGCCGTGGCCCAGGCCTATTCCGAAGGCGTGCCGCTCATCGTCATGCCCGGCGGCTATCCGCGCAATGAGAGCTGGCAGCAGCCCTATTTCAACGCCACGCTCAATTTCCAGCACATCACCAAGCATACCGAGACGGTGACCACGCCGGACATGATCGTGCCCGCCATGCGCCGCGCCTTCATGCAGGCCCGCAACGGCCGGCCCGGCCCCGTGCTGCTGGAATTCCCGGGCGACATCTGGAACCTGGAAGTGCCGGAGCCGATTGAATACACGCCGACACGGCGCATCCTCTCGGCCCCCCATGCATCGGACGTCGAGCGGGCGGTCGAGGTGCTTCTCAAGGCCAAGCGGCCGCTCCTCTATGTCGGCCAGGGCGTACATTACGCCCGCGCCTGGGACGAGCTGATGGAGTTCGTGGAACTGACCGAAATCCCGGTCTGCACCAGCCTGGAAGGCAAGAGCGCCTTCCCCGAAACACACCCGCTGGCGCTGGGCTCGGGCGGTGTTTCCATGCCGCTGCCCGTCTGGCAGCATGTGCAGGATGCCGACGTGATCTGCGGCCTCGGCGCCAGCTTCACCGCCACCGGCTTCGGCATCCACTTCCCGACGGACGGCAAGACCTTCATCCACAACACGGTGGACCCGGTGGATGTGAACAAGAACATCCCGACCGAGCATGCCCTCATCGGCGATTCCAAGCTGACGCTGGCCATGATGATCGAGGCCGCCAAGGACCGCATCAAGCGGCCGCGCGGGCTGAAGGCCGATCGTGTGAAGCTCATCAACGAGCAGCGCGCCAAATGGATGAAGGACTGGCAGGCCTATCTGGACAGCAGCGACACGCCGATCTCGCCCTACCGGGTGATCTCGGAATTGATGGCCCAGGTGGACATGCCCAACACCATCATCACCCACGATGCCGGCTCGCCGCGCGACGAACTCTCGCCCTTCTGGAAGACCCAAGCGCCGCACACCTATATCGGCTGGGGCAAGACCACGCAGCTCGGCTACGGCCTCGGCCTCGCCATGGGCGCCAAGCTGGCGCACCCGGACAAGCTGTGCATCAACATGTGGGGCGACGCGGCCATCGGCATGACGGGCATGGACTTCGAGACCTGCGTGCGCGACGAAATCCCCATCCTCTCCATCATCAACAACAACTTCGCCATGGCGATGGAATTCGAGGTGATGGCCCTGTCGCGCAAGAAGTACAACAGCACGGATATTTCCGGCAACTACTCGGAATTCGCCAAGGCCATGGGCGGCCATGGCGAACGGGTCACCGACCCCGGCGAGATCACCCATGCCCTGGTGCGCGCCATCCGCGCCACCAAGGAAGGCAAGCCGGCCATGGTCGAATTCATCACCACGCAGGACAAGGTCTATTCCAAGTTCAGCACCCGCCACCCCGACGCGGGGCCGGACGCCACCTGACCCGACCAGCCAAAAGGATTAAGCGGGCGCCCTGACACTTGGGCGCCCGTTTCTATATCGCGCCTTCCGCGAATTCCGCCGACTTCTCCGCCTCGATCTGCGGGAAGCCATGCGTTGAATCGATGGTGTAGGTCTCCCAGGCCGGGTCGTCCTTGCGCGCTTCATAGAAGCGCATGAAGCCGGGGTTCACCGTGGCCACCACATAGGTCTTCTTCGGGATATCCAGCCAGGCGCCGGTGATGTGGGCGGGCTCCAGAAGCGTGCCGAGCGGATGCGGGCCGACGCGGCGCTGCCTGTCCGCCGCCGTGCTGTTGGCGGGCACGGGATAGCCCACCTCGCCCTTGTCCCATTCGGCCTGAAGCTGGTCGGCGATGCCCTGCTGCTCGGCGAAGGATTTGCCGTCTTCCGGAATGAAGGCGTCGAAGAAGACGATGGAGCGGATCTTGTCCGGGATACGGTCCGCCACGCTGGTGACCACGTAGCCGCCGTAGGAATGGCCGATCAGCACCACGTCCTCAAGCTGCTCGTACTTGAAGACGTTCATCACGTCGGTGATGTGCATGGAAAGGTTCACGTCGCGGCTGAGCAGGTGCATGCGCTCGCCCTGCCCCGTGAGCGTGGGCACGAAGACCTTGTGGCCCCGCCGGCGCAGGATGTCCGCCATGGGCGTATAATAAAAGCCGCCGCCCCAGGCCCCGTGCACCAGGACGAAGGTGGCCGGGTTGGCCACGCGTCCGCAGGCATCCGCCTCCGCCGCTCGCGCCTCGGCGGCGCCCAGCGCCATCCCCGCCGCCAGCAGACCGCCGGTGCCTTTCAGAAACTCCCGCTTGTTCATTCGATCCCCCTCGGATTCCCGTGCGTTTGCACCCGATGATGGGGGATTTGGGCCGCCGGCGCCAGTTGAAATAGCGGCCCGGCGAGGGGCGGCGTCAACGCCGGCCGAACAGTTTCTCGATGTCGCTGAGCTTGAGTTCCACATAGGTGGGGCGGCCGTGGTTGCACTGGCCGGAATAGGGCGTGGCCTCCATCTCGCGCAGGAGATGGTTCATCTCCTCCGCCGTGAGCCGCCGCCCGGCGCGCACGCTGCCGTGGCAGGCCATGGTGCCGCACACCTCTTCCAGCCGTTCCTTGAGGCTCAGGGTCTCGTCCAGCTCGCTCAGATCGTCCGCCAGGTCTCTCACCAGGCCCGCCACGTCGCTCTTGCCGAGAAGAGCCGGCACCTCGCGCACCATCACGGCACCGTTGCCGAAAAGCTCCAGCACCAGCCCCAGTTCTTCCAGTTCCGCAGCCCGCTCCGCCAGCCGCTCGGCGGCTCCGGGCTCCAGCTCCACCACCTCGGGCAGCAGTAGGCCCTGGCGCGCCACGCCTTCGCCCGCCAGAGCCTTCTTCATGCGCTCGTAGATCAGCCGCTCATGTGCCGCATGCTGATCCACGATGACGATGCCGTCCGCCGTCTGGGCGATGATATAGGTCTCGTGAAGCTGGCCTCTCGCCGCGCCCAGCGGATAGTCGGGCGGGGCGTCCGGCGTCGCTTCCTCCCTGTCCATGCGCGCGGCGGGGGGCGGCGCGGAGGAGCGGTAATCCCGCCCCGGTTCCTCCAGCGGGCGCTGGAACTCATAAGCCGTGGAATAGCTGGCGGGGTTGGGCCGGGGACCGATATCGGGGATCACCGGCTGACGGGCGCTGGACCAGATGGAGGCCTGCCGCTCCGGCGCCAGAGCCCGGAGCGCCTGGTCCGCCACCGTGGTGGAAGCCTGGTGCCCCGCGCCGGACAAGGCGGCGCGCAGGCCGCTGACGATGGTGCCCCGCACCCGCCCCGGATCGCGGAACCGCACTTCGGCCTTGGCGGGATGCACGTTCACGTCCACGTCCTGCGGAGGCAGGGTGAGAAAGAGCGCCACCACGGCATGCCGGTCCCGCGCCAGGAAGTCGGCATAGGCCCCCCTCACCGCTCCGGTGAGCAGCTTGTCGCGGACCGGACGGCCGTTGACGAAGAGGTACTGGAACTGCGCCGTGCCCCGGTTGAAGGTGGGCACCGCGGCGAAGCCCGTCAGCTCCAGGTCGTCCCGCTCCACCAGGACGGGTAGCGCATTGGTCCTGAAATCGTCGCCCAGAATGGCGCCGATGCGCTGCAGCCTCGCATCGAAGAGATCGCCATGATCGGCGGGAAAGCGCAGCGTCGTCTTTTCCTCTGTGGCGAAGGAAAAGCCGATGCCGGGATGGGCCATGGCCAGGCGGCGCAGCGTGTCCTGCGCCTGCTGGATTTCCGTGCGGTCGGTCTTGAGGAATTTGAGGCGGGCCGGCGTGGCGTAGAAGAGATCGCGGACCTCCACCGTGGTGCCCTGGCCGCGGGCGGCGGGCTCGGGCGCGGATTTGCGCCCGCCGTCCACCCGGATGACGAAGGCCTCCGCCGCCCCCGCCGCGCGGCTGGTGATGGCGAGACGGCTCACCGCGCCGATGGACGGCAGGGCCTCGCCCCTGAAGCCGAGCGAGCGGATATTCACCAGGTCCTCGTCCGGCAGCTTGGAGGTGGCATGGCGTTCCACCGCCATGTCCAGTTCCTGGGCGTCCATGCCGGACCCGTTGTCGCTCACCGAGATGAGACGGCGGCCACCGTCCGCCATGCGCACGTCGACCTGCGTCGCGCCTGCGTCTATGGCGTTCTCCACCAGCTCCTTCAGGGCGCTGGCGGGACGCTCCACCACTTCGCCGGCAGCGATGCGGTTGACCAGGGTTTCCGATAAGCGCCGGATGGGCATGGAGCCGTCTGTCACCTCAGCGGATCAGGGCGTGTCGGGGGCGGCCGCCGGATCAGCCCCGCCGACCACCACCCAGATGAGATTGTCCGGGTCGAGCAGCCGTTTGGCGGCGGCGTTCACCTGCTCCAGCGTCACGCCTTCGATGATGGCATTGCGGCTGTTGATGTAGTCCAGCCCCAGATCCTCCAGCTGCACGCCGAGAAGCTGCCCGGCGATCTTGCCCGACGTGTCGAAGTTCAGCGGGTAGGAGCCCGTCAGGTAGCTCTTGGCCCCCTTCAGCTCCTCCTGGGTGATGTCGCCCTTGGCGATGCGGGCGATCTCCTGCGTGATCAGCTCCTTGGACTTGTAGACCGAATCCTTGGCCGTCGCCACATAGCCGGTGAAGACGCCCGCATAATCCAGCGTCGAGAAGCCCGAGCCCACGCCGTATGCCAGGCCGTTCTTCTCGCGCACCACTTCGGTGAGGCGCGAGGCGAAACCGCCGCCGCCCAGGATATAGTTCATCACATAGGCGGCATACCAGTCCGGGTCATCGCGCAGGAGGCCCTTCTCGCCGAAGCGCACCACGGCCTGGGGAACGTCCTTGTCCACATGGATCGTCTGGCCCTCGGAAGGCGGGTTCACCGGCGGCACGATATAGGGCACGGACTTCTTGGGCAGGTCGCCAAAAGCCAGGTCCAGCAGCGTCTTCAACTGCTCCGCGGTTACGTCCCCCACTACGGCCACGTAGAGATTGTCGCGGGCCAGGCGGTCATGGACGAACTTCTTCAGGTCGGCGGTCTTTATGTTGGGCACCGTCTCCAGCGTACCGTCGGTCGGGCGGCCATAGGGGTGGTCGCCGAAATAGGCCTCCTGCCAGCGACGCGAAACGATATAATCCGGGTCCTCCTCGTCCTGCCTCAAGCCGACAATGATCTGGCCGCGGATGCGCTCCACCGCGTCCTCGTCGAAGCGCGGCTCGTTGAGCGCCAGGGCCAGCAGGCGGAACGCCTCGTCCGAGAACTCCGAAAGGGTCTTCAGGCTGGCGCCGAACGTGTCCTTGCCGGCGCTGAAACCGAGCTTGATGGCCTTGTCCTGCAGGCGGCTCTGGAAGGCGTTGGAATCCAGATTGCCCGCGCCTTCGTCGAGCAGGCCCGAGACCATGTTGGCCAGGCCGAGCTTCTGCTCGGGGTCCATGGCGGCACCGCCCCGGAAGGCGGCTTCCATGGAGACGATGGGCAGGGAATGCTCCTCCACCAGCCAGGCGGTGACACCGCTTTTCGACTTGACCACCTGGATGTCGATGGCCAGCGCCGGCGTGGCGAACCCGGCCAGGAGGAAGAAGGCGAGTATCAGTCGTATCATGCGCATGTCACTGCTCCGCCGGTTCGCTGGACGGTTGCTGCAGGGCGGCCTGCGGCTCTGCCGCCTCTTGGGGCGCGCCGGCCTTGGCCGGCAGCAGTTCCCCGGTCACCGAGCGCTCGGGCTGCAGGACGGCGTCGGCCGCCGCCTTGAGATCGTCGATGGTCACGGCATCGATATTCTTCTCCCAGTCGGTGATGTAGCTGACGGGCAGTCCGGCGGTGATCACCGTTCCGTAGATGCGCATCATGCTCATGATGTTGTCGCGGGAATAGATGACGGTGGCCTTGAGGAGCGTCTTGGCCCGATCCACGGCCGCCATGTCGATGTCCCCCGCCTTCACCCGGTCGATCTCGGCATCCACCGCCGCCTCCAGCGCACCCAGGTCCTGTCCGGGTGCGGGAATGGCGTAGATGTCGAAGGTGCTCAGGTCTTTCTGCTCGGCGGTGTAGAAACCGCCTGCCGCCGCCGCGATCTTCTGCCTGACCACGAGGCTCTGGTAGAGCTGGCTCAGCGTACCGCCGCCCAGATATTGGGACAGCACCTCAAGCGCCGGCGCCAGCTCGGTCTCGCCCTTGTGTGCGGAGGGCGCCAGATAGCTGCGCCGCCACATGGGCTGGCCCACGTCGGGATGGGTGAAGGTCACGGTGCGCGGCGCCCTGGGCTGCGGTTCCTGGACACGGTTGCTGGGCGGCACCTCGCGGCGCGGCAGGACACCGTAATATGTCTTCGCCAGCTCCAGCACCTCCTCGCCCGTAACGTCGCCCACCACGATGAGAATGGCATCGGTGGGCGTGTAGAAGCGGTGGTAGAAGGCTTCCGCGTCCTCGCGCGTCAGTTTCTGCATCTCGTCCAGCCAGCCGATCAGGGGCTCGCCATATTGGTGGTGCAGGAACTGCAGGGCGTTCATCTGCTCGCCCAGAATGGCGCCCGGCTGGTTGTCGATGCGGCTGCGCCGCTCCTCGATGATGACCTTGCGTTCGGGGTAGACCACGTCATCGGTGAGCTGCAGGTTCACCATGCGGTCCGCCTCCATCTTCATGACCAGCGGCAGGCGGTCCTTGGCCACCATCTGATAATAGCCGGTATAGTCCTGCGCGGTGAAGGCGTTGTCCTGCCCGCCGTTGCGGGCGACGATCTTGGAGAATTCGCCGGCCGGGACCTCCTTCGTTCCCTTGAACATCAGGTGTTCGAGGAAATGGGCGATGCCGGACTTGCCGTAGGGCTCGTCCGCGCCGCCCACCCGGTACCAGACCGAATGCACCACGACAGGGGTGCGGTGATCGGGGATGACCACCACCTGCATGCCGTTGTCGAGCTCGTACTGATCGACTTCCGGTGCCTCGGCGGCCATGGCCAGACCAGACGTGAAAAGCAGCAGAAGGGCGGCGGCACTTGCCGCCACGGAGAGGGTCAGGTTCTTGCGATTAGGCATGTCAGCACCACCCTATGCAGATGAGACGGGACGTGGCGGCCAACGGGCGACGGCCCGGCAGGATCAGCGGCTCACCGTCTCCGGCTCCAGCCGCACGGTGCGGGATACCTCGTCCTCAACGGCGTCGCTCTTGATCAGTTCCGCCGTCAGCTTGCCCTTGTTGACCACGACATCCTCGTCGTCGCCGAGGCTGGAGCGGATCGCCGAGTTGGCGTTCAGAGCGCCGGAAGAGCGCATCAGCGCCTGCTCGCCGGCGCTCGGCAGCGGCGGCAGCTCGGTGCGGCCGGGGAACAGCGCCTCGATGGCCATGGATTCTGAATCCACCTCTTCGGGACGCGGATCGGCGGCGCCCGGCGGGTGCAGCCGGAAGTCGGGCGGCATCACCAGCGGTGCCTTGGTCACCACGGCGAATTCGTCAGGCGGACGCTTGGCGACGCCCAGGGCATCACCGGCCCCGCCGCAGGCAGCGAGAAGCGCAAGTGCGGCAGCGGCGAGGACGCAGTTGCGTCCGATGCGTAATCCGGTTCGGGGACCCATATGGACTTTCATTCAATACTCTCTTTCAAACCCTGTTGGCGGCCTGGCCACATTCAGGAAGCCGGAGGCCGACGATCCGTCACCGCGTCGTACAGAAGCACCGCGGCGCCTACCGAAATCCCCATATCCGCCACGTTGAAGGCGGGAAAATACCAGTCACCGATATGGAAGTAGAAGAAATCGGCCACCGCCCCATAGATCACACGGTCAGAGATATTACCAATTGCACCGCCCAACACAAGCCCGAGACCGGTCAGCGTGAACAGCCGGTCGGTCTTGGTCATCCAGCGCACCAGCAGCAGGCAGATGATGCTGAACAGACCGACGAACAGCCAGCGCTGCAGCTCCCCATCCGAATCCAGTATGCCGAAGCTGACGCCCCGGTTCCACCACATGACCAGATTGAAGACGGGCAGCACCTCGACGACCTGCTTCTCCGGCATGTGGAACACGCTGATCAGCCACCATTTGCTGAGCCGGTCCAGGAAAAGGACAATCGCCGCGATGATGAGCCCCCGACGCCACATCAGCCGGCCGCTTTCTCCATGTCCTGCAGGGCCTCAGCGCAGCGGTCGCAGGTATTGCCGCCGTCTCCATGGTCGCGCACCTCGGGCAATATCTGCCAGCAGCGTTCGCATTTCCGGCCCTCGGCCTCGGCGCAGAGCACAGCCACGCCGTGCACATCGTCCAGCCGGAAGGCATGGTCGGGTGCCGCACCCAGCACCAGGTCGGCGCCCGAGGTGATGACCAGTTCGGGGATATCCACCGTCTGCATGACGGCGTGCATGTCGGGATCAGCCACATAGATGGTCGGATGAGCCGCCAGGCTGGAGCCGATGCGCTTCTCCCGGCGCTCCACTTCCAGGGCCCCGGTGGCCACGCGCCTCACCATGCGCACCGTCCGCCACTTGGCGGCCAGCGTATCGTCGCGCCAGTCCTCCGGAATCTCGGGAAAAAGCTCCAGATGCACGCTGCCGTCTTCGGAGGGGAAGCGCGCCTGCCAGGCTTCCTCCGCCGTGAAGCAGAGAATGGGGGCTGCCCAAGTACACAGGCAACGGTGCAGGATATCCAGCACCGTCATGGCCGACCGGCGGCGGAGACTCTTGCGGCTGTCGCAATAAAGGGCATCCTTGCGGATATCCAGGTAGAAGGCCGACAGGTCGATGACGCAGAAATTGTAGAGCGCCGAATAGATGCGGTGGAAATCATAATCGTTCGCCGCCTGGCGGATGAGCGTATCCAGCTCGGTGAGGCGGTGCAGCACCCAGCGTTCCAGCTCCGGCATCTCGAAGGCCGGAACATGATCGCTGCTGTCGAAGCTGTTCAGATTGCCGAGCAGGAAACGCAGCGTGTTGCGCAGCTTCCTGTAGGCATCCACCTGCCCTTTCAGGATCTCGTCGCCGAAGCGGGCATCCTCCGTGAAGTCGATGGCTGCCGCCCAGAGACGCAGGATATCCGCGCCATACTGGTCGACGATCTTCTGCGGATCGACCACATTGCCCAGCGACTTCGACATCTTGCGCCCATTGGCATCCACGATGAAGCCGTGGGTGAGGACCTCCTTGTATGGCGCCCGGCCGCGCGTACCGACCGACTCCAGGAGCGACGACTGGAACCAGCCGCGATGCTGGTCCGACCCCTCGAAATAGAGAGTTGCCGGGGAAGAGAGGTCCGGCCACTTGCCGCTTTCCAGCACGAAGGCATGGGTGGAGCCACTGTCGAACCACACGTCCAGGACGTCGGTCACCTTCTCATAATCATCCGGGTTGTAGTCGTTG
>Ga0164243_10005266_pt1 | contig 19820 bp, 18 predicted proteins | sample OricompcompostOP_FD_108781 | JGI IMG/M metagenome (GOLD analysis project Ga0164243, IMG submission 108781) | Organic Plus compost microbial communities from Emeryville, California, USA - Original compost - Organic plus compost (OP) | ecosystem: Engineered > Solid waste > Mixed feedstock >... | reverse complement strand
TGTTCGACGTCCATCGCACCGCAGCCTCGGTCGCCGAGAAACTGAAGGCCTTCGGCTGCGACGAGGTGGTTCCGGGAATCGGCCGCACCGGCGTGGTCGGGGTCATCAAGGGCAACAAGCCGGCCTCGGGCGGCCGGGCCTCCGTCATCGGCCTGCGGGCAGACATGGACGCGCTGCCGATCGAGGAGGCGACCGGCCTGCCCTACAAATCCACCGTCAAGGGCAAGATGCACGCCTGCGGCCATGACGGCCATACCGCCATGCTGCTGGGCGCTGCCAAATACCTCGCCGAGACCCGCAATTTCGGCGGCACCGCCGTCGTCATCTTCCAGCCGGCCGAGGAAGGCGGCGGTGGCGGCCGCGAGATGGTCAATGACGGCATGATGGACCGCTTCGGCATCGAGGAGGTCTACGGCATGCACAACTACCCCGGCATGCCGGTCGGCGAATTCGGCATGCGGCCGGGACCGATGATGGCCGCCGCCGACTATGTCTCGATCGAGATCGAGGGCAAGGGCGCGCACGCGGCGCGGCCGCATCTTGGCATCGATCCCATTCTCGTCGGCGCGCAGATGGTCAACCAGTTGCAGTCAGTCGTCTCGCGCAATGTCGATCCCCTGGAATCGGGTGTCGTGTCGATCTGCGTGTTTCAGGCCGGCACGACCAACAACGTCATCCCGCAGACCGCAAAGCTCGCCGGCACCATCCGCAGCCTGACCGACGAAGTCCGCGATCTTCTGGAGAAGCGCGTGCGCGAAGTCGTCGATGGCGTCGCCAAGCTGCATGGCGCGACGGCAAAGATCACCTATCATCGCGGTTACCCGGTGACGCGCAATCACGCCGAGCAAACGGCCTTTGCGGCGTCGGTTGCGTCTGAGGTGGCGGGCAAGGATCGCGTCAATGACGATCTGCCGCCGATGATGGGCGCCGAGGATTTCTCCTACATGCTCAACGCACGGCCGGGTGCTTTCATTTTTGTCGGCAATGGCGATAGTGCCGGCCTGCATCACCCGGCCTATGACTTCAACGACGACGTAATCCCGATCGGGGCGTCCTATTGGGTGAAGCTTGTCGAGAAGGCGCTGCCGGCCTGACGATCAAGCCTTGCTGATCGTCTGCTTGCGCCCATCCATGACCTGGGTCACAAATCGTGCCGCCGGCGACGCCGGCGGCAGAAAGAGCGGCGTGATGATCTTCAGATCCTTCGCAAGATCGACAGACCTGAGCGGCAGCGCGACAAGCTGACGGGCAGCGACTTCGTCGGCAACCGTTGCGGCCATCACGATCGAGACGCCGCGCCCGGCGCGCACGGCGCGTTTCACTGCCTCCGTGCTGCCGAAACCGTCAACCGTCTTCAGCTTGTGCGACACCCGCCCCAGCTTGGTTCTCAGCAAGGTCATTGTGCCGGTGCCGGTTTCGCCGCCCAGCAAAATCTGGCTTGTGAGCTCTGCGGCGTCGATATCGCTTTGCTTGGCGAGAGGATGATCCGGCGCAACGATCACAACCAGCGGCTCTCGCCGCCATGTCTGCGCTGAGAAACCGGATCGATTATCCCACCATTCCATCAGGGCAAGATCGGCATTGCCGGTTGCAAGCCGCTCGGCCACGGCCGCATTGGTGCCGACCCACAGATCTGTCGGACAGGGATCGTTTGCCTGAAACGATGCAAGCTGCGACTGCAGGAGATAAATTCCGATGTTGCTGGATGCGGCGATGCGCAGCGGCGCATTGGCGATCAGGGTGCGGCTGCGTTCGGCGGTTTCAAGCAAGGCGCGCGCAAGCGGCAGGAACGCAGCGCCGTGGGGCGTCGTTTCGATCGCTCCGCGCCGGCGCACGATCAGGATCGCGGCAAGATCCTGCTCGAGCTGATTGATATGCTCGATGATAGTCGATGGCGACACCTGCAGTTCACGTGCCGCGGCGCGGAACCCACCCTCTCCGATCACCGTCAGGAAGGTCTTAGTATGCAGCAGGTTGAGCATAACGCGACGATGGGATGGATGAGCGGCGCTGACCAAGCGAGAGTTGGTTAATCGCGCCATTGGGAACACGACCCGACAGGACATCGATGATGCTGCGGGCAGCCGACAGCTCGATCTCGCGGCGGACTTGCGTGACACCTGAACCGATATGCGGCGTCAGCACGGTCGGTGCCGAAGGCGAAATCAGGCGCGCATCGATGTGCGCCGGACGATCGTCGCGCGCCCAGTCCTCGCATTCGAAAACATCCGCCGCGTAGCCGGCCAGATGCCCGCGTTCGATCGCGTCAGCCACCGCCGCTTCATCGACAAGGGAGCCGCGCGCCGGATTGATCAGCCGCGCGCCCGGCTTCATCGCCGCGATCACCTTCGCGTCGATCATATGCTGCGTCTCGCTTGTCAGCGGCAGCGCCAGGACGACGTAATCCGACGCTGCGATCAGGTCATCGAAGTCGGTTGCAGTGACATACGGCACAACATCCGCCAGCGTCTGCGTTGCCGACTGGTCATAGGCAAGCAGCCGGCAACCGAAACCGGCCAGCCGTTCGGCGATGGCGCGGCCGACCAGCCCAAAGCCGACAAGGCCGACCGTCGTGCCATGCAGACCGGCGCCGTAAAGCTGCGCGCGCCAGCCGCGAAAGCCGCGGGCCTTGATGCTGCGGTCGCCGGCGACGATGTTGCGGCCCAGCGACAGCATCAGGCCGATGGCGAGTTCCGCCGTCGGAATGGTGAGCAGATCGGGAACGATGGTCGTCCACACACCGGCATCGGTCGCGGCCTCGATATCGATATTGTCGGCGCCCTTCAGCGCGGCCCCGATCACGCGCAGCTTCGGGCAATCGGCGAGAAAGGCCGCATCGATCCGGTCGGTCATGAAAGCCATGATGCCGCCCGCATCGGCGCAGATGGCACGCACTTCATCATAGGGCCATGGCTCGAGCGACGTATTGACGAGCACAGTCGCATGCTGATCCAGCAGCGCCTTCGTCTCGGCAAAGACGGGATTGGTGACAACGACCTTGGGCTTTCCAGTCACTGCGTGATTCTTTCTGTTGGTGCGAAAGCCTTTGTATGTTTGGGACTTGTCACTTTGACGACGCATGTCGCGTCATGCACATGTCACTTCAGTGCCTTGCGCAGAACCGCGCCGACACCGTCGACAATGGTGACGCACAGGAAGATGCAGATCAGCAGCGCAGATACCTGTGCGTATTCCAGCACCCGCAACGCCGCGATCAGTTCGAAGCCGATGCCGCCGGCGCCAACCGCGCCCAGCACCGTCGAGGCGCGAAAATTGTATTCCCAACGATAGATCGTCGTGTCGGCGAGTTGCGGCATCACCTGCGGCAATACGGCATGCCAGATCACCTGGAACGGTGAGGCACCGGCCGCACGCGCCGCTTCGATCGGCTTGGGATCGACATGCTCGATGCTCTCGGCAAAAAACTTTCCGACCATGCCAACCGAATGGATGCCGAGCGCCAGGACGCCCGGCAGCGCGCCGAAGCCGACCATGGCAACGAAGATGATACCCATGATCAGTTCCGGTATCGACCGCAACAGATTGAGGATCAGACGCGCCACGCGATAAGCGACGCGGTTGGGTGTCGTGTTCGGCGCTGCGAGAAGACCGAGCGGCAGCGAAAATGCGACGGCCAGGGCCGTCCCGGCAATCGACATCGCCAACGTATCGGCCAGCGGCGTCAGCCATTTCTGATAGCGGCTGAAATCCGGTGGAAACATCTCCGTCGAGAGTTGCCGGATGGCCGGCCATGCATCGGACAGGCGCGCCGGGTCGAGCAGGCCGGTCAGCCACATGGCACCAGCGACAATGCACAGGACCACCGCAATCACAGCACCGCGCTTCAGATGCGCGGTGCTGTCCTGTGCCAGGATCGCGTCGTATCTGGCGGTGTCGCTCATCCTTTAAACTTCGACAGATCGAGTTCGAGGACCTTCGCCGTATCACGCAGGATGTTATAGGCCTTGTCGTCAGTCGGGGCGAAACCCTCGGCGCGGAAGGTCTTGAGGATCGCGGGATCCTTCAGGTTGATGAAGGCCGTGGTGATTTGTACTTTCAGTTCGGGCGCGAGGTTACCCTGCATCACCATCGGATAATTCGGGATCGGATCGCTTTCCGCCAGCACAACCAGCTTCTTGCCGTCGATCGCACCCTTGGCGACGAGCGCGTTGAAAATCTCCTGGCTCAGGCCTCCGGCCTGCACCTGTCCGGCCAGCACCGCGCGCGCCACCGCGTCATGCGCACCGAGATGGGCGAACTTGTAATCCTTGTCGCCGAACAGGCCGTTACGGGCGAGATAGGCGCGCGGGATAAGATGGCTCGAGGTCGAGGCGACGTCGCCATAACCCATCGTTTTGCCCTTGATGTCGGCAATCGTTTTCACCGGACCGTCGGCCGGCGCGATGATCACGCTCTTGTAGGTCGGTGAGCCCTTGGAAACGCCGACAGCGAACGGTTCGATGCCCGGCGCTTTGGACTTTGCGAGCACATACGAGAGCGGACCGAAATAGGCGACCTCGATGCGGCCGAACCGCATCGCCTCGATCATCGATGAATAGTCTGTCGTGACGACGAGTTCGATGTCCTTTTTCAACGTGTTTTCAAGATATGTCTTCAGCGGCTGCGCGTTCTGGATCAGCGTCGAAGCATTCTCGTCCGGCAGCAGCGCCACACGCAGCTTGGACGGGTTCGTCGTCTGTGCATGCGCAAGGCCAGCGCTCAATCCCGCGGCTGCACAGCCGAGCAAAAATGTACGACGCTTCATGGGCATGGTCCCTTTCGTAATGTGCATGAATTCAGGCGGCGGCCTTCCGCGGCCGTGTCGCGACATAAATGTCGTCGATCGTAGTGTTGCCGAGTTGCGCTGGCGGACCATCGAAAATGATCCGCCCGCCCGACAAGCCGATAATCCGGTCAGCGAAGCGGCGCGCGAGGTCCACCTGATGCAGGCTGACGACGGCCGTGATGCCGTCCTCGCGGCAGATGCGATGCAGATCGGCGAGCACTTTCTCGCCGGCCACCGGATCGAGACTGGCAACGGGTTCATCGGCGAGGATGATCTCGGGCCGCTGTGCCATGGCCCGCGCGATACCGACACGCTGTTGCTGCCCGCCGGATAATTGATCGGCACGATTCAGCGCACGATCCAGAAGACCGACGCGTTCGAGCGCCTGCAAGGCCATGAATCGATCGGCTTTGGGCAGCGGCAGGAGCGAACGCACCGTGCCGTGCGAAGCAATACGCCCCATCAGCACATTCTGCAGCGCCGGTAGGCGCCCGATCAGATGATGCTGCTGGAAAATCATGCCGGTGCGGCGACGATGGGCCCGCAAGGCCGCGGGACTTTTGAAGATCGATCCCCTGCCCTCGACTGTCACGTCGCCCTGACTGGGTTTCACCAGGCCATTCATGCAACGGAGCAAGGTCGATTTGCCGGCGCCTGACGGCCCGAGCAGAACGACAAAGCGGCCTTTTGCCAGCGAAAGACTTGTCGGCGCCAGCGCGGCCACGCCGTTGGCATAGGTCACGGCGACATTCTGCAAAGTCAGGACTGGTTGCGAGGCTTTCACGAAATCCGCCCCCGATTGATCGGAAAATCCGAACGAAATCGTTTTTCGTTCGACAATTCCTCACTATCGATCGGGGATGACAGCGGCGTGACAAACGCTGTGCATTGTGCCGGCCCTGTGCTGTGTCAGTTTCGCGCAGACGTCTCGCCACCCGACGCTCGGGGCTATCGTCATCGATCATAATTCGGATTTGTTGCGCGCCGACGAACCGTGCCGCGGACGATCACCGACCCATCGCGCGCTCGGCGATGAAGCGGCTATTTCAACCAGTAAAGATTGGCAGCGAGATCGAAGTTATCGGTATTTGTCAGGCCGTTCTTCAGATCCTGTTCCGCCTTGGCGAGTGCGAACACAAGGACAGGCGAGGCAACACAACCATGGTCTCTCAACACCTGGGTCTTGCCGTCGATCGAACGGGTCTGCACCACCCAATGCGGACGCCCCGCCGTCTCAGGACGTTCCAGCTTGTGGATGTCGAACATGATCAGCGGCGCATCGGCCACCGCTGTGTCGATCTGCGAGATCGTGACAATGCCGTCCTCGTAGCGATCGAGATTGAAATTGGCCTCAAGACCCAAGCTCCGGTAGCGCTTCAGCGCGCGCTCTACGCTTTCCAGATCGGCGTCGCTCCAAGGCAGATAGCGCAGCAATTCGCCCCCTCAAGACGTGGTCATCTCGCATCGCGGGACGCGGAGGCCGCACAATGCCGACATCGCACATTTCGCGTCTTGCAGCAGATGACAAGATTCCAATTCAAACTGGAATATCATTTTTGAAAACCAAAATTTCACCGAAGAACCACGCTGCGCTCGAAAATGAGTCGCGATCTTGCCACGAACAGCCGGTATTTAACGACACTGCGTAGGGGGAACTCCTTCCGTCCAGTGTTTTGTTTTTGGGGGACAACAAGAGGAGGACCGACATGAGACTATCGTCGTGCGATCCGGCTTGCATCCCCTATCTCGTCTTTCAGAAACCGGTCTGCCCGCGCTGCGGAGATATGCTCTTTGCGGCGACGGCCACTGAATTTCTCGGCCGGGGCCACATCCGTCACACGTGGTCCTGTGATACCTGCGACCATCAATTCTGGACCGCCGTGTCACTGCCACACGAGACCATATAACCAAGCGAAAACAAAGCCTTCCGCCAGGAAGGCACGATATTGGATTCAAAAACCCGCCTGACAGAGGCGGGTTTTTTTCATGCCCCTCCAGGCTCGCTGGATCGTTCCTTAGAAGATGCCATAAACGTTTAGGAGTTTGGACGGCGGTTCGCCGATGGGCGGGGATGAATGGTCCGATTTTGCCCATCCTGATAGCCGGGGCGGCGTCGGCGGCTGGTCACGGCCTAATCCATAGCCACGAGTGGGGGGCAGTCCGGGTCCGCGCCTTTCGGCGCGTCCCGGAATGACCAACAATCAGAACCCGTACAGCCTCGCCGGGTTGTCGACCAGCAGCTTCTTCTGCACCACCGGGTCCGGCGCGATCTTTGGCACGAGATCGACGAGATCGGCTTCATCGGCCTCATGCGTCGAATTCGGATGCGGGAAATCCGTCCCCCACAGAACGCGGTCCGGAATGGTGTCGACGATCTTCTTGGCGATCGGCACGGCCTTGTCATAGGGCGGGAAATCGATCCGCTCCGAACCGCAGACCTTGATCCAGCAGCGATCGAGCTTGGCGAGATCGAGCAAGGCCTCGAGCGGCTTCTGATCGACGCCATCCTTCGCCGGCACGCGGCCCATGTGATCGATGATGAAGGGCAAGGGCAGATTGCGGATCATGTCCGACAGCGGAATGATATCCGGCGCATCGACATGCAGCACCACATGCCAGCCGAGCGGCTTGATGCGGCGCAGGATGTTATGAAACACATCCATGTTCGGCGAACCGCCGAGATGCTTCACGAAGTTGAAGCGCGCTCCGCGCACGCCCGCCCGTGCCATCTCCGCGATCTCACCACCCGGCGTATTCTCGTCGAGGATCGCGACGCCACGATAGTGATCGGGCCGCCAGGCCAGCGCATCGAGCATCGCCCGGTTGTCGCTGCCGTGACAGCTCGCCTGCACAATCACCGCACGGTCGACACCGAGATGATCGTGCAGCGATTTCAGCATTTCCTTCGGCGCATCCTCCGGCGTGTAACGCCGGTTCGGTGCATAGGGAAACACGTTGCCCGGTCCGAACACATGACAATGCGCATCGGTCGCGCCAGCCGGCAATTTGAACGCCGGCTTGCGCCGCTTCGAAAGATCCAAACCTGCAGACATTCGATTATCGCTTCTCGATCTTGGCGGTGTCGATGACTTTGCCCCACTTGACGATGTCGGACTTCAGCCGTGCCTCGAGCTCCTGCGGGGTCGAGCCGCGTGCTTCAATACCGAGTTCCAGTGCCTTCTGACGGACCTCAGGATCAGCGAGGACCTCGTTGAGAGCCTTGTTCAGCGTCGCAGCAACTTCCGGCGGAGTGCCGGCCTTGGCGAAGATCGCGTTCCACGAGGTCGCTTCGAACGCGATCTTGCCCGCTTCCTGCACTGTCGGCACATTCGGCAGATACTCGCCGCGCTTCAGACCGGACACAGCCACGGGAATGAACTTCTTGGCGTCGAGACCACCGCGCAGCGCGGCATAGAATTCCGTGCCCATCTGCACGTCGTCGCGCTCGAGGCCAACCAGCACGTCACCCGAGGTCTTGAACGGTACGATCACGAAATCGAGGCCGGTGACCGACTTGAACAATTCCGCGCCGAGATTCTGCGTCGAACCCGCAGCGATGGTGCCGACATTGAGCTGGCCCGGCTTTTCCTTCGCGGCCTTCATGAAGTCGCCGAGTGTCTTGTAAGGACCATTGGCATTGGTCACAAAGATCAGGTCGAAATAGCCCATCACCGAAACCGGGACGAAGTCCTTCACCGGATCGAAGGGCAGTGACTTGAAGAGATTGACGCTGATCGCGGTGCCGTTGGAAAACACGGCCAGCGTATAGCCGTCCGCCGGCGCCTGCAGCACGGCGCGCGCCGCGGCCACGCCGCCGGCACCCGGATTGTTCTCGACCACGAACCGCTGACCGAGCTTCTGGCCCAGCTTTTCGGCCACAAGGCGCGTCGTGATATCGGCAACGCCGCCGGCACCGAACGGCAGGATCACCCGCACTGGACGGTCCGGATATTTGCTTTGCGCCTGGACCGGCAATGGCGCCAGTGCGATTGCGGCTAACCCCGCCACAGCCAGACATTTGCCGAGCAACCGGCCGGCGGCGGTGAATGTGTGAGACATCAGCATACTCCTTCAGTCACAAGTCAAAAAACAGCTTTGCGCCACGAGTTCAAGTCCGCGACGTGGCTTCAAAAAAGAGCGATTTTAGATTTCTTTTCCCTTGTCGGCGCAAGTCACGTCGCTCCCCGCCGTTTTCTGCGAACGACAATGCATGCCGGGAGCTGTCGGGCCCACGCTGTCTCGCAAGCCTGATCGCTCCTAAATCCATTTCAGTCGGGCAAGGATGGCGCGGCCCATGATCCAGTCTTTGTCTTCTTCCGAGAGGAATTTGAGCTCCTGCACAAAATGGGCAAGGCGCTCGCGATACGATGCTTTCGCAAATCCGTTCGTGACGTCAGTACCCCAATAGCAGCGCTGCGGGCCGTAGGCATCGAAAAGCCGCTGAACGTAACTCGTCATATCGCGGAAGGGATATGGCTCCGACGAATAGGCCGGTGCCGCCGACAGCTTGACCGAAATGTTCTGATACATGGCCAGTGCGACAGCATCATCGATTGCCGAAGGAATCTTCTTTTCAGCGACAACCTGCGACGAAACGCCCATATGATCGATGATCAATGTCAAATTTGGATGACGTTCGGCGATCGTCGCGAAGAGCGGAAGTGTGCCGGCGGTGAGAAACATGATCGGGACGCCCGCCTTTTCCGCGGCGGGCCAGAGCCAGTCCGTGGTGCCGTCCTTCAACGCCGCCGCGCTTGCGCCAAGGAAGGTCAGCCGCATGCCGAGCAAACCCGGCTGCGTCTTCCATCGCGCGAGATCGTCAGCGGTCAGCGGCGTCTTCAGCGGAAGGCGGCCCATCACGCCAAACCTGTTGGGATATCGTTGCGCCGCCTCAAGAGCGTAATCGATCCGGTCCCCTTCCCAACTCGGCGGCACGATGACGGCGCGGTCGACGCCCGCCTCGTCCATCAGCGGGAGCAGTTTTTCAATGGTGAACGGCTCGGGCAGTTGCGGCGCCATGCCGGGCACCCACGGGCGTTCGAGCGAATTGGCCTTCCAGAGATGGACCTGGGAATCGACGATTGTTCGCTTCTTTGCTGGCTGGGTTTGCATCGTTTGGGCGAAGGCGGATTGAGCACCCTGCGAGACCAGCAGGCCGGCCCCCACGGTGCCGTTCAGAAACATACGGCGTGACAGCATTGCTTCCCTCCCCGGGGTCGGGCCGCTGTTGCTTGCCGATGACTGATCGGTGGGCCCTTTGCCCGCAGAATAGGCATGCTTCCCCATTTTCCAAATTTATAATACCAATTCAGATAATTCATGTTGTGAATGGTGCCTTGTGAATCTCAACCACCTCGATTTCAATCTTCTGCGGGTCCTGAACACGCTGATCGCGGAGCGCAATGTCACGCGGTCGGCCGAATTGCTGCACCGGTCACAGCCTGCGGTCAGCAATGCGCTGCGCAGATTGCGCACCTTGCTCGGTGACGATCTGTTGGTTCGTGGCTCAAAGGGAGGGTTGGTTCTGACGCCGCGCGCCGAAGCGATCCGGCAGCCGCTCCGGGAGGCGATCGACAAGATCGAAAAATGTCTTGGCAGCGAGCCGCAGTTCAATCCCGCGCTCGCAACCGGGACGCTGCGGCTCAGTGCGCCCGATCGGCTCAGTCTGGCACTCGTCCCCGCCTTGTTTGATCGCTTGCGGCAATTTGCGCCGAATATGTCGCTTCACATCGTGACAGCGGATCGGACCCGCGCGATGAATCTGCTGGATGCCGACCAGACCGACGTGGCGCTGGCCTGGTATGACGAGAAGCCGCCGCATCTGATCTCTGAGCAGTTACGCGACGAAAAACTGTTCTGCGTGTTCCGCCGCGAACATCCCCTGGCCAAGGCCCGGAAACGTTTCGACATCGCGGCCATTCTTTCGTTTCCGCATATCGTCGTGAGCGCGACCGGGGCGCGCACCGCGATCTTCGACGAACTGCTGTCCCGTCACAATTTGCGGCGCGATCCGCTGGTCTCCGTCTCCAACTTCACCGCGGTCCCTTACTTACTCTCGCGCAGCGACATGATCGGCGTTTTCACCGAACTTGCGTCAGGCGTTTTCGAAAAGTCGTTCGGTCTGGTCAGACGGCCGGTGCCGCTGGATGTCGCCGCCATCACCACCAGCATGGTCTGGCATGTCCGAAACAAGGACGACGCCAAGCACGCCTGGCTCCGGAGTCAGATCAAGGACATCTATCGCGACATTTGATGACGCAGAGGGCCAACAGTCTTCGCTCAGCGCGGCGGGATGTCGCCCTGCTCCCAGCCGGCTTTCACCGCGTCGCGATAGGCGCCGAATGTGCCGGCCGCAATGGCCTCGCGGGCGCCCAGCATCAGCGCCTGGTAATAGGCGAGGTTGACCTGGGACAGCAGCATGGCCCCCAGCGTCTCGTTCGCCTTCACGAGATGATGCAGATAGGCGCGCGAATAGGTCCGCGTCGGCGCATAGGCGCTGCGCTCGTCGAGCGGGCGCGGATCGTCCGCATGGCGCGCATTCTTGAGATTGATCGGCCCGTGCCGGGTGAAGGCGAGGCCGTGGCGTCCGTTGCGGGTCGGCATAACACAGTCGAACATATCGACCCCCCGCCACACCGCCTCGATCAGATCGTCGGGCGTGCCGACGCCCATCAGATAGCGTGGCCGGTCCGCCGGCAGAACCGGCGCAACGATGTCGATCATCGACAGCATCACCGCTTGCGGCTCGCCAACGGCCAGACCGCCGATCGCGTAGCCCTGGAAATCCATGTCGACCAGCGCTTCCGCGCTTTTCACGCGCAGAGCCGGATCGTCACCGCCCTGCACGATGCCGAACAAGGCGTGGCCCGGCTTCGCGCCTTCGAACGCGCGCTTGCTGCGCTCGGCCCAGCGCAGCGACAGCTGCATCGCGCGATCGATCTCGTCGCGCTTCGCAGGCAGCCGGATGCATTCATCGAGCTGCATCGAGATGTCAGCGCCGAGCAAGCGCTGGATCTCGACCGAACGCTCCGGCGACAATTCATACATCGCACCATCGAGATGCGAACGGAACGTCACCGCCTTCTCGTCGATCTTGCGCAGTTGCGACAGCGACATGACCTGGAATCCGCCGGAATCGGTGAGGATCGGCTTGTGCCAGTTCATGAATGTATGCAGGCCGCCGAGCGCCGCGACACGCTCCGGCCCCGGCCGCAGCATCAGGTGATAGGTGTTGCCGAGCAGGATTTCGGCGCCGGTGCGCGCGACCTCGTCGGGCATCACCGCCTTCACCGTCGCCTGCGTGCCGACCGGCATGAAGGCCGGTGTCGCAATACGGCCATGCGCGGTCTCGATCTCGCCGGCGCGGGCGGTGCCGTCGGTCGCAATGAGGCGGAAGGAAAAGGGATTGCTCATCGTTGCTCTGCCGGATGCAGCAAACACCCATCCCCGTACGAATAGAACCGATATCCCGTCGCAATCGCATGCGCATAGGCATGCTGCATCGTATCGAGCCCCGCAAAGGCCGACACCAGCATGAACAACGTCGAACGCGGCAGGTGGAAATTGGTCATCATCAGATCGGTCGCACGGAAGCGATAACCCGGCGTGATGAAGATATCGGTCTCGCCGCGGAATGCGCGAATGGTCCCGCTCTCGTCGGCCGCGCTTTCCAGCAATCGCAATGCCGTGGAGCCGACCGGCACGATGCGCCCGCCGTTCGCGCGCACATCGTTGAGCGCATTCGCGGTCGCTTCATCGATCTCGCCCCATTCGGAGTGCATCTTGTGTTCGGCGGTGTCCTCGCCCTTCACCGGCAGGAACGTCCCTGCCCCGACATGCAATGTCAGGCGATGCAAATGGATGCCGTTCGCGTGTAACCGCTCGATCAGCGATGGGGTGAAATGCAAGGATGCGGTCGGTGCGGCGACCGAACCTTCTTCATCAGCGAACATCGTCTGGTAGTCGGTGAGATCGCGCTCATCGGCGGCTCGCTTCGAGGCAATATAGGGCGGCAATGGCATCGCGCCGCGCTCGGCGATCGCTTGATCCAGCACTGCGCCATGAAAGGCGAAGGACAACGTCACCTCGCCGCCCTCGCCCTTGTCTTCGACCGTCGCATCGAGCTGACCGAGGAAACACACTCTGCCCTCGTCTCCAAACCGAACGATGTCGCCCGCTTGCAATCGCTTGGCCGGCTTAACGAAGGCGCGCCAGCGCGAGCCATCGATGCGCTTGTGCAAGGTCGCTTCGATCTTCGGCTCCTCGCCGCGGCCGATGCGCCGGCCAAACAGCCGCGCCGGAATGACCTTGGTGTCGTTGACCACCAGCGCGTCGCCGGCCCGCAACAGATCCGGCAGGTCGCGCACGATCCGGTCTTCGGTCTCGGGCGACTGCCCGGGCCGCACCACCATCAGGCGCGCGGAATCGCGCGGCGACGCGGGCCGCAGCGCGATGCACTCGGACGGCAATTCGAAATCAAAGAGTGAGGTCAGCATGTCGCTAAAATGTCATTGCCGGGCTTAGCCCGGCAATGATCCTTTCGTCAGTTGATGGATGCTCGGCCATAAGGCGTCATGACGCCTTCTTTGACGGCCATGCCCGCGCATGACTAAGACAGCTGGCGCTTACGCGTCCGCCAGCACTGTCGCCTTGATGATCTTGTCGGGGTCCTGCACCGGCTCGCCGCGCTTGATCTTGTCGACATTCTCCATGCCTTCGATGACCTTGCCCCAGACCGTGTATTGGCGGTTCAGGAACGGTGCGTCCTCGAAGCAGATGAAGAACTGGCTGTCGCCGGAATCCGGATTTTGCGCCCGTGCCATCGAGGCGGTGCCGCGCACATGCGGCTCCTCGTTGAATTCGGCCTTCAGCTTCTTGCCCGAGCCGCCGGTGCCGGTGCCATGCGGGCAACCGGTCTGCGCCATGAAGCCATCGATGACACGATGGAAGACAATGCCGTTATAAAAGCCTTCCCGCACCAGTTCCTTGATGCGCGCGACATGGTTCGGCGCAAGGTCCGGCCGCATGGCGATGATGACATCACCCTGCGTGGTTTCGAGCTTGATCGTGTTTTCGGGATCGGTCGCCATGGTCTTTCTCCTTGTGAGGGCCGGAGGCCGTATCACCTTCGGCATTGATCCAGTGCCGCGGCTTACTTCTTGCCGTCGGCCTGGACGAAGGCGCGGGTGATGCGATCGGGATCCTGCACCGGCTCGCCCTTCTTGATCTTGTCGACATTGTCCATGCCGGACACGACTTCACCGACAACGGTGTATTGGCCGTTAAGATGCGGCGCATCGGCATAGGTGATAAAGAACTGGCAATTGGCCGAGTTCGGATCGCTCGCCCGCGCCATGCCGACAATGCCGCGTCGGAACGGTACCTGCGAGAATTCCTGATTGACGTTTGGATATTTGGACTTGCCGCGGCCATCGCCACGATCGCCGTCGCCGGTCTGGGCCATGAAGCCCGGAATGACGCGATGGAATGGCACGTTGTTATAGAAACCGTCACGCGCAAGCTGCTTCAGGCGCGCGGCATGGTTCGGTGCGATATCGGCGCGCAGGCGGATCACCACCGGCCCTTTGGTGGTTTCCAGCACCAGCGTGTTCTGCGGATCGGATTGCGCAAGCGCTGGCTGGATCTGGGCCGGAGCCGCAAGCACAAGCGCGGCCAGCAAGGCGAGGATGCGGATCATGAAAGCTCCTGAAATATCACGGACCTTAAGATGAAAATTTCGCCTTCAGCCGCGCGACGACGCTGGCCGGCACGAAATGCGAAACATCGCCGCCCATCTTGGCGATCTGCCGCACGAGTGTGGCAGTGATCGGGCGTACTTCGGGAGAGGCCGGCAGGAAGACCGTCTGGACCTCCGGCACCATGACGCCGTTCATCCCGGCCATCTGCATCTCGTAATTGAAGTCGGTCCCGTCGCGCAGACCACGGATCAGGATCGTAGCGCTTTCGCGCTGCGCCGCCCGCACCACGAGATCATCGAAGGTCAGGTAACCGATCTCGCAGCCGGTTGCGTGGACGATCGGCTTGCAGACCTCGGCCAGCATGTCCATGCGCTCTTGCGCGGTAAAGATCGGCGTCTTGCCCGGGTGGACGCCGATGGCAAGGATGAGCCGGTCGGCCAGCCCCGCCGCCTGTCGGACCACGTCCAGATGACCATTGGTAACGGGGTCGAACGACCCGGCATAAAGGGCGATGCGCGGCATACAGCCCGTCTAGCCCGCCGCCGTACGGCCTGCAAGAGCATCCATCCTTGCGATGTCCGCCCGAAGCACGGGCGGACATTTACCTTTCATTAATCAAAGCGTCCGTTGCACGTCTCCCGGTATCGGTCAGGCGTAGCGGATCAGCACGCTTTTGGTTTCCAGATAGCCGTCGAGCGCAGCGCGGCCGTGTTCACGGCCGATGCCCGATTGCTTCATGCCGCCGAACGGCAGGTTCGGATCGACAGTGTTGTGGCTGTTGACCCAGACCGTGCCGGCCTTGATCGCCTTCACCACCCGGAACGCCTTCGACAGATCGCGTGTCCAGACCGATGCGGCGAGGCCGTAACGGGAATTGTTGGCGATCGACACCGCTTCATCCAGCCCGTCGAACGGCATCGCCGCGATCACCGGGCCGAAGATCTCATCGCGCACCGCTTCATCGGTCGGCTTCAATCCGTCGAGGATGGTCGGCGCGACAAAATAGCCGCGATCGGGCACCGCACGATTGCCGGCGACCAGCCGCGCACCGGCCTTCTTCGCTCGCTCGACAAAGCCGGCCACGCGATCCTGCTGCGTCTTCGACACCAGCGGATTGATCGCAGCCTTCGGATCGAGACCGGAGCCCAGCGACATGCTGTCGGCAATGGCGCCGAGCTTTTCCAGCGTCTGGTCGTAGATGCTTTTCTCGATCAGCACGCGCGTCGCCGCGGTGCAGACCTGTCCCTGATTGAAGAACATGCCGAGCCCGGCCAGAAGCCCTTCCATGCCCTCCTCCATGTCGGAGAACAGGATCATTGGCGACTTGCCGCCGAGTTCGAGCGTGAAGCGCGCGAGATTGTCGACGGCGGCATGACCGATCAGCTTGCCGACTTCGGTCGAGCCGGTGAAGGTCAGCTTGTCGACACCGGGATGTGATGCCAGCGCGGCGCCCGTCGTCGGGCCATCGCCGGTGACGACATTAACGACGCCGTTCGGGAAGCCCGCTTCGGCGATCAGCCTGGCGAGATAGAGGGCCGTCAGCGGCGTTTCCTCCGCCGGCTTCAGCACGACCGTGCAGCCGCAGGTCAAAGCCGGCGCGATCTTCCAGATTGCCATCAGCAGCGGGAAATTCCACGGCACGATCGCGCCGACGACGCCGACCGGCTCCTTCACCGTGCAGGCGAAGTGCTGCGCGCCGGGCGGCACCGGGATCGAGGCATCGAGCGTCGAACCTTCGATCTTCGTTGCCCAACCCGCCATGTAGCGCAGCCATTGGGCCGAGCCACCAACATCGATCATCTGCGCACTGCCGATGCTTTTGCCGTTCTCCAGCGTCTCGAGCTGCGCCAGCGGCTCGCCATGTTTCTCGATCAGGTCGGCGAGCTTCAGGAGCAGGCTTTCGCGCACAACCGGCTGCATCGTCGCCCAAGGACCGTTCAATGCGGCGCGGGCGGCTTTCACCGCCTGATCGACGCCCTCCTTGGTGACATTCGGAATTTCGGCAATCGATGCGCCGGTGGCCGGATCATAGACGGCGATGCCGCCGGCATTGGGCAGATCGCGGCTCTCGCCATCGACGAAAGAGCGGATGGGAGCGGCCAGAAACGCGCGCGCCTGTTCGTTCAGGCCGGATGTTGCGGCAACATTCATGCTTTCCTCCAATAGGATTGTTTCTTGATCGTCGTGACGCATCGCGCGACGCGCCCTATCGCGATCACCCGCCGGCGATCACGAACGGCCTGAGGCCTTTCTGCCATCATGTTGCAGGAGCGATCCGATGCTGTCGACCGCGATTTTCAGTGCGCGTTCTGCCCACGCGCGCATGCAACAACGGCCGGGCTGGCCCGGCCGTCTTACGGATCGTTCTGATGTGCAAATTGTTCTGTTTCGAAAGTGGGCCGCTCAGCTCAGGAACGGCAACTCGACCAGCAGATAGAAGCCATTCAGCGTCAGCAGCGTGCCGATGACACCCAGCGCACCGCCAACGAAGCTGAGCCACACGAGATCGGCAACGATCGCCACCGAGATCAGCACGATCGCGATCTGCAGCAGCGCTTCGGCATAGTCGAAATACGGATCCTGTTTGAGCGCGTGATCACGCTTGGCTTCATATTGCTTGGCCTGCGTGACCAGCTCCTTTTTGCCCTCGTTGGTTTCGGGCTCGGAGTCATAGCGCGCGACGGTCTTGCGATAGGCCTCAGCCTTTGCCTTCAGCGCCGCCTTGGCCTCCGGCGACAGGGAGGCATCGTTGAGCCAGGCCAGTTCGTATTCGTCCGCCGCCAGCTGGTACACCGTCTGCCGGACGTTCTTGGCCTGGAAGAAATTCCAGTAATTGGACGCCAGCACATTGTTGTTGACGGCTTCCTTGCCGGCATTGGACCCGCCCAGTCCCGTGATTGCCAGCACCATCGCCAGGATCGCGATCACAACGGCAGCGCGCTGCTTGAAGCGATCACTGTGCTTGTCCTGGTCCATCATTTCGGCGGCTTCATCGGCCTTCATCGCACCCCTTCTTGTCACGGCTCTGCAGGAGCCGCGACCCTATATCCTGATTGCGCGATTGATATGAAACGGCAAGCCCGGTGGCTCACGATCCGCTTGAGACGTCGTCGCTGTCTTCGCTCATGTGTTCGACCGACACCACCCGTTCGTCGTCGGCCGTATCGAACACGATCACGCCTTGCGTCGAACGGCCGGCAATGCGGATGCCGCTGACGCCGGTGCGGATCAGCTTGCCGGCATCGGTCACGAGCATGATCTCGTCGGCTTCTTCCACCGGGAAGGACGCAACCAGCTTGCCGTTCTTCTGGGTGATCGCCATCCCGGTGATGCCTTTGCCGCCGCGGCCGGTGATCCGGTATTCATACGACGACGTCCGCTTGCCATAGCCGCGTTCCGATACAGTCAGCACGAATTGCTCGGCCGCCGACATCTCGACATAGCGCGCTTCGCCCAGCTCGATGCCGTTGCCGTTCGCCTCTTCGGCGTCTGCTGGCGCTGTTTCTTCCGCCTCGCCGCCGCGGCGCACCGCATTGGCCCGGCGCAGATAAGCAACGCGCTCTTCCGACGACGCCTCGACGTGACGCAGGATCGTCATCGAGATGACCGAGTCGCCCTCAGCCAGCGTGATGCCACGCACGCCACGCGAGGTGCGGCCGGTGAACACCCGCACCTCCGGCACCGCAAAGCGGATGCACTGGCCGCCCGCAGCGGTCAGCAGCACGTCGTCCTTCTCGGTGCAGATCTGCACATCGACGATCGACTCTTCGTCTTCCAGCTTCATGGCGATGATGCCGGACGGACGCACGTCGGCAAAGTCGGACAGCTTGTTCCGCCGCACCGTGCCGCTCGTGGTCGCGAACATCACATCGAGTTCGGACCATGTCGCCTCGTCTTCCGGCAACGGCATGATCGTGGTGATGCGCTCGCCCTGCGCCAGCGGCAGAATATTGATCAGCGCCTTGCCTCGCGCCTGCGGCGCCGCAACCGGCAGCTTCCACACCTTCAGCTTGTAGACGCGGCCGAGCGAGGAGAAATACAGCATCGGCGCATGCGTTGAGGCCACGAACAGGCGCGCCACGAAATCCTCATCGCGCGTCTGCATGCCGGCCCGGCCCTTGCCGCCGCGGCGTTGCGCCCGATAGGTCGAGAGCGGCACGCGTTTGATATAGCCCTGATGCGAGACGGTGACGACCATGTCCTCGCGATGGATGAGGTCTTCCTCTTCCACCTCGTCCATCTGCTCGACGATCTCGGTCCGGCGCGGCGTGGCAAAGGCTTCCTTCACCTCGGCCAGTTCGTTCTTGACGATCTGCTGGATGCGCGCGCGCGAACGCAGGATGTCGAGATAGTCGCTGATCTCGGCGGCGAGCTTGTCGAGCTCCTCCTGAATTTCCTCGACGCCAAGCGCGGTCAGGCGCTGCAGACGCAAATCGAGGATGGCGCGAGCCTGCGTCTCCGACAGACGATAGGTGCCGTCTTCGTTGATGCGATGACGCGGATCGTCGATCAGCGTGATCATCGCCGCAACATCGCTGGCTGGCCAGTCGCGCGAGATCAACGCTTCGCGCGCCTCGTTGGCATCCCTGGAGGCGCGGATCAGTCGGATGATTTCGTCGATATTGGCGACGGCGATAGCAAGGCCGACCAGCACATGGGCGCGATCGCGTGCCTTGTTAAGCAGGAACTTGGTGCGCCGTGACACCACCTCTTCGCGGAAGGACACGAACGAGTGAAGCAGGTCCTTCAGGTTCATCACCAGCGGCCGGCCGCCATCGAGCGCCACCATGTTGGCGCCGAACGAGGTCTGCAGCGGCGTGTAGCGATAGAGCTGGTTCAGCACGACGTCGGGAATGGCATCGCGCTTCAGTTCCACGACAACGCGATAGCCTTCGCGGCTGGACTCGTCGCGCAGATCGGCCACACCTTCGATCTTCTTCTCGCGTACCAGTTCGGCGATGCGCTCGACCATCGTCGCCTTGTTCACCTGATACGGGATCTCGGTGATGACGATCGCCTCACGTTCCTTGCGGATCGTCTCGATCTCGACCTTGCCGCGCATCATGATCGAGCCGCGGCCGGTGTGATAGGCGTTGCGGATGCCGCCGCGGCCGAGGATCACACCACCGGTCGGGAAATCCGGGCCTGGCACGATCGCATTGAGATCGTCGATGGTGATTGCCGGATCGTCGATCATAGCGACGCAGGCGTCGATCACCTCGCCGAGATTGTGCGGCGGGATATTGGTGGCCATGCCGACGGCAATGCCGCCGGCGCCATTGACCAGAAGATTAGGGAAGCGCGCCGGCAGGACCGCCGGCTCTTTTTCGTTGCCG
>Ga0164243_10005264_pt1 | contig 19824 bp, 22 predicted proteins | sample OricompcompostOP_FD_108781 | JGI IMG/M metagenome (GOLD analysis project Ga0164243, IMG submission 108781) | Organic Plus compost microbial communities from Emeryville, California, USA - Original compost - Organic plus compost (OP) | ecosystem: Engineered > Solid waste > Mixed feedstock >... | reverse complement strand
CGCGTCGGTCATGGTCCGCAGGGACAGGGCGAAGGACTGCACGATCAGCAGCAGCGTCCGCGCCTGCCGTTCGACGTGGCCCCGGCGCACCGACCCGTCGGCGTGGCCCTCCCGCAGCACGTCGGCGAGCAGGGCGAGCAGCGCCTCCTGGCTCGCGCCGCGCCGGTCGAGGACGTACGGCAGGAGCAGTTCCGGGTCGACGTCGAGGATCTTGTGGAAGAGCGGGTGCGCGCGGAACGCGGCCACCCCGGCGACCAGCCCGTCGGCGATCAGGTCGCGGGTGAGCGTCCCGGGCCGCCGCTCGGGCATGGCGCCGGTGGCGGCCGCGACCCACTCGCGGGTCATCAGGTCCCCGACCAGGGAGCGCACGTCGGGCCAGCGCCGGTACAGCGTCATCCGGGAGACCCCGGCGCGGCGGGCCACGTCGGTCATCGTCGTACGGCGGACCCCGACGGCGAGGACGCAGTCCCGCACCGCGTCGAGGACCGCGTCACCGTCCGAGTGGTTGTGACGAATAGGCGTCATGTGTAACAGTGTAACGCCTGCGAGGCCGTCGGGGACACGGCGTCGCCCGACTCGACCGGTGAGGACGACAGCCGATGGACATGCTGTGGAGTGGCTGGGGCGACCCCGCCAAGGCGGCACCCCTGCCCGAGACCGTGACCGGGCTGCTGCGCGACCTGCTCGGCGTCAAGCCGCGCACCACCGCGCCGGTCGCCCTCGCGGACATCGCCGTGCCCGAGCCGGGTCTCGAACCCGCCGCGCTCCAGGCCCTCGAGGTTGCCGCCGGCGGCGCGGAGCACGTCCGCACGGACGCCGAGGCACGCGTCCGCCACACCCGGGGCAAGTCCACCCCCGACCTGCTGCGCATCCGCGACGGCGAGGTCGGCGCCGACATCCCGGCCGCCGTGGTGCTGCCCGCCGGGCACGACGAGGTCGTCGCGGTCCTGCGGGCCTGCGCCGGACACGGCCTGCCCGTCGTCCCGTTCGGCGGCGGCACCTCCGTCGTCGGCGGCCTCGCGCCCACCCGCCGCGGCCCCTTCGTCGCCCTGGACCTGCGCCGCATGGACCGGATGCTCGCCCTCGACCCGGTCTCCCGCACCGCCACCCTGCAACCGGGCCTGCGCGCCCCGCAGGCCGAGGCACTGCTCGCCGAACACGGCTTCACCCTGGGCCACTTCCCCCAGTCCTACGAGTGGGCGACCATCGGCGGATTCGCCGCCACTCGCTCCAGCGGCCAGGCGTCCGCCGGGTACGGCCGCTTCGACGAGATGGTCCTCGGCCTGACCGCCGCCACCCCCGAGGGCACCCTCGACACCGGCCGCGCCCCGCGCTCGGCCGCCGGCCCGGACCTGCGCCAGCTCCTGCTCGGCTCGGAGGGCGCGTTCGGCGTCATCACCTCCGTGACCGTCCGCGTCCGGCCCGTCCCGCAGGTCCGCGTGTACGAGGGCTGGCGGTTCGCCTCGTTCGAGGAGGGCTCCGCCGCGCTGCGCCGCCTCGCCCAGGACGGCCCGCGCCCGACCGTGCTGCGCCTGTCGGACGAGACCGAGACCCTCGTCGGCCTCGCCCAGCCCGACGCCATCGGCGGCTCCCTCCCGCAGGACGCGGGCTGCCTGGCGATCACCGGCTACGAGGGCACCGAGGAGGACACCGCCCACCGGCGCGAGCAGGCCGCGGCCGTACTGCGCGCCTGCGGCGGCACCCCCCTCGGCGAGGAACCGGGCCGGCGCTGGGCGCACGGCCGCTACTCCGCCCCCTACCTGCGGGACTCCCTGCTCGACGCGGGCGCGTTCGCCGAGACCCTGGAGACCGCCACGTTCTGGTCGTCCCTGCCCGGCCTCCACGCCGCCGTCCGCGACGCCCTCACCGGCACGCTCACCGACGCCGGCACCCCGCCGCTGGTGATGTGCCACATCTCCCACGTGTACGAGAACGGCGCCTCCCTGTACTTCACCGTCGTCTCGGCGCAGGGCGACGACGCCGTGGCCCACTGGGACCGCGCCAAGCGCGCCGCCAACGACGCGATCCTCGCGGCCGGCGGCACCATCACCCACCACCACGGGGTGGGCACGGACCACCGCGACTGGTACGTCCGCGAGGCCGGGGCCCTGGGCGTCGAGGCGCTGCGCGCCGTCAAGGTCCGGCTGGACCCGTCGGGCCTGCTCAACCCGGGCGTCCTGCTGCCCCTCGACTGACGCGCCCGCCCACCACCCCGGTACATTCCCCTCCACCTCCCGCCTCTGGCGGCTCCTGACCGCCGGCCCGAAAGGCACACCGATGCGACAGTTCACCGCCATCGTCAACCCCACGGCCGGCGGGTCCGCCGCGGCTGCCGCGCTGCTGGACGTGGCCCGGCCGCTGCGGGAGGCCGGGGCCGGCCTGGAGACCCTGTACAGCCGCAGCCTGGCGCACGCCCAGGAGCTGGCCCGGGACGCCGGGGAACGCGGGCGGGTGGTGCTCGCGGTGGGCGGCGACGGCATGGCAGGCGGTGTCGGCGGCGCCCTCAGCGGCACCGACACCCTGCTCGGACTCGTCCCCGCAGGCCGGGGCAACGACTTCGCGCGCGCCCTCGACCTGCCCTCCGATCCGGCGGCGCTCGCCCGGGTGCTGCTGGACCACGAGCCCCGCGCGGTCGACACCATCGAGGTCGACTCGGCCGTCCACCCGCGCACGGCCGTCCTCGGCAGCGTCTACGCCGGGGTCGACGCCCTGGCCAACCGGCACGCGAACAACTCGACCCTGCTGCGCGGCGCCGCCTCCTACTACGCGGGCGGCCTGCGCGCCGTCACCACCTGGCGCCCCGCCCGCTACCGGGTCACCGTCGACGGCCACGAGCACCTGCACGTCGGCTACACGGTCGTGGCCGCCAACTCCGGCTACTACGGCTCAGGGCGCCGCATCGCGCCGGACGCGCGCATAGACGACGGCCTGCTGGACGTCGTGATGATCCGGCAGGCGCCGCGCCGGCTGTTCTTCGCCCTGATGAACGAGCTCAAGACGGGCGCGCACGTGCGCCGCCCCGAGGTGGAGATCCTGCGGGGCAGGGAGATCAGGATCGCCGCCGACCGGGACGTCCCCTACGGCGCGGACGGCGAGGTGGACGCCACGCTCCCCGTCACCGTCCGGGTCCTGCCGGGCGCCCTGCGCGTCCTCGGCTGAGCGCCGGCCGGGCCCCGCCCCGGGGATGCCTCATCCGCCCTCGGTCTCCAGGCGCGGGTGCGCCGCCCGCAGCTGCTCGGACGCCGTCTCGCGCTGCGCCTGGTCCTGGATGAGCAGACCGATCAGCGCCGCGACCGGCAGCCCCGCCTCGGCGGGATGCCGCAGCAGCTTGCCCGACTCGACCCGATACGTATTGGTGCGTCCCTCGCGCTTGTGCGACAGGTAACCGTCCCGTTCCAGCTCAGAGATGATCTTCTGGACGGCGCGTTCGGTGAGCCGGCAGTGCGCCGCGATGTGCCGGATTCGGACATCCGGATTGTCGGCGATCGTGGCCAGCACGCGTGCGTGATTGGTGAGGAACGTCCACCCGGTGTGCGGCTCAGGGACTACATCCATGGCCCTACCTTACGACCGGGCATTCACGTATACAAAAACACGTACTGCGTTTCATGTATCAGTTGACGTGTACGGCGGTTCGGGTTCAAGCTGTACGGGAGACGGGGAGATCTGAGGGAGAGGCGGACATGCCCGAGCTCGCGTCGGTACACCTTTCTGCCGTGGGCGACGCCACGGACGCGGAGGTCGCGGGGACGCCGGTGGTGGAGCCGCTTCCCCTGGTCGCGGCCCTCTGCCCGGAGGGCGACCGCATGAAGGTGGTCGTCCGGGGGGAGCTGGACCTCGACGCCGGGGACCGGTTCCAGCGGATCCTCCGGGACGCACTGCACCGCTCGGTGCGCGGCGTCGACCTCGATCTGCGCGGCGTCACCTTCTGCGACTGCGCCGCACTCAACATCCTCCTGGCCCTGCGCCAACGGGCCCTGGCCGACGGGAAGACCGTCGCGCTGCACGGCAGCAGCGCCATGGTCGACCGGCTGCTCGTGCTGACCGGCACCCGGGACCTGTTCGCCACCCCGGACCCGGACGGTGAGGTGCCGGACGTGACCGACCACGACCTGCGGTCCGAACTCACCCAGCTGCGGCAGGCCATGCGCACCCGGCCCACCGTCGACCTCGCGCGGGGCATCCTCATGGCCTACTACGGTCTGGGCCCGCAGGACGCCTGGGCGGTGCTCGTCTCGGCCGCCGAGCGCGGCGGCACCGAGCCGCACACCCTCGCCGGGGATCTGGTGGAGTGCGCCCAGGGCGGCGCGCCGCTGCCCGCAGGGCTGCGGGCCGAACTGTCCTCGGCCATCGCGCGCGTGCACGTCACCGAGGGCTGACCGCCGCCCGGCACCGGGCGCGGCGCTTGCGCGGACCGGCGTCGCCGGGGCAGGGTGCGGTCGTGCCCACCTTGCTGATCGTGCATCACACGCCGTCGCCCAACTGCCAGGCCCTGCTGGAGGCCGTCGTCTCCGGTGCCACCGCGCCGGAGATCGAGGGCGTCGACGTCGTACGCCGCCCGGCGCTGTCCGCCACCGCCTCCGACGTGCTGGACGCGGACGCCTACCTCCTCGGCACCCCGGCCAACCTCGGGTACATCTCCGGCGCACTGAAGCACTTCTTCGACCAGATCTACTACCCGTGCCTCGACGCCACCCGCGGCCGCCCGTTCGGGCACTACGTGCACGGCGGCAGCGACGTCACCGGCGCCCTGCGGGCCGTCACCACCATCACGACCGGACTCGGCTGGCAGCCCGCCGCGCGACCGGTGACGGTGACGGGCGAGCCCGCCAAGAAGGACATCGAGGCGTGCTGGGAGCTGGGCGCCACACTGGCCGCGGGCCTCATGGCCTGACCGACTCGCGCTCGATCCAGCTGCGTTGACGCAGGCCGGAGCGTTTCAAACCGCCGGGCACTGAGAAACTTGTGAGAATTTCCGATGCGGTTGAACACACCTGGGATCGCCTCCGTATGGGGAGCAGGGGGATTTCATGCCCTGACCGATCACGAGGCGATGGAGTAATTCCTTGGGACGCAGCACGCGGAGACGCCCCACGGGCGCACGGCGCGCGACCTTTGCAGCGGTCGCGCTGATGTTGGGTGGTGGCGGCCTCGTCGCGGCCAACGTCTATGCCTCGGCCACCGAGGAGGGCGGGACCGATCCCGCCCGGACGCTGTCCACCCCGGCCGGCACGATCGACTGCCCCGACGTCGGCACCAAGCTGACGAACGTGCCGGAAGGGGCGAAGGAGGACGTCGCCAAGGAACTCGCCCTCCTGGACCAGCAGATCGCCGATGCCTACCAGCGTCTGATGAACGCGGGGCAGGCCATCGAGCAGGACGCCCAGTTCGCCGAGAACTCGATCATGAGCCCGCTGAAGGAGAAGCGCGCGGCGACGATCGAGCGGATCGCGATCGCCGTGGACCGCCAGGGCGACCGGCCCGAGGGCCTGGACGCCCTCGCCGCCTGCACCCTGCGCGCCCCCGAGAGCAGCGCCCCCGCCGACCAGGCGGGCGACGGCTCCCAGAACCCGGGTGACGCCGGCCAGGGCAGCCAGCAGGGCGGCGACCAGAACGCCGGGAACGGCGACAACGGCCAGAACGGCAACGGCGGTCAGGCGGGCAACGGTCCCGTCGCCGAGGACTACGTGGACATCAAGTCCGTCCAGCCGAACGTCGCGAAGCCGGCCGTGCGCAAGGGCGGCTCCCGCGGCACCTTCGCCACCAGCTGTGGCGTCAACGAGAACGGCCTGTTCAACTCGGACAACGTGATCGTGGCCCCCGGTGTCTCCAACGGCGCCCACCACTTCCACGACTACATCGGCAACCAGTCCAACACCGCCTTCGCGAGCGACGAGGACCTGGCCAACGCCGAGACCAGCTGTGTGAACCAGAGCGACAAGTCCACGTACTACTGGCCGGTGCTGCGCCTGCAGAACGGCAAGCAGGAGCGGGACGCGGACAAGCCGGGCGGCGGCATCGAGGGCAACGCCGGCGAGATCGTCCGGGCCAAGGAGGTGACGCTGAACTTCGTGGGCAACCCGCAGAGCAAGGTCACCGAGATGCCGCGCCTGCTGCGCATCATCACCGGTGACGCCAAGGCGTTCGTCAACGGCCCCGCCAACGCCAACGCCTCCTGGAGCTGCACCGGTTTCGAGGACCGGCAGCTGAAGGACAAGTACCCGCTGTGCCCGAAGGGCAGTGACGTGGTGCGCACCTTCAAGTTCCAGAGCTGCTGGGACGGCCAGAACATCGACAGCGCCAACCACCGCGCCCATGTGGCGTTCGCCGCGGCCGACGGCAGCTGCGGGAACGGCTTCAAGGCCATCCCGCAGCTCGTGCAGCGGATCGTGTACGACGTCGACGCGCCCAGCCTCCAGGACGGCGGGAAGACCACTCCGCTGTTCGCGGTGGACTCCTTCCCGGAGCAGCTGCACAAGCCGATCACCGACCACGGCGACTTCATCAACGTCTTCGACGAGAAGCTGATGAGCGAGATGGTCGACTGCATCAACGAGGGCCGCACCTGCGGTGTCGGCGCCGGTGACGGTGGCGGCAACGGTGACGGTGGCAACGGCGGCGGTGGCCAGGAGGAGCCGACCCAGGCTCCCAGCACCCCGCCGGCCGACAACGGCGGTGGGAACGGCGGCGGCAAGGGCGACGACCAGACGCAGCCGCCCGCCACCGAGGCCCCCACGACCGACGCCCCGGAGACCGGCCGGCCCGGCGACGGCAAGGACGACGGCGGCAAGGACAACGGCGGCAAGAACGACGGCGGCAAGGGCGGTGCCGGCAACGGTGACGACGGCAACGCCGGCGCCGGACAGGACGACGAGCCGACCGGGTCCGCCACGGTGGCGCCGAAGGCCAGCGGCCAGCCTGACGCCGGGAACGGCGCGGGTGACGACGAGGCCGAGGTCATCGGCACCCCGGCGCAGACCCAGCCCCCGACGAGCGACACCGACTCCCTCACGGGCGGTGCGCGCGCTCAGGCGGTCGGCGGCGACCTCGCCGAGACCGGCACCTCGCTCTGGCCCGCCGCGGGCGGAGCGGTCCTGCTGATCGCCGGGTTCGTGGTGCTCATGCGCACGAGGCGTCACGCCCGCTGACGCAGGCACCGACGCGTCGGCGAAGGGCCCGGACCGGGAACATCGGTCCGGGCCCTTCCGCGTCAGGGGGTGGGCAGGCCCGCCGGGCGCGCCGGACGCCCGAGCCGGACCGGCACACCGGGGGAGTAGAGCACGCTGACCGGGTCCCCGGCGGGCGCCGGCAGGCCGGCCGCCGTGATCAGGTCCTCCTCGCAGGCGAGCACCTCGGCCCGGTGCAGCGGCCAGCGCGGATGGTCGTTCGGCAGATACGCCGACGGCCCGGACGCGCCGAAGAACGCGTTGTGCATGCCCCAACGGGCCGTCAGGAAGTGCTCCAGCCCCGTCGGTTCGGCGATCCGCTCGCCCACGCGCACGGTGAGCCGGCTGGCCGCGCCGCGCGGCCCCGGCCATCGGCGCGAGCTGGTGTACGTGACGGTGTCGCCGGCCCGCCGCACGGACATCCGCGACCACAGGTACGGCAGCCGGAACCCGACGCGCCCCATGACGACCGGGATGAGCCGGGCGGCGTCCATGGAGCGGAACACCACCCCGCGCCGCCCGTGCGCGTCCACCGAGTACAGCCGCACGTTGGTCTCCGGGAACGTCCCCAGATACGGCACCCCGGGCAGCCCGAGCCAGCCGACCCGGTGCATCCGGAAGGCGACCAGACCGACGTAGGTCGCCCCGTCGTATGTGTCGGGGGAGGTGCCGCGCGGCAGCAGACCGGCGACGGCCGCGGGATCGACCGCCCAGTGCAGGAAGGCGAGATCGAGCCACTGCTGGGTGAGCAGCGGGCTGCGGACACGGGCGGGGGCGTCCGGGGAGACCGGCGACGGCTCGAACACAAGCCCAGCATGCCAGAGCGCCGCGCCCGGCCGGCCGGTGTCGAGCTGGTGGCCCGCCCAGACGTAGGGGGCGGGCAGCAACCCCCGGACGGAGACCGTCCGCATCGAGGGACCAGGACCTGACGGCAGCGCGCGCAGGGCGGGATGACACCGCGGTCGCGGTCGCCCAGGGCGACGATCGTGTCCAGCTCGTAAGCGCCCTGGGCGGCCGCGCCGACGACGACCAGTCCGGCGCGGGGGCCGCCGGTGAAGCGGTGGGTGCTGACGCCCGTGACGATCCGCCCGTCCCCGGGTGCGGGCGTCGGCCGCCACCGTGTGGTTGCCGCCCCGGCACGCGCCGCGGGCGACGCGGCCGGCGGCCTCGACGATTTCGTGGTCGACGCGCGAGTCCCCGACGCTCATGGCCTCTGCCTCCGTGCGGTGAGGCTCGATGTCACCCGTGGCCCCGGCGGACCGGGGACGGGGCCGCCGCCGGGTCTCAGGCCGGGTAGGCGTGCGTCTGGGCCGCCTTGACCGTCGCCCACACCGTCGCGCCGGGCCGCAGGTCCAGTTCGGCGGCGGCGATCGTCGTCAGGTCGGCGGCCAGCGGGAGTTCACCGGTCAGCGCCGCGCGGATCTGGTCGCCGTGCGTCTCCAGACCGGCCACCTCGCAGCGCCACAGGTTGCGGGCGCTGGAACCGGTGGGCCGCTCCCGGTGCAGGGTCACCGCGCCGGGCGGGAAGGCGACGAAGACCGGGCCGGTCAGCTCCTCGGTGGTCGTGACCACCGGCCCGCCGTCGAACCGGACCGTGTGCCCGTCCGCCTCGCCCTTGTAGAGGTTGAGGCCGACCAGCCGGGCGATGTAGTCGCTGCGCGGATGCCGGGCGATGTCGGCCGGGCCGCCCTCCTGGACGACCCGCCCGTCCTCGATGACGACCAGGTGGTCGGCCAGCACCATCGCGTCCAGCGGATCATGGGTGACCAGGACGGCGACCGCCTCGAAGTCCGCCAGGTGGTGGCGCAGCCGCGCCCGAACGTCGAGCCGGGTACGGGCGTCGAGCGCGGCGAGCGGCTCGTCGAGGAGGAGCAGCCGCGGACGCGTCGCCAGGGCGCGGGCGAGCGCGACCCGCTGGGCCTGCCCGCCGGACAGCCGGCGCGGCCTGCTTGCGGCGTGCGCGGCGAGCCCCATCCGCTCCAGCCAGGCGGCGGCCTGCGCACGGGCGGCGGCCTTGGGGACCTTGCGGCAGCGCGGCCCGAACGCCACGTTGTCCAGCGCTGACAGGTGCGGGAAGAGCAGGTAGTCCTGGAAGACGACCCCGACGGGGCGGGCCTCGGGCGGTGTACGGGCGAGGTCGGCGCCGTCCAGCAACAGGTGCCCGGCGGACAGCGGGACCAGTCCGGCCAGCGCGCGCAGGGCGGTCGTCTTGCCGGCCCCGTTCGGGCCGAGGAGCGCGACCACGTCACCGGGCGCGGCGCGCAGCGCGACGTCGAGACGGAAGGCGTCCCGCTCCACGACCAGACGCGCGTCCAGGCCCTCACCGGCGCGCGAGGACCCGCTCTCGTGACCCGTCCCGGTCATGAGGCGGTCATCCAGCGGTCCCGCAGCCCCGCGAGCACCGCGACCGACACGGCGAGCAGGACCAGGCTGAGCGCGATCGCCGCCTCCGGCTCGTTCTGGAGGGCCAGGTACACGGCGAGCGGCATGGTCTGGGTCCGGCCGGGGAGGTTGCCGGCGAAGGTGATGGTCGCCCCGAACTCGCCGAGCGCCCGCGCCCACGCGAGCACGGCGCCGGCCGCGATCCCGGGCGCGACCAGCGGCAGCGTGACCCGGCGGAACGCGGTGAACCGGGAGGCGCCCAGCGTGGCGGCGGCCTCCTCGTAGCGCGGGTCGGCGGCCCGCAGCGTGCCCTCCACACTGATGACGAGGAACGGCATGGCCACGAACGCCTCGGCGACCACCACCCCCGCCGTGGTGAACGGCAGCGTCACCCCGAACCAGTCGTCGAGCAGACGCCCCACCACACCGTTGCGGCCGAGCGCCATCAGCAGCGCCACACCGCCGACGACGGGCGGCAGCACCAGCGGCAGCGTGACCAGGGCCCGCACCAGCCGCCGCCCCGGGAACTCGACGCGCGCCAGCAGCCAGGCCAGCGGCACGCCCACGACCAGGCTCACCGCGGTCGCCGCCGTCGCGCAGACCAGGGACAGCCGCAGCGCCTCCCACACCTCGGTGCTGGTCAGCAGCTCGGGCATGCTCCGCCAGGGCGCCCGGACGAGCAGGGCGGCCAGCGGCAGGACGAGGAACGCCACCCCGATCAGCGCCGGGACGAGCAGCGGCAGCGGAGCCCCACGGCCCAGCCGGAGACCCCGCCGGCCGGTGGCGCGGAGGGCAGGGGCGTCCTTCTCCATGCCGGCCTCCTCCACTCCCTCGGGCGCACTGTTCCGGTCACGCACGCGCACACCGATCATACTGACGCAGGTGCGAGGGGAGAGGCCCCTGTCGCTTCGCATGAGCCGGTGCCGCGCCCCGATGTCCTGGCATGTGCGTTCGTACGGAACGCGCCGCCCGCTCAGCTGCGGTCGACATGGACATTCGTCGACTTCACGCGCGCCGTGGCCTCCATGCCCACTTCCAGACCCAGCTCCTCCACGGCCTCCCGGGTCAGGAGCGACACCAGCCGGTGCGGTCCGGCCTGGATCTCCACCTGGGCCGCCACGTCCCCCAGCTTGATCGCGGTGACGATCCCGGGGAAGGCGTTGCGCACCGAGGTGGAGGAGGGCGCCTCCTCACCCGTGCCGGCGCGGGCGAGTTCCACGGAGAACGCGGCGAGGTCCCTGCCGTCGATGAGGCGCCTGCCGCTCTCGTCGCGATGGGTGGCCACCCTCCCCGCGTCCGCCCAGCGCCGGGCCGTGTCCGGGCTGACGCCCAGCAGCCGCGCCGCCTGACCGATCGTGTATGCCTGCATGGCGCCAAGATAGGTCAGCGATCAGCGACCGGGGTGCGCCGCCGCCCGGCCGGGGCCGCCCGTGCGCACGCGGTGACGCCCGAGTTGCCCGCTGATGGCACTCGGTGTCCTGTGTGAGCACCCCGCCGCCGGGGAACCTGGCAGGCCGCACCCGGTTCGGGACGCGTATCCGCGCTCTCGTTGGGAACCAGCAGCGGAGGAAGCAGCAAGGACAAGTCACCGCGGCCGAAACGGCGGACGGGGCCGAAGAAGGTGTGATGGCGACCGAATCGCAGGACGGCGGCAACAAGCCGTCTATGGAACAGACACAGGAGTGGGGGGCCCGCTTCGACGGGGGGTTCGGCGATGTGACGCGTGCGCGTCTGGGCGCGGAGGAGTATCTGAAGAAGCTCGCGCGGGCCTCGCCCCCGGCGACCCCGGAGTACCGGGACGACATCCTCCTGGTGGTGAGCGAGCTCGTCTCGAACGCCATCCAGTACGCGCCGGGGCCGATAGAGCTGACCATGCGCAAGGCGTTCGACGGCGTCCATGTGACGCTCGGCGACACCAGCACCACACCGCCGGCGCCGCGCCCCTTCCACCCCGGGACGGGCAAGGGCGGAGGCATCGGCTGGTATCTCATCCACACGCTGTGCGACCAGGTCAGCGTGGTGGTGCGTGAGGACGGCAAGGACGTCCACGCCTTCCTGCCCTGGTGAGCCGGGCCGCGTGACCGTCCCGAAGGAGGGCCGCCCGGCGGCGGGACGGACGGTCACGTCAGCGGTGCCAGGACACTGACCGTCTTTCCTCCCTCACGGCGGCGGTCGATCCGGATCTCCCGCGTCAGCCGGATGATCAGGGGCCAGCCGTATCCGCTGCCCTCGTGCGTCTGCGGCAGCGTGCCCGGACCGAAGGCGGCCGACGGCACGGTGTCGCTGTAGTCGTGCACGCGCAGCCGCAGCCCGCCCGGTTCCACGGCCACCTCGAACCCGGCGAGGCCGTCGCCGTGCCGGATCGCGTTGGTGACCAGCTCCGACACCACGAGCATCAGATCCATGACGGCGCGCTCGTCCACGGGGGAGGTCCGCGCGTGCTCCTCGACGACCGACTTCACGAAGCCGCGTGCCGAGGCCGCGCTGCTGATCGCGGCCGGCCGGAAACGCAGCGTGCCCGCGTCCCCGGCCGGCCGGTGCTCCGCCGGCCTCACGATCGCCCGCCCGTGGTGCGTGCCCGGTGCCCCCGGCGCTCCGTGGCTGTGGTCACGTCACCAACCTCCGGACACGGTCGTCCCGTGCTCCTCGTCCCGTTTCCGTGCATGACCACCCTGTTACCCCGAAGCGCGCGATGCATGGGAGAGAGCCGCGTAGTACGCGCCGACCGCGGCGAGGTAGTCCGGATCGCGGGTCTCGCGGTCCGTCTCGAACCGGGGAGCGTCCTTCGCCTCGGCGCGTGTGCACGCCACGGTCACGGTCCGCGCCTGCTCGTCGACGCCCGTGACCGTGCCCGCGGGGACGACGAGGCTCCTGCCGAACACCCAGGCGCCCGTGTCGACGATCAGATGACGCAGACCGGTGTCGTCGGCCTGCCGGTCGACGTGCCCGATGATCCCGTCGGTCGCCTCGACCCTGAACCCGGTGAGCGCGAGCCCTTCCCGGTGCCCGCTGCCGGGCGCGTAGGACCAGATTCCGTCCGTGCCCACATCGCTCCCTTCCGTCGTGACCGTTCCCGTCCGTCCCGGCGCCCGCTACACGGCGGCCGCCGTGCCGCGCGCCGCGGCCTCGTCCAGTGATGCCGCGAGCAGGTGCCGTGCCCTCTCCAGGGCGTGTCCCACCTCGCGGGTCCCGGTCGACACGCAGAGCGTGTACGCCAGGTCCTGGGCCCGCACGTCGCGCCGGGCGTGGACCTCGCCGGGGGCCTGCCGCGTCATGAGCGCCTCGTACTCGTCGACGAGCCGGCGCAGCAGCGTCGGATGGGGCATCAGCATGGGTGTCCGCTCCTCGGATGCAGTCGTCGTACGGGGGGGTCTTCGGGCCTCATCCGGCCCGGCCGCCGCGGCGCCGCGGCCCGGCGTCCTGTTCGAGCACCTCGGCCCGCACCTTCGCGCAGCACCGGCTGATCAGCCGGGAGACGTGCATCTGGGAGATCCCGAGCTGCTCGGCTATGCGGCTCTGGGTCATGTCCTCGAAGAAGCGCATGTAGAGGATGGTCCGCTCGCGCTCCGGCAGCCGCCGCAGCCCTTCCTTCGCGGCCTCCCGGTCGACGACCACGTCGTACGCCTCCTCGCAGCCGCCGATGGTGTCGGCGAGGCTGAAGCCGTCGTCGCTCGCGGACATCTCGGCGTCCAGGGAGAGCGTGCTGTAGCTCTCCAGGGCCTCAAGGCCGGCGTTGACCTCGTCCTCGGTGAGTCCGGTGTGGGCGGCGATGTCCGCGACGGACGCGGTGGCCCCGGACCCGGACTCGGTCAGCTCGCGGCGCGCGATCCGCACCTTGTTGCGCAGCTCCTGGACGCGGCGCGGCACCCGCAGGGCCCACATCCGGTCGCGGAAGTGCCGCTTGATCTCACCGGTGATGGTGGGGACGGCGTAGCTCTCGAAGGCGCCGCGGCCGGGCTCGTACCGGTCGATCGCCTTGACCAGGCCGAGCGCGGCGACCTGGCGCAGGTCCTCCAGCGACTCCCCGCGATTGCGGAAGCGGCCGGCGATGCGGTGGGCCATGGGCAGCCAGGCCCGGGTCAGCTCGTCGCGGAGCGCGTTCCGCTCGGGCCCGTCCGGCAGCTCGGCCAGACGGACGAAGCCGCTCGCGGTGTCGGGGGCGTCGTCGTGGACGCGCCCGCCGGAGACACGGGGGCGGGTGGGGAGGTCGGAACCATGTGCGGACGTTTCAACCAGCATGAAGACAGCTCCTGAACGGCGTTCTCAGGGATGTGCGTGTGGAAACGGTGCACGGGGCCGGGTGGCCCCGGAGCGGCTCACGTCGTTCGCACCGGCGCGCCTCTGGTCCGAAGCACGAATCCCCGCATGCCCCGGGTCATGGGGTGCAAACAGCACACACGCAGAAGAAGCGGAGGGAATTCTTCGGGCCGGACCGGCGGGCTCCACGGGCGGGCGCGCACCGTATGGTGGATGCATCCGGACGCGGCTTCCGGCAGGAAGTCACCACGTCCGAGAAGTTCCTCGAAGTTCTTCGGTTCCCGCGGGATTGACCCCCGGAATCGGGGGCATCCGGGGGGACGACAACAGGTTCCGGCATCGGGAGGGCGGCATGGCAGCCGTGACGGTGGCGCAGGCAACGGCCACGGCACAGGAGAAGGACGCGACGGAGGCGGCGCTGCCGCTGATCGAGGACCCGTCGCGGGTGAAGCCCCAGGACGCACGCGAGCTGTCGCGTCAGTTCTTCGACCGACTGGACATGCTGGAAGAGGGCACGCACGAATACCAGTACGTACGCAACACCCTGATCGAGATGAACCTGTCCCTCGTGCGGTACGCGGCTTCCCGCTTCCGTGCCCGCGGGGACTCGCTGGAGGACATCGTCCAGGTCGGCACGATCGGTCTGATCAAGGCCATCGACCGGTTCGAGATCTCCCGCGAGGTCGAGTTCACGACGTTCGCCGTGCCCTACATCGTCGGTGAGATCAAGCGTTTCTTCCGCGACACGAGCTGGGCGGTCCACGTGCCGCGCCGCCTCCAGGAGGCGCGTGTGGAGCTGGCCAAGGCCACCGAGGAGCTCAGCTCCCGGCTCGGCCGGACGCCGACCACGCGTGAGCTGTCCGAGCTGATGTCGCTGTCGGAGGAAGAGGTCATCGAGGCCCGCAAGGCCTCCAACTGCTACCAGTCGGCCTCGCTGGACGCCGCCGTCTCCGGTGACGCGGAGAGCGGCGAGTCGGTCCTCGCGGACCTCCTCGGCGAGGAAGACCCGTCACTGGAGCTGGTGGAGGACTTCCACTCGCTCGCCCCGCTCATCGCCGGGCTGGACGAGCGGGAGCGGAAGATCATCCACCTGCGGTTCGTGGAGGAGCTGACCCAGTCGCAGATCGCCGAGCAGATCGGCGTCTCGCAGATGCACGTCTCGCGGCTCATCAGCCGCATCATCAAGCAGTTGCGGGTCGGACTGCTGGAGCCCGGGGTCGCCTGACCGCGGCCGGAGGGATGTCGTAGGGAGCAGCACGGGTGGGCCGTGGCCGCGAGGCCGGCGGCCCACCCGCATGTGCGGGGTCAGGCTCCGCCCGGGTGCGGGTAGGGCCCCAGCAGCGGGATCACCGCCGTGACGCGCTTGCCGCCGGCGGGCAGGTCCGACACCTCCACCTCGCAGGCCAGCCGGCACACGATCGGCCAGCCGCGGCCACCGCAGCGGTGCCGGTCCCCGCGGTCGGCGGAGTCCAGCGTCACCGGCCGCCGCCGCTCCCGGTCGCACACGGACAGGTAGAGGTTCTCGCCGACGACCTCCACGTCGAAGTCGGTGACCCCGCCCCCGTGCAGCATCGCGTTGGTCGTCAGCTCCGAGGCGACGAGCAGCGCGTCCGACAGCGTGTCGGGGGTGTACGGGGCGCCCTGGCCGGACGGCCGCTGGGCGAGGGCGCGCCGTACGGCTCCCCGCGCCTCGGCCGGGTTGAGCGGCCCGTGGTGCGGGTGGTCGCCCGCCGGGCCGGCGGGGCCACCGGCTCCTTGTTCGTGACTCATCCTGTCGCTCCCTGACCGGAGGGCGGAAGGACGGAAACCGCGGGGCCTGCGGGGCCGCACGGGCGGAACCCTTCCTTCCTCCTCCACGATCTGTGACGTTCCCTCCCTTTTCGCGTGACCAGACGATCGAGGGTCAAACCGGTACCGGCCTCCCGTTCGCGCAGGTCGGGCCATCCGGGTGAGCCGGCCGAAAGCCCTTCGGACGGGGTCCGTGTACGGGGAGGATCCGGGGGTAGACGGCCGACCGGAACGCGTCGACGGTTTCCCGCGTTCCGTGATGCATCGAATCGGCCGTCCGGGGCACCCGCCCCGATCGGCAACGCCTGTGGGAGGTACTTGTGTCCATTGCCCAGAATCCCTTGTCCATCAAGGTGGAAGTGCCCAGGGAGGACGCCGTGCTGCTGACGGTGGAGGGTGACCTGGACATGGATACGGCCACCGAGCTGCAGCACCACCTGGCCAACCAGCTCCACCACGGCCGCCGCCACTTCCTGCTCGACATCGCCGGTGTGCCCTTCATGGACTCGTCCGGCATGAACATCGTGCTGCGGGCCTACCAGGAGGTGCGCGAGATCCCCGGCGGTGTGTACGTGATCTCCCCGACCCCCGCGGTGCGGCGCATCATGGACCTCACCGGGGTCAGCATCACGGTCCCGATCGTGGACAGTGTGGAGGAGGCGCTGGCCGTGGCGGACTCCGGCGGACCCGCGACCCCGGAGCCCCCGGCCGAGGGCTGAGCGCCGCCCGTCGGGCGGGCCGGTCCGGCCGGGCGCCCGTGCGTCCGCAGGCCCAACAGTTGCCGTTTGACAACTATGGTCATGAGGCAACAGAGTGAGCGAGTCATAGCGCGGGAGGGGTGTGGGACGTGCCGTTCAGCAACGACGGTCCGCGTCACCGTCCGGTGGCGCGGACCCCGTCCTGCCCCGGCCCGGTGACCGGACGGGCCCGGGTGTCAGGCGCTCCGCGCGTCGGACGCCTCGTCGCTCTCGTGGATCTCCGCGCTCGCCGCGTGGCAGAAGGCCTCCAGGCCCTCCAGCAGCGCGTCCCGCTTGGCGACGGGCATCTGCTCCAGGACGGACTGCAGCGCGGCCTCGCGCCGGGCCCGCAGCTCCGCCAGGAAGGTGCGCCCGCGCCGGCTCAGATGCAGCCGCAGCTCCCTGCGGCTCGCGGCGCTGGTCTCCCGCTCGACGAAGCCCACCGCCTGAAGCCGGTCGCACAGCCGGCTCGTCGACGGCGGGGTGGAACCGAGCGCCTCCGCGAGCATGCGCAGGTTGATGCCGTCACTGTGCTCCAGGATGAACAGCACCCGGATCTGGGAGGCGGACACCGGAGCCGTCGACGCGCGGCCCCACAGGACCTCCAGCAACTCGGCGGCCTCGGAGGTCATGTGTGCCACCTCGTCCGGCCGCGGATGGGCGTAGGAGGAAGTCACGGCCCCACTCTTCCAGGCTTGGCGGACGCTGTCAGCCCGCTGCTCCGGGCAATACGTGCAAAACGATAGATACGGACAAGAGGGACCGACGGCGGTTCCCGCGGTGACGCGGGGGCCCGCAGCCGTCACCGTGACGAGGATGGCCGATCCGACATCGTGAACAGATTCGTGGCAGCCGAGCGGGCGCTGCGCTCCGCGGCCCCGCACCGGCTCGTGGACGCGGTCCGCGACGTGGTGCGCGCCGAGTACGGTGCGACGTCCGTCGAGCTCTACCTGGCCGACTACGCCCTCGTCACGCTCCAGAGGGTCCGCTCGGCCGACGGCCCGGCCGAGTCCGTACCGGCCCGCGGCAGCAGCGCCGGACGCGCCTTCGGGGCGCAGGAACCCTTCGTCGAGAAGCTCGCCGGGGGCGAGGCGCGCCTGCATCTGCCGGTGACCGTGCGCGGCGACCGCCTCGGGGTCCTCACCGTCACGATGGCCTCCTACGACCGGGCCGAACAGGCCCGCGACGAGCTGACCGACATCGCCCAGGTGCTCGGGCACGAGATCGTCGTCGCCGACCGGGACACCGACCTGTACATGCGGGCCCGGCGCGCCGACCGGCTCACCCTCGCCGCCGAGATGCAGTGGCAGCTCCTGCCCGGACGGTCCTGCGCGGGACCCGAGTACGCCCTGGGCGCCCAGCTGGAACCCGCCTACGCCATCTACGGCGACAACTTCGACTGGTCAGCCGACGCCGAGCGGCTGATGCTCTACGTCACCAACGGCATGGGCGAGGGCATCGAGGCGTCCCTGCTGACCAACCTCGGCATCAACGCGCTGCGCAACGCACGCCGGGCCGGCCTGTCCATCGAGGACCAGGCCGCCCTCGCCGACCAGGCCGTCTTCGCCCAGTACCGCGGCGAGGCGTACATCTCCGTCCTGCTCGTCGACCTCGAACTGCGCACGGGACGGCTGCGGGTCGTCGACGCCGGGTCCCCGCGGATGATGCGGCTGCGCGGCCGCACCGTCACCCCCGTCGACCTGGAGGCCCAGCTCCCGCTCGGCATGTTCGAGGAGACGGACTACGTCGCCCACGAGGTCGACCTCGCGCCCGGCGACCGGCTCCTGTTCGCCAGCGACGGCGTCTACGCCGTCTGCGCCCCCGGCGGGGAGGAGTACGGGGAGCGCGCCCTGGCCCGGGCCATCGTGTCCACCAGCCTGCTGCCCGCCGCCGAGGTGCCCCGGGCCGTCCTGCGGGAACTGGCGGGCCACCGGGGCGGGAACGAGCCCGCCGACGACGCGCTCGTGGTGTGCCTCGACTGGTTCGGGCCGCCCGAGGTGCCCTGACGGGGCCGTACGACATCCCCGTAGGGTCGGGGCAGCGCACAACCAACGAGGAGGGAAACTTCGTGCCGGAACAGCACACGGCAGAGGACAGGACGGATCCCACACAGGAGGTGGCCGGCTTCCTGCGGGAGCGGCGCGAGCAGATCGCCCAGCGCTGGGCCGACGCCGCGGTGTTCCGCACCGTGTTCACCGTCTCCCGGGACGAGGCGGTCGAGGCCGGCCGCGCCGTCGTCGAGGCCCTGGCCGCGGTCGCCGCGTCCGGACGCATCGAGGACCTGGAGGCCGACGGCTTCACCGTGGTCCGCGAGCAGCTCGCGCGCACCGCGCACGCCCGCGCCCGGGCCGGCGCCACCACCGGGCAGATCTCGGCGGAGATGGAGGCCCTGCGCCCGCCCGTCACCGAGCTGCTGCTCGACGAGCTGTCCGGCGCGCCCGCCGACCACGTCCGCGAGTGCACCACCGTCCTCACGGTGCTGATGGGCACCCTGCGCCTGGTCATGCTGGAGACGACGACCGTCGCGGGCCAGGACCTCATCAACCGGCAGCGGCTGGAGATGCTGGAGATCGCCACACCCGTCATCAAGCTGTGGGAGGGCATCGTCGCCGTCCCGCTCATCGGCACCCTCGACAGCGCGCGCAGCCAGGTCGTCATGGAGACCCTGCTGAACGCCATCGTCGAGCAGCACGCGCGCATCGCGATCCTCGACATCACCGGCGTGCCCACCGTCGACTCGCTCGTCGCGCAGCACCTGATGAAGACCGTCGCGGCGGCCCGCCTCATGGGCGCCGAGTGCATCGTCTCCGGCATCCGGCCGGCCATCGCGCAGACCATCGTCCACCTCGGCATCGACCTCAGCTCGATCCAGACCCGCGCCAGCCTCGCGGACGCCCTGGCCTACGCCCTCGGGCAGCAGGGCGCGCACATCGTGCCGTCCGCCGGCCCCGTCGTGGAGCCCCGATGACCGGCGAGGCCGCCCCGCCGCCCGACGGCTACGTCCCCGTCCTGCGCCTCGGCGGCATCCTCCTGGTCACCCTCCAGGGCGACCTGTACGACAGCACGGCCGAGAGACTCCGGCAGGACATCGGCCGGACCGTCTCCGACGACGCGGTCACCGGTGTCGTCATCGACCTGTCGGGCGTCGAGATCGTCGACTCCTTCATGGGCCGCGTGCTCAGCGACATCGCGGCGATGACCCGGCTGCTGGCCGCGCAGACCGTCGTCGCCGGGATGCGCCCCGCCGTCGCGATCACCCTGGTCGAACTCGGGCTCACCCTGCCGGGGCTGCGCACCGCCCTGAGCACCGAGGAGGCCATGAACCTGCTCGGGGCCGAGGTGGCGAACCTGCCCCGGACCGCCGGCGCCCGCCGGGAGCGGCCGTGACCCACACCGGAAGTGTCTCCGCCCGGCTGCCCCTGACCTCGGACCTCGACCTGGTCCGGGCGCGGCAGCACGTGCGGCAGATGACCGCCGAGCTCGGGTTCAGCCTG
>Ga0164243_10005263_pt1 | contig 19827 bp, 18 predicted proteins | sample OricompcompostOP_FD_108781 | JGI IMG/M metagenome (GOLD analysis project Ga0164243, IMG submission 108781) | Organic Plus compost microbial communities from Emeryville, California, USA - Original compost - Organic plus compost (OP) | ecosystem: Engineered > Solid waste > Mixed feedstock >... | reverse complement strand
GTCGACGGCGATATCGGTCTCCGCGCGGCCGGACACCGGCTTCGCGGTGTCGAGGACCTTGGCGGCGGCCTCGGGCGTCGGCTCGGTGAACGAGTCGCCGACCTTCACGTGGACCTTGCCCAGATCGCCGGCCTGGCTCTCGTCGGCGTAACCGATCGTGCCGTTGCCGCTCTGGACCGCGGCCACAACACCCGAGGTGCCTTCGGCGGCCTCTCCGCCCTTGATCGGCCACGTCTCGATGACGCCCTGCGTCCAGCCGCCGTCGGAGGCCTTGTCCAGGTAGTCGGTGAAGTTCTTCGTGGTGCCCGAGTCGTCGGAGCGGTGGACCGCGGTGATCGTGCTGTCGGGCAGCTTCGCGTCGGGGTTGTCCGCCACGATCGCCGGATCGTTCCACTGGGTGATCTTTCCTTCGAAGATCTGGCCGATCGTGTTGGCCGACAGGTTCAGTTCGTCGACACCGTCCAGGTTGTAGATGACGGCGATCGGGCTGACGTAGACCGGGACCTCGATGACGTCGCTGCCGCACCGCTCCTTGGCGGCGGCCAGTTCGTCGTCGTCCAGGTAGGCGTCGGAACCGGCGAACGCGAGCCCTCCGGAGATGAACTGTTCACGGCCGGCGCCGGAACCGGCGGGGTCGTAGTTGACGGTGACGTCCGGGTTGGCGGTCTGGAAGCCGGCCTTCCAGGCGGCCACGGCGGCCTCCTGCGAGCTCGCGCCTCCGCCGTTGACCGTGCCGGACAACTTCGAGTCCGTACCGGTGTCGCCGGTGTCGCCGTCCTCGTTCGCCGCGCCGCACGCGGCGAGCGACAGCAGGAGGACAGGGGCGGCGATGCTCAGGGAAGTCTTTCGCTTCACGGGGGAACCCTTTCGGGACTGTGACGTGGTGTTGTTCTTCATGACAGTCCCGAGCGAAGCAGCGGCAGTTGACCGAATGCCCCAGAAGCGGTGAACGGACGGTGAACGCTCCGGCAACGATCAGGTCACCGGCTCGCGATTCCAGTCCAAACGTGGCGACGTCGCTCTCGGGCCGAGGCACCAACTCGGGCAAGCGACGAAAGGATCCGCGCGAGGCGTCAGGCTCCGCCGAAGGCTAGCCAGCCTCCGTCGGCATGGATCGTGCTGCCGGTGATGTATCTGGCTGCGTCGGAGACGGCGAATGCCACCACGTCGGCGACTTCCTCCACCGTCCCGAGCCGCCGCAAAGGGGTGCGAGCGAGCGTGGCCGCCGGGTCGAAATGTCCAGCCTGGCGTGATGCCGCGATGACCTCCGTCTCGATGTAGGACGGAACAACACTGACAACACGGATGTTGTCCGTGGCCCACTCGGTGGCCAGCGCCTTCGTCAGTCCGATCAGGCCATGCTTGCTACTGATGTAAGCAGCGCGCATCGGCGCGGCGATCGCGCCATAGATCGACGACATGTTGATGACGACACCGCCGCCGCTTTCGACCATCATCGGATGAGCCTGCTGGGCCGCCACGAAAGGGGCAGTCAGATTGAGAGCCAGCACGCGGTCCCAGCGTCGCAGCGGGAAGTCCGCTGATGCGCCGATGGTGGCAAAACCGGCATTGTTGACCAATACATCGACGCGGCCCACGGCGTCACGCAGGTGTTCGAAGAGTGGGGGGATTGATCCTGGATCACTCAGATCGGCTACAGCACCTAGTGCTTCTGCTCCGGATGCGCGGATCGACTCGACGACTGCATCGACGCGGTCCTGGGACCGTCCATTGACCACGACCGTGTACCCGTCGGTCGCCAGCCGTCGGGCCACGGCAGCGCCAATGCCTGCGGTTGAGCCGGTCACGACTGCTACGGGCTTGGAGGTCGGGTTCATGTGTGCACCTTTCGTGTGATCGAACGATGACATGAACTGATACTGACGTCAATATTGATTGGGATGGGAGCGAGGGGCGCTCGACGAACGCGGCCGATGGTGTTCCAGATCATCCAGAAACTCGATCGTCACGACAGTGTCAGGCTTGCGTCGTGGGGACCCTTCGGGTCGACCCAGGCATCCAAGGCGAGCTCATGCTCTTCGCCGCCGTTGAGGTATACCGAGAAGTCGTTGACGCCAGCGTGTTCCAGCACGTCGTCGTCGATGAAGAAGTTGCCGGTCGTGTCCGCCGGTGAACTGCTGAGCACCACGTGGGCCGCATCGGCCATGATCGCGGGGTGTCGAGAGTTCTGGGCAAGTCGCGGGCCGACGATGTTCCGGATGGCAGCCGTGTCGATCGCGGTGCGGGGCCACAACGAGTTCGCAGCGATCCCGTCGTCTCGCCATTCCTCAGACAAGCCCAGAGTCAGCAGACTCATCCCGAACTTGGCGATCGTGTAGGCGGTGTGGTGCTCGTGCCACTTCGGTTCCAATCGGATCGGCGGCGACAGCGTCAGGACATGTGCGTGGTCTGACTCTCGAAGGAACGGGTAGGCCAGCTTGCTGAGCATGAACGATCCGCGCGTGTTGATGTCATTCATCAGGTCGTACTTCTTCATCGGGAGGTCGCGGACATCGGACAGATCGATAGCGCTGGCGTTGTTGACCACGATGTCGATTCCACCGAAAGCGTCGGCCACCTGCCCGATAGCGCTGGCGACGAACTCGTCGTCGCGGATGTCGCCGACCAGCGGGAGTGCGACACCGCCCGCCGACTCGATCGCATCGGCCGCGGTGTAGATGGTTCCGGGGAGTGCGGGATGGGCTTCGGCGGTCTTGGCGAGGAGGGCGATGTTCGCGCCATCTCGCGCCGCGCGGACGGCGATGGCTTCGCCGATTCCGCGGCTGCCACCTGAGATCACAAGTGTTCTGCCAGACAGCGTCATGGGCTTCCTTTCAAGGAGGGTTCGGTGCTCGTGACCGAGGTCACTTTTCAATATTGACGTCAACGTCAAACATGTCTACCGTACTGTTCTATGAACTGCTTCACACCGTGGCTGGCCCTCGCGTGGGAGATCGTGCGATGACGATCGACATTCCTGCGACCATCACTGATGAGGAGCCGCATCTCACCGCGCTCCGTACGAGAGTGCGTGAGGCGCTGGCGCCCTTCGGCGTTGAGGACTTCGATCGCTGGGAGGAGGCCGGCGAGTACCCCGAACCTGTCTTCGATGCCATCCGCGATGCAGGGTTCACCGCGCTGACGATCGCGCCAGAGTTCGGGGGCGAAGGACTCGGAGTCCTGGAAGCCTGCGTGGTTCTTGAGGAACTCTCCTGCACAGGTGGGCTCGCGGCCGGAATGATCCTTCAGATGTTCGTGAACGGGCCGTCGCGAGCCATCCGTGAGATCGGGAACGCTGAGCAGCATGCACGGTATCTGCCGGAGATCGCCAAGGGCGACACATACTTCGCCGTCGCCATGACTGAGCCAACGGCCGGTTCCAGCGTGGTCGACATGCTGACCACGCTGACACCCGACGGAGACGGATACCGACTGTCCGGCGAGAAGTGCTACATCACTGGGGCGACTCGAGCGAACGCCTTCCTGGTCTTCTGTCGGATCGAAGGCTCGGTGGGCCCGAAGGGCCTTGGCACGGTGGTCGTGAGATCGGACCAGGAAGGATTCCGCATCGAGCGAGGTACCAAGAAGATGGGTGGCAATGCCATCCCCGAGGGCGAACTGTTCTTCGATCGGGTCAGGATCAAGGAATCGGACGTGGTGCTCAAGCCCGACGTCGACTCGACGCGGGGAGCGAACATCATGCTCCGGCAGTTCAACCCGGAGCGCTGTGGCAACGCGGCGATGGTGCTGGGGGTAGCTCGAGCGGCCTTGGAGATGTCGATCCGGTACTCACGAGAGCGGCATCAGTTCGGCCGTGAGATCTGTGAGTTCCAGGGCATCCAATGGAAACTCGCCGACATGGCGATCCGATATGAGTCGGCGCGTCTCCTGCTCCGTCGTGCTGCGACGTCCGATGTCGACGGATTCCCCGACCTGCGTGCCACGATGATGGCGAAGATCGCCGCGAACGAGGCGGCCGAGTACATCTGCCGAGAAGCGATCCAGATACACGGACACCTGGGATTCACCCAGGACCGGCCCGTCGAACGCTTCTATCGCGAGGTTCGCGGCTCCTGGATCGGGGGCGGGACGCTCGAGACCAACCGGAATGTGCTGGCCGCTGAGGTGATTGGCCGCCGGTTCAGCCAGCGTGGTTAGGGGCATCGTGAAACAGACACTGGGAGACCTCGTCGAGTCCGCCGCCGCGACCATGCCCGCGGGGCTGGCCATCGTTGATCCCCTGCGAGAGCGCACGCTGACGTGGCGAGAGCTTGCCGCCCACAGTTCAGTCGTGGCCGGGTGGCTTCGGGGACAGGGACTTCGCAAGGGGGACCGTGTGCTGCTGCTGCTCGACGAGCAGGCGGAGACGATCGTGTCGCACGTGGCGATCGCCAGGGCCGGACTGGTCGCGGTGCCGGTGAGCTATCGGCTCAAGGCCGACGAGATCGAACGCATCTGCGCGACGGTCGACCCGGCGGCCATCGTCTTCGCCGAGGAACTCTCAGAGCGCGCAGTGGCGACTTTTGACCATCTGTCGGGCGCCGGTGTCAAGGTCGTAGTGGGTGGGCCTTCATCTGGCGTCACCACGTGGGCCGACGTGCTCGTGAGTGACGCGACACCCATGGTGGACGACGCACAGCCGGACGACCTGGTCGTCCTCGGCTTCACCAGCGGGACGACGGGTCAGCCCAAGCCGATCCCCTTGGAGCAGCGAGCGGTGCGAGAAGGTGCTCGTCGAGGCGCCCTGGCATACGGGCTGCCCCTGTACGGAACGGCCATCATGACGGCCTCGATGACGTTCCTGGCGGCCATCACGACTCACCTCTGGGCACATCTGTGGATGCGGTCGACGATCGTCCTCGTCGGGCGGTACGACCTGAAGCGCCAGTTCGAGCTGGTCGAGCAGTACGGCGGGACGTTCACATACGTGCCGACACCCGCTATCCGAGATGCGACCGAGCTTCTGCGTGCGCGGCCGGAGGCGGCCTCCTCGCTGCACGTCATCAACCTGGGCGGTTCGATACTGCCGCCCGATGACGTCCGGGATCTCGTCGGCGTGGCTGGAGACTGTGTCGTCGCGACCTATGGCTTGTCGGAGGGCACCGGCGCCCCTCTGTGCAGGGCAGGGACCCGGGAGTGGGCCGAGGCGGGGTGGCAGTCGGCGGGCCGGCCCGTGCCCCCGACTGTTCTGGAGATCGTCGATGCCGAGGGCAACGCGCTTCCCATGAACGGTGAGACGGTCGGCGAGCTACGTGCACGCGTAGACACGACGATGCGCTCGGCAGACGACGGTGGACCTGTCGCCGGCGACTGGCTCCTCACCGGTGATCTGGCGTCCATCGACGAGAACGGCTACGTCACGATCCGGGGTCGGTCGCGTGACGTGATCATCAGCGGCGGGATCAACGTGTACCCCGCTGAGGTCGAGCGTGTGCTGTCCGCGGCGCCCGGTCTGCGCGAATGTGCCGTGATCGGTGCCCCCGACGCGCGCTGGGGCGAGACCGTGGTCGCGTTCATCGTGGCCGCCGAGGACGCACCGGATGGCGAGCTCTCGGTCATGGTCGCCGACTACGTCAAGGAAAGGCTCGCCACATACAAGTGTCCGACGCGGTACGTGGTCGTTCCTGAGCTGCCACGCAACTCCAACGGAAAGGTCGTGAAGTCCGAACTGGCTGAGATCGGGAGGTGACCGACCGCTCTCAGTGAAAGCCTCGGGGGCCCGTACGTGAAGCATCAATCGACACAGTGGAGGAAACATGTCACAACGACACACGAGGTTGGCGGCCGCGCTCAGCGTCCTGCCGATCCTGGCCTTGGCCGCGTGCGGCGATGACTCTGGTGGTGACGCTACTGACAAGGAGCACACCATCGGGCTCATCGTTCCCACGCAAGGCGCGCAGACTGAGCTTGGATCCGAGGTCAGGGCTGGCTTCGAGATCGCGCTCAAGGACGCCAGTACCGATGGATGGACCTTCACCCCGAAGGTCGTGGACGAGGGAACGACGCCGGACAAGTCGGTCGAGGCCGCTCGATCGCTCGTGGGCAGCGGGGTCAAGAACGTCGCCGGTCTCGTGTCATCGGCCGACTGCGCCGCTGTCGCACCAGTGGTGGAGCAGCTGGGTGGGACGCTTGTCTCCACGACCTGCTCGAGCGATGCGCTGACGACGCCGAAGCTCGTGTCCGAGAGCTTCTTCGACGTCGCGGCCGGGGACTTCCGGTACAACGAGGCGCTCGCCGCAGTCATCGCCGAGAAGTTTCCCGAGCTGTCCAAGCTGGGCATCTTCGCTTGGGACTACCCGGTGGGCAAGGAGTCGCCGATCAAGTTCCGGGATGCCCTCGGTCAGAAGGGCGTCGATGTCGACCTGGACCCTGAGTTCTATGTGCCGATCCAGGCCGCGAGCTATCGCGCGCAGATCAGCAAGATGGCCGGCGATCTCTCAGCTGGCGATCCGGCGACCAAGGGCGTGCTGCTGATCGTCGGTGGAGGTGCGACGACCAGCTTCCTGCAACAGGCCAGCGCGTTCGACCTCCTCGACTCGGTCAGTTTTGTCGGCGGCCCGTCGGAGCCGTACGTGGGCCTGCGCACCCTGAAGGGCGCATTCCCCAACTACTGGGCGGCCTACGACTACTTCCACTCCGCGGTCGACACGCCTGAGAACGCCGCATTCGTCAAGGCATTCACCGAGGAGCGTGGCGTCGCACCCTCAGGATTCGCCTGGCAGGGCTACGCGGCCGGCTCCTCGCTCGCGGCGGCGATCAAGGCGGCTGGCGGAGCCGATCCGGATGCCGTTCAGAAGGCGCTCCTGGAGATCGAGGTGCCGACACCCACCGGCGCGATCAAGTTCGACGCCAAGACGCATCGGACCAACTCCCCGTCCGTGATCGTCAACGTCGTCGGGGACCCATCGGAGGCCGACGGCGTCAAGCTGCTCGACGCGTTCCGTGTGGACGCCAACGGGAACCGGGTGGAGTAGGAACTCCGCATGGATCAGCTCATTGAGGCAGTCGTCTCGGGTCTCGCCCTCGCTGCGCCCCTGTTCCTAGGGGCCAGCGGGCTGGCGATGATCTTCGGAGTCATGCACACGTTCGACTTCTCGTACGGTGCGCTCTTCATGTATGGCGCCTACCTCGTGGTGACGATCCTTGACGGTGAGGCGGTGGGCGTCCTGGTCTTCGGTGCCGCGGTGATCGGTGCCGCGCTCGTGGTGGGCGCCGTCGCCGGCTTCAACGAATGGTTGGTGTTCCGCAGGCTGGCCGGCCGCGAGCACATCACGACGATGCTGGGCTCGTTTGCGCTTCTGCTGGTCCTCACGGGGATCGCGGCCACGATCTGGGGGCCGGCGGGGCGTACTCAGGCGCAGACCAGGCAACTCGACGGATCAGTCACGATCGGTGGCGCGCAAGTGGCGACGTACGACCTGGCGCTGATCGGCGTCGGCGCGGTGGTCGGCGTCGGGATGTACGTGCTGATGACGCGCACACGGTTCGGCCTCGAGATGCGTGCGGTGGCTCACGACCGGTCGACCGCCTCGGCGCTCGGTGTCCGATCCACGGCCGTGGGCGCGGGGGTGTTCGTCGTCGGCGGGATGCTGGCCGGTCTCGCGGGCGGACTGAGCGCGCCACTGTACGCGATCACACCCGAGTTGGCTGCCGCGTTCATCCTGCAGAGCTTCATCGTCGTCGTCATCGGCGGACTCGGATCGATCCCCGGAGCGGTGGTGGCTTCGCTGCTGCTCGGGACGGTGAACGGATTCCTGGTGGTCTTTCTGCCAGAGTTCTCCGACTTCGGGATCTACGCCGTCACAGCCTTGGTCCTCCTCGTTCGGCCACAGGGCTTGTTCGGGTTGAGCGAGAAGGTGGCCGCCTGATGACTGTGACGCGGGCAGCCTGGCTCCGGCAGGCTGTTGAAGTCTGCCTCGTGGTGCTGTTGCCGGCCGCGATCATCAGCGCGATAGCGACTGATCTCGGGATATATGTGTGGACGACCGTCGTCATCTACATCATCTTCGCCATGGGGACGAACGTCCTCGTAGGATGGTCAGGCGCCACATCCTTCGGGCAGGCGGCCTACTTCGGCACGGGCGCCTACGCAGTTGCTCTGCTGCGAGAGCGTGAGCTTCCAAACGAGGTCTTGCTCGTCCTCGCGGTCTTGGCGTCGGCGGTCGTGGCCCTGACGCTCGGCATCTTGACCTTGCGGGCGGTCGGCCTGCGGTTCGGCATCATCACGCTGGTGTTCGGTCAGCTGATCTACCTGGTCGTGTTCCGCAATGATGGTCTCGGCAGCGAGACGGGTCTGTACCCTGTTGCTCGGTCGACCGTCCTTGGCCAGGACGTGAGCGACCAGCGGACCTTCTTCTGGGTCGTGGTCTCCGTGCTCACGATCGTGGCGTTCGTCCTGCGAAGGATGTATCAGTCGTCGTTCGGTCTGACGCTGGCCGCCATGCGCGACGATCCTCTCCGCACGGTGGCCTTGGGACTCCCGATCCGGTGGCTGCGGCTCATCTCCTTCGTGCTGGCCGGGGCCGTCGCGGGTCTCGCCGGAGGATTGTTCGCCCAGCAACAAGGCTCCGCATCCCCCTCGATGCTGAGCTTCGCGCTCTCGGGGCACATCATCTTGATCTGCTTGTTGGGCGGGCGCTTCCGGTTCTGGGGTGCCGCTGCCGGCGCCATCGTCTTCACGTGGGCCGAGTATCACCTGCGCAGCTTGACCGACGCGACGGATCTGTATCTGGGAGCGCTCCTGCTCGTGATCGTGATCGCGATGCCCGACGGCCTCGCAAAGCTCTGGGACCTGACGACGGTTGCCCTTCGGAGCCGATCGAGGACTTCGGATCGTGACGAGGTGAGCGTATGACCACGGCCGTGCTCGAGGCGACTTCGGTCTCGAAGTCGTTCGGGCAGGTTCACGCCCTCAGCGACGTCTCGTTGCAGATTGCCGCTGGCGAGACGCTCGGAGTGATCGGCCCCAACGGCGCTGGCAAGTCGACCCTGTTCGGTGTGCTCGCCGGTGAGCATAGGGCGAGCAGCGGCAGCGTCGTTCTGCACGGTCGTGACATCACAGGCTGGAACGCGTCGCGCGTCGCGCGTTCTGGGCTCGGTCGTACGTTCCAGGTCCCTCGCGTCTTCACTCGGCTGACGGCAGCGCAGAACGTCGAAGTGGCTCTCGTTGCTGCGCGTCACCGCCTGGGTCGGATGACCGACAACCTGACGCATGACCGCGCCATGGAGAGCGCCGCTGCGGCTCTTCTCGATCGGGTCGGGCTTGCTTCGGCCGCCGGCATCGAGGCCGCGCATCTGGGTCAAGGTGACCGGAAGCTCCTCGAGCTGGCCATGGCGCTGGGCCGCGGTGCTCACGTGCTGCTGCTGGACGAGCCGACCGCCGGCATGGGTCGCGGCGAGGCACGCCGTCTGGTCGAGGTGGTCCAGGACCTTCGCACAGTGCAACCGGAGCTGGCGGTGCTCGTGACAGCGCATCACATGGAGGTCATCCTGGCGCTGGCCGACCGTGTCGTCCTGCTTGCCGATGGCGCCGTCCGCGTTGTTGGCACGCCCCAAGACGTGGCCGAGCATCCGGAGACGCGCCGCATCTACCTCGGAGAGGACCTGCTGTGACGAACATGCTCACGGCGACGGACATCAACGCCTGGTATGGCTCGGCCCACGTCGTCTTTGACGGCTCGGTTCGAGTCGGTGCGGGTGAGATCGTCGGGCTGCTCGGGCGAAACGGCGCCGGGAAGACATCGATGCTTCGCGCGATCATGGGGGTCGAGGTCCACAGGACCGGAACGGTCACCCTGGACGGTGCTGACGTCTCGTCGCTGAGCGCGGATCGACTGGCGAGGCGCGGAGTGGGATGGGTGCCGGACGATCGACGGTTGTTCCCCATGCTCACGGTCACTGAGAACCTCCGTCTGTCCGCTCGTCGTCGAGACGCTCAGACACCCGAGGAGCTCTTCGACGTCTTCCCCTTGCTCGAGAAGCTCATGGGCCGGCGAGGCTCCGAGCTCAGCGGTGGCGAACAGCAGGTCGTTGCCATCGCCCGAGCGATCATCAACAGACCGCGCGTCCTGCTGCTCGACGAGCCGAGCGAAGGGCTGGCTCCGATCGTCGTCGACCAGCTCCGGTCGATCATCAAGAACCTCCCGGAGAGATTTGGCGTCTCGATCCTGGTCGCCGACGAGAACCTGTCGGTTGCTCTTGACCTGTGCTCTCGCGTCTATGTCTTCGACGCCGGGGTCATCGCGTACGAGGGCTCGGCCCACGAGTTCGCCGACGAGACCGAGCTTCAGAACCGTTACCTGGCTGTCTAGCCGCAATCAGGCCGGGAACCCCGGCCGGAGAAGGAGAGAAGATGTTCGTCACCTATCACCGCGAAGGCAACATCGGCTACGTCACGCTGAACCGACCCGACCGCAAGAACTCGATCGGAGCGGAGATGGCGGTCGAGCTCGAGAATGCCTGGGCGGAGTTCGAGGAGGACGCTGACGCGTGGGTCGCTGTGCTGACGGGCGAGGGGTCCACGTTCTGCGCCGGCCGCGACATCAAGGGGGACATGACGCCACTGCCCAGAACCAGCCTCGGTGACCAGTTCGTCCCGGTGACCGATCGCCCCATCATCGCCGGCATCCGCGGACACGTGATCGGCCTGGGCTGGTACATGTCGTCGGCTTGCGACTACATCGTCGCCGGCACGGACACGAACTTCTTGATGACTCAGGTCAAGGTGGGGCTTCCGGGCCCTTATGGGTTCGCCGCGCGCATGCTCATGCCGCCGCCGCTGGCCTTCGAGGTTCTGGCGCTGGGCCGTCCTTTGACGGCCGAGCGAGCCTACAGCCACGGGCTGGTGAATGAGATCGTCGAGCCGGAGGATGTGCGTGACAGGGCGACGGCGGTCGCCGAGTCGGTCCTGAGCCTTGCTCCCGGTCAGCTGCGCCTCACGAAGGACATCCTTCGGGCCACCGAGCGGACCGTGTCGGACGAGGTCAAGTCGATGTACTGGGACGGCCGGGCCGAACTGGAGGACCATCCCAACACGATCGAGGCGAGAGCTGCGCTGCGCGAGAAGCGAGCTCCTCAGTTCGTCAGCATCTGAGGCCGGCATGTCCGTTCAGTCGATGAAGAGCGAACAGGCGGACCGCGCCGAGCTTGAGCGGTTCAGGGCCGGCGTTGTGGCGGCTTTGAGTTCGCTCCAAGCTCCTGCCTTCGACGGTTACTGGGTGGATCACGTCCCAACACTCCAGCGGTGGCAGCAGACCTTGTTCGAAGCAGGCCTGGTCGGTGTTGCCTATCCGGAGCAGTTCGGGGGCCGTGGACTCACGCCGCTCCACCAGGCCGTAGTGGACGAGGAGATCGCGCGGCACAACCTGCCGACGCCGATCGGGGGGCCTGGACTGGATGTCGCGGGTCTGGTCGTCGTGCGTCACGCCTCGCCGGACATGGCGGAACGATTGATTCCGGCGTTGCTCTCCGGCCGGGAGCTGTGGTCGTTGGGGTTCTCAGAACCAGGATCGGGTTCGGATCTGGCGTCGGTATCGACAACCGCGCACCGCGATGGTGACGACTTCGTCGTCAACGGCGGCAAGATCTGGACGGGCTTTGCCGCCTACTCGTCGCGCCTGCTGCTCCTGGCCCGGACCAATGTTGATGTTCCCGCGCACCGCGGGCTCAGCCTGTTCGTCGTGGACATGAAGACCGACGGACTCACCAAGTCCACGGTCCACGAGATGACAGGCGAGCCCGACGCGGAGCGCACCCAGTTCTACCGGCTGACGTTCAGCGACATGCGAGTGCCCGCATCCGCGGTCGTCGGCGAGCTTGACCGTGGATGGGAGTACCTGCTCGGTGCCTTGTCGGGCGAACGCGGCCTTTACATCCTGCGCCGCCACGCTGAGCTCAGGGCGCAGTTCACCACACTTCTGCAGGCGTTCGACATCAACGACCTCTCGCCGGGCCAGCTGGAGGACGTCGCGCGCATCGACGTGCTCCTTCAGGTCTTGCATGCGCAGTCGGAGTCAACGGTCGCTCGTGCCCTGGAGCATCCGGGCGAGAGCCTGCCAGAGGACTCGGCCGACAAGCTGTTCTTCGCGTTCGTCGACCAAGAGCTCCATCACCTCGCGATCGACCTCCTGGGTGCCTACCGAGGTACCCAGGAGATGACGCCGTCCGGAGCCGATGCGCACAAGCTCTCGATCAACTACCTGTACTCGCGGGCCGCCTCGATCTACAGCGGCACCGATCAGGTCCAGAAGAACATCATCGCCACTCGAAAGCTGGGGTTCCCTCGTGTCTAATTCGCTCCATGCCCTGGTCGGGCTGCTCGATGATGCCCTCGGTGCTGAGGACGATGTACGTCCACGGCTGGACGACTCGGCTCTCATGCTTCTGTGGGCCGGATGGGCCGGCGTGGCGGGCGAAGCGCTCAGCGACGGAGATTCGGCGCGACGTGTGTTCGAGACTGTGGGGCGTAGGCTGGCGCCGATCCCGGTCCGTGAGGCGTACGTTGCCGATGCGGCCTTGGGAGGTTCAGGCGATCGTCAGGTGGTCGTCGGTGGGCTCCAGCAGCTTGACGCGGCGGTCGGCACCTTGTCATCGGGAAAGGTGACCGGCGTGGTGGAACTCGTCCCGTTCGCGGACCTCGCGTATGAGATCGTCGTGCACGTCCAGGGCGACAGCGAGTCTGCGATCGTGTCGGTCCCGCGTGATCAGACGTCCGTGCACGTCGACCGGATGCGGACCTATGACGAATGCGGGCGACCGTGCCGGGTGGTATTCGATGGCGCGTCAGGCGTGATACTTGCTGAGGGCCCGGACGAGGTGGACCGTCTGATTGGCCTGATGGGGTCAAGGAACCGCGCTGCTCTCGCCTCGGAGGCGGCCGGCATCGCCGCGGCGGTGGTGGACCAATCGGTCCGATATGCCAAGCACAGAGAGCAGTTCGGCCGCACGATCTCGTCGTTTCAAGCGGTGCAGCATCTGCTCGCCGGTGCTTGGGCGCGCAGCCACACGCTGGCGGCCTCAAGCGACCGGGTGTGGCGCTTGCGGGAGTCGTCTGGCATCGACGGCGACAGATACGCCACGATTGCCTACCTGTACGTCTGCCGCGAACTGCTCGGCGTCGTTGAGACAGCCATCCAGGTGCACGGAGCGATCGGCTACACGCAAGAGAAGCCACTGCACAGCTACCTCAAGAGGGCTCTCACCTTGATCGGAGCCGCGGGCGAGCAGCGTGACCTGTTGGTGGAACATGGCCGAGCTGTGGTCGGTGGAGCCAGGTCGCACGTGGCATGACTCGTTCTTGGTTCCTCCCCCTGCTGCGCGATGACCTGGACGCTCGGCAGCGCCGCCTGGTCGCGGAGCTCGTCGTGGGAGACGACCGTCGCGAGGGTATCCAGCTCGCGCAGGGAGAGGACGGCCTTCCGGGCCCGTTCGAGGCACTCTTGAGGACACCCAGGCTGGGAGTCGAGATCGCTCGTCTGGGTGGTCGCCTTCAGGTGCAGGGGGTGCTACCCAGTCACGTTCGGGAGATGATCATCTGCCTTGTCGCGGCCCGACTGAACTCCGCCTTCGAGTGGGATGCGCACCAGGCCGCGGCATCAGCGGCCGGTGTGACTGACGCTCAGTTGGCAACACTTCGGCGAGGGGAGGTACCGGACGGCCTGCACCCAGCAGACGCGGCGCTGCTCGATCTCGCCGCAGGTCTCGTCGCCGGTGGCCAGGCCGGAGAGAGCACGCGCGGGCTGGCCTTGCAGCTGACGGGTGAGGAGGCAGTCGTCGAGACCGCGACACTGGTGGGGTACTACGAGCTGATCGCTCACGTCCTGGTCGTCGGTGGCCGGTGAGGTGCGAGCGACGGACAGTCTGGACGGTCGCGGCCGCTGCGTATGTCGTGGGCGTGTTCCACCGCTCCTCCATGGCGGTCGCTGGGCTGGATGCCGCTGACAGATTCGGGATCGGACCGGCGACACTCTCTGCCTTCGTCGCGATGCAGGTCGTCGTCTATGCAGCGATGCAGATCCCGGCGGGGACACTCGTCGAGGCGATCGGCCCGAGGTGGTCGCTCGTTCTAGGAAGCGCCGCGATGGGGGCCGGCCAGTTCGGCTTCGCTGAGGCCGAGTCCGTTCCCGCTGCGATCGCTGCGCGAGTGATGGTGGGCTGTGGGGATGCGCTGATCTTCATCTGTGTACTGCGTTTGATCGCCAGCTGGTACCCGGAATCGTCGGTGGCGTGGATGAACCAGGCGACCGGACTGGTCGGCCAGGTCGGCGCACTCGTCGCGGCCGTTCCTATGACTGCGGCGCTCGCACACCTCGGTTGGGCTGACACATACCGGGTAGCCGGTCTCACTGGTCTCGTCGTCGCGATGGTCGTCATGATGCTGGTGCGAGACGGTCCGATCGGACTCGATCCGGTGATCCCACGGCGTCGTGAGGCTGGTCTTCTTCGGGCGACGGCGCGTGTGCCGGAGGTGCGACTGGGCTTCTGGATCCACGGGGCGATGTCCTTCAGCAGTATCACCTTCATGTTGATCTGGGGGCATCCGTTCCTGGTCGAGGCTGAGCGGGTCTCGGAGGCGACAGCGGGCGCCCTCATCAGTTGCGGGGCGGCTGGGCTGATGGCCGGAAGCATCATCATGGGCCGATTGGCGCCCACCGGAGCGCATCATCGCCTCACCCTTGTGCAGTCAGTCATCGTGGCTCAGGTGGTGATGTGGTCTGCGGTGCTGCTCTGGCCGGGGCGCTCGCCGCTGGTCGTGCTGACGGTGTTCACCTTCCTATTGGGCATGTGCACGCCGGCCTCGTTCCTGGGATTCGATGCAGCCCGGTCGGCGGTTGGAGCGCGGGGGGCAGCTCTGGCCATAGCCGTGGTGAACCAGGGTGGTTTCGTGCTTGCTGTCGTGTTGATCGTGTCGATCGGTGCGGTCGTTCAGCTGGCACAGCAGACTGCTTTCGCACCGGGCGCGGCGTACTCGCTGGCCATGCTCGCACAGTTCCCGATCTGGATCTGGGCGAGCTACCGGATCCGGTCGCTTGGGTTGGACGTGGCGGCGCTCGAGAGAGATAACTGACTCTCGTGTCATTTCTTGATAGGGTTTCGTCATGTCGGTCGCGAAGCAGAAGGACACCTCGGTGGCAGCAACCGACAGTCCTCCCGCGTTGACCAAGAGTGGTCGTACGCGACTTCGCCTCATCCGGTCCAGTCGCGACATCTTCCTGCGCGACGGGTTTGCCAATACCCGGATCTCGGACATATCGGCAGCAGCCTCGGTGTCGCATGGCACCTTCTACACGTACTTCGACTCCAAGTACGAGATCTTCCTTGAGCTGGTGCGCGACGCTGTTCAGCGCATCGCGGCGACCATGGAGGACATCTGGTCCATCAGCCTGCCGCCCGAGCGTGCCCTCCATGCCGTCATGGAGGCCTGGGTCGTGGCGTATGCGGCCGAGGCCCCGCTGCTGGCGCTCATCGAGGGTGTCGGCCCGCAGGCGACCGATCTGATCAAGCTCCGAGAAGAGGTGCTCGCGCAACAGATCAATCAGTCGATCGAGGTGGTCCGCCGGTATCAGAAGGCGGGTGTGGCGAGCTCGTCACTCGACCCGGAGTATGCGGCGACGGCGCTTGGGCTCATGGTTCAGTCGTTCTCGCGCAGGCTGGCGATGTCGCCCCAAGACTTCGAGCTTGCGAAGGTCGTTGAGACATTGGCCGAAGTCTGGCGCGGCGCCATCGGGCTGAGCGGACCAGCGCGAAACTGACGAGGCGGCGCCCAGGGCAACCAGCACGTGCGCTTTTCAGGTTTGATCGTGTGCGCTTCGCATGAAAATGACACTGATGAACGGCGCGGTTCCGCGGTTCTCCCAGGCGTGCTCGGTGCCACGCTGAATGATCACGTCACCGGCGCGAGCGGTGAACTCGCTGTCTTTGAAGATGCACGTGATCTCACCGGAGATGACGAAATGGTGGTCCACGGTCTTGGTGACGTGAGGGGCGACGTAGACGCCGGGATCCAGTTGCGAGAGGAAGAGCTGCGAGCCTCCGGTCGGCACGCGGCTGTACCTGGTCACCAGGTCACCGGTAGCCCCGAAGTCGATTTCGGCGGCTTCGCGCCAGATCGTGGTTCCCGCTACGCCAGGGAACTTGGGGTTGGTGCCGCTGTGAGGGCAGGTGTCTTCGATCGTCACCTGGGCGCATCCCTCGTCGTCCACCCCGGTGACGATGCGGCGAAGCCGTGTGATGTCGAAGCCGGAGAATCCGTCCTGAGGGGCGTCGGGGTTCGTCATCGGTTCTCCTTCGGCGCGACAACCGGTCTTGACCGGTGTGTCGAGTCTACGCAAGAACTGATTCTGACGTCAATATTGAGACGCCAGCGTCGTGACCGGCGGCAGCAACGGTTCGGTGGCGGTGGCCTCGCCCTTGCGGTGATGGACGACGACGCCCTCGCCGGGCGCGAGATTGACGGCAGCGATGCCGAGGGCGTCGAAGATCCACGGGAGCGTGGGGCGGTGGCTGCACAGGACGACGGGCTTCTTGCGGTCCACGATCGCGTCGACGGATCGCCGTACGAGGCCCGGACGGGTGTCTTCGCTCAACCGGTCGTCGATCTCCAGGAACGTACTGATCGAGTCGGCGTACGGCTCGACCGTCTGAGCGCATCGCACCGCCGGACTGGAGACGACACGTCGCACCCCGTACGCGTCCAGCAGTGGCACGATGCGCCGCGATCGGTCCTGGCCGGCCTTAGTCAGCGGTCGGTCGACATCGTCGCCGTCGAACGTGTCACGCGAGCTTGCCGTCCCGTGGCGCAGGACGATCAACGTGCGGGTCCGGTGGGCATCGCGGTCACGCAGCTCACGGAACTCGTCGAGCAGATCCCGGTCGTGGTCGTAGCTGAGTAGGGCCGCAGCTTCGCGCGGCCGCACCCACCGCACCTCGTCGACCTCCTTGTTCGGCGCGAAGTCGCTCGCATCGTTGCCCGCGGAGCGCGCGATCCAATAGCTCACGTGCTTGCGGCCTGATGCGACGTCATAGTCGACGCGGGACAGCGGATGGCCCAACCGCACCTTCAGGCCGGTCTCCTCGGCGATCTCGCGCACGGCCGTCTGCTGCAGGGTCTCGCCGCGGTCGGTCTTGCCCTTCGGGAAGGTCCAGTCGTCATAGGAGGGTCGATGGATCACCAGCAGGTGAATCCCTGATTGTGCCTTACGCCAGACGATCCCACCCGCGGCGGTCGTGACGCGTTCACCACTCATGCCCGTATTGTCCACTCAAGACATGGCTTTCAGGTGACGAAAGGGTGGACGACACGTGCGTCGCTGGTGGGCTCCCGTCCTGGCCGCCCTCGTCCTGCTCGGTGCCGTGGGCGGCGCGTGGGCGGTGACGCGTGGTGCCGACGCGCGCGATCCGATCGTCGCGGCGGTCTCCGCGGCGCCCGACGGATCGCGCTCGGTCAGCGTCACGGTGTGGTCGCGGTTGCCGAAGTCACTGGACCAGGCGTCGTTGCAGGATCTCACCTCGGTGTCGATCCTTGCCGAGTACGCGGACGAGCTGAAGGACTGGACGCTGACCGATCTGGACTGGGAAGCGAGCATCGCGACCAAGGATGGCCAGGTGCTGGTCCTGGGCCTGGGGGAGCTGGACGAGAAGACGGCGAAGAAGCCGTGGGACGACGCCGCGTTCGCCTCGACGTTCGGGAAGGTCGAGGTGCACGGCAGGACGCTGATCGCCTCCCCGTCGGACCAGGCCCTCGACGCTGTGGTCTCCACCCTGAGCGGTCGGACCACGTCGTTGATGGCCGACCGCGCGGTCGCCTCGCTCGTGTCGGCAACGCCGGGCAGAGCGATGGCGCAGCTGCAGAGCGGGACGCTGGCCTGTGACCCGGACCGCGATCCGGGTCTGGACGCCGACGAGATCGAGGCGTTGCGCCGCCTCGAGGAGCAGCACGCTCCGTTGGCCGATCCCCGATGGATGATGCGCGCACTCGGCACCGATCCGCGCCGGTACGTGTTCGCCACAGCATTCGACACCCCTGACGTGGCACGTCAGCAGGCGACGATCCGCGCCGCACTGACGACCGGGTCGTTCCTCGGTCGTTACGGCAAGGTCGAGGATTCGCTGATCGAACGGTCGGCGCGTGTCGACGGTGCCGCCGCTGTCTTCGACTTCGAGCCCACTGCCGAGGCCGAGCCGTACATGGTGGACTCGGGGCCGGTGGTTTTCGCCGGGTGCTCGGTCCCCCGGCCCGGTTGAGCGCCGTCCCGCTGATCGAGGTGCGACGAGCTTTGCGAGGAGCCTCGAGATCGAGGGGTCTGGCGAGTCTGCCTTCTCACCAGATTTCGAGGCGCCCCCTACGCGCAAAGCGCGTGGGAGGTGCCCCCAGACCGTGCCGGCCTCGCTCCTCAATCCGCTCGACCGGTCGGCCGTGGCCGGCCTCGGGTCTCGCGGCGTTCGCGGGCGCGCCTGATCAGCAGTTCCTGAACGTCCAGGTCGCCGTCGTTGCGGTGCCAGTCGCCGCCAGCTGTCAGGCGCCAGGACTTCGTGTCGTCATCGGACATGACGGTCAGCAGATCGCCCACCTGACTGACGTGATCGGCCTCGGGGATCCGCACCAGCACTTCGACGCGCCGGTCCAGATTGCGGTGCATCAGATCGGCCGAGCCGATCCACGCGGTGGGCTCGCCGCCGCCCGCGAACCAGTAGACCCGACTGTGCTCGAGGAAACGGCCGAGAACGCTGTGGACCCGGATGTTGTCGCTGAGCCCGGGCACACCGGGCCGCAGGGTGCAGATGCCGCGCACCACCAGGTCGACCTCGACGCCGGCCAATGATGCCTCGTAGAGCTTGTCGATCACGGCTTCGTCGACGATCGAGTTCACCTTGATGCGGATGTGGGCGGGGCGGCCGGCCAGATGATGGCCGATCTCGGCGTCGATCTGCTCCAGCAATCCGTTGCGCAGGCCGCTCGGCGCGACCAGCAACTGGCCGTAGGACTGGTCCTGCGCGTACCCGGACAGATTGTTGAACAGGTGGGTCAGATCGTCGGTGATGGACGGATCGGCGGTCAGCAGACCGAAGTCCTCATATCCGCGGGCGGTCTTGGGGTTGTAGTTGCCGGTGCCGATGTGGGCGTATCGCCGGAGTCCACCTTCCGGCTCGTCACGGATGACCAGCGCGAGCTTGCAGTGCGTCTTCAGCCCGACGATCCCGTACACGACGTGGCAGCCGGCCTTCTCCAGCTTGCGGGCCCACCGGATATTGGCCTGCTCGTCGAATCGTGCCTTGATCTCGACCAGCACCAGCACTTGCTTGCCGGAGCGCGCGGCGTCGATGAGCGAATCGATGATGGGCGAGTCGCCCGACGTCCGGTACAGCGTCTGCTTGATGGCCAGCACGTGCGGATCACGGGCTGCCTGCTCGATGAACCGCTGGACGCTCGTGGCGAACGAGTCGTAGGGATGGTGGACCAGGACGTCACGTTTGCGCAGGGCGCCGAACATGTCGACCGGCGATGCGGTTTCGACCTCGGCCAGATGCTCGTGGGTTCCGGGCACGAACGGCTCGAAGTGCAGTTCCGGCCGGTCGATGTCGGCGATCTCGTTCAGGCTGCGCAGGTCGAGAGGGCCCCGCACACGCACGACCTCCTCGGACCGGATGCCCAACTCCGACACCAGCAGCTCGAGTACGCCGGGATCGATCGAGTCGTCGACCTCCAGACGCACGGGCGGCCCGAACTTGCGTCGCAGCAACTCCTGCTCGAGCGCTTTGAGCAGGTTTTCGGCGTCGTCCTCCTCGACCTCCAGGTCCTCGTTGCGAGTGACCCGGAAGGCGTGGTGGTCC
>Ga0164243_10005262_pt1 | contig 19828 bp, 14 predicted proteins | sample OricompcompostOP_FD_108781 | JGI IMG/M metagenome (GOLD analysis project Ga0164243, IMG submission 108781) | Organic Plus compost microbial communities from Emeryville, California, USA - Original compost - Organic plus compost (OP) | ecosystem: Engineered > Solid waste > Mixed feedstock >... | reverse complement strand
GCCTTCTCCAGCGCCGGCAGCGTGCCGTCGGAGAAGTCGGTGACGAGGATCGGCTCATCGATCTGGATCCACTCAGCCCCGTTGTCGGCCAACTCCTTCACGACCTGCGTGTAGTGCGGCAAAAGTTGGTCGAGCAGGCTCAGCGGATCGAAGCCGTCGACCGTTGGCTTGGCGAGCGAGAGGAAGGTGACCGGGCCGAGCAGGACGACCTTCGCCCGGATTCCCTGCGCCTGGGCGGCCTTCAGCATGTACGCCGGTTTGCCGCCGGAAACGCGGAAGACGGTCTCCGGACCCAGCTCAGGAACGATGTTGTGGTAGTTCGTGTCGAACCACTTCGTCATCTCCATCGCGGGCACGTCGTGCTCGCCGGTCCGGCCGCGCGCCATCGCGAAGTAGGTGTCCATATCCGGGGCTCCGCCGTCCCACCCGTAGCGGGCAGGGATGGCGCCGAAGAGGCCGATGGTGTCCAGGACCTGGTCGTAGAAGGAGAAGTCGTTGACGGGCAGCAGGTCGATGCCGGCGGCGATCTGGGTTGCCCAGCCCGCATCACGGACGGCGTCTGCCGCCTCGATCAGCTCGTCGGCGTCGATCTTGCCGGACCAGAAGGCTTCCAGCGCCTTCTTGAGTTCGCGGTGCTTGCCGATGCGGGGATATCCCGGGATGCTGGCGAGCGGGCCATCGGCTATGGGGGAAGAGGGCGTATGCGAAGCGGGGTTCTGCGAGTCCACCGAGCGGACCTCCCTGCACGTGACCTGGTGTCGGAACTCCGCGTCCCGGTGACCGGAGCATGACGCCTGGTGCCGGGCGCTCGTCCGGCGCCCGCACGGCCAGTCTAGTACGACCGCCTGCCTCTCAGCGTACGCCGTTTGGCCGGGTTGGCGGGAAATTGGCCGGAATTCCGGCGAAACACGGCTTGCCTGGGTAGCAGGATGTGCCTATAGTGGGCGTATCCAGAAAGAACGTCGGGACACACGAGCTTTCTGCGGGGTCACTTGGTGTGGGCTCTGCATTGGCGCGTTGGGCCGCGCCGGCAGGGGTGGTTGGCCGTGGTGTGGGGCCATGGCCCGCTTCGCCGTGGGGGAGTGTGTCCGGCATGATGCTTCGTCGATTGCGCGTGGCCGTGGCTGCGTGGTTTGTGCTGTCGCTGGCCCTCGGGCAGGTGATGTTCTTCTCACCTCTTGTGTCCGATGTGAAGGCTGCGCCAGTTTTCCAGCTTCCGTGGCAGGCCGGGGAGGTATGGAGGATAGGCCAGGGCTATCATGGAGGTGCCCAGCCGAATACCTATGCGACGGATGCGAATCCCGATGGAAAGCGCGGCACCACGAATGTGGTTGCGATGGCGCCGGGAAAGGTGATCCACGCACAAAATACGATACCCAATGGTCAAAACGATGGGTATTGGGGTGGAAACTGCGTCATTATCGATCATGAAAATGGCTATTTCTCTCTCTACGCACACCTCCAACAGGGGAGCATCCCAGCGCGGTTCATCGACGGAGATAAACGTATCGCCCAGGGTGAAGTGTTGGGGCAGATGGGAGATTCGGGATATACGCGAGGCGCCCATCTTCATTTTGCGGTCATGACAAGTGCAAGTACACATGCGGCACTAGATAAGTGGTCGTGCAGTGGTGATTCTGTTCAGATTAGCTACGCTGGGAGCGACCGTGAATTGCGGGAGGATGGCGGACATCCAAGAACGGGCAGATATTACGAAAGCTCGAATATCGCCGGGGCCACTCCTCAAGGACCCGCATCATCGGCTGGTTGCACCACGGGCTATCAACTCAGTGTGAACAAGCCCGTTGCTGTTCTGCCGGACCCCGTCTCGGTCGGCCAGGAGGTCTGGGCGGAAACCGAGATCGTCAACACTGGATGTGACGACTACAAGGGGAACATCTATCTCGGTGGGCGCGGTCCGGACGGCAGCATCCAGGACTTCGTGGAGCAGCCCGTCGTTATTCCGAAGGGCGGCGGCAAGGTCACGTACAAGCAGAAGCGCACGTTCTCGATCATCGGCAAGTACACGTTCACCATGGGCCGCGTTGACGAGAACGGAAAGTGGCAGGTGATCGCGAACGGCGCGGCCACACGCTTCTCCTCGCTCGTCGTCGACAACACCTGCCGCACTGGCTATCAGCTCTCCGTCGAGCAAGACTTGACGCTCTCTCCGAACCAGGCCGCCAGCGGGCAGGAGGTGACGGCCAGGACCGTTATCGTGAACAAGGGATGCGCGCCGTACGACGGCACCATCTACCTCGGCGGACGCGGCCCCGGCGGCGAGCCGGACATCCAGGATTTCCCCGGTCAGAAGGTCCACATCGAACCGAACGGCGGCCAGGTCGCGTACGAGCAGAAGCGCTCGTTCAAGGCGCTCGGCAGCTACACCTTCGGGATGGGTCGCTGGGACAACGGGTGGTTCGAAATCCCCGCGGGAGCCGGCAAGCGCACCGCCCAGCTTACGCTCACCACAACCTGCCAGCCCAGACCGCTCGTCGTCACCGAGGCGATCGTCGCCGCGCCGAAGGACGCGACGGCCGGACAAGGCGTCACCGTCACGTTCACGGTCAAGAACGTCAATCCCGCCGACTGTGCGCCGGTCACCTTCCGCAATCTTGGGGCGGCGGTGCGCGGCCCGGGCGGCGATGCGGACAATCAGGATATGGCCTACGCCCTGAATATCCCGATTCCATCGGGGCAGACCTTCGTCTACAAGAACACCAAGGTCTTCAACGCTCCCGGCCAGTACCGCGTCTGGATCGCGGCGCTCGGAGAGGACAATGTCTGGTACCCCGTTGCCACGACAGGCCCGGAGAACGGCACGACCTTCACGGTCAAGGCCGCGCCCTCGACGGTCACCCCGACGGTCAGGATAACCACGACAACCGCTCCTGGCTCTGAAGGAGGTGGCATCACGCCGACGATTACGCCAACGGTCGTGACTCCGACCCCGCTGGTGGTGGATGGCACGGTCGTGCTACCGGCCGAACCGCCGAAGGATCTCCCGGTCATTCCCTCGACGGTCCCGGCCGGCCAGATATCCAGGCCGTCGGCGAATCCATCCTTCTCGGGCAGCAAGCTCACCATCGTCGGCAGCGCCGGCACCGAGAACGCAACCAGCCCCGGCCGCACCTGGGACAACAACCCCGGCACAAGTTGGGCGACCTGGCGCTGGAATCCGCCGAGCGCGTCATTCACGCTCGACCTGGGACAGGTCTCCACGCTCAGCGGCATCAAGTGGATGGTGCTGGAAGCCAACCAGACCCCGCAGATGACGATCGCCATCTCGACGGACGGCGTGACCTGGACGGACATCGGCACCTTCGGCAACATCACGGCAACGTCGGCCTGGTTCGGTACGGCCGCCACCGGCGAGGCACGCTATATCCGGTTCGCCTTCACGAATCCCTCCCGTCAGTTCATGCTCGGCAAGATCTCCGAGGTGGAAGTCTGGGGCACGCAGAAGGCGGCGGACTCCCAGGCCAGCTCCGGCGACGGCGGCTGGACTGACTCCAGCGCCCCGTCTGCCGCGCCGGAACCATCGTTCTCCGGCGGCATGCTCGCCATCGCGGGCAGCAGCGGCACCGACAATGCCACCAGTTCCAGGCGGGCATGGGACGGCGACCCGGGCACAAGCTGGGCGACGTGGACCTGGTATCCGCAGCTCGCCTTCTTCACGCTCGATCTCGGGGGGCCGATGGCGATCTCCGGCGTCAAGTGGATGGTGCTGGAGGCGGGATTCTCCGACTGGCTGGAAGTCTCCATGTCGGTTGACGGCCAGACCTGGGTGCCGGTCGGACGCTTCGGAAATCCGCCCGCCACGTCAGCGTGGTTTGGTGCGGCGGCCTCCGGGCAGGCCCGCTTCATCCGCTTCGAGTTCCACAACGTCGCGGAATCGCGCATGCTCGGCAAGGTGTCCGAGGTGGAGGTCTGGGGCGCGCCGGTCGCGGCCTCCGCGACGCCCCCGGCCGCGTCGGCGGGAGCTGGCAAGACCCCGCCCTCGGCTGCGAAGACACCAGCCGCCGCAGCCGGCAAGACGCCGCCGGCCACCGCAAAGACCCCGGCGGTCGCCAGCAAGGCGACAGTGAGACCGACGGTCCGTACCCAGCCGACCAAGCCCGCCGCGCAGGGGGCTCCTGCGGCCGCGAAATCTCCGACGCCACGAACCCAGCCGGTGACTGCGGCCGCGGGGAAGACCCCGACCGCCCGTGCCCAGGCCCCGACGAAGGTTCCGACCAAGGCCGGACCAACCGAGGCTGCATTCGCTGGGTCATCGAGCGAGGGCAGCTCGCAGCCCGCCATCCAGACGACCGGCGATCAGGCGAATGTGCCGACCACGGTCGTGCAGGCGGCGATCACGCCGTCCGTCGCGCCGACGGCTCCGATGGCGGTCGTTGCCGACACCGCCGGGCCAACGACGCCGGCGGCGGACGCCGGACCGACGATCACGCCGATCGTCTTCGACGGATCACAGAACGGGCCGACCGAGACTCCGGCGGATTCCGGTCCAACGGGTACGCCGCCAGGTGATGTGACGGTCCCGACGGTCACACCTGACGGAGATGCGGCGACGGGTGACGGCCCGGTGGTCACCCCGACGGGGACCCCTGGAGCGGCGACCGATGCGGCCGCCGAGCCCGCGACGCCCACGCCCATCGTGTTCGACGGCTCGCAGCCCGAGCCAGAAGCCGTCACGCCGTCCGACGAGCCCGGCATCCCCGCCGATGACGCCGTGGTCACACCGGTTCCTGAGATTCCCGTTGCCGATGTCCCGACCGTCACGCCGACCGCCGACCTCACGGCTGACATATCGTCCGGGACGGGCGAGAGCGATACGCCGACGCCGATCGTCTTCGATGGGTCCCAGCCAGAAGCCGATGTCCCGACAGCCACGCCGGAAGGCAGTATCCCGGCGCAGGGCGACGGGCCCACCGCGACGCCCACAGCCACCGCTGAGACGCTCGTTCCGCCGTCCGCAACCGAGACGGCGGCGGATGATGGCGGATCGCTCTACGACCTGCCGATCGAGATGGCGATTCCGGGCGAAGTCCCCACGGAGATCCCTGCCCCGGTGGAGGGGGCTCCCGCCGGGGTGACACCGGAGCCCACCATGGACGGCGGTGACGCCGCGCTCGCCACCGAGGCGCCGGTCACTGAGGAGATTCCGGCCGAGGTGCCCACCGAGGAACCCGTGCCGACCGAGATACCGACGGAAGAGCCGACTCCCGCCCCGACTCCCCTCTCCATCGTCACGGTGGGCGATAGCGAAGGGGCGCCGGATGCCTACATCGCGGCGGACTTCGACCCGAATACGGCCTGGAGCGTCTGGCCGTCGCAGTCGCCACGGGAGGTTCGTCTCACGCTCGATCTTGGTCAGATGCAGCCGGTGGCCGCCCTCGATCTCGATCTGGACGGCCGGCAACTGCTTCCTCGCACGGAGGTCTGGCTTTCGGAAGATGGCGTGACCTGGTGGAACGTGACCAATTTCGATGGGCGTTCCGCCCCCTCGGACACCGCCACCCGCGTGCCGGTCGGCTACTGGACGCGCTACATCGCGCTCGTGGTGCCCCAGGCAGATACGCTGGGGATGCCGGAGATCGGCGGCGTTCGCGAGATTCGGGTCTGGGCGCCTGTCGATGGCGATCCGACGCCGGTCCGCTCCCTGGCTGAGGCCGGCATGCCGACGACGCCCGAACCCATGCCTACGGAGGCTCCTCCGGTGGATGTCCCACCGACCGAGGTGGCCCCGATGGAGGTTCCGCTCGAGACTGCTGCACCGGTGGAAACCCCGGCGGATTCCGGAGGGGACGATCCTGACGTGATCGCGCCGGATGGGTAACGCCGCCGGATCATCGGAAGGCACGCATGGAGCGCGGTGGCATCGCAACCACCGCGTTCCGCGCGTGATGCGGGACCCGCCCTGGGCACCGGGTATACTCTTTTCCTGGAACGCATGGCCTCGGCTCGCGATCGCGAACCCGGGCGGCCGTGCCGGGATGAGATGTGCGGGAGGTGCTGTGGCGGACGTTCTGCGCCGGGTGCTCGACTATATCGTGCGACGCTATGTCGTCGATGATGAGGTGCGCGCGATCGACCGCGAGGCCTCCGCGAATGCGCTTGGCCTCGAACAGGACAAGTCCCAGGCGGCGCGCCGCGAGGTGGAGCGTGCCGACACCCTCTCCGCCGCCTTCGAGCAGGGCGTGGTCAAGGCATGGCAGCGCCATATCATCGGTGGGACCGAGCTCGTCCTGGATGACCGCAAACCGGATGAGGATGCCATGGCCGACGCGCTCATCAAGTTCCTCGTCCGCTATGGCCTCGCCACATCCCGTTCGATCGAGACCGGCTCCCGAACCTACACCTATTTCATCACGATCGACTGGACGAAGCTGCGCGATATCGCTCTGGCCGCGGGCGTCGACCTCGATCGGGCGCTTGGTGCGCATGCTCCCGCCTAGCCGGGCTGCATGGTCGGTCGCCAGCTTCGCGATGCCGGCTCCTTCTCGCCGTCCCGACCCGCTTTCCCCGCCGCCAGGACCTCGTTTGGCTGGCTCACGGACCGGATTTCTTGCATGACCTCGAGCCCGCAGACCGCATCCAACATCACCCTTGCCTACCGCCTTCCCGACGATGCGGCGGATGCCGCCTTCGCCCGGAACGTCGGGATCGCCTTCCACGATCACCTCATCCTGCGGCTTGCGCTCACGCATCGGTCTGTTCTCCACGAATGGGCATCAGTGGAGGAGCTCGATGCCATCTACCAGAGCAACGAGCGGCTGGAGTTTCTGGGGGACGCCCTGCTGGGGCTCATCGTCGCGGAATACCTCTACGCGGCCGATCCTGTCGCGGATGAGGGGACCCTCACCCGTCGTCGTGCCGCCACCGTCCGTGCCGAGACGCTGGTGCGCTGGGCCCGCGAGCTCCACATGCAGGATTTCCTCTACCTCGGCTCTGGCGAGCGGGTGACGGAGAGCGCGCGCGACCGGATGCTGGCGGGGGGATTCGAGGCGCTGGTTGGCGCGATCTCGCTCGATCAGGGCCGGGCGGTCGCCGAGCGGTTCGTCCGGGCGTACCTGGAACGCGATCTCGACGCCATCCTCGCCTCGGAAACGCTGTCGAACCCGAAGGGTCTCCTGCAGGAGATGATGCAAGAGCGGTTCGGCGATCCTCCAACCTACGAGACTATCGCGGAGGAAGGGCCGGATCATGCCCGGCAGTTCACGGTGGCGGTGGTAATGGAGGACAGGCAGATCGGCGTGGGCAAGGGGCGCAGCAAGCGCGAGGCCCAGCAGGAAGCCGCCCGCCAGGCGCTGGTCACGCTCGCGCAGGACGACGCGGACGATGTGGCCGGGGAGGTCATGCCGCCCGATGAGCCGCTGGCCGCATCCCCAGCGATCTCCGCGACCGACGATCCCGCCCCGGCGGACGCGGCCCCGGCGGACAACGATACGCTGCCGGCCGGGCCGCTGCCCGAGCGGTCGCTCGCGCATCGCCGCGTCCGTGGTGCCGGGAAACGGGAGGGCTGAACGCGATGGCGCACGGGTACGACGAGCTTACGATCCTCGGCGGCAATTCCAACGGGGTGCTGGTCGACGAGATTTGCGCCTACATCGGCATTCCGCGCGGCCGGGCCGAGGTCTTCAAGTTCAGCAACGACAATACCTTTGTCCGTATCGGCGAGAGCGTGCGCCAGAACGATGTCTTCGTCGTCCAGTCGTTCACGACACCGGTCAACGACTCGATCATGGAGCTCCTCATCATGATCGACACCCTGAAGCGGGCCTCCGCCGGGCGCATCACGGCGGTGATTCCCTACTTCGGCTACGGTCGCACGGACAAGAAGGACCAGCCCCGCGTGCCGATCACCGCCCGCCTGGTGGCGAAGCTGATCGAGCAGGCCGGGGCCGACCGCGTGCTGACGGTTGATCTCCATGCCGGGCAAATCCAGGGATTCTTCGATATTCCGGTCGACGAGATGAGCGCGATGTATCTCACGGCCCAGCACTTCCTGGAGAAGCGGCTGCCCGATCCGGTCGTCGTCTCGCCGGACCTTGGGAACACGAAGCGGGCGCGCAATCTCGCAGAGATCCTCGATGCCCCGCTTGCCATCATCGAGAAGCGGCGCATCGGGAACCGCGACACCTCCGAGGTCCTGAACCTGATCGGGGATGTGGACGGAAAGACGGCGGTGATCGTCGATGACGAGATCGATACCGCCGGCTCGATCACGCACGCCGCGCAGGTCTGCCTCGACCACGGGGCGACCGCCGTCTATGCAACCTGCATCCATCCCGTCTTCTCCGGCCCGGCGATCGAGCGGTTGGTTGCCAGCCCCATTCGCGAGGTGGTCGTGACCAACACGATTGAGCTGCCGCCCGCCCGGCGCTTCGATCGGCTCACCCAGTTGTCGGTCGCGCCGCTCCTGGGCGAAACCATCCAGCGGATTCACGCCGGATCGAGCGTCTCTGCCGCATACCGCGCGGCCGGGTCGTACCAGGCGCGGCTCTCCCTCGTGGAGCCCGGGTGATCGTCGTGGCCGCGGATCAGCGCCTTCGGATCTCCCGCCGGCTGGAAACCGGGCCATGAGCGAGCCGCGTCCGTCATCAGGCTCCAAGGAAGCATCGCCCCCACCCCGAGACCACGGGGAGGGCGGCTCGCCGATCCTGTGGGGCGCGCTCGTCCTGGTCGCATTGGCCCTAGTCGCCGTCATCGCCGGCGGCGCCTGGATGGTGCTGCGTGATGCCGATACGACCGAGCTCCCCACGGCAATCGCGGGAACCGATGCCGCCACCGCCGATGTGGCCGCCACGGGTGTTCCGCCGTCCCCCTCACCTCAATCGTCCAGCACGCCGGAAAGCGGGCGTCCCGCCCCGGCAGGGGATGCCGGGACGCCCGTTCCTCGTTCCGGCAGTCTCCCGTCGCTGCTCGATCTGGCTCCGGACCAGCTGGACGAAGATAACGTGCCACTCCCGATCGTCGCCAGCTATGCCGATCTCGTCGCGTGGACGGCGGTGCAGGGGATGGCCATGCCCGCTGGTCCCGACGATCCCGCAGCGGCGAGCTGGGCAGGCACCCTCGATGCCCTCGCGCTTCCCACCACGCTGGGAACACGCGGGATGGAGCCGGTCTGGCAGGAAAGCTATGGCTTTGCCCTCACCGATGTCCATCAGGTCCTCTCGGTCGGGGCCGCGCCAAATTCGGTGACGATCATGACGGGAACGTTCGATCGGCCCACGCTGGAAGATGCCTGGGTGCGCAGCGGCTACCAGGCGGTGAAGATCGAGGGGCTGACCATCTGGTCGCTCTTTCCCGGCGATACGATCGATCTCTCAGCGCGCGCCAGCCGTCCGGCCCTTGGCAGCCTGAACAATATCGTGCTGCTGGACGATGGCACGCTCGTCGCGGCGGCGAAGCTCTCGCGCCTCCAGGCTGTCCTGAAGGTGCTGCATGGCTACCGGTCCTCGTTGGCCCAGAACGACGACGTCCGCGATCTCGTCGCCCCGCTTGGCGATGGCAGCGGGGTGATCTCGGCGGAAATCGACCGGGGCACACTGGTTGAGGCGCCTCCGACAGCGCAATCCGGCGCCAACGCGACCCCGTCGTCTTCCGGGACACCCGCAGCCACACCGGATGCATCCTCCGGCACGCCCGCTTCGGCGGCGATGCCGGATGTGGGGCTCGTGCTGGTGGGGCTACGGGTGGCTGCGCGCGAGGGCGATGCCGTAGCCACTCCAGCCGTGCCGGCCGGGGAGCCCGGGTCATCGCCGGTGGCGCAGGTGGAAGCCGGGCGCGGTGCGCGCGTGGAGATGATCGCGATCTTTACCTTCGTGGATCCGGATGCCCCGGTAGCGAGGGCGCGCAGCATCATGACGCAGCGGTTGGCAAGCGCGCGCTCGGAGGTGACGGGCGAGCCGTACACGCATCAATACCGCGAGCTGCGGTTGCGGGGCGCATCGCGGCCAGGCGGTGGCACCGTGCTGGTGATGGAGGCCGAACTGATCGACGGCCCAGCCGACTGGCGCAGGATTGTGGAAACCCGTGACCTCGGTTTTGCGTTCTGGGAAGCAGAACCGTGAGCCACCCTTGACGTTAGCGGGTGACCGTGCGGCATGATGTCCGCATCGCATCGAAGCGGGAAAGGACGCGCCCCATGCCAGGCATCATCTTCACGCGATACGACCGGGTTCCTTCACGGGACGACCATGCGCAACAGACGTGGGGTTCCGCCACCATCGACCGGCGACGGTTTTTGGGCGGCGTCTCGGCGCTTGCGGCGAGCGTCTCATCCGGATCCCTTCTCGGTGGAAGGAGAGCCGCGGCCCAGGGCACGCCTGCAGGGGCCGATCGCTCCGCGCCGGTGGAGGCCCTTCGCGCCCTGTTGCAGCGGGTGCCGGCGGCGATCGCGCCGGGCGGCGCCGCCGGCGGGCCGTTCTACCATGCCGACCTCGCGGCCCAGTTCGCAGCGGTGGGCGTCGATCGCTCGGCGGCGGACTGGATGACAACGACGAACCTCTTTTCGGTGACGGCTCCGCTGGCGCTGGTCTCCGCAGGATTCCAGTACGGCGCGTCTGCCGATTTCGCGTCCACGTTCGGGTTCCGTCCCCTGGACGTCGATCGCGCCCTGGAGGTGGGCCGGCCGCCGGATGCGCTGTCGATCTACCAAGGCGGGCTCGATCGTGCTGCACTCGAGGCAGCATGGAGCAAGACCGGATTCAAGCAGGTGTCGCTGGGCGGCGGCCATGTTCTCTGGACGTTGGGCGAGGACGGCGCGATCGATCTTTCCTCGCCCGTGGCGCCGTTCGGGGCCGGAGCCTTCAACAACCTGCTCCTGCTCGACGACCAGACGCTTCTGGTCGCCCGGAAGGGATCGGTGATCCGGGCCGTCGTCTCCTTCGCAACGGGGGAAGGTGCCGCATCGATGCTGGACGGGGCAGATGTGGCTCAGGCCATCGCAGCGCTCTCACCCGGCGTCGTGTCGTCAATCGGCGTGGGCGGGGCGCTGCTCGCTCCGGTCCAGCCGGGCGGAAAGGCGACCCCCTCACCGCAGGCCGGGAACGAGACCATGCCGGAGGTCGTATTCGCGATCTTCGGCATCGAGGCCGGCGCGCGCGGCCAGATCGCCAGCGATGGCTCGACGCCCGTGGCAGACGCGACGCCGGAGGCTGGGCGCGAGCCGGTGCTGGTTGAGGCGCGGCTGGCGACCAGCTCGGCGGCGGACGCGGCGCAGGCTGCGGCTGTGGCGTCGATGCGCTGGGAGACGATGGAGTCCCTGGTGATTCAGCAGCCGTATTCCAGCCTGATGACGCTGGTTTCCTCCGGCGTCTCCCCAGCCGCAGACACGGTCGCGGCGCTTGACTTCGATCCGGGGGCAACGCCAGGACGCTGGATTCAGATGGTCGCGATGCAGGACCTCGCACCGTTCGCGCCCGGCGGATGAGCTTTGAAACCGCAACGAGCAGGGCGTCCGATCCCGGACGCCCTGCTCGTCGCTCCGAATGGCCAGGATCAGCGCGGCGTGGCCGTTCCGGCGGCAATCGCCGCATCGATCGCGGCCCGCAGGTGATCGCGCTCGTCGAGCAGCGCCAACATCTCGCCCGTATGCTGACCGAGCTCCATCATCGCGTAGAGGTCGCGTGGGTTCGCCCTGGCCGCCTCGATCGCGGCGCGCAAGGCGTCACCGCCCACCATCGAGGGGCCGGGGATCTCCTTGAGCGGCGCAAGGATGGCAGCGGGATTTGGCACTGAGCCCTCCTCGGTGCCTGCCAGCAGGGGCAGCAGATCGCGCAGCTCGTTGAGCAGCGAGACGGCTCGCGCCTGAAGGCCTCCGGTTGGCATATCGATGCCCGCAGCGCCGCTTGATGGTGCGACAGGCGCGTCGGGAGCGGATTCGGCAGAGCCCTCCGCCGGCTGCGATGCCGAGGCGGGAGCCGGTTCCTCGTCGGCAGGTGCCGTGTCGTCAGCGTCGACGTCCAGCACCTCGGGGGCGCCGCCTGGCGCACCCTCGATGCCCGTGAAGTCCGGATCACCAGGTTCCTCGTCCGGCATCTCGAGCGTGCCGGTATCGGGCAGTGTGGGGAGGGATTCGTCTGGCTGATCCGGCGAGGTCATACCCGCGGGAGCGCCTTCGATGCCTTCCGACTCGCCTTCTGGAGCGGTCAGATCCGCATCGTCGTTCGTATCGGGACTCGGACTCCATGCACCCGCTTCGGCATTCCAGGTTGCGGCCCATGCCGAGAGCGTCTCCGAGTCTTCCTGGCCGGCTGTCGGCGTGGCAGGACCGCTCGGCGGGGCATCGGTTAACGCCGACGTGGTATCGACATCGCCCGGATGGGAACCCGCTCCCTCATTTCTCGCTTCAGGCACGGAGGCGGAGGCAAATGGCGCCGGCCAGTCCCACTCGCCGCCATCCTTGCTGTCGTGGGCTGCCGGGCTGGCAGGCTCCTGAGCCGGGGCGATCGTCGCCTTCGCCGGGCCCCAGGGCTCGACGTGCTCCGATCCGGACGGGGAGCTGGAGGCCGGTTCCGGGGATGGGGATGCGGTGTTGATGGTTTGCTGCACGGGCGACGCGGATCCGCCCAGCCGGGTGCCACAGGTTGTGCAGAACTTCGCGCCGGGCCGGGCAATGGCGCCACAGTTGGGGCAAGTCTCCATCGTGCCTTCCGTCCTCCATACGCGGGCGCTCGCGGCTCCGCGTCTCGTTCAAGTGCCCGGAGCGGCGTGGGGCCGCCCGGACCTGCATGCGCTGAATCATACCCTCGTGGAACCTTCGCATGGCCCATACCGGCGTGTCGAGAGTGCGGTTCTTCTGGATGCCTATGGGCGTTGGCGTGGTGAGGTGGACCGGCCCATGCTCCGCCTGCGAAAATAGCCCGCAATTGGCGTGGTGTGGCATGAGGACGTCCTCATCATTCTCTCGCATACCCAGGAAGCAAGGTTCGAGATGGCAAACGTGTTGGTCGGCCACCGTGCGGTGGCGGCCCGGCAGCTTGCGGTCGGAACTGCCGTGGCGGTTCCGGTGCAGGCCGGAGACCTGATCCAGATCGTCGACCTCTGGGGCAAGCAGGTTGCGAGTCTTGTCGCGATCGTCGGACCCGGAGAGCATCTGTCGACCCCGGTCACGGCATCGATGAATGCCTCACTGGTGCTCAAGATGGGCGACAAGCTCTATTCCCAGCGCTGCACTCCCCTCTTCGAGCTGGTGGAGGATACGGTAGGCCGACATGACCTGTTGACGGTTCCGCTGCCGATCGAGGCCGATGCTCAGAGCACCGTGAAGGCGAAGGTCTCGACGCGGGACAGTCTGGAGGCAGCGGCGGAGGCAAGCGGGCTGGAGACGGCCGATGTCTCCGATCCGGTCAACTTCTTCAAGCATGTGGTCATCAAGCAGAAGGGTGAGATCGAGGTGCGCGATGCGTTCTCGGAGCGCAACGACACCGTGATCCTCAGCGTATTGGCGGATTGCACGGTGATTGTCGCCAACGCATTCAACGAGAAGAAGCCGGGCCTGGCGGCGGCGCAGCCGGCATCCGGCAGTCCTGGGCAGATGCTCGTTCGCGTCTATCGCTAGCCGGCGGCGCAACGCGGGAGCGGGTCTCGCCCGGCGCGGTGGGGGCTCGGGGCGACGCTCGTGGTTGCCCCTGGAAACCACGTCTTCGCAGCGTGGGATCTGTGCATGAGCCCGCTCCGCTACCGCTCGCACGGCGTCAGCCCGGTTTCGAGCGGCGGCGGGTTCCGCCCTAGAAGAGCAGCACCAGCAGGACACTCGTGACCGTGATGATGCCGATTCCCACCAGGGCGATGGTCACGAGATCCGCTCGGGTCAGCAGCGGCTCGCGCGGGGAGGTTGCCGGATCGGGCTGGTTGGCGGGTTCCAATGGGTGCATCCGGGGCCATCTCCTCCGTGGCTGCCAGTATGGCCGCAGCGCGCCGCCGCGTCGTGCAGGAATCGTACCCGATGCGAGCCCGGACGGTTTCTGCGCCGGGAATTACCGGGCATTTCCTGACAGCGTGGTGCTGCGCGGTATGGTACCTATGACGGACCTGCGCCGCGCGTGGCGAGCCGATCGCCCGGTTCTCGCCATCTGACCGCGGCTCACCGGACCGGAAGGGGCCGACCCAGCCTGTCCCGCTACAAAGAAGAGGCACCCAGTTTCATGGATCATCAAAACCACGACACCAACCACAACCGCCCCACGGACCAGCAAGGCCTGAGCGCCGGATCGGATGCCCCCATCACCAACCATCTGATGATCATGGCCTACGGCGGGCCGGACAAGCTGGAGGATGTCCGGCCCTACTTGCTCGACGTTCGCAACTATCGCGAGACGTCCGAACATGTCTTCGAGGAGATCACGGACCGCTACCGCCAGATCGGCGGGCGCTCGCCTATCCTCGAACTCACCCAGGCCGAGGCGCAGGGGATCGAGAATTCCCTGAACGAGTTCGCCGCGCCGGGTGAGCACTGGAAGGTCTGGGTCGGCATGCGCCACTGGCACCCCTTCATCAAGGACGTGCTGGCCGAGATGGAGGCCGATGGCATCACCCGCACGATGGGCCTGGTGATGGCTCCGCATTACTCGCGGATGAGCATCGGCGCCTACTTCAAGCGGGCGGCTGAGGCCGGTTCGCCGATCGAGATCGTGCCAATCGAGGACTGGCACCTGCTGCCCGGCTACCTCGATGCGCTGGCCGAGCGCGTCAACGATGCCCTCCAGAAGTTCCCCGAGGATGTCCGTGCCGAGGTGCCGGTCATCTTCTCGGCGCATAGCCTGCCGGAGCGCATCCTGGAATGGAACGACCCATATCCCACCGTCCTGCGGGAGACGGTCGACGCGTTGACCGAGCGCCTGCCCGGCCAGCCGTGGAAGTGGGCCTACCAGAGCGCCGCGATGACCCCCGATCCCTGGCTGGGGCCGGACGCCGGCGATGTCATCACGGAACTCGCCGGGCAAGGGCACAAGCACATCCTCATCTGTCCGATCGGCTTCATCTGCGAGCACGTCGAGATCCTCTACGACATCGACATCGAGTATCAGCAACTCGCCGGTGAGCTGGGCGTGCATCTGGAGCGGATCGAGATGTTGAACGCCCATCCGACGATGCTGGCCGGCCTCGCCGGGCTGGTGCGCGAGAAGGCAGTGGGGGCAGGTCTCGTCGCGGCCGACACCGCCGAAGCCGAGGCTGCCGCCTCGTGAGCGAACGGGGAACGACGCCCGGGGGGAGGACGTTCGCGGTCGTCGGCGGCGGCGTGAGCGGGCTCGCCGCTGCCTGGCGCCTCGTGCAGCGCGACCCGGCAGCGCGGGTGATCGTCTTCGAGTCGAGCGATCGCCTGGGCGGCAAGCTCCGGACCGTGGAGGCCGATGGCTTCCTGATAGAGGCCGGTCCGGACGCCTTCCTCTCCGCCAAGCCGCGCGGGGTCGGCCTCGCGCGCGAGCTGGGGCTCGAATCGCAGTTCCAGTCGCCGGACCCCGCCACGAAGGGATCGTTCGTGCTGCGCCGGGGGGAATTGCATCCGCTGCCCGAGGGGCTGACGGGCCTCATCCCGACGCGCCTGAAGCCGATGGCGCAGACCTCGCTGATCTCCCCGCTCGGCAAGGCGCGGATGGCGCTCGATTTCGCGCTCCCCGCCCGGAAGGATGATGCGGACGAGTCGCTGCACGCCTTTCTGACCCGCCGGCTGGGTCGCGAGCCGTTCGAAAATCTCATCGAGCCATTGATGGCCGGGATCTATGCCGGCGATGCCAAGCAGCTCTCACTCGCAGCGACCTTCCCCCAGCTCCGCCGCGCCGAGCGCGAACACGGAGGCGTGATCAAGGGCGTGATCGCCGCCCGCAAGCAGGCCGAGGCGGCGAAGGCATCGGCGCTTGGTGGTGCTCCCGCCCTTCCGCCCTTCGTCAGCTTCACGACCGGCAGCGAGACGCTGATCCGCGCGCTGGCCGATCGTCTGGGTGAGGCTGGGGCGGACATCCGGCTCTCCGCCCCCGTGACAGCCGTGCGTCCGGCCGTCTCGGAAAGCGGATGCCGTCAATGGCGGGTGTCCGCTGGTGAGGGCGGCGATGTGCTCGTTGACGGGGTGATTCTGGCTGCCCCGGCATGGGCCACTGCACCAATCCTGACGGCGCTGGACACCGATGCCGGAACGGCGCTCGGCGAGATCCCCTTCGTCTCGACGGCGCTCATCATGCTTGGCTTCCCCCTCTCCCAGGTTCCCGATCCCAAGCGCCTTCACGGGCATGGCTACGTCGTGCCGCGTACCGAGGGGCGGGCGATCATGGCGATGACCTGGCTCTCCTCGAAGTGGCGCAACCGCGCTCCGGAGGGCATGGTGCTGCTCCGTGGCTTCGCCGGGCGATCCGGGCAGGAAGAGGTCTTCGCCCGGAGCGACGACGAGCTGATCGCCGCCATGCGGAGCGAGGTGCGGGAGGTCCTGGGTATCGACGCGAATCCGGTGTTGGCGCAGGTCCACCGCCATCCGAACGCGATGCCGCAATACACGTTGGGCCATCTCGACCGCGTGCGGCGGGTGGAGGCGGGTATCGGCCAGCTTCCGGGCATCGAGATCGCGGGAAACGCACTCCACGGCGTCGGCATTCCGGACGCGATCCTGGCGGGCGAGCGGGCGGCGGACGCGCTCGTTGCACAGACCCGTTCCTGACGGAGCAACATCGTTCTCTCCCTCGCTTCGCCGCTGCGGGCGGGCGGTCCTGGCCTGGGCCAGCTGGTTTGGCAGGTTGAGCCGGTCGCGCAGGCGAGCCTGAGCGGCCTTGCCGGTGTGGCGAGGGGCCACTACACTGGGCCGGACCGAGGGGAGCCCCGCCAAGGGGCTGAGATACTGCTGGCGGCACGCAGCGCAGTGACCCTTTGAACCTGATCCGGGTTATGCCGGCGAAGGGACGGGCCCCACTGCCTCCCCGATGCCGGATCTCCCCCACCGCTGGAGATCCTTCCGATGAGTCCCCCATTCGTTACGCCCTCGTCTCCCGGACGGCCTTCCGCGCGTCCAGGCACAGGGGGCGCCCCATGATCCCCAACGTGCTCACCATTGCCGGGACCGACCCGACTGGCGGCGCGGGAATCCAGGCTGATCTCAAGACCTTCTCGGCGCTCGGCGCCTACGGCATGTCGGTCATCACTGCCGTCGTCGCCCAGAACACGCGGGGCGTCCGATCGTTCCGCGTGCTCGATCCGGACGAGGTTGCCGCGCAGATCGACGCCGTTTTCGACGATGTGCGCGTTGATGCCGTCAAGATCGGGATGGTCGCGACGGCGGATATTGCCGCCGCCATTGCGGACCGGCTTGTCCATTACGAGGCGGCGCGCGTGGTGCTGGATCCGGTGATGGTCGCCAAGAGTGGCGATCAGCTCCTGCTACCCGACGCAGTCGCTGCCCTGCGCGAGCGTCTGGTGCCCCTCTCCACCGTAATCACGCCCAACCTGCCGGAGGCCGGAGTCCTCCTGGACCGGCCCGAGCCCGATTCGCTTGCTGCGATGCACTCGACCCTCCCGCCGCTTCGTGCGCTCGGTGCGGACTGGGTGCTGCTCAAGGGGGGCCACTTGGCCGGAGATGAATCCATCGATCTCCTGATGGGCGCCAGGAACATCATCGAGCTTCGCGCGCCGCGAGTCGTCACGCCGAATACCCACGGAACCGGCTGCACGCTCTCGGCGGCGATTGCGGCCCTGTTGCCGCGGCTGCCAATGGAAGAGAGCGTGCGGCATGCCAAGGCCTATCTCAGCGACGCGATCGCACATGCCGATGAACTCGACGTGGGTCATGGACATGGGCCGGTCCACCACTTCCATGCCTGGTGGCAGCGGGACCCCACAGCCTTGACGCCTCATAACGATGCGCTCCGGAGCCCTCATGGACATTGATACGCCTTCCATCATGCGCCGCCTGCGCGAACATCACCCGCTGGTCCAGTGCATCACGAATTACGTCTCGATGGACATTGCCGCGAACCTGCTCAACGCTGCCGGCGCGTCACCAGCGATGGTGCATGACGTCCGCGAGGCCGGGGAGTTCGCTGCCATCACTGGCGCGGTGGTCGTCAACATCGGCACGCTCTCGCCACCTTGGGTCGAGGGAATGATCGCCGCCGTGGCGGTCGCCCGCGAGCGGGGCATCCCCTGGGTGCTCGACCCGGTCGCGGTCGGTGCCACGGCGTACCGGCGCGAGACAGTGGCGGCATTGCTCCCCTACGGGCCGACGGTCATTCGCGGCAATGCGAGTGAGATCCGCTCGCTGGCGCTCTCCAGCACCGAGGGCAGGGGGGTGGACAGCGAGGCATCCTCGGCCGATGCCCTGGGTGCGGCAACCGGCCTGGCCCGCAGCACCGGCGCGGTCGTCGCGGTTACTGGCGAGGAAGACCTCGTGACGGACGGCGAGCGGACGGTGGTGATCCGGGGCGGGGACAGCCGCATGCCCCAGATCACCGCGCTGGGCTGCGCCCTCTCGGCGCTGGTCGGCGCCTGCTGCGCCGTTGGGCCGGACCCCCTATCCGCGACGGCCACCGCGATGGCCATGCTCGCCGTAGCCGGGGAGCGAGCGGGCGTCCGGGCGAAGGGTCCGGGCTCACTCCGATGGGAGCTGCTCGACGAGCTGGCGGTGCTTGAGCCGGGCGCGCTCGCCGGACGGGTGGAGCCTCGATGACGCTCGATCCCCGCCTCTACCTCGTGACGGGAGACATCACGTCTGGCGATCGTGCCGAAGCGGTGGTCGCGGCGGCCGTGGCTGGCGGCGTCACGCTGGTGCAGCTGCGGGCCAAGGCGGCCACCACGCCGGAACGGGCCGGGATCGCGCGGCGATTGGCGCGGGTGCTCGCGCCAGCCGGGGTGCCGCTGCTCGTCAACGACGATACCGAGGCGGCCCGGCAGGCGAACGCCCAGGGCGTTCACGTTGGGCCGGATGACCTGCATCCGGCTGCGGCCCGGGCGATGCTTGGTCCCCATGCGTTGATTGGCTGGTCGATCCATCATCTGGACCAGCTTTCCGATACGGCGGCCCTTGCCGCCTGCGACTATCTCGCCGCCAGCCCCGTCTGGCCCACCCCGACCAAGACCGATACCACCAGTCCGCTCGGCCTGGAGGGAGTGCGGGCGCTGCGTATGGCGATGCCCTCACACCTGCCGTTGGTCGGCATTGGCGGGATCGCTGCCGGGAATGCGAGCAGCGTGATCCGGGCCGGCGCGGATGGGGTCGCCGTCGTCTCCGCGATCTGGAACGCCGCCGACCCGGCCTCCGAGGCCCGGCGGCTGCGGGCTGCGGTCGATGGGGCAGTGAACGATCGGGATGCGAGCCAATGACCTTCTCCGAGTCCGCCTGGATGCGCGTGCGTCCGTGGTTCGACGCGATCCAGGTCCACCCGTTCGTGGCAGCGCTCTCCGCCGGCACCCTGGCCTCGGACGTCTTCGCCCGGTATCTGCTGGACGATGCGCACTATCTCGTCGGCTTCGCCCGTGCGCTCGCGGTTCTGGCGACGCGGGCACCTTCGCCGGAGATGATGGAACTGCTGGCGCGGCTGGCCGCTGAGACGATCGCCTCCGAGCGCGCGCTCCACCGCGCGTTCCTGGTCCCGCGCGGGCTCGATCCGGATGCGTCGGGTGCGGCCGAGCCAAGCCCCACCTGCCGGGCTTACGTTGGCGCGGTGCTGGCCGATGCCTCCTTTGCCCCGCTGGAGACCGGCGTAGCCGGGGTGCTGCCCTGTTTCCGGGTCTACGCCGAGGTTGGGCGCATCCTGCTGGGGACGCGACCAGCCGCCGGCCACCCGTATCGCCAGTGGATTGACACCTACGCCGATCCGGCCTTCCATGATGCGGTCCACCAGAT
>Ga0164243_10005260_pt1 | contig 19833 bp, 15 predicted proteins | sample OricompcompostOP_FD_108781 | JGI IMG/M metagenome (GOLD analysis project Ga0164243, IMG submission 108781) | Organic Plus compost microbial communities from Emeryville, California, USA - Original compost - Organic plus compost (OP) | ecosystem: Engineered > Solid waste > Mixed feedstock >... | reverse complement strand
TGGCGGGCCGACAACCGTCTCGACAGCGCGACGGCCAACGGGGCACGCTCCGGCGCGGCGGCGGGCAGCTCCACCTACGCCGATCGCGACGTCCTCGTGTCGATCCTCGCCAGCCTCCCGCCGGACCTCGCCGCCAACCTCGACCGAGTCGTGATCTACAAGTCGACGACCGCCAACGGAGCGGTGCCGACGAACTGCGTGCCCGCGTTCGGCAACACGTCCAACACCGGCGTCAACGGCTCCTGCAACAGCTACAGCGGCCAGTTCGTGCGGTCGGTGTCCACCTCCACCACCGCCGGGTTCGGAGGCAGCGTGGGCGACAACGACCGCTACTGGGCACCGTCGACGCGGAAGGACACGGTGACGGGGCCACCGGACTACCTCGGGGTCTACGTCCGGACCACCTACGCCGACCGCACCGGCACGTTCTGGTCCGACATCCGGCTCACCGACACCGCGGTGTTCCGCGTCCAACCCGACTTCACCGGGTTCTGAAGGGAGCGCACATGCCAGCTCCGACCGACCAGCGTCGCAGGAACCGTCGCCTCGGCCGTCGCCGGGGACGGGACGACCGCGGGTACGCCATGGCGCTCTTCGCCATCCTGCTCGTCCCCATGCTGCTGGCCTCCGCCCTCGCCGTCGACGTGGGCACCTGGTACGCCCGCATCACCGTGCTCCAGCGGGCGGCCGACGCCGCCGCCCTCGCCGGCACCATCTGGATGCCCGACCTGGCCAAGGCGACGAGCGTGGCCAACGAGTCGCTGCTCAAGAACGGGATCAACCCCGACGGCTCCGGCGGGGTCAACGTGGTGATCGCACCGGGCTCGAGCGCCACCTCCCTGAGGGTGACGCTCACCGACACCAAGGCCACGACCTACTTCAGCGACGTCATCGGCTGGAAGCAGCGCCTGAGCCGCTCGGCGGAGGCCGAGTACTACATGCCGCTGCCTCTCGGCAGCCCCCTCAACTACTTCGGCGGCGACGCCAGCAAGAACGCGGTTCTCACCACCACGGATCCTCCGGGCGGTGTCTACAACAGCAACGCCAACAAGCCGAACAACAGCCAACAGTGCCGGGTGTCCGGCAACCGCGGGCGATGGAGCAACGGCTCCTACAACAGCAGCAACAGCGGCACGAACGGCTGGGCGCTCTGCGAATGGGCACTGGAGAACACCACCCAGATCGACCCGAACATGAGCCCGGGGTTCTGGGCGATGGTGGCGGGGCCCGGCACCGCGGTGGGCCGAGGCGATGCCTTCTCGTCCCGCTGCAACGGTCAGGTGAACTGCTCGAGCCCGAGCAACCTCATGTACCGACCGTCCGGCTACTGGTACGTGATCAAGATGCCGGAGAGCGGCGCCTCGCAGACCACCATCTCGATCTACGACGCCGCCTACTACATGGGCGACGGCGCGACGGTGAACGCCGGCGACATCAACCTCGACGGCAACTCCACCGTCTTCACGACCGAGTTCCGGGTCTACAAGCAGGACAGCGCGCTCGACATCAACGTCCGCTCCCCGCTGTCGGCGAGCGCCTCGAACACCGACGGGTCCTGCTACTGGCAGCTGACGAACCAGAACCAGTACAAGGCCCAGTGGAAGCCGCTGTGCACCATCAACAACCCGGAGCCGGGCGGGACGTACCTCCTCAACGTGAGGACCACGCACGCCTCGAACCAGGGCTCCGGCCTGAACGGCTACGCCGTCAAGGCCATCTCGACCGGCAATCCGCAGCCGGCGGTCTACGCGTACGGGGACATGGCGATGTTCAACAACATCACCAGCGGCGACGCCACCTTCTACCTGGCCGAGGTCGGCCCCGAGTACGCCGGGAAGGTGCTCCTCATCGACCTCTTCGACTCCGGAGACGCGGAGGGGACGGCCACCCTGTACCCGATGATGCCGTCCACCAGCGCGCCGCGGCCCGTTCGCAACGTGCCGGCGTCCGACTGCACCTACACCGCCTCCCCGAACCCGAACTCGCCGGTCACGGGCTCGAACCCACCCGGTGGCGCGACGAGCCCGAGCGTCAACACGCCCCACGCCTCCGACGTGGCCGGGTCCTGCGGCGTGACCACGGTGACCAACGGCAACATCAGGTTCAACAACGAATGGGTCCACCTGCGGATCAAGGTGCCGAGCGACTACACGTGCACCAAGGGTCTCAACCCCAACACGCAGGCGGGGTCGTGCTGGTGGGGCATCAAGTACAACTTCAGCGCGGCAGCCCGGGACGTCACCACCTGGAAGGCGTCGATCGAGGGCAACCCCGTCCACCTCGTGCAGTAGGAACCGACGCAGGGACCGCCGCCGGCACCCCGTAGGCTGTCCCGTCGTGTCAGCGTTCGTCGACGAGTGCCAGATCAACGTGCGGGGCGGCGACGGCGGTGCCGGCTGCGTCGCGGTCCGGCGCGAGGCCCACGTGGCCAAGGGCGGCCCCGACGGCGGTGACGGTGGCAAGGGCGGCGACGTCTGGCTGGTCGCCGATCGCAACGTGGCGTCGCTGCTGGCCTTCCGCGACCACCCGCACCGACGGGCGGAGAACGGCACCCACGGCTCGGGCAAGAAGAAGCACGGCGCCGGTGGGTCCGACATGGAGGTCCACGTGCCCGAGGGCACCGTGGTGCTCGACCGCGACGGCTCGGTGCTGGCCGACCTGGTGCACCACGGCGACCGGTGGCTGGCCGCTGCCGGCGGCCGCGGTGGGAAGGGCAACGCCCGCTTCCTCTCCAACAAGCGGCGCGCGCCGATGTTCGCCGAGCAGGGCGAGGTGGGGGAGGAGCGCTGGCTCAACCTCGAGCTGAAGCTCATGGCCGACGTGGCCCTCGTCGGCTTCCCGAACGTGGGCAAGTCCACGCTGATCTCGCGGGTCTCGGCGGCCAAGCCCAAGATCGCCGACTACCCGTTCACCACCCTCGAGCCGAACCTCGGCGTGGTGCGCCTCGACGACGGCTACGAGTACGTCGTGGCCGACATCCCCGGCCTCATCGAGGGGGCCAGCGAGGGACGCGGCCTGGGCCACCGGTTCCTGCGCCACATCGAGCGGGCCCGGGCCCTGGTGCTGCTGATCGACCTGGCCGGCGGCGACGCCGGCACGACCGCCGCCGGTCCCGCCGAGCAGGCCCGGGTGCTGCTCCAGGAACTCGAGGCGTACCAGCCCGACCTGGTCACCCGCCCCCGGTTGGTGGTCGGCTCCCGGGCCGACCTGGTGCCGGAGCTGCTCGAGGTAGCCACCAGCGGCGCCGACCACACCACCGAGGACGGCCTCCACCTCGACCTGTGCATCTCCGCCGTCACGGGCGCCGGCCTGCCCCGACTGGTGGGGCGCATGGCCGACGCAGTGCGGGAGGCCCGGGAGGCCGAACCCGAGGTGGAGGGCTTCATCGTGCACCGGCCGCTGGCCGAGGGGTTCGTGGTGGAGAGGGAGGACGACGGGAGCTTCCGCGTGGTCGGCCGGTCGGCCGAGCGGGCGGTGGCGCTGTCCGACCTCACCAACCCGGAGGCCCTCGACTACGCCCACTCGCGGCTCAAGAAGCTCGGCGTCGACCGGGCCCTGGCCCGGGCCGGTGCGCAGGAGGGCGACATCGTCCACATCGGCGGTCTCAGCTTCGAGTACGAGGAGGAGTGACGCCGGTGGACATCGTGGCCAAGATCGGCACGTCGTCGCTCACCGACGTCCGCGGGGAGATCCGCCGGGACGCCATCGCCAAGCTCTGCGACGAGGTTGCCGCCCTGCGCGCCGCCGGTCACCGCGTCGTGGTGGTCACGTCGGGTGCCATCGGCGCGGGCCTGCCCGCCCTGGGGCTGGGCGGCGACCGGCGCCCCCGCGATGCCGTCACCCTCCAGGCCCTCTCCGCCGTCGGCCAGAGCCGGCTGATGGGCGTCTACGACGACGAGATGGCCCGGCACGGCCTGGTGGTGGGCCAGGTGCTGCTGGCCCCCCTGGACTTCGTGGAGCGGCGCCAGTACCTGCAGGCGCGGGGCACGCTGCTGCGCCTGCTCGAGCTCGGCGTGGTGCCGGTGGTCAACGAGAACGACGCCATCGCCGACGACGAGATCCGCTTCGGTGACAACGACCGGATCGCCGCCCTCGTCGGGCACCTCGTCGACGCCGACCTCCTCGTGCTGCTCACCGACACCCCCGGGTTGCTCTCCGCTGATCCCCGTCTCGACCCCTCGGCCTCGCTCATCGAGGAGATCCTGGAGCTCGACGAGGCCCTCGAGTCCGTGGCCGGGGGCCCCGGCACGGTGGGGGGCAGCGGGGGGATGGCCTCCAAGCTGGCGGCGGCGAAGATCGCCGCGTGGTCCGGGGTGCGCACGGTCATCGCCGCGGCGGAGCGGCCCGACGTGCTCACCGACGCCGCGGCGGGCGCGCCGGGGGTGGGCACCGTGGTGCACCCCCACGACCGCGACCTCCCGGCCCGGAAGCTGTGGATCGCCTTCGCGGTGGGCTCGTCCGGCACGGTGGTGGTCGACGCCGGGGCCCGGCGGGCCCTCGAGCGCGGTGGGGTGTCGTTGCTCCCCGCCGGGGTGCTCGAGGTGCGGGGCTCGTTCGACGCCGACGCCGCGGTGGAGATCAGCGACCCCGACGGGCAGGTGTTCGCCAAGGGGCTGGTGCGCACGTCGAGCGCGGTCGCCGCGGCCAGCGCCGGGCGGCGCAGCGGCGAGCTGCCCGAAGGGGCGCCCCGCTACCTCGTGCACGCCGACGACCTGGTGATCCTGCCCTAGGCGCGGCGGCGCGATCTGGCGTCGGCGCCGGCGAGAGGCAGGTCAGCTGGTGAGCCGTCAGCGCACCGGGGGCTGGGCCATGGGCAACCCGAGCTGCTCGCGCAGGGCGTCGAGGCGGGCGGTGGCCTCCGCGTTGAGGGTGGCCTGCTCCACCTCGAGCATCCGGTTGGGGACGCTCTCCTCGTGCAGCTCGGCCATGCCCTTCGCCTTGGCGTAGCGGATCTCGATCTTCTCCCGCACCTCGGCGAAGGTGGGCACGTCCTCGCCGACGGTGGCGCTGAGCTGCGCCATGGACCGGTTGACCTGCTCCTGCATCTTCGCCTGGTCGAGCTGGCTGAGCAGCTTCTGGCGCTCGGCGACCATCTGCTGGAGGGCGGTGGCGTTCTGGGCGACCGCCGCCTTGGCCTGCTCGGCGGCCTGGGCCGACTGGAGCACGAGGGCCTTGGTGTCCTCGACCTCCTGCTCGACGGCCACCAAACGGTTGGCGAAGGCCTCGGCGGTGGCGGTGTACTCCACCGACCGGGCGGCGTCGCCGGCGCGGGCGGCCTGGTCGGCCATGATCAGCGCCTGGCGGGCGTTGGCCGTGAGCCGCTCGTACTCCTCCATCGAGCGGTTCAGCCGCAGCTCGGCCTGTCGCTGGTTGGCGATGACCGCCGCGGCCTGCTCCTTGAGGCGGCGGTGCTGGTCGTGCGCTTCGGCCATGGCCTGCTCGAGCTGCACCCTCGGGTCGGCCCGCTCGTCGAGCGTCGTGTTGGCCTTCGCCCCGAGGTACTTCCACCAGCGCTTCGCTGCGTTCGCCATGGCCGGCAGGGTACCGGCGTGCCCCTCCGGACGGTCGTCGCGGTCGAGGTGTCCGCCGTCGGCACCGGAGCCGGTACCCGAGGGGTCAGACCCCGGCGCCGAGCTGTTCGTCGACCGTGGCCTCGGTGGGCGTGGGCCCACCGGCGCGCCCCCGGAGCTGGCCGAGCAGCGCCAGGTCGTCGGAACCCAGCGACCACAGGACGGCGACGTAGACCGCGCCGCCGCCGATCCCGGCGATGGCCACCTGGAGGAAGGTGTGCCACACCGCGCCCGAGCCGATCACCTGGGCCAGGCCCCACGTCATCGGGGCCATGAAGAGGGCGGCCACGAGGTAGCGGCCGAGCGCAGCGCCGACCGCCGAGCCCATTCCGCCGGCCTGGCGGGCGAGGCGGCCCATCGCCATGGCCGCCCCGAAGGCGTAGGCGAGGACGAAGCCGAGCAGGGCGCCCTGGAAGCCCATCACCGCGGCGAGCACGAGCGACAGCACGATCTGCACGCCGTTCTGCCAGAGGCTGATGATGAACGGGGTCCGGGTGTCGCGCCGGGCGTAGAAGCCCCGCATCATGAACAGGAAGGTGACGAAGAAGGGCAGGGCGAGGGCCAGCCACGAGAGCATCGAGGAGGTGATCCCGACCGAGCCCTCCCCGAAGGCGCTGTCGATCACCGTGCCGAGCAGCTGGCTGAGCAGCAGCCGGATCGCCGGCGCCGACAGGGTCAGGTAGGCCACCGTCACCGGGATGATCACGAGCATCGCCAGCCGGTAGCCCTGGCCCAGCCGGGTGCGGTACCCCCGGCGGTCGCCCCGGGAGGCGAGCGACGACAGCTCCGGCATGAACGCGGTCATCACCGCCACGGCCACCAGGCCGTAGGGGAGCTGGAAGAACTGCCAGGCGTACTCGAAGCCGGACGCCCGACCCTCCCCGGTGCCGTTGACGAGCGCCTTCATCAGCCACAGCGACACCTGGTTGGCGACGACGTAGCCGACCATCCAGCCCGACAGGCGGATGACCGTGCGGACGGCGGGGTTGTGGCGGTCGAAGTTCGGGCGGATGCGGATGTGGGCGGCCCGCATGGCGGGGAGCAGCACGACCACGAGGGCGACGATGCCAGCGGTGGTGCCGAGGCCCAGGAGGAAGAGTGCCGGGCGGTCGTCGAGCACGCTCTGGATGCTGAGGTCGTCGCCGTGCATGCGCTGGAACGCCAGCAGCATGCAGATGACCACCACGTTGTTCAGCACCGGGGCGAGGGCGGGGGCGGCGAACCGGCGCTTGGCGTTGAGCAGCGCGGTGAAGAGCGTGTCCAACCCGTAGAGCAGCACCTGGGGCATGAACATGATGAGCAGGGGCACCGCGATCGAGATCTGCTCGTCGGCGGCCGCCTGGTCGTCCTTGAAGATGGCGTAGGCCCGGATGATGAGCGGGCTGAGCAGGACGCCGAGCGCGGTCACGGCGACCAGGGCCGTCACCACCCAGGTGGCGATGGCGTCGATGGAGCGCTGGTCGTCGGCCTCCATCCGCTCGACGATCACGGGGATGAGCGTCGCCGCGAGGACCCCACCGAGCATGAGGTCGTAGATGACGTTCGGGGTGGAGTTGGCCAGGTTGTAGCCGTCGCCCAGGGCGGTCGTACCCAACACCGCGGCCAGCACGGCGGTGCGCAGCAGTCCGGTGACGCGGCTCAGACCGACGCCGACGGACACGACCGCGCTGGATCGCAGCAGGCCACCGGGCCCTTGGCGTCGAGCGGCCATGCGGCAAACCTAGCCGCCCGCCGGACGGCCCCCGAGCAGCCCGGAGGTACCCTGGTGCACCGTGAGCGACGACCTCTCCACCGCCGACAGCACGCCCATCGCCGAGCTGGGACGGCGGGCCAAGGCGGCCTCCCGAGTGCTGGCCTCGGCCTCCACCGCGGCCAAGGACGACGCCCTCCGGGGTGCCGCCGACCTCCTTGTGGCCCGGTCCAGGGACATCCTCGAGGCCAACGCCGCCGACGTGGCGCGGGCCGAGGCCGACGGCGTGTCCGCCACCGTCATCGACCGGCTCCGGCTCTCCGACGCCCGCATCGAGGGCATGGCCGCCGGCCTTCGCCAGGTCGCCGGCCTCGCCGACCCGGTGGGGGAGGTGCTCGACGGTTGGGTCCGGCCGAACGGCCTGCGCATCCAGCGGGTGCGGGTGCCGCTCGGCGTGGTGGCGATCATCTACGAGAACCGCCCCAACGTCACCTCCGACGCCGCCGGCCTCTGCCTCAAGTCGGGCAACGCAGCCTTCCTGCGGGGCTCGTCCGGCGCCATCACGTCCAACCTGGCCATCGCCGCCGTGCTGCGGGAGGCCGTGGCCAAGGCGGGCCTGCCCGCCGACTCGGTCACCCTCGTGAGCGACACCAGCCGGGAGGCGGCCGTCGAGTTCATGCGCCTGCGCGACTCGATCGACTGCCTCATCCCACGCGGGGGCCCGTCGCTGATCCGGTCGATCCTCGACAACGCCACCGTGCCGTTCGTGATCGACGGCGACGGCAACTGCCACGTCTACGTCCACGACGACGCCGACCTCGACATGGCGCTCGACATCGTGGTGAACGCCAAGACCCAGCGGCCCTCGGTGTGCAACGCGGCGGAGACCCTGCTCGTGCACCAGGCGGTCGCCGACCGGTTCCTGCCCCGCGCCGCGGAGGCGCTGGCCGGGGTCGAGCTGCTCGGCGACGAGCGCACCCGCCAGCTCGTCCCCACCGCGGGCGCCGCCGACGAGGAGGCGTGGGCCACCGAGTTCCTCGACCTGCGCATGGCGGTGAAGGTGGTCGACGGCCTCGACGACGCCATCGACCACATCGCCCGCTACGGGTCCGGCCACTCCGAGGCCATCGTGACCCGCTCCGTCGACGCGGCCGACCGCTTCACCACCGAGGTCGACGCGGCCGCGGTGCTGGTGAACGCCTCGACCCGCTTCGTCGACGGCGAGGAGTTCGGCTTCGGGGCCGAGATCGGCATCTCCACCCAGAAGCTGCACGCCCGCGGCCCCATGGGCCTGCGCGAGCTCACCTGCGCCAAGTACGTCGTGCGGGGCACCGGCCAGACCCGCGGCTGACCGGCGCTCCCGGCCCCGGGCCTCGGCCGGGCCCGAGCCTCGGGCCTCACCCCGCTCGTTCTGGCATGCGTTGTGCACCCCCAGGGGTGCACAACGCATGCCAGAACGGAACCGGGAACGAAATCGGTAGCGGGAGGTGCATCCCGGTAACGTCGACCGGATGGACACCCGCTTCGACTCGCCCGCGTCCGTCCGCTCCCGGCTGAAGGACGTCGACTACCTCTCTGATGACGCCATCGCGGGTGTGGTCTTCCTCGCCGACCGGCTGGGCAAGCCGGTGCTGGTCGAGGGCCCGGCGGGCACGGGCAAGACCCAGCTGGCCAAGTCGGTGGCCGAGATCCTGGGCGCCCGGCTCATCCGCCTCCAGTGCTACGAGGGCCTCGACGAGTCCAAGGCCCTCTACGAGTGGAACTACAAGAAGCAGCTCCTGCGCATCCAGGCCGAGCGCAACAACGAGGCGACGTGGGAGGACATCGAGACCGACATCTTCTCCGACGAGTTCCTCCTCACCCGGCCGCTGCTGGAGGCCATCCGGGCCGACGAGCCGGTGGTGCTGCTCATCGACGAGGTCGACCGCGTCGAGATCGAGACCGAGGCCCTGCTGCTCGAGGTGCTCTCCGACTACCAGGTGTCCATCCCCGAGCTGGGCACCATCGACGCCACGCAGATCCCGATGGTGTTCCTCACCTCGAACAACACCCGGGAGCTGTCCGAGGCGCTGAAGCGGCGCTGCCTCTTTCTCCACATCGACTACCCGGACCTGGAGCGCGAGAAGGAGATCGTGCTCACCAAGGTGCCCGGGATCACCGAGAACCTCGCCGACCAGGTCGCCCGCATCGTGCGCTCGATCCGCCAGCTCGAGCTGAAGAAGGCCCCGTCCGTGTCGGAGACCCTCGACTGGGCCCGCACCCTGCTGCTGCTCGGGGTCGACTCCGTCGACGAGAAGGACGCCGTCGAGACGCTCAACATCCTGCTCAAGTACCAGAGCGACATCGCCCGGGCCACCAAGGAGCTGTCGGGCGAGCCCGCCAACGCCCGGCGCCCCGGCGTGCCCCGCACCTCGTGAGCCCGTCGTGACCCCGCCCGAGGCCACCACGGCCGCCGCCGACTCGCCGATGCTGGAGCTGCTCACCGGCTTCATCTCCGAGCTGCGCGCCGCTGGCCTGCCCGTGAGCCTCACCGAGAACCTCGACGCCATGGAGGCGATCACCCACATCCCGCTCGAGGACCGGGAGGCGTTCAAGTACGCCCTCGCCGCCACGCTGGTGAAGAACAACGCGCACTGGCGGGCCTTCGAGACGGTGTTCGAGGTCTACTTCTCGCTCCGCGGCAGCCAGTACGCCCTCGCGGGTGATGAGCTGCACCTGCCCGACCAGGACGACGACGACCAGGCCAACCCCAACCCGGAGGGCGCCGGCCCGGGCGCCGGGGGCGGCGCCGGTGACTCGCTCACCCCCGAGCAGATGGCCCAGATGCTGTTCCAGGCCCTCCAGAGGGGCGACGACGCCCTGATGCGGGCCCTCGCCCGCCAGGCCGTCACCCGTTACGCCGGCATGGAACCGGGCCGGCCCGTCGGCGGCACGTACTACCTCTACCGCACCCTCCGGAACCTCGACCTCGACGACGTGCTCGAGCGGCTGGTCCAGCAGGCCCGCGACGACGCGCCGGAGCCGCTCACGCCGCTCGAGGAGCGCCTCGAGCGCGACGAGTTCGAGAGCCGCATCGACAAGCTCAAGAAGGAGATCGAGGCGGAGATCCGCCGCCGGCTGGTGGCCGACCGGGGGGTCGAGGCCATGGCCAAGACCCTGCGCAAGCCGCTCCCCGAGGACGTCGACTTCATGCACGCCTCGCGGGAGGAGCTCGTCAGCCTGCGCAAGGCGATCTACCCGCTCACCCGGAAGCTGGCCGTGCGCCTGGCCCGCAAGCGCCGCCACGGTCGCAAGGGGCCGCTCGACTTCCGCAACACGGTGCGCCACTCGCTCAGCTACGGGGGCGTGCCGGCCGACCCGAAGTTCCGCTACCCGCGCCCGGCCAAGCCCGAGATCTTCGTGATCGCCGACATCTCCGGGTCCGTGGCCGCCTTCGCCCGGTTCACCCTGCAGCTCGTCTACGCCATCTCCAGCCAGTTCTCCCGGGTGCGGTCGTTCGTGTTCATCGACGGCATCGACGAGGTCACCCGGTTCTTCGAGGGCGTCGAGGACATCGGCGAGGCCGTGCACCGGGTGAACACCGAGGCCGACGTGGTGTGGGTCGACGGCCACAGCGACTACGGCCACGCCTTCGAGGTGTTCTGGGACCGGTGGGGCCGCGAGGTCGGGCCCAAGACCACCGTGCTGATCCTCGGCGACGCCCGCAACAACTACCACGCCTCCCAGGCGTGGGTGCTGGGCGAGATGCGCAAGAAGGCCCGGCACGTCTACTGGCTGAACCCCGAACCCAAGGCCTACTGGGACACCGGCGACTCCATCGTGGGGGAGTACGCCATCCACACCGACGGCGCCTACGAGTGCCGCAACCTCCGCCAGCTCGAGACCTTCGTCGAGAAGCTCGAGTAGCCCACCTCAGCGAGCAGCCGGATCTGGTGCGCGTCTCGCGCGCCCCCGCGCCCGTCGTGCGCACCGTTTCCTGGGACTGGTGGATCTGGTGCGCTCCAGGCGCGCTGGAGCGCTCGTGCTGCGCACCGTTTCGGGTCAGCTGCGGAACGTGAGCAGCAGGTCGTCCCAGGGGGCGAACAGCTTGGGCTTCTCGTGCTCCTCGCGCAGCAGCACACCGAGGCGTCGGCAGGTGAGCACCAGCTCGCGGGCGTCGCGGCCCGGCCACGGGCGGGGGAGCAGCTCCGGCGGCAGGAGCGGATCGGCGTCGAAGCACTCCTGGTACTCGATGCCGAACGCCAGGCTGCCCGGGAGGAACTCGGCCTCGGTGAGGCGCCGCTTCTCCTTGCGACGCTGCTCGAGCAGGCCCGGCACGAACGAGTAGCGCTCGACGAACGCCTCGTACCTGCGACCCAGCTCGTCGAGGGGCCACAGGGTGGCGGCGAGCCGGCGCGGATCGGAGACGCCACCGACCTCGAGGTCGTCGGTGGTGGCGAAGGTGGTGTGCTCCAACACCCCCAGTCGCTCGGCCTGGGCTCGCGCCGCCTTCTCCCAGGCGTGGGGCGAGACGTACAGCCCGTTCTGCACCGCCGCCCCGCCGAGGTGGATGAGCTGGTCGCGGAAGCCGTCGCGGGAGGCGCGCTTGGCCTCCGGGATGGCGAACGCCACCAGGTGCCAGCGCCGGTCCCAGCCCCGCCCGGCCTGGTCCTGCCCGAAGGCCAGCCGGGATCGGTCGAGGTTCTCGCTCATGGAGCGGAGCGCCTCGGGGGTGGCGTCGAAGCGGGCGTCGCGGCCCTCGCCGTGGCGCACGAACAGCCCCTCGGCGACGAGCCGGCGCAGGCACGAGCGCACCTGCTCGACGCTCTGCCCGCACGCCTCGGCCACGGTGTAGAGCTCGCCGGCCTCCAGCGAGCCGTCCTGGCGCACCATGCCCAGCACCAGCATGCGGGTCGGCACCTCGGCCGGCGGGCCGAACAGGCTGGAGGGCCGTTCGCCCTGGAGGTCCGGACCGGTCGTCTCCGTCACGGCCGTAGTCAATCCCGACCGGCCAGACCGGTCAAGCGGACCGGGCGGCGACCGCCGCGGTCACGACCGACTCACATGACGTGGAGGCCGCACTCCGTCTTCGCCCGACCGGCCCAGCGGCCCGAGCGCGGGTCGGAGGGATCGACCGGCTTCTGGGTGCAGGGCTGGCATCCGATCGACGGGTAGCCCTGGGAGATCAGCGGGTTCACGATGATGTCGTGGTCGTCGATGTAGCCCTGCACGTCGAGGTCGGACCACGTGGCGATGGGGTTGACCTTGATCAGCCCCCGCAGGTCGCGGGCGACGATGGGGGCGGTGACCCTGCTGTCGGCCTCGGCGCGGCGCAGGCCGCTCATCCACGCCGCCTTGCCGGAGAGGGCCCGGTCGAGCTGGCCCACCTTCACGGCCGAGCAGCAGTTCTCCGGGTCGGCCTGCCACAGCGGCTCGTCCTGGCGGGCCACGGTCATGATCCGCAGGTTCAGGCCGTAGCGGCGACGGACGGTCTCGACCGTCTCGAGGGTCTCGGGGAAGTGGTAGCCGGTGTCGATGAACACCACCTCGATGGCGGGGTCGATCTTGCAGGCCAGGTCGATGAGGACCGCGTCGGTCATCGATGCGGTGAGGGCCAGGTGCGGTGCGAAGTTCTCGACGGCCCACTCGATGATCGACGAGGCCGCCCAGGACTCGAACTGCCGGCTGAGGTCGGCCAGCTCGGCGTCGCTGAACTCGGGGGCGGAGAGGTTGGTCAGGCTCACGTGGCGCACTCCGATTCGCCGATCTCGGCCACGTAGGGGCCGGTCTCGCCGAAGTCGACGTAGAAGTCGGGGTTCTCCTCGGGGGAGGGGAAGACGTCGAGCTCCTTGAGGGTGGACCCGATGGCCTTCGAGCCGCCGTTGCGGTCGATCCAGGAGCGGAACGACTCACCCGCGGTGCGCTCGTCGTTGAACCGGCGCACGATGCGGGCGACCGCCTCAGGGGCGGCCTTGGCGGGCAGGCGCATGGCCTTCTCGCCGAACTCGATCTTCTCCTCGCCGACGTAGCCGCCCAGCAGCATCTGGTAGCCGGGGGCCGACTTGCCGTGGGCCCGGCGCTCGGCGCCGTTGAACCCGATGTCGGCGATGTGGTGCTGGCCGCACGAGTTGGTGCAGCCGGAGATGTTGATGCGCAGCCCGCCGACCTCGGAGAGGCCCTCCTCCTCGAGCGTGGAGGCGATGGCGTCGGCCAGGCCCCGGCTCTGGGTGACGGCGAGGTTGCAGGTGTCGGCGCCGGGGCAGGCCACGACGTCGCGCACCAGCTCGGCGCCGGGGGTGGCCATGCCGATGGCCTCGAGGCGGTCGTAGAGGGTCTTCAGCTGGCGCTCGGACAGGCCCCGGAACACGAAGTTCTGCCGGTTGGTGATGCGCACCTCGGCGCCGAGCTCGCGCTGGACCGACGCGAGGCCCCGGAGCTGGGCGGCGGTGACGTCACCCAGGTGGGCGTGGGCGTAGGCCGAGACGGTGCCCTTGGCCACGCCGCGGACCACGTTGGCGTCCTCCCAGCGCTCGTAGGCGCCCGGACGGCGGAGGGTGACGGGGGTGCCCTGGCCGATGGCGGTGGGCTCGACGTCGGCGGCCCGGCCGGCCGGGGCGTCGCCCACCTTCTCGACCTCGGCGGGGATGCCGCCGGGCCAGCTCGAGGAGGCGAGGAGCAGGTGGCGCACCTTGAAGATGCGGCGCTGGAGCTCCTCGAAGCCGAGGGTGTCGACCAGCCACTTCAGGCGGGCCCGGAGCTTGTTGTCACGGTTGCCGGCCTGGTCGAAGACCCGCAGCACCGACTCGATGGTGGGCAGGAGGTCCTCGCGGGAGGTGAACTCCTCGAGCGCGAGCGCCGGGTGGGGGTTCGCGCCGAGGCCGCCGGCGATGTACACCCGGAAGCCGGTCTCGATCGTGCCGTCCTCGAGGGTGCGGGTGGCGGCGATCACGCCGACGTCGTTGAACATCGCCTGGCCGCAGTCGGTGGAGCAGCCGGAGAAGTTGATCTTGAACTTCCGCGGCATCCGCTGCGCGATGGGGTTGCGCAGGAAGTGCTGGAAGGCGGCCTCGGCCCAGGGCGTGACGTCGAGGATCTCGAACGGGCAGGCGCCGGCCAGGTGGCAGGCCTGGACGTTGCGCACGGTGTCGCCGCAGGCCTCGCGGGTGGTGAGCCCCACCGCTGCGAGGTCGCGCATCACGTCCGGGACGCGCTCGAGCTGCACGTAGTGGAACTGGAGGTTCTGGCGGGTGGTGATGTGCCCCCAGCCCCGCGAGTAGGTCTCGGCCACGTCGGCCATGCGATCGAGCTGGGCCGCGGTGATCACGCCACCGGGGGCCTTGACCCGCACCATCTGGTTGTGGCCGCCCTGGCGCTGACCGTAGATGCCGTTGTTGAGCCGGAAGACGCGGAAGACGTCCTCGTCGAGCTCCCCGGCGAGGTAGCGGGCCAGCTGCTGTTCGAACTTTGCGATGTCGGCGGCGGTGCCGGCGTCGATGGCGAGGTCGGCCATGGCGCTCTACTCCGGTTCCCTGAGGGGGTGTGAAACCTGATGGCTGAGGTCAGGAATCTACCCGCGTCCCGCCCGCAATGTCGACATCTCCCATCGGGAATCTGGGGAATTTCCGTGGAACACGCTTCCGCAAAATCCCAGCGTGTGACGGTCGTCAGGGTGGACCCCGGCAGGCGACGGACGCGACGAGACCGACGCTCGGGGCGTCGGCCTCGGGGTTCCTTCGGCGCCGGACGAGGCCCGGCGGGGGCGTCAGCGCTGCTGGAGCAGTTCGGCCACCCGGAACGCCAGGTCGAGGGACTGGCGGGCGTTCAGGCGGGGGTCGCACATGGTCTCGTAGCGGGTGCCGAGATCGGCGTCGAGGATCTCCTCGGCGCCGCCGAGGCACTCGGTGACGTCGTCGCCGGTGAGCTCGATGTGCACGCCACCCGGCCACGTGCCGACCTCGCGGTGGGCGGCGAAGAACCCGGCGATCTCGGCCAGCACGGCGTCGAAGTGGCGGGTCTTGCGGCCGCTCGGGGCGGTGAAGGTGTTGCCGTGCATCGGGTCGCACGCCCACGCCACCGGATGGTCGGCGTCGCGGACGGCCCGCAGGAGGGGCGGGAGCGCCTCGGTGATCTTCTCGGCGCCCATGCGGGTGATGAGGGTGAGGCGGCCGGGGATCCGGTCGGGGTTCAGCGCCTCGCAGAGCGCCAGGACCTCGTCGGGGGTGGCGGTGGGGCCCACCTTGCAGCCGACCGGGTTGCGCACGCCGGACAGGAAGTGCACGTGGGCGCCGTCGAGCTGGCGGGTGCGCTCACCGATCCAGAGCATGTGGGCCGAGCAGTCGTACCAGTCGCCGGTGAGCGAGTCCTGGCGGGTGAGGGCCTCCTCGTAGCCGAGGATGAGCGCCTCGTGGCTGGTGGCCACGTCGACCGTGTGCAGCTGGGGCGTGGCCTCGGTGTCGATGCCGCACGCGGCCATGAACCGCAGCGCCCGGTCGATGCCCGACGCCAGCTCCTCGTAGCGGAGGCCTTCGGCGCTGCTGGCCACGAACTGCTGGTTCCACTGGTGGACCCGGGACAGGTCGGCGAAGCCGCCCTTGGTGAACGCCCGCAGGAGGTTCAGGGTGGAGGCCGACTGGTGGTAGGCGGTGAGGAGGCGCTCGGGGTCGGCGACCCGGGCGGCGGCGGTGAAGTCGATGTCGTTCACCATGTGCCCCCGGAACGACGGCAGGGTCACGCCGTCGACGGTCTCGGTGGGCGCCGACCGGGGCTTGGCGAACTGGCCGGCGATGCGCCCCACCTTCACCACGGGCACGCCCGACGAGTAGGTGAGCACCACCGCCATCTGGAGGATCACCTTCAGCTTGTCGCGGATGGCGTCGGCCGAGAAGGCGTCGAACGACTCGGCGCAGTCGCCGGCCTGGAGCAGGAAGGCCTCGCCGGCGGCCACCTTGCCGAGGTCGGCGGTGAGCCGGCGGGCCTCACCGGCGAAGACCAGCGGGGGCAGGGTGCCGAGCGTCTTGACCACGGCGTCGAGCGCGCCGGGATCAGCCCAGTCGGGCTGCTGGACGGCCGGGCGGTCGCGCCACGACAGAGGTGACCAGGTGGTTTCCACGGATCTCCACGTTGCCGGACCCTCGGCGCGGCACGCAAAGCCGTTTGCCGCAGGCGGGGGAGCGGTCGGTTCGGAGGTCGGGCGGCGAGGCCGCCCGACCAGGGGGTCAGGCGGCGTCGATGCGGTCGCCGGCGTTGTCCCGCACGGCGTTCACGGCCCGCTTCACCAGGCGGCGAGCGGCCTCGGCGGTGACGCCGAGCTCCTCGCCGACCTCACGGTAGGAGCGCTTGCGGCCGTCGTGGAGGCCGAAGCGCTGCTCGACCGCGTAGCGGGCCCGGGAGTCGAGGACCGAGAGGAGGTCGGTGACCATCTGCTCGTCCTGCTGGTCCATCACGATCTGCTCGGGCCCCGGGAGGGAGTCCGGCAGGAGGTCGATCAGCTCGTTGGAGTCGTCGTCGCCGATGGTGCGGTCGAGCGAGGTCGGCGTGGTGAGGCGGTGGAGGCGGGCGTGCTCGGCGTCGAGCTCGTCGCCGTCGCCGCTCACCTGGCGGAGCGCCGCCCGGAGGGAGGCGGACCGGTCACCCGGCAGGCGCACGAGGCTGGCCTTCTGGTCGAGGGCCCGGCCGATGGCCTGGCGGATCCAGAAGGTGGCGTAGGTGGAGAACTTGAAGCCCTTGCGCCAGTCGAACTTGTCGACGGCGTGCTCGAGGCCCAGGTTGCCCTCCTGGATGAGGTCGAGCAGCTCCATGCCCGGCGGCAGCGGGTAGCGGCGGGCCACGCTCACGACCAGGCGGAGGTTGGCCCGGATGAACCGGTCCTTGGCGGCGGCGGCGTCGCGGACGGCGCGGCGCAGCTCTGCGCTGCGCTCACCGTTCTCGAGGGCGACGGCGGCGTCGCGGCCCTTCTCGATGATCTGGGACAGCTCCCGCTCCTCCTCGGCGGTGAGGAGGGGGACGAGGCCGATCTCGTTGAGGTACTGGCCGACGGAATCGCTCATTGGTGCTTCGCTCTCCATTCCGGTGCGATCCCCGAAGGGGCACCGGTACGCTGCTCTCTGTTCCCTGGACCCGCCCAACGGCGGGGGAATGACACTGCGGAAATGACAGTCGTGTAACCGCAGGCACCGCCGTGGTTGTTCCGCCTGGCCCGGTGACATGGGTCACCGGACGGTGGGACGACGGGCCGACGGCTGTAGGGCCGGGTTTCGGGCCTGTGGTGTAGGGGGCTGTCGAGGACGGGGGTCGCGCCGCCACGAAGGGCGCGTCCCTCCGTGCATCGGCATCTCAGGGTCCCATCGTGATGGGAGCCGTGCAGATCGCCTACCCATTTTCTGGTCACACCTACACTCGCCGGCCGATGAGCCCCACCGGACGGCGCACAGGTGTGCTGGGTGGCACGTTCGACCCGCCCCACATCGGCCACCTGCTGGCGGCGGTGAACGTGCGCCACGCCCTCCAGCTCGACGAGGTCCTCCTCGTCGTGGCCCACGACCCGTGGCAGAAGACCGCGCAGCGCCCGGTGACCCCGGCGGAGGACCGCCTCGCCCTCGTCACGGCCGCGGTGGAGGGACTGGAGGGGCTCGTCGCCTCCGACATCGAGCTGCGGCGTGGCGGGCCCAGCTACATGGTCGACACCCTCGCCGAGCTGGCCGCCGCCGACCCGCAGGGGGAGCGGTTCCTGATCGTCGGCTCCGACGCCGCCGCCGGCCTGCTCACCTGGGACCGGGCGGAGCAGCTGCCCGAGCTCGCCACCATCGTCCTGGTGGACCGGCCCGGCATCCTCTGCGACGCCCCACCCGCCGGGTGGCCCCTCCGCCGGGTGGAGATCCCCCGGGTCGAGGTGGCGAGCACCGACCTGCGCCAGCGGGTCGCCGACGGGAGGCCCCTCGACCTGCTCGTCCCGGCCGAGGTGTGGTCCGTCATCCGAGACCGCCGGCTGTACGGTTTCGGCAGCTCATGACCACCGCGACGCCCACCCCCACCGCCGGACCCGCCGGTGACGACCGCGATCCGGTCCTCCAGCCCCCGGGGCCGCCGAAGCGCCCCGGACGGCGATCCGGGTGGTGGCGGTGGGGCTACCCGGTGGCCCTCGTCCTGCTCCTCGTCGCCATCCCGGCGCTGGTGTGGGCCGGGATGCGGGTCATCCTCGACAGCACCGACGGCCAGCTGGTGCGCCGGGTCACCGACCCGGCGGCTCCCGGCTACGAGGCCGTGGTCGAGCCGACCCCGACCGCCCTGGTCACCACGATCGACACCGAGGGCACGCTCGACAGCGCGGCGGTGCTCGCCCTGACCGCCGACGGCACCGGTGGGGTCCTCACCATCCCCGCCGACACGCTGGTGGAGATCCCCGGCGGGTTCGTCACCCTCCGGTTCGTGCACGACACCCTCGGCGCCGAGCCCTACACGGCCGCGGTCGGGAACCTGCTCGAGCTCACCTTCTCCGAGACCGCCACGATCAGCGCCTCGGAGTGGAGCGGGTTGGTCTCGGCCGCCGCACCCATCGCGGTGAGCAGCCCGGACCCGGTCGTGGGTCCCACCGGCGCCGTGGTCTTCCCCCAGGGCTCGATCGACCTGGCCGCCGACGAGGTGTGGCCGTACCTGTCCGGTCGGGGCCCCCGGGAGAGCGACCTCGCCCGGCTCGTGCGGGTGCAGGCCTTCTGGCGGGCCTGGCTCAGCGAGGTCGGTGCCGCCGGACCCGACGCGCTGGGCATCCCCACCGACACCGGTCTGGGCCGGTTCCTCTCCGGCCTCAGCGCCGACCAGATCATCTACGAGACGCTCCCGGTCACGTCGGTGGGCGCCGACGCCGAGGGTCGCGAGCAGTTCCGGGTCGACCCCGAGGCGGCCGCCGCCGCCCTGGCGGCGATCATCCCGTTCCCCGAGGGCGCCCCCGGCACCCGGCCCCGCCTGCGGGTGCTCGACGGCACCGGCGAGCTGAACAACGGTCTCGAGGCCGCCATCGTGCTCGCCGCGGCCGGCGCCCAGATCGACGTCGTGGGCAACGCCCGGTCCTTCGGTCAGACCGTGACGCAGTTCGTCTACTACGACCAGGGCGCCGAGGGCGCCGCCCGCGAGCTGCGGGACGCGCTCGGCGTGGGTGAGATCGTCCACAGCGAGCAGACCAACTCCGCCACCGACCTCACCGTCGTGCTGGGCGAGGACTACCTGGCCGTCGTCGGCCCGTCCGGCACCGTCGCCGGGTTCCACACCAAGGGAGGCCAGGGTGGCTGACTCCGAGCCGCGCCGATGGGTGCTGCTGGCGGCCGAGGCCGCGGCGGCCAAGACCGACGAGCCCACGGTGGTGCTCGAGGTGGGCGAGGTGCTGGCCATCACCGGCTGGTTCGTGATCACCGGCGGGACGAACAGCCGCCAGGTGCGCACCCTGGCCGAGGAGGTCGAGGAGCGGGTCGCCGAGGCCGGAGGCCCCAAGCCCCTGCGGGTCGAGGGCCTCGACGCCGCCCAGTGGGTGCTGCTCGACTACGGCGACTTCATCGTCCACGTCTTCCTCGACGAGGCCCGGGAGTTCTACGACCTCGAGCGCCT
>Ga0164243_10005258_pt1 | contig 19834 bp, 18 predicted proteins | sample OricompcompostOP_FD_108781 | JGI IMG/M metagenome (GOLD analysis project Ga0164243, IMG submission 108781) | Organic Plus compost microbial communities from Emeryville, California, USA - Original compost - Organic plus compost (OP) | ecosystem: Engineered > Solid waste > Mixed feedstock >... | reverse complement strand
GGTCGGATTCGGTGGTGCGCGGTCGGCGTGGCGGAGGTGTCATCCGGCCGCGGCGCCGGTGTCCCGGGCGAGCAGGTCGTCCGCGCGCAGCGCGATCTCCAGCCGCATCCGGTGCCGCGGATCGTCGAGCCGGTCGCCGAACAGGTCGTCGATCCGGCGCATCCGGTAGCGCACCGTCTGCGGGTGCACGCCGAGCCGCTCCGCCATGTCCGGCGCGCTGCCGCTGGTCTGCAGCCACGCCAGCAGCGTCTCACCGAGCCGGGCGCGCTGCTTGTCGGTCAGGTCGCGCAGCGGTGCCAGACACGCGTCGCGCAACTGTCCGATCAGGAATTCGTCCGCGAGCAGCCACAGGGTGGTGAGGTGATCGTCGGTGTGCAGCACCGGGTCGTCCGGCAGCACCCCGCGCACACCCAGGTCCATCGTCCGCCGCGCCCACCGCAGCGACTGCGCCGCCTGCGCGAGCGGAACCCGCGGCCCGACCGCCACCCGCCTGCCGCGCAACATCCGCGTCAGGTCCTCCGGCGGTGCGGCGGCGAGCAGGCACGGCTACGGGCTCTCCAGATCGGCCAGCACCTCGGCCGGCAACGCGACCGGCTCGTGGTGTCCCGGCTCCACCGCCATCGCGACCACGGTGTCCGGTACCGGCCAGCCCGCGGCGTCGGCCAGCCCGGCGAGGGCCGATCGCGCCGGCGCGGGCTCGGACAGGACCAGCCCCATCAGCTGCCGCCGCTGCCGGGCACGCGCACCCGCCGCCCTGACCTGCGCCGCTCGGTAGCCCTGCACTGACAGCGCGGAGATCTCGTCCACATAAGCCAAGACCGCCTCGGCCGCGACGCACAGCTGGTCCGCCGACAACTCCAGCGACTGGCCCAGCTCGGCGATGTAGCGCCACGCCGCGAGGCCGCCGATCCGGTAGGCGGTCTGGATCTGGTCCGGCGGGCGGCCTTCGCCGTACTCGATGCGCCCGAGGTGCCGGAACACGCCGATCCAGCCGTCCTGCGACACCGCGGGATTGCCCAGGTTGTCCAGGCAGTGCGCCACCGCCTCGCGCACACCGCGCACGAGGACCTCGCCGAACGGCCCCTCCAGCGCCCGGGCGTACTCCGGCACGCCCCGCTGGATCTCGGCGAGGATGACCCGGGTGAGCGCGCCCGCGTGCGGGCGGAACACCTCGGCGAGCTCCGGGGACAGCGATGCCCACAGCGCGCTCGCGCGGCCGAACGTCGCCGTCTCGCCCTCGGGACGGCGCGGCCGCGGCGGTCGCGGTGCCGTGCGGCCCGGCCGGACGCCGGCGTCGATCGTCATGTCACCCCTCGTTCACCAAGCCCGGGTGGTGTTCGTTCGCGTTCGTCAACATGGCACCGGTGCCGCCGGGTTGGCAAGATTCACCGGACACGGTCCGCGATCGAAATGCACCCGTTCGGGTGGGTTGGCCCCAGGGTTGGACGGTGGGGTGCCTGCGCGCGGTCACCACCGCGGGTGTGCGGCCGGCAGCTGTCCGCGCAGGACGAGCCGGAGCGCGAAGCGAGTGTCGGCGTCGTCGAGCCGATCACCGTACAACTCGCGCAGCTGGTGCATCCGGGCCCGAACGGTCTGCGGGTGCACCTGCAGGCGCCGTGCCACCTCCGGTGCCCCGCCCCGCGTGTCGAGCCAGGTGAGCAGGGTTTCCGCGAGCCGCGCGCGCTGCCTGGGGGCGACCGACGTCAACGGCTGCAGGCAGCGGTCGGCGAGCCGGCCCGCGAGGAAGTCCTGCGAGCGCAACCAGAGCGCGTCGAGGTGGTCGGCGCACCGCACGACCGCACCCGGCAAGTCCAGTCCGCGCTGCGCGATGCGGTGCGCCGCGGCCGCCTCGGCGAGCGGCACGAGTGGGGAAACCGACATCCGTTCCCAGTTGCCGGACAGCGCTGCGGCACCTGGTTCGCCGGGAACGATCAGGCACGGTGGGTCGCGGTCGAGGCAGGCGAGCACGTCGGGCGGCAGGGCGCCGGCGCGCGCCGGATCCGGCGGTCCGGCCAGCGCGACGACGCTGATCCGCTCCGGCAGCGGCCAGGCCGCGTCCTCAGCCGCCCGCGTGAGGTCGGGTTGCGGATCGGCCAGCACGAGCGCGGCCAGGCGCCGCCGGTGCTCATCGCGGCCGGTGCCGGTGGGGCGTTGCGCCTCTTGGAACCCCTCCAACGCGACGGCGGACAGCTCGTCGACGAAGGCGAAGATGGCCTCCGCGGCGGCGGTGAGCGTCTGCGGTGTCGCGCCGAGTTCGCGCAGCACCGGGGTGAGGTACTGCCACGCGACGCGGCCGCCGATGCGCACGGCGGCCTGGAACGCGTCGAGCGTGCGGCCCTCGGCGAACTCGCGGTACCCGCGGCGGCGGAACGGCTCGACCCAGTGCCCGTGGTCGGGGTGCGGGTTGCCGATGCAGTGGATGCAGTGCCGGACCGCGATCTGCACGCCCTCGGCGAGGGCCCGTCCGAACGCGCCGTGGGCGGGCGCCGAGTACTCCGGTACGCCGTCGCGGACCTCCCGCACGATCGCGTCGGCGAGCGGTCCGACGTGCGGGCGCAACGCGGTGGCCAGACCCGGCGGCGTGGCCGCGAGCGCCGCGGCGCTGCGGTAGTCCGGCACGTCCCGTCCCCCTTCCGCACCGAGATCGAATCCGTGGGCGACATGCGATCTATCCTGGTCGCCGCGTCAGCCGGACGATGCTACCGCCAGGTAGCCTTCTGCGGGAGTAAGCCTGCGCGCGCACGCGACGACAGACCGGACGTCGAGGGGAGACACGGACGATGTCCAAGCGGCTGGTGATCTGCTGCGACGGCACCTGGAACACGCCCGACCAGCCCGCACCGACCAACGTCTCTCGCGTCGCGCTCGCGGTGGCGCCGGCCGACGAATCGGGTCGGCAGCAGCGGATGTACTACCACGCCGGGGTCGGCACCCGGCCCGGAGAACGGCTGTGGGGCGGCGCGTTCGGGTTCGGGCTGTCCCGCAACGTCCGGGACGCCTACCGGTTCCTGGTCCGCACGTTCGAACCAGGCGACGAGCTGTTCCTTTTCGGGTTCAGCCGCGGCGCCTACACCGCGCGCAGCCTCGCCGGGCTGGTGCGCAACTGCGGTATCCTGCGCCACGAGCACGAAGACCGGGTCGGTGAGGCGTACGCGCTCTACCGCAGCCGCAGGCCGGGCAAGCACCCGCGCGCGACGTCGGCCGAGTTGTTCCGCCGGTCCTACGCCCGCGACACGCGCATCCGCTTCCTCGGGGTGTGGGACACGGTCGGCGCGCTGGGCATCCCGATGTCCGGGCTGCGGCTGGTGAACGTGCTCAACCGGCGGTGGCAATTCCACGACACCGCACTCAGCTCGAGCATCGACGCGGCCTACCAGGCACTGGCGATCGATGAGCAGCGCCGGCCGTTCAAACCCGCCCTGTGGCACCCGCGGGAGGCAACGCCGCGCCCGCACGTGGAGCAGGTGTGGTTCTCCGGGGTGCACTCCGACGTCGGCGGCGGCTACCCGGAGCGCGCCCTCGCCGACTTGAGTCTGATGTGGATGGTGGACCGGGCACGCAGCCACGGGCTGGCGTTCGAGCCCGGAGCGTTCGACGACGTGCAGCTGGACCCGCTCGGCCCGGTGCACACCTCGCGGACCGGGTTCTACAAGTTGGTGCCGCGTCACGTGCGCCGCCTCGGGGCCACCTCGGGCGGGGGCGAGTTCGCCGCGTCCAGCGCGGTCGAGCGGCATGGGATGGTCGCCGGGTACGCCCCGAACCTCGGCGCCTACCTCGCCGAGGGCGGCGCCGTGCTCCCGGTTCGCGGGGACGACACCGAGCCGCGGCGGCGCCGAACGCCCGAACCGGCCTGAGCGGTGGATACGCCCGGGGCGGCGGGATGATCTGGCGCTCGTCGCCGCCGGACGTGGCTGCCTCCGCTGCGCTGTCGACGCGCACCCCGTGGTGCTCTGTCGACCGTCGCGGCGGTGGTCACGCCGACCCGAGCCCCCCTGCGCCGGTGGCAGGGAAGCGTTGTCCGGCGGGTGCCGTCATCCCCGGACGAGACCGTGCTCGGCGGCGCCGAGGCTCCGCACGACCTCGTCGGTGCGGGAGAGCGCTTGCTCGCGGCGCGCGGGGGCGAGCGCCGGATCGTCCGTGGTGCGCAGCCGGATCGGCGGGCCCAGGTCGATCACCGTCGGCACGTACTCCGCGCGGTCGACCGTCCAGCCCCGCGCCCCGCGCGTGAAGTGGAACCGGCCGATCAGGCCCTCCTCGGTGGTGCCGCGCGGTTCCTCGTGCCGTGCGACCGAGTTGCCCAGCCCGTAGGCGACCCACTTGCCGTCGATCTTCTCGAACGGCTGCACCACGTGCGCGTGGTGGCCGAGGATCAGGTCCACCGCGGGATCGGCCAGCACGGTCCGCGCGATCCGGCGCTGCACGGCTGTCGTGGCGTGCTGGTACTCGGTGCCCCAGTGCAGGCTCGCGATCACGATCTGCGCGCCCGCCTCGCGCGCGGCGCGCGCCTCCGCCAGCACGGCGTCCGCGTCGAGGGTGTTCGACACCCACTGCTTGCCGCCGGGCCGTGACCGGCCGTTGAAACCGTAGGTGTAGGACACGTGCCCGATCTTCACCCCGCGCACGTCGAGCACCAGCGGGGTGTGCGCCTCCGGCCCGGAGCGCGCTGACCCGGTGTGCCGGATGCCCGCCGCGTCGAGCGCGTCGAGTGTCCGGTCCACCCCGTCGGTGCCCTGGTCGAGCGTGTGGTTGGACGCGGTCGAGCAATCGTCGTACCCGGTGGCGGCCAGCGCGCTCGCGATCTCCGGCGGCGCGCTGAACTCCGGGTAACCGCGGAAGGGGCCGGTCGCGGGGGCGAGCGGTGTCTCCAGGTGGCACAGGCCGAGGTCCGCGCCGCCGATGTCGGCCGCGATGCCCGCCAGCAACGGCCGGTAGTCGCGGGCGCCGCCTCCGTCGGACTCGGCCTGGTCGGTCAGCGCCGGGTGGACCAGCACGTCCCCGGTGGCCGCGATCGTGACACCGGGATCGACCGGTGGTGCGGCGCCGGGAACCGGCGTGCCGGGGGCGCGCTGATCCTCGGCGGGTGTGAAGCACGCGGCGAGCAACGCGCCCGCCGCGGTGGCCGCGAGAACCAAGCGGATGCGCATGTGCCGATCCTGCCAGCCCGCGGGTACCGCCGGGGATCGACGGACTTTCGACACGCTCGTTCGGAAGTAACGGTTTCATTGTTACTCCTTTTGCCGGATTGTGGCAGAAGTGGGTGCGCAGCAGAGTGGATCGAGCACTGACAACCGGCAGGTTTCCCCGACGAAGTGGAGCTCCGCGGTGCCGCACCTCTCCGATTCCGCCCGAGGGGGCGTGTCATGACCGGCGACCTCCTCGCGATGCGCGGCATCGTCAAGACGTTCCCCGGCGTGCGGGCGCTGGACGGCGTCGAGCTGTCGGTGCGCGCGGGGGAGGTGCACTGCCTGCTCGGCCAGAACGGTGCGGGCAAGTCCACGCTCATCAAGGTCCTCGCCGGCGCCCACCAGCCGGACGCGGGACAGATCCGCTGGCGTGGCGACCCCGTCACGCTGCCCTCGCCGGTCGCCGCGCTGCGTCGCGGGATCGCGACGATGTACCAGGAACTCGACCTCATCCCCGCGTTGTCCGTGGCGGACAACATCTTCCTCGGTCACGAGCCCGCGCAGGCGGGCTTCACCCGCGACCGCCGCGCCCGGGCACGGGCCGCCGAGCTGCTGTCCCGCCTCGGGCACCCGGAGATCCACCCCGACCACGAGGTCGCGGACCTGTCCGCCGCCGGGCAACAGCTCGTCTCGATGGCCCGGGCGCTGGCCCACGACGCCCGCTTGATCGTGATGGACGAACCGACCGCCGCGCTCGCCTCCGACGAGGTGGACAACCTGTTCCGCATCATCGCCGAGCTCACCGCCGACGGGGTCGCCGTCGTCTACATCTCCCACCGGCTCGAGGAGATCCGCCGCATCGGCCACCGCGTCACCGTGCTCAAGGACGGGGCCACCGTCGCCGCCGGACTCGACGTCGCCGACGTGTCCACCGACCACCTGGTGTCGCTGATGTCCGGTCGCCGGGTCGACACCGTGTACCCGCAGCGCGCGCGCCCGGGCGCGAGCACCGGAACCGAGCTGCTGCGGGTGGAACACCTGACCCGCCGCGGCGAGTTCGACGACGTCAGCTTCACGGTGCGGCGCGGCGAGATCCTCGGCCTGGCCGGACTCGTCGGTGCGGGTCGCAGCGAGCTGCTGGAAACCGTGTTCGGCGCCCGCAAACCCGACAGCGGCGCGGTGTACGTCGAGGGCAGGCGCCTGAAACCGGGCAGCGTGCCCGCCGCGGTGCGGGCGGGCCTCGGCCTGGCACCAGAGGAACGCAAGAGCCAGGCGCTGCTGCTGGAGATGTCCGTGGCGCACAACGTGACCCTGGCCAGCCTGCCCGCCTACAGCCGGTTCGGGTTCACCGACTCGGCCCGCGAGCTCGGTGACTCCGCCGCGCGGTCGGAGCAGCTGGACCTGCGCCCGGCCGACCCGCGCCGCGCCGTCGGGACGCTGTCCGGCGGCAATCAGCAGAAGGCCGTCGTGGCGCGCTGGCTCGTGCGCGGCTGCTCGATCCTGCTGCTCGACGAACCGACCCGCGGCGTCGACGTCGGTGCACGGGCCGAGCTGTACCGGCTGGTCCGCGAGCTCGCCGCGGCGGGCGCGGGCCTGGTGCTCGTGTCCAGCGAGATGCCCGAGGTGCTCGGGCTCGCCGACCGCGTGCTCGTGCTGCGTGAGGGCCGCGCCGTACGCGAGGCGCCCGCAGCCGAACTGTCCGAAGCGGACGTGCTGAACCTGGTGATGGAGGGAAGTGCGGCATGACGAAGGATCCCTCGTCGGTGTTGCCGGAGGCCACCCAGGCCCCACCGCCCCACACCGCGCCGGGCACCGGGAAGGCCCGGCGCGGGCGGTTCCCCGTCGACGTCCGGCTGGCCGGCCTGCTGGGCGTGTTCGTGCTGCTGTGCCTGGTCGGGTTCCTGACGCGGCCGGATGCGTTCCTCACCGAGGGGAACCTGTCCACCGTGCTGCGGCTGGCCGCGGCGATCGGAGTGGTCAGCGTCGGGATGACGTTCGTGATCATCAGCGGCGGTATCGACCTGTCCGTCGGCTCGATCGTGGCGCTGTCCAGCGTGTGGATGACGACGCTGGCGACGCAGGCTTACGGGCCCGTGGTGATGGTGGTCTGCGCGCTCGCGGTCGGTCTCGGCTGCGGACTGGTCAACGGTGTCCTCGTGTCCTACGGCAAGGTGGTGCCGTTCATCGCGACGCTCGCGATGTACGCCTCGGCGCGCGGGCTCGCCGAGCGGATCAGCGGCCGCAACACCCAGGTGGTGCGCGACACCGGGTTCCTGACGTTCTTCCGCGGCGACCTGCTCGGCATCCCGGCGCTGATCTGGATGTTCGCCCTGGTGTTCGTGATCGGGTGGGTGGTGCTCAACCGCACCACGTTCGGGCGCCGCACGTTCGCCGTCGGCGGCAACAGCGAGGCCGCCCGGCTGGCGGGCATCAACGTCAAGCGGCACACCGCGCTCGTCTACGCGGTGGCCGGGCTCTGCTGCGGCATCGCCGCGATCATGGTCGTGGCGCGCACCACCTCGGGCGCCTCCACCAACGGCCTGTACTACGAACTGGACGCCATCGCCGCGGTCGTCATCGGCGGCACACTGCTCACCGGCGGCCGCGGCACCCTGATCGGCACGCTCATCGGGGTGCTCATCTTCACCGTGCTGGGCAACATCTTCACCCTCAACAACCTCGACACCGACATCCAGAACATCGCCAAGGGCGCGATCATCGTGCTCGCGGTGCTGCTGCAGTTCCGCACCAACCGGTCCCGAAAATCCACTTAGGACACACTTCTGCCGGAAAACCCACGACGACCACTGGAGCTCGCCATGTCCGGACCCACCTCCCTCGCCCGGCGCCGGTTCCTCGCCGGCGGCGCGGCCGTCGGCGCCGGTGCCCTGCTCGCCGCGTGCACCTCCAACGAGTCCCCGCAGTCCGCTCCGCAGGCGGTGGCGGGCGCCCAGGGGGACAACGCCCAGCCGGGCAAACAGGTCAGCGTCGGTTTCTCGGCGCCCGCGGCCGACCACGGCTGGATGGCCGCGATGACGAAGAACGCCCGCGCGCAAGCGGAGCAGTTCTCCGACGTCTCGTTCACCGCCACCGAGGGCACCAACGACGTCAACCAGCAGATCGCGCAGGTCGAGACGCTGATCAACCAGAAGGTCGACGTGCTGGTGATCCTGCCGTTCGACGGTGCGGCTCTCACCGCGGCCGGGCAGACCGCGATGGACGCGGGCATCCCGGTCGTCAACGTGGACCGGGTGTTCGACACCCCGCTGGCCTACCGCACGTGGATCGGTGGCGACAACTACCGCATGGGCGTCAACGCGGGCAACCACATCGCCGCCGAGCTGACGAAGAAGGGCGTGGCCGATCCGGTGATCGGCGAGGTCGCCGGCATCGACTCGCTGCCGCTGACCCGACAACGCAGCCAGGGGTTCCGGGACGCGCTGGCCAAGAACGGCTTCTCCGTCGGCCCCCGCGTGTCCGCTCAGTTCACGCCGGAAAGCGGTGAGCAGATGGCGTCGAACCTCCTGCAGTCGGCACCGAAGCTGGACGCGCTGTGGAACCACGACGACGACCAGGGCATCGGGGTGCTCGCCGCGATCGACACCGCGGGCCGCAACGAGTTCTTCATGGTCGGCGGCGCCGGGTCGCGGAACATGATGGACCTGATCAAGGCGGACAGCAGCGTCATCAAGGCGACGGTGCTCTACAGCCCGTCCATGGCGTCCTCGGCCGTCGCTTTGGCCCGGCTGCTCGGCCAGGCCAAAGGCATCGGCGACCTCGCCGAGCACGAGATCCCCGCGAACGTCACGACCTACTCGGCCGTGGTGACCAAGGAGAACGTCGATTCCTATGCCGATGTCGCCTTCGACTCCTGACCAGCCGCGCCCCGAGATCGGCGTGGGCATGGTCGGTCACGCGTTCATGGGCGCCGTCCACACTCACGCGTGGCGCTCGGTGCACCGGTTCTTCGACGTCCCCCTCGTGCCGCGCCCGGCCGTGCTCGGCGGTCGCGACGGCGAGCGCACGAGAGCCGCGGCGTCCCGGCTGGGCTGGCCGGACGTCGAAACCGACTGGGCCGCGCTGGTCACCAGGGACGATGTCGGCATCGTCGACATCTGCACCCCCGGCGACTCGCACGCCGAGATCGCGCTGGCCGCGCTCGCCGCGGGCAAGCACGTGCTGTGCGAGAAACCGCTGGCCAACACCGTCGCCGAGGCCGAGGAGATGGCGGCCGCGGCGCGGCGGGCGGCGGCGTACGGGCAGCGCGCGATGGTCGGGTTCAACTACCGGCGGGTGCCCGCGATCGCGCTGGCCCGCCGGTTCGTCGCCGAGGGCAGGCTGGGTGCGATCCGGCAGGTGCGGGCGGCCTACCTGCAGGACTGGCTCGCCGATCCGGCGGCGCCGATGACGTGGCGGTTGCGCAAGGACCGGGCGGGATCGGGCGCGCTGGGCGACATCGCGGCCCACGCCGTGGACACCGCCCAGTTCGTGCTCGGCGAGGTGATCACCGGGGTGTCGGCGATGACCGAGACGTTCGTGCGGGAGCGGCCGTTGTCCACCGAAGTAGGCAGTGCGTCCGGCGAGGTCGACGTGGACGACTGCGCGGTGTTCCTGGCGCGGTTCACCGGCGGCGCGGTGGCCACGTTCGAGGCGACGCGCTTCGCGCTCGGCCGCAAGAACGCGCTGCGCCTGGAGATCAACGGGTCGCGCGGCAGCCTTGCGTTCGACTTCGAGTCGATGAACGAGCTGTCCTTCTACGACGGCGACGACGATCCCGCCGAGGCCGGGTTCCGGCGGATCCTGGTGACCGAGCCGCAGCACCCCTACGTCGGCGCGTGGTGGCCACCCGGTCACCTGCTCGGTTACGAACACACCTTCACCCACGAGATCGCCGACCTGCTCACCGCGCTCGGCGAGCAGCGCGACCCCGAACCCTCGTTCGCCGACGGCCTGCAGGTCCAGCGGGTGCTGCAGGCGGTTCAGGACAGTGCGGGCAACGGAACCTCCTGGGTCGGCGTACCGATGTCGACCGAAAGGGTGATCGATGCCTGAGCGAACCGGATTGTGGTTGATCGGTGCGCGTGGCTCGGTGGCCACGACCGCGATCTGCGGCTTGCTCGCGATCCGGTCCGGCCTTGCCCGGCCGGACGGGTGCGTGACCGAGCTGCTGGAGGTGCCGCCGGACGCGCTGCCCGGCTGGGCCGAGCTCGTCGTCGGCGGGCACGACGTGGTGCAGACGCCGCTGGCGAAGAAGGCCGAGCAGCTCACCACCGCGGGACTGCTCCCGGTGGGCCTGCCCGCCGCGATCGGCGACGGGCTGCGTGAGGTCGAGGCCGGGGTGCGCCCGCTGCCCACCGGTGCCTCGCAGGCCGAGGTGGCCGCCCGGATGGCAGGCGACCTGCGCGAGTTCCGCGACCGCAACGGGCTGTCGGCCGTGGTCGTGGTCAACGTCGCCTCCACCGAGCCGCCCGCCGCGGAGGCGCCCGAGCACCACGACCTCGACGCGCTCGTCGCGGCGCTCGGCGAACCCGGCCGGTCGGTGCTGCCCGCCAGTTCCCTGGCTGCCTACGCGGCCGTCTCGGCGGGCTGCCCGTTCGTCGACTTCACACCGTCGACCGGCATCCGCCTACCCGCGTTGACCGAGTTCGCGCGGCGGCAGGGGCTGCCCTACGCCGGATCGGACGGCAAGACCGGCGAGACGCTGCTGCGCTCCGTGCTGGCCCCGATGTTCGCGGCCCGGGCGCTGCGTGTGCGGTCGTGGGCGGGCACGAACCTCCTCGGCGGCGGGGACGGCGCCACGCTGGCCGACCCGGTGACCGCCGCGGGCAAGCTGGAGTCGAAGTCCCGCGGGCTGGCCGCGCTGCTCGGCGCCGAGGTGGCCGCGCCGTTGCACATCGACCACGTGCCCGACCTCGGCGAGCAGAAGACCGCGTGGGATCACGTGTCGTTCGAGGGGTTCCTCGGCGCGCGGATGACTCTGCAGTTCACCTGGACCGGCTACGACTCGGCGCTGGCCGCGCCGCTCGTGCTGGACCTCGCTCGGCTCACCGCGGCCGCGCACCGGGCGGGCGAGACCGGTCCGCTGGGCGCGCTCGCGTTCTTCTTCAAAGACCCGGTGGGCTCCGGCGAGCACCGGTTCGCCGAACAGGCCCGGGTGCTGGCCGGGTGGGCGGCGTCGTTGGGACGGCGGCCGTGAACCCCTACGTGCGCCTGGTGCGGGCACCGGCGGCGCTGAGCGTCCTCGGCGACACCGTCGCCGGGGCCGCCGCGGCGGGCCGCCCGCTGCGGGCCAGCCGGCTCGCGCTGCCGCTGGCCTCGGTGGCGCTGTACTGGTCCGGCATGGCGCTCAACGACTGGGCCGACCGGGAGCTGGACGCGGTCGAGCGCCCGGAGCGGCCGATCCCGTCCGGGCGGATCAGCGCGGGGCGCGCGCTCGGCGTCGCGGCCGGGCTGACCGGCGCGGGCCTGGGGCTGGCCGCGCTCGCCGGCGGGCGGGACGCGCTCGCGATCGCCGCACCGCTCGCGGCCGCGGTGTGGGCCTACGACACCGGGCTGAAGAAGACCCCGCTCGCCCCGGCCGCGATGGCCGTGTGCCGGTCGCTGGACGTGCTGCTCGGCGCGGGCCGCGCGGGTGCGGTGCGGGCGCTGGTCCCGGCGGCGGTGCTCGGCGGGCACACGCTCGGGGTGACCGCGCTGTCGGCGGGGGAGGTGCACGGCGCGTCACCGGCCCGCGCCGCGGCTGCGCTCACGATGACCTCCGCGTCGGCGCTCGCGTCGGCGTCCGGCCGCGGCGGTGCGCGTGCGCACCGGGTGGCGGCGCTGGCCGCGGCCACCGGGTACGGCGTGACTGTCGGCGCCCGGCAGTACGCCGCGGTGCGCACCCCCACCGCCGCCGCGGTCCGCACCGCCACCGCGGCGGGCATCCACGGGATGGTGCCGCTGCAGGCCGCGCTCACCGCCCGGCGCGGCGGCGTGCTCGGCGCGGCGCTGCTCGCGCTCACGGTGCCACTGGCGCAGCGGCTCGGCAGGCGGGTGAGCCCGACATGAGCGGCTATCACCTCGGCTACGGCACGAACGGCTTCGCCGGCCACCGCCTGGACGACGCACTCGGGATCATCGCCGACCTCGGCTACACGGCCGTCGCGCTGACGCTCGACCACCAGCACCTCGACCCCTACGCCGACGACCTGGTCGCGGAGACCGACCGGGTCGCTCGGCGACTGGACGCGCTCGGCCTGCGGGTCGTGGTCGAGACCGGTGCGCGGTTCCTGCTCGATCCACGGCACAAGCACGAACCGACCCTGGTCAGCGAGAACGCCGAGCGCCGACTGGACTTCCTCGCCAGGGCGATCCGGGTGGCCGAAGGACTGGGCGCCGACTGCGTGTCGTTCTGGTCCGGTGTGTGCACAGTGGATATCGCGACCGGGTGGGAGCGCCTGCGGACGCGGATGCCCGCGGTGCTGGCCGAGGCGGACCGGCGCGGTGTCCGCCTCGGCCTCGAACCCGAGCCCGGCATGCTGGTCGAAACGCTGTCCGACGCGCTGCGGCTGCGCACCGAGCTGGGTGAGGCGGAGCCGCTCGGGATCACCCTCGACGTCGGCCACTGCGTCGCCGTCGAACCGCAGGACGCGGCCGCGTGCCTGCGCCAGGCCAAGGGCCTGCTGGTCAACGTGCAGCTCGACGACATGCGGCCGGGCGTGCACGAGCACCTCGAGTTCGGTGCCGGTCAGCTGGACCTGCCCGGCACCCTCGCCGCGCTGGACGAGATCGGCTACACCGGGGTCGCCGCCGTCGAACTGCCCCGGCACACCCACGCCGCCCCGCAGGTGGCGCGACGTGCGTTCACCGCGTTGCGGGCGGCTCGGCTGGACCAGGACTGGCTCGCGCCGGCGCTGCGCCGCATCGCCGCCGAACCCACCGCGATCCGGGCGCTGTTCCCGGCTGCCGGGCGGCACGTGGGGCGCGGTCCGCTGTACCCCGGCTCCGATCCGGACGGCCTGGTGCACGGCACGCTCGACGACCTCGCCCGTACCCGGCTGCTGGACGCGCTCGCCGCGGTGGTGCCCGCCGACGAGTTGGCCGTCGAGCTCGCCGACCTCTACCGCTACGGGGACGGCGCCGAGCGGCGCGGGGTGCTGCGTGCGCTGGCCGTGGTGGGCGACGCCGCCGCCGCGGTGGTCGCCGCAGGGCGCGGTCTGGTCGCCGACGCCCTGCGCACCAACGACACCGGGCTGGTGGCCGCCGCGCTCGGCCCGTTCGCAGCCCGCCACCTCGACCAGCACTCCTGGCGCCACGGTGTGCTCAAGTGCCTGTTCACCGGCATCCCGCTCGCCGCCGTCGACGGGCTGAACCGGCGAGCCGACGGTCGGCTGCGCCGGATGGTCACCGACTACGCCGCCGAACGCAGGGCGGCGGGCCGCCCGGTCCCCGCCGACGCCCTCCGTCTGCTGGAAGTGGAGTCCTGATGCGACTGTTCGATCCGCACATCCACATGACCTCCCGCACCACCGACGACTACGAGGCCCTGTACGCCGCGGGCGTGCGAGCGCTGGTCGAGCCCGCGTTCTGGCTCGGCCAGCCCCGCACCGGGGTGTCCTCGTTCACCGACTACTTCGACGGGCTGATCGGATGGGAACGGTTCCGCGCCGCCCAGTTCGGCATCCGCCACCACTGCACGATCGCGCTCAACCCCAAGGAAGCCAACGATCCACGCTGCACCCCGGTCCTCGACGTGCTGCCCCGCTACCTCGCCAAGGACGGCGTGGTTGCCGTCGGCGAGGTCGGCTACGACTCGATGACCCCGGCCGAGGACGATGCGTTCGCCCGGCAGCTGGAACTGGCCCGGGAACACGACCTGCCGGTGCTCGTGCACACCCCGCACCGCGACAAGCCGGCGGGCACCAGGAGGACCCTCGCAGTGGTGGCCGAATCCGGTATCCCGCCGGAGCGGGTCGTGGTCGACCACCTCAACGAGGTCACCGTCGCGCTGGTGAAGGAGTCCGGCTGCTGGATGGGTTTTTCCATCTACCCGGACACGAAGATGGACGAACGGCGCATGGTCGCCGTCCTGCGCGCTTACGGCACGGACAAGGTGCTGGTCAACTCCGCCGCCGACTGGGGCCGCTCGGACCCGCTCAAGGTGCGCGAGACCGCGCAGGCGATGCTCGACGACGGATACGATCGGTCCGATGTGGACACCTTGTTATGGGGAAACCCGGTGGCGTTCTACGGCCAGAGCGGGCGGCTGGTGCTCGACGACCTGCCCGGCTTCACCGGCGCGTCGGACACCTTCGCGGGCAACTCGGTGCTGCGCGGTGGCCGGGACGAGGCGGTCGCGTGAGACCGCTGTCCTACTGCACCAACGTCCACCCGGCCGAGGACCTTCCGGGCGTCCTCGCGCAGCTCGACGCGTGTGCGCTGCCGGTGCGCGAGCGCATGGGCGCCGACCGGCTCGGTCTCGGGTTGTGGCTCACCGCGGACGTGGCGGCCGCACTGGCGGCCGATCCCGCCGAGCGCACGCGTCTGCGCGCCGAACTGGACGCCCGGGGCCTGGAGGTGGTGACGCTCAACGCGTTCCCGTACGGCGGGTTCCACGACGCGGTGGTCAAGCACCGGGTCTACCGTCCACGGTGGACCGATCCGGCGCGCGCGGGGTACACGCTGGACTGCGCGCGGGTGCTGGCCGGACTGCTGCCCGACGACGCGGAGTCCGGCAGCATCTCCACCCTGCCGCTGGGCTGGCGGGAGCCGTGGACGCCCGCCGACGACGACGCGGCTGCTCGCGCGCTCGACGCGCTGACCGAGGGGCTGCGCGCGTTCGACCGCCCGATCCGCCTCGCCGTCGAACCGGAACCGGGGTGCGTCCTGGACACCGTCTCCGACGCGGTCACCTGGCTGGCCGGCCGGGTCGACCCCACCGCCGTCGGGCTGTGCCTGGACACCTGCCACCTGGCGGTGTCCTTCGCCGACCCGGCGGCCGCGATCGCTGAGATCGCCGCGGGCGGGCTGGACGTGGTCAAGGTGCAGATGTCGGCCGCGCTGCACGTGCCGGATCCGCGCGACCCCGCCGCCAGGGCAGCTCTCACCGCGTTCGACGAGCCGCGCTACCTGCACCAGACCCGCGAAGCGGGCGCCGGCGCGGTGCGCGCGGCCGACGACCTCGACGAGGCGCTCACGTCCCTGCCGGGCGAGGGGCCGTGGCGGGTGCACTTCCACGTGCCGCTGCACGCCCGGCCGGCCGCGCCGCTGTCGGCGACCACGGACGTGCTGTCGGCGGCGCTGGCCGCACTGGCGGCACAGCAGAACAGGACGCCGCACCTGGAGGTGGAGACCTACACGTGGTCGGTCCTGCCCGCGGCGTACCGGCAGGACCTGATCGGCGGTATCGCGGCCGAACTGGAGTTCGCCGCGGGATTGGTGGCGCGATGAACCCGCTCCTCGTGCTCGACGTCGTCGGGATGACCCCGCGGCTGCTGGCGCACATGCCGAACCTCGCGGCGCTGGGGCAGCAGGGGTGGCGGGCGCGACTGGACACCGTGCTGCCCGCGGTGACCTGCAGCGTCCAGTCCACGTTGCTGACCGGGCGGATGCCGAACGAGCACGGCATCGTCGGCAACGGCTGGTACTTCCGCGAGCTGGGCGAGGTCCTCCTGTGGCGGCAGCACAACCGGCTGGTCGCGGGGGAGAAGCTGTGGGAGACCGCCCGCGCCGCGCACCCCGGCTACCGCGCCGCCAACGTGTGCTGGTGGTACGCGATGGGCGCGACCACGGACGTCACCGTCACGCCGCGGCCGATCTACTACGCCGACGGCAAGAAGGAACCCGACTGCTACGTCCGGCCGCCCGCGCTGCACGACCGGCTCATCGCGCGGCTCGGCGGGTTCCCGCTGTTCCGGTACTGGGGGCCGACGGCGTCGATCGTCTCCACCGACTGGATCGTGCGCGCCACGTCGATGGTCCTGCGGGAGGATCGGCCCGACCTGACTTTGGCCTACCTGCCGCACCTGGACTACGACCTGCAGCGCCACGGCCCGGACTCACCGCAGGCCGTCGCGGCCGCGCGGGCGGTCGACGCGTCGGTGGCACCGCTGCTGGAGCAGGCGCGGGCCGACGGGGTGCGGGTGGTGGCGCTGAGCGAGTACGGCATCACCAGCGCTCACCGGCCGGTGGACATCAACCGGGTGCTGCGGCGCGCGGGCCTGCTGGAGGTGTACACCCAGGACGGCATGGAGTACCTCGACCCGTGGACGTCGCGGGCGTTCGCCGTGGCCGACCACCAGGTGGCCCACGTGTACGTTCCCGATCCCGCCGACCTGCCCCGGGTGCGCGACCTGCTCGCCGGAGTGCCCGGGGTGGACGAGGTGCTGGACAGGGCGGCCCAGGCGCGCTACGGCATCGACCACCCGCGGGCGGGCGAGTTCGTGGTGACCGCCGAGCCGGACGCGTGGTTCACCTACTACTACTGGCTCGACGACGACCGGGCGCCCGACTTCGCGCGTGGCGTGGAGATCCACCGCAAACCCGGCTACGACCCGGCGGAGCTGTTCTTCGACCCGGCCGATCCGCTGGTGAAGGTGCGGGCGGGGCTGAACCTGGTGCGCAAGCGGGCCGGCCTGCGGTACGCGATGCGCACGGTGCCGCTGGACCCGGCGCCGGTGCGCGGGTCGCACGGGCGGCTGCCGGACTCGCCGGACGACGGGCCGGTGCTGCTGTGCGGCGACGCCGGTGTGCCGGAGCGGGCGGCACTGGCCGCCACCGAGGTGCGGGACCTGCTGTTGAGCGTGCAAGGGCTGAAGGCGATGGAGAGGAGCCGGCGATGAGCCGTCCGGTCACGTTGTTCACCGGTCAGTGGGCCGATCTGCCGTTCGAGGAGGTGTGCCGTCTCGCGTCGGGGTGGGGTTACGACGGGCTGGAGATCGCCTGCAGCGGCGACCACTTCGAGGTCGACCGCGCGCTCGCCGAGGACGACTACGTCGCGGGCAGGCACACGATCCTTGCCGCGCACGGGCTGAAGGTCTTCGCCATCTCCAACCACCTGGTGGGGCAGGCGGTGTGCGACGACCCGATCGACGAGCGGCACCGCGACATCCTGCCCGCCCGCATCTGGGGCGACGGCGAGCCCGAGGGTGTGCGCAGGCGCGCCGCGGCGGAGATGGCCGACACCGCGCGGGCCGCGGCGAAGCTCGGTGTGGACACCGTCGTCGGGTTCACCGGGTCGAAGATCTGGAAGTACGTGGCGATGTTCCCGCCGGTGCCGCAGGAGGTGATCGACGACGGCTACGCCGACTTCGCCGCGCGCTGGAACCCGATCCTCGACGTGTTCGACGAGGTGGGTGTGCGGTTCGCGCACGAGGTGCACCCGTCGGAGATCGCCTACGACTACTGGACCACCACGCGCGCGCTCGCCGCGGTGGACCACCGGCCCGCGTTCGGGCTGAACTGGGACCCGTCGCACTTCGTGTGGCAGGACCTCGACCCGGTCGGGTTCATCCTGGACTTCGCCGACCGGATCTACCACGTCGACTGCAAGGACACGAAGAAGCGGTTCGACGGCCGCAACGGCAGGCTCGGCTCGCACCTGGCGTGGGCCGATCCGCGGCGCGGGTGGGACTTCGTGTCCACCGGCCACGGGGACGTGCCGTGGGAGGAGTGCTTCCGCGCGCTCAACGCGATCGATTACCGCGGCCCCGTCTCGGTGGAGTGGGAGGACGCGGGTATGGACCGGCTGCGTGGCGCGCAGGAAGCGGTCGGGTTCGTCCGCGGTCTGCTGTGGGACAAGCCGGCGGCGGCGTTCGACGCGGCGTTCCGCACCGAACGCTGACCGGTCAGCGGAACAGCGCGCTGTAACCGTTGAGCGCGGGCTGGCCACCGAGGTGCGCGAACAGCACGGTCGAGCCGGCCGGGATCTCGCGCCGGGACACCAGGTCGATCAGGGCGGCCATGGATTTGCCCTCGTACACCGGGTCGGTGATCATCCCCTCGGTGCGAGCGGCGAGCTTCATCGCCTCCAGGGTCTGCTCGTCGGGGATGCCGTACGTGCCCGCGTGGTAGCGCTCGTCCAGTTCGACCTCGAGCTCGTCGTCGACGCCGAGCAGCGCGGCGGTGCCCCGCGCGATCCGGGTGATCTGGTCGCGGGTCTGCGCGGGTGCCGCCGAGGCGTCGATGCCGAGGATGCGTCGCGGACGCTCCTCGCGCAGCGCGGCGAACCCGGCGATCATCCCGGCCTGCGTCGAGCCGGTGACCGAACACACGACGATGGTGTCGAAGTGCACGCCGAGCTCGCGTTCCTGGTCGACGAGCTCGGCGGCCCAGCGGGCGAAGCCGAGTCCGCCGAGCCGGTGGTCGGACGCGCCGGCCGGGATCGCGTACGGGGTGCCGCCGCGCTCGGTGATCTCGGACAGCGCCTGTTCCCAGCTCTGTTTGAATCCGATGCCGAAACCGGCGTCGACGAGCCGCACGTCGGCGCCGGCGAGGCGGCTGAGCAGGATGTTGCCGACCCGGTCGTACACGGCGTCCGGCCAGTCGACCCAGCTTTCCTGCACCAGGACGCACCGGAGGCCGGCGCGGGCGGCGACGGCCGCGACCTGGCGGGTGTGGTTGGACTGCACGCCGCCGATCGACACCAGCGTGTCGCACCCCTGGGCGAGCGCGTCCGCCACGAGGTACTCGAGCTTGCGGGTCTTGTTGCCGCCGAAGGCGATGCCGGAGTTGCAGTCCTCGCGCTTGGCCCAGACGTCGGCGCCGCCGAGGTGGGCGGTCAGCCGGTCCAGCCGGTGCACCGGGGACGGTCCGAACAGCAGGGGGTAGCGGTCGAAATCGGCCAGTGACATGGCGGCTCCGTTCGGTGGTGGTCAGTCGGCGAGTTCTTCCAGTTCCCGCCAGATCTCGGTGGTCACCGCGGTGGCCGCGTCGGCGTCCCGCGCCCGGCACGCCTGGATGAGACGGTCGTGCAGTCCGGCGGACCGGTGGCCCGCGCCGTGGCCGAACCGGATGCGTTCCAGCCTGCGGATCAGCGGGGTGTAGCGCGCGATGGTCGCGGCGACGGCGCGGTTGCCGCACGCCCGCACGAGCGCGTCGTGCAGTTCGTCGTCGGCCCGTAGCGCCGCGTCGACGTCACCGGCCCCGGCCGCGGCGGCGAACCGGGCGTTGGCCGCGGCCATCTCCGCGCAGTCCGCGTCGGTGAGCCGCGCGACGCCGGTGCGGGCGGCCAGCTCGTGCATCGCCCGCACGACGGCCGCCGCGTCGCGCACGTCGCGTGGGTGCAGGGGAGTGACGCGCGTGTGGCTCTGCGGTTTCGTCTCGATGAGGCCTTCGTCGGCGAGCCGGGCGAGCGCATCCCGCACCGGCGCCCGGGACAGCCCCAGCTGGTCGGCGAGGTCCGCATCCCGCACGACGCTGCCCGGAGCGAGATCACCCCGCACGATCGCGTCCCGGATGACCTGGTGCGCCGTGTCGCGCAGCAGAGTGCGCCGGACCCGTTCCACACTGACATGTTAGATGTCAATGGAGCCGCGCGGTAGCCCTTCGGGGGCGCGGTTGCGGGTCGGGACTTCTGGGGCGCGCCGCACTGCCGCCACCGGCGGCCCGCCCCGCCACCACTCGCGGTCTGGCACCCGCGCCTGTGCCTGGCGGCCTCGCCGCGACCCCGCGCCCGCCACCGGCGGCCCGGCCTCGCCACTCGCGGCCTGGCGTCCGCCCCCTGTGTCTGGCGG
>Ga0164243_10005257_pt1 | contig 19839 bp, 15 predicted proteins | sample OricompcompostOP_FD_108781 | JGI IMG/M metagenome (GOLD analysis project Ga0164243, IMG submission 108781) | Organic Plus compost microbial communities from Emeryville, California, USA - Original compost - Organic plus compost (OP) | ecosystem: Engineered > Solid waste > Mixed feedstock >... | reverse complement strand
CCCACCCCCTCACTCCCGACCCTTTACATAACCATTTGCACCGACTACTCTTACAAGCTACATAAGAATCGTCCCAAGTACTGCCGCCGCTGGCGGCGACCCACATCGCACATGGCTTTCGATAAGAACCCGACCGTCGAGAAGTACCGCACGCACGAGACAGACAGCGGCTCGACCCGCGTTCAGGTCGCGATCCTCACCGACCGCATCAACTACCTGAACGAACACTTCCGTACCCACAAGAAGGATCACCACGGCCGCCGTGGTCTTCTCAAGATGGTCGGAAGGCGCCGCCGGCTCCTCAACTACATGAAGCGTACGGATGTCGACGGCTACCGGCAGATCGTCCAGGAACTGGGCCTCCGGTACTAATTCACGGCACAGCACCACGCGCGGGCGCATATCCATGCGGCCCGCGCGTTTCGTGTTGGCCGGCATTCTCCTCCGCCGCACGCCACACGCGCAAAGGGCGCGTGTGGAGAGCGCATGAGCGCGGATCGCGGCGAATTTCCAGGCGCAATCGCCTAGGCACACTGCAATGATGCATCGCATCGAGAAGACGTTCGCGGGTCGACCGCTCACCATCGAGACCGGCCGCATGGCCAAACAGGCCGCCGGCTCCGCGCTCGTCACCTTCGGCGAGACCATGGTCCTCGCCGCCGTGACGGTCAGCGAAACCCAGAGCCCGCTCGACTTCTTCCCCCTCCTCGTCGAATACCGCGAGAAGACCTACGCCGCCGGCAAGATCCCGGGCGGCTACATCAAGCGCGAAGGCCGCCCCAGCGACCCCGAGATCCTCTCGGCGCGCATCGTCGACCGCTCCATCCGGCCGCTCTTCCCGGAGGGCTTCAAGAACGAAGTCCAGGTCTTCATCTACGTCATCTCGGCGGACCAGGAGAACGCGCCCGACGTTCTCGCGCTCCTCGCCGCCTCGTACGCCCTCAACGCCTCCAAGATCCCGTTCACCACGCCCGTCGCCGCCGTTCGCGTCGGCCGAGTCCAGGGCAACTGGATCCTCAACCCGACCTTCGAGCAGCTCGCCTACAGCGACATGGAAATCGTCGTCGCCGGCGGCTCTGACTTCATCAACATGGTCGAAGGCGGCGCCCTCGAGGTGACCGAGGACGAGATGGTCGAGGCGCTCACCGTCGGCCAGCAGGGCATCCGCGAGCTCATCGACGTGCAGAACGAGATGCTCAAGCAGATGGGCAAGGATCGCCCGAAGAAGATGGAGTGGGTCAAGGCCGAGATCCCCGAAGGCGTCACGGCGCGCGTCAACGCGCTCGCCAACGGCAAGATCAAGGACGCGCTCAACCAGAAGGACAAGCACGGCCGCATCGAGGCCGTCGAGCGAGTCAAGAAGGAGATCGCCGAGGAGCTCCTCGTCGAGTTCCCGGACAACAGCAAGGACATCAAGCAGCTTCTCGGCGACGTCGAGTACAACCAGCTGCGCTCGCAGGTCCTCGACACCGGCCTCCGCGTCGACGGCCGCAAGGTCAACGAGGTCCGGCCGATCTCGATCGACACGGGGCTCATCCCCCGTGCGCACGGCTCGGCGCTCTTCACGCGCGGCCAGACCCAGGCGCTCGTGACCGCGACGCTCGGCACCGCGAACGACGTGCAGCGCTACGAGACGGTGAACGAGCCGAAGGAAAGCGAGAAGTCCTTCATGCTGCACTACAACTTCCCGCCGTTCTCCACCGGCGAAGTGCGCCCCATGCGCGGCACCTCGCGCCGCGAGATCGGCCACGGCAACCTCGCCGAGCGCGCGATCCAGGGCGTCCTCCCGTCGTTCGAGGAGTTCCCGTACACCATTCGCATCGTGTCCGACGTGCTCGAGTCGAACGGCTCGTCGTCGATGGCGTCGGTCTGCGGCGCGTCGTTGGCCTGTTTCGACGCCGGTGTGCCGATCAAGGACGCCGTCGCCGGTGTGGCGATGGGCCTGATCAAGGAAGGAAAGAAGTACGCGATCCTCACCGACATCCTCGGCACCGAGGATCACCTCGGCGACATGGATTTCAAGGTCGCGGGCACGAAGAACGGCATCACGTCGATCCAGATGGACATCAAGATCGAGGGGCTCGACCTCAAGATCATGAAGGAGGCGCTCGCGCAGGCGAAGGAAGGCCGTCTCCACATCCTCGGCGAGATGGACAAGGCGCTGCCGCATAAGCGCGACGAGATGTCGAAGTGGGCGCCGCGCATCGTGACGATGAACATCAGCCCCGAGAAGATCGGCGACCTCATCGGCCCGAAGGGCAAGACGATCCGCGGCATCCAGGACGAGACGGGCGCCGAGCTCACGGTCGACGACTCCGGATTGGTTACGATCGCGGCCGTCGGCGGCGAGTCGATGGAGCGCGCGCGCCAGATGGTCCGCGCGTTGACGGCGGAGCCGGTCGTCGGCGAGACCTACGAGGGCATGGTGAAGACGACCACGCCGTTCGGCGCGTTCGTCGAGATCATGCCGGGCACCGAAGGCCTGGTCCACATCTCCGAGATGCGCCACGAGCGCACCGAGAAGACCGAGGACGTGGTCAAGAAGGGTGATCGCGTCACCGTGAAGCTCATCGATCGCGACGAGCGCGGTCGTCTGCGCCTCTCGATGAAGGCGCTGGTGCCGCGCCCCGAAGGCATGCCTGAGCCGGAAGCACGCGAGCCGCGCCCGGAGCGGCAGGCCGACGGCGACAACGACGGCGGCGAGCGTCCGCGCCGCGAGGGCCGCTCCGGCGGTGCGCGCCGCGGCGGTCGTGGTGGCGGCGATCGCTCCCGCCGGGAGTAGTGACACGGCGAACGCGCCGGCCGGTCTCCGGCTGGCGCGTTCGGCCTCCTCGCCGATGCCTGACCTGAATCGAACGGTCCTGCCGAATGGACTGACCGTGCTCTCGGAGTACATGCCGGGAGTGCGGTCGGTTTCGTTTGGCGCCTGGGTGCGCGCCGCGTCGCTGCACGAACCCCGGGAGAAGATGGGCGTGTCGCATCTCCTCGAGCACATGGTGTTCAAGGGGACCGAACGCCGCACCGCGCACGAGATCGCACTGTCGCTCGAGGCACTCGGCGGTTCGCTCGACGCGTATACCTCGCGCGAGCATACGGTCTACCAGGGGCGCGTGCTCGACGAACATCTGCGCGATGTTGCCGACGTCATCGCCGACATCGTGTTCCGGCCCACGCTGCGCGAGTCCGACCTCGCCCTCGAGCGCAAGGTGATCCTCGAGGAGATCGGGATGGTCGAGGACACGCCCGACGACATCGTCTTCGAGCTGCACAACGAGCTGCTGTGGGCGGATCATCCGTACGGCTACTCGATCCTCGGCACGCGCGACACGGTGAACGCGCTGGGCGTGGCCGATCTGCGCCGTCTGCATGCGCGCGCCTATCACCCGGGGCAGCTCGTCGTGGCGGCGTCGGGGAACGTGGAGCACGCGCGGCTCCTGGATGTGCTGCAGGACACCGGGTGGTTCGACGCCGTCGCGGGCGACACCTCGCCGCTGGCCGTGGCCCCGCCCTGTGCGGCGGCGCCGGCGGTGCGTCACGTCGACCGCGATGGAGCGCAGACGCACATCGTGGCCGGCACCACGGCGATGGCGCACGGGCACCCCGACCGCTTCCCGATGCTGCTCCTCAGCATGCTGCTCGGCGGCGGCATGAGCTCGCGGCTCTTCCAGCGCGTGCGCGAGGAGCTCGGGCTCGCGTACTCGGTGTACACCTATCAGTCGTTCCACGCGGACAGCGGGATGCACGGGGTGTACGTCGCGACCGCGCCGGAATCGGCGAGTGAAGCACTCGACGCGATCCGCGCCGAGCTGCGCGCGGTGGTCGCGCGCGGGCTCCCGTCCGACGAGATTGCGATGGGACGGCAGCAGCTCAAGGGACAGGTGACGCTCTCGCTCGAGAGCGTGTCGTCGCGGATGTATCGCGCGGCGTCGGTCGAGCTGTACGGCGAGCCGTATCGGTCGCTCGACGAGCTGCTCGGCGTGATCGAGCGGATCTCGGACGAGGACATCGCGCGCGTGGCGTCGACGTACTTCGATCCGGATCGTTTCACCATTCTCAGCCTTGGCCCGAAAGCCGCGGAATAGCGGCGGCCGGGTTAGTTTCATGGCGACGCGGGCCGGAGCGGAGCCAGGCCGCGCCGATGTGCCGACGCGAGAGACCGGAGGCGCGGCGTGCGCCCGGCGAGAGCGTCATCCTGCTCCTCGGGAATTATAAAAATGAAAATTGGCGTTCCGAAAGAAATCAAAACGAATGAGAACCGCATCGCGCTGGTGCCCGCGGGGGCCGAGGCGCTGATCGGTGCCGGCCACTCCGTGCTCGTCGAGACCGGGGCGGGGCTGGGCAGCGGCTTTCCGGACAGCGACTACACGGCGGTCGGCGCGACGATCGCCCCCGACGCCGCGACGGTCTGGAAGGACAGCGAGATGATCATGAAGGTGAAGGAGCCGATCGAGAAGGAATGGCCGCACATGCGCCGCGGTCAGCTCATCTTCACGTACTTCCACTTCGCGGCCGACGAACGCCTCACGCGCGCGCATCTCGACAGCGGCGCGACCTGCGTCGCCTACGAGACCGTCGAGCTCCCGTCGCGCGAGCTGCCGCTCCTCACGCCGATGTCCGAAGTCGCGGGACGCATGGCCGTGCAGGAGGGGGCCAAGTATCTCGAGAAACTCTATGGCGGCCGTGGGGTGTTACTCGGCGGCGTTCCAGGCGTCGCTCCGGCGAAGGTCGTGATCCTCGGCGGCGGCATCGTCGGCATCAATGCCGCGAAGATGGCGGCCGGCCTCGGCGCCAAGGTCACGATCCTCGATCTGTCGCTCGAGCGCCTGCGGTACCTGTCCGACGTCATGCCCGCGAACTGCGTGATGATCCACTCGAACCGCCACAACATCCTCGAGCAGATCAGAACGGCCGACCTGGTCGTCGGCGGCGTGTTAATTCCCGGCGCCAAGGCGCCGAAGCTCATTCGCAGGGATGATCTGAAGCTCATGCAGCCCGGCGCGGTCATCGTCGACGTCGCGATCGACCAGGGCGGGTGCGTGGAGACGATCCACGCGACGACGCACGAAAATCCGACCTATGTAGTCGATGGCATCATCCACTACGGCGTGGCCAACATGCCGGGTGGTGTTCCGCGAACGTCGACGCTGGCGCTCACGAACGCGACGCTGCCGTATGCGCTGCAACTGGCCAACAAGGGCTGGAAGCGCGCCCTGAAGGACAACCCCGCCTTGCTCAAGGGACTCAACATGACCGAGGGCAAAGTCACCTATCCGGGCGTCGCCGAGGCCTTTGGCCTGACCTACGAAGATCCTGCACAGTTCATTGCCTAACTTCCGTAGCCTCAATACTTTGTAACGAATGCGCTGGCCTTCTTTCATGAAGTCCGGGTCGCTGTTCCCGGCAAACGCGATCGGTGTCGACCTCGGTACGGCGAACACCCTTGTCTACGTCAAAGGCGAGGGAATCGTCCTCAACGAGCCGTCCGTCGTCGCGATCGATCGCGAGAGCAAGAAGATCAAGGGCGTTGGTCTCGAGGCCAAGCGCATGCTCGGTCGAACCCCGGACGGCGTCATCGCCGTCCGGCCGATGAAGGACGGCGTCATCGCCGACTTCGATGTGACCGAGAAGATGCTCCGCTACTTCCTCACGCTGATCATCGAGAACCACGTGTTCAAGGTGAAACCGCGTGTCATCGTCTGCGTGCCCTCGGGCATCACCGAGGTGGAGAAGCGCGCGGTGCGCGACTCGGCGCTCGGCGCGGGCGCGAAGGAAGTCTTCATGGTTGCCGAGCCGATGGCCGCGGCCATCGGCGTCGGGCTGCCCGTCGAGACGCCCACGGGCAACATGGTCATCGACATCGGCGGCGGCACGACCGAGATCGCGGTGATCGCGCTCTCCGGCATCGTGAGCGACACGTCGATCCGGACCGGCGGCGATGAGCTGGACACGTCGATCGTGCAGTTCATGCGCAAGAACTACAACCTGCTGATCGGCGAGCCGACGGCCGAACAGATCAAGATCCAGATCGGCTCCGCCGCCCCGGTGGGCGACGAGCGCGAGATGGAAGTGAAGGGGCGCGACCTCGTCTCCGGCATTCCGAAGACGGTGCGCGTCCACTCGAGCGAGATTCGCGAGGCGATCCAGGAGCCGATCCAGCAGATCGTCGACGCGGTTCGCCGCGCGCTCGAGATTACTCCCCCGGAACTTGCATCGGATATCGTCGATCGTGGCATCGTCATGACCGGCGGCGGCGCACTCATTCGGGGACTCGACCTCTTGCTCAGCCAGGAGACGAGTTTGCCGATTCACGTCGACGAAGATCCGCTCACGTGCGTGGTGCGCGGCACGGGCCGGATTCTTGACGATGAGGAGAAGTACTGGTCGGTCCTCAGCACGTGAGGTAGCCCTTGGCAAGTGCGGCACGTCTCGGCAACAAAGTTGACGCCGGCCTTCTGGCCGGCTGCGTTGTATTGTCCCTGGTCGCGATCGTCCTGCGGCCCGAAGACCGCGAACCCATCGCCGCCGCGCTTCGCCGGACGGTCGTGGCGCCGCTCGTCGGCCTCCAGCAGGGCGCCGAGCGGTGGCGAAGTGCCTGGGTGACGAGCGCGCAACGGCAGCTCGTCGTCGACTCACTGGCGCTGCGCGCCGTGAAAGCCCAGGCGCTCGTCGCCGAGAACGACCAGCTCCGGAAGACGATGGGGTTGGGGAGCCGCCTCTCGTCCGGGTTCGTCCCCGCGGAAGCGTTGCATAGCACGGCGCCCGGCGAGGAGATCGTGACGACGCTCACCCTCACCGCGGGAAGCACGGCGGGGATCAAGAAATACAGCCCGGTCGTGGCCCCCGACGGGCTGGTCGGCTCCATTCAGAGTGCCGACCCCACGATGAGCCTCGCGATCCTCTATACGCACCCGGACTTCCGGGCGAGCGCCATGTCGGCTGACGGGTCGACGTTCGGCATCGTCTATCCGCATCGGGCGCGTGCGGGCGGGTCGGAAGCCTACATGCTCGAGCTCCGGGGAGTGCCGACGCGCGCGGAGCTCAAGCCCGGCAGCGCGATCTACACATCGGGGCTGGGTGGGACGTTCCCGCGCGGGATCACGATCGGGACGATCATCTCCGAGATCAAGACGTCGGAGGTGTGGACGCGCACGTATCTCGTGCGGCCGGCGGTGACGCCGTCGCGGATCACCACCGTTCTGGTGCTCACGCCGGAGCGCGTGACGCAGGGGATCGGCAACGTCTGGGGAGCGGGCGTGAACGCCGACTCGGCGACGCGCCGGATCGCGGCGGCGGGCGATTCGATCGCGAAGGAGGCGGCGCTGCTCGAGGCCAGGGCGCGGCAGGCCACGTTGGACTCACTGCGCCGCGCGACGATCGACTCGGTGAAGCGCTCGCTCGGCCTTCCTGTCGTACCGATGACGGCGGCCGACAGCGCGGCGCAGCGTGCGGTTCCGACGGCCGGCGCACAGACGGCACCGGTCGTGCGTGATACGGCGGCGGTTCGTCGCCCCGCAGCCACGCCGGTGCCGCGGCGCGACTCCATTCGACCCGATACCACGCGACTTCGTCAATGAATTGGACCGGCGCCGCGCGAACGATTCTCGTCTGCGCGATCCTGATCGTCCTGCACTACACATTGCGGCCACTGCTCGCCTGGCGGGCGTCGGTCGACTTCCTCATCGTGGCGCTGCTGCTGGGATCGGTACGGATCCGTCCGGGCGCCGCCGCGGTATATGGCTTTCTCCTCGGCCTCGTGTCGGATTCGCTGGCGGTCTCCGGCTTCGGGGCGGCGGCTCTCGCCATGGCGATCGTCGGCTTCTCGGCCTCGTGGCTCAAGGCAGTATTTTTCGCGGACAACCTCGCGTTGAACGCGTTCTTCCTGTTTCTCGCGAAGTGGTTGTTCGATCTGATCTTCCTGGTCGTGAGCCATCGCTCCGGTGGAGCGGAGCTCGCGATGCAGATCTTCGTCTGGTCACCGCTGTCGGCGGCGGCGACGGCCGTGGCCGGCGTGATCGCGTTGTCGTTGTTGAAACCGCTGATGGAGGCGCGAACCACATGAGCTTCGCGTCGCGCTCGACGTGAGCTTCCATCCGAACGACGTGATTCGCCGCGGGCGTGTCGCGAGCGTGCTGGTGTGCGGCGTGCTCGTGTTCCTGCTCAGCGCTTTCTTCCGCGCCCAGATCCTCAAGAACGAGCAGTACTCACTGCAGTCGGAGGAGAATCGGCTGCGGCAGATTCCGACCGCCGCGCCGCGCGGACGCATTCTCGACCGCAACAACAAGCCGATCGCCGAGAACGTCGTCGGCTACTCGGTGGCGCTGCTGGCGCAGAGCGAGGATACGCTCCGCGCGACGCTCACGCGCATGCGGACGGTCGTCCAGCTCACGAACAAGCAGTTCGAGGATGCGGTCACGCGCTTCCGCCGCGACCGCAACCGCCCGACGGTGATCATCCAGGACGCGTCGTTCGACGCGGTCTCGGTGCTCGAGGAGCATCACCAGGACTTTCCGAGCCTCATCATCCAGTCGGCGCCGAAGCGCATCTATCCGGACGGTCAGGCGGTCGGCGGCTTCGTCGGCTACATCAGCGAGATCAACCAGGACGAGCTGGCCGACATGGCCAAGGACGGCTACAAGCCGGGGCAGCTCGTCGGCAAGGCGGGCCTGGAGAAGCAGTACGAGAAGGAACTGCGCGGCCGCGAGGGGATCCAGTTCGTCGAGGTGGACGCTCGAAACCGCATCGTGCCGAACGGCCGGGCGCGCGAGGACGTGACCCCCGCCGAGGGGCCGCCGCTCTACACGAACATCGATCTCGACCTGCAGGAGTTCATGCACACCCTGTTCGCCGACACGATCGAGGCGGGCGCGGTGGCCATGGTGCCGAAAACCGGCGAAGTGCTCGCGATGTACAGCTCCCCGGCGATCGATCCGAATCGGTTCGTCGGGGGCGTGCCCGCGTCGTACTACGACTCGCTCCGCAACGATCCGCGTCTGCCGCTCTACAACAAGGTCCTGCAGTCGAAGCAGCCGCCGGGGTCGACGTTCAAGCTCGCGACGTCGGTGATCGCGCTGGAAGACAGCGTCATCACCTTCCAGAGTCACATGCCGCAGCCGTGCACGGGCTCCTACTACTTCGGCAACCGCGCGTGGCACTGCTGGAAGAAGGAAGGCCACGGCTCCCTCGACCTGTACGGAGCCATCGCCCAATCCTGCGACGTCTACTTCTATCAGCTCGGCCAGAAGCTCACGCTGAGCCGCATCGTTGCGGGCGGGGTCGGGCTCAACTTCGACAAGCGTAGCGGCATCGACCTGCCCGAGGAGAGCCGTTCGGAGTTTCCGAATGCGCTGCCGGATTACTTCAACAAGAAGTACGGCGCACGCGGATGGACGCCGGGTGAGAAGGAGCTGAACCTCGCGATCGGCCAGGGCGAGAACGCGCAGACGATTCTCAACATGGCGAAGTTCTATTCCGCGCTGGCGGGCGACGGCACCGAACCCGTGCCGCAGATCAAGCGCGGCGCGCCGAAGGTCGCCGGCAAGATCAATCTCTCGCAGGACCAGCTGGCGCAGTTGCGCAAGGCGATGATGGCCGTGCTGCAGGCGGGCGGCACCGCGGCCGCGTCGGCGCTCAAGGGGATCAACGTCGCCGGCAAGACGGGCACGGCGGAGACCAAGCGCAAGAACAAGTTCGGGCAGGATCTTCACTGGGCGTGGTTCGCCGGTATGGCCCCCGCCGAGGATCCCAAGGTGGTCGTGGTCGTGATGTTCCCCGAGGTCACGTTCGAGGGATCCACCGCCGCGCATTTCGCGACCAAGATCATCGAGCGGTATCTGCACGTCCGCGTCGATGAGAGCAGCATCCAGGTGGCGCGCTAGATGAAGGCTGGGCGACGCATCAACGTCGACATCGCGCTCGTGACGGTAGCCTTCGCCCTCACGATCTACGGTCTCGCGATCGTCTTCTCGGCGGGACAGACCGACTTCCGCTCGCCGGCGACGGGCGTGTGGAAAGGGCAGATCGTCTGGGCGCTGGTCGGCATCGCCGGTGCGATCGCCGTGAGCCGCGCCTCGGTCCGCCTGATCGAGTGGATGACGGTGCCGGCGTATGCATTCACGCTGCTCTTGCTCGTCGCGCTGCTCGTCGGCCTGGGGTCGGGCGCGGGCACGGCGACCAGCACGTCCGGATGGCTCACGATCGCCGGACATCGTCTCGGGCAACCGTCGGAGCTCGCGAAGCTCACCGTCGTGTTGATGCTCGCGCGGGTCCTCGCGCAGAACCGCGTCGCGCCCAAGTCGATGGTCGAGCTGTGGAAGCCGATGCTCGTCGCCGGTGTGCCGCTGCTGCTCGTCGCCAAGCAGGGCGACCTGGGCACCGCGATGGTGTTCGCCGGAATTCTGTTCGCGATGCTGTTCTGGGCGGGCGTGCCCTGGCAGTTGCTGATCCTCATCGCGAGCCCGGTGGTGAGCCTGCTGCTCGGCTTCGATGCCCGCATCTGGGGCGCGTGGTTCATGCTGCTTCTCGCGCTCGTCCTCTGGTACAAGCCCTACCTCGGGGAGGGGTTGTTCGTCATCGCCGCCAACGTGATGACGGGAATCGTCGGGCCGCTCCTCTGGGAACACATGCCGACGTACCGGCAGAACCGGCTGAAGGTCTTTCTCGACCCGAGCGTCGACCCGCGCGGGTCGGGCTATCACGTGATCCAGTCGATCACGGCGATCGGCTCGGGCGGATGGTTCGGCGCCGGCTATCTCCACGGTCCGCAGAAGCGCCTCGCCTTCCTGCCGGAACAGTACACGGACTTCATCTTCGCCGTCGTCGGCGAGGAGCTCGGGTTCCTCGGCGTGATGGTCGCGCTCGCCCTGTTTCTATTTCTGTTTCTCCGGGTGATCCGCATTGCCGAGCGCGCGAACGACTCGTTCAGCAGCCTCGTCGCCTTCGGGTTGCTCGCGAGCTGGTTCACCCACGTGCTCGAGAACGTGGGCATGACGCTCAACGTCATGCCGATCACGGGCATTCCACTGCCGTTCTTCAGCTACGGCGGATCGTTCATGCTGGCGTGCTGGCTCGCCATCGGCGTTCTGGCCAGAATTTCCAGCGAAGGCCGCGGCGGCGCGACCGGCCCGTTGCGCGTCTGAATCCAGCGGGCCGTTAGCAGTTTCTGACGAGTGCCCCTGTTTTCCGCGGCCCGGCTCGCTCACATTTCCTACCCATGGCCTGGTTCCGCAAGGAAAAAAAGCCGCGGCAACCGCGGCGTGAGCGCCTCGAGATTCCCGCCGACGCGTGGGAAAAGTGCGAGGCCTGTCAGCACACGGACCTTCGTGAGAAGTTCGTCAAGAACCTCAACGTCTGTCCGAACTGTGACTGGCACCGCCGCATCCGCGCGAACGACTACTGCAACCTGCTGCTCGACGACGGCTCGGTCGAGGAAGTCGAAGTCGATCTGAAGTCGGCCGACCCGCTCGGCTTCCCGGATTATCCGGCGCGGCTCAAGAAGGCGCTCACCAACGCGGGCGACACGGACGCGCTGTTCGCCGCGACGGGTACGCTCGATTCGCTGCCGGTGAACCTCGGGATCATGGACTTCGCGTTCATGGGCGGCTCGATGGGCTCGGTGGTGGGCGAGAAGATCGCGCGCCTCGGCCAGCGGTCGCTCGAGCGCAAGTATCCGCTCATCGTGATCAGCGCGTCGGGCGGCGCGCGCATGCAGGAGGGCGTGCTGTCGCTCATGCAGATGGCCAAGGTGTCGGCCGTCCTCGCACAGCTCGCCGAGCGGCGCATTCCGTACATCTCGATCCTCACGAATCCCACGACGGGCGGCGTGAGCGCGAGCTACGCCATGCTCGGCGACGCCATCCTGGCGGAGCCAGGCGCGGTCATCGGCTTCGCCGGACCGCGAGTGATCAAGCAGACGCTCGGCCAGGACCTGCCGGAGGGCTTCCAGACCTCCGAGTTCCTGCTCGACCACGGCATGCTCGACGCCGTGGTGCATCGGCGGAACCTCAAGCGCACGGTGAGCCAGCTCCTGCGACACATGTCCGGCCGTCCCGCGGCGACCGGGTGGACCACGTCCTGATCCATTTCGCAGGTTCGACGTGACTGTCTTCAGCGCGAGCTATCAGGACGCGCTCGCCTATCTCTTTGCCCGTACGACGGGCGGATTCAAGTTCGGACTGGAGCGCACCGCTGCATTGCTCGAGCACCTCGGCAATCCGCAGCGGCGCTATCCATCGTTCCACATCGCCGGCACGAACGGGAAGGGGAGTAGTGTCGCGACGATCAAGGCGCTGCTCGCCGCGCGCGGGCTCCGCGTCGCGACGTACACGTCGCCGCACCTCGTCGATTTCCGTGAGCGGATGGTCGTCGGCCAGGAGCCGATCCCGGCGACGGACGTCATCGGGTTCGTCGAGCGGCACATCGCGTTCATCGAGGAGATCGGGGCGTCGTTCTTCGAGGCGACGACGGCGATGGCGTTCGAGTACTTCGCGCGCGCCGCGGCCGACGTCGCCGTCATCGAGGCCGGGTTGGGCGGACGACTCGATTCGACGAACGTGCTCGATCCGATCGTCGCGGGCGTCACCTCCATCGGCCTGGATCACACCGAGTACCTCGGCTCGACGCTCGAGGAGATCGCCCGGGAGAAGGCGGGGATCTTCAAGCCGGGCCGCCCGGCGGTGATCGGCGAGCCCGACCCGCACATTCGCGCGCTGCTCGCCGAGCATGCGCTGCGAGCGGGAGCGTCGTCGGTCCGCGTGGCGTCGGATGAGATCGCGCTCGACCGCGTGGCGGTCGGCCCCGACGGCACGACGTGCGACCTCGTGTGGCGTGGCGAGCGAGCGACGTTGCGCACTCCACTGGCGGGTCGGCATCAGGCGGCGAATCTCGCGTTCGCGCTCGTGATGCTCGACGCGGCGGGTGCCCCATACGCGACGGACCTGCCGACCGCGGCGCGCGACCTGGCGTCGGTTCGCATTCCGGGACGCTTCGAGCGCATCGGCCGGTTCATCTTCGACGTCGCGCACAATCCGGCCGGCTCCGAGGTCGTGGTGCAGACGCTGCGGACGATCGCGCCCCCCGAGCCGGTGACGGCCGTGCTGTGCGTGCTCGGCGACAAGGACTGGCGTGCGATGTTGCTCGCGTTGAGTCGCGTGGTCGATCACTTCGTCCTCACGATGGCGCCGACGGCGCCGGCGAGCCGCGCGTGGAATCTCGCCGAGGTTCGGCGGTTCGCGGCGGACCATGGGATCTCGGCCGAGTCGGTCGACGATTTCGATGTGGCGCTCGCGCGAGCACAGTCGGGCGACGGCACCGTGCTCGTGACCGGCTCGTTCCACACGGTGGGCGATGCGATGGAGCGGCTACAGGTGTCGCCGCTCGGCGGGCGCGACTAACTTTGGTGGATGGCTCAGGGAGCGTTACCCGGCTTTCGCGACTTCTATCCCGACCAATTCGCTGAACGCGCCCACATCATGGGTGTTTGGCGCGATGTCGCGCGCCGGTTTGCATTCGTCGAGTACGACGGCCCTCCGCTCGAGCCGCTCGAGCTGTACACGAAGAAGAGCGGCGACGAGATCGTCGGGCAGCTTTATAATTTCGTCGATAAGGGCGGGCGGGAGATCTCCCTCCGGCCGGAGATGACGCCGACGGTCGCGCGGATGGTCGCGGCGAAGGCGAACGCGCTGCGCAAACCGGTGCGCTGGTTCTCGATGCCGCAGCTGTTTCGCTACGAGCGGCAGCAGCGGGGCCGGCTCCGCGAGCACTTCCAGTTGAACGTCGACATCATGGGCGAGGCCGACGTCACCGCCGACGCCGAGCTGCTCGCGGTCGCGATCGAGATCATGCGCGGCTGTGGTCTGTCGTCCGCCGACGTGCGGGCGCGGGTGTCGGACCGCCGGCTGCTGCGCGGGATTCTCGGCGCGCTCGGCGTGAGCGACGAGCAGGCGCCCGCGGTGTTCGCCGTGGTCGACAAGATCGATCGCCAGCCGCGCGACGTCTCGCGCGAGAAGCTGCTGGCCGCGGGGCTCGACGACGACGCGGCGACGCGGCTGTTCGCGGTGCTCGACCACGCGTCGCTCGACCTGATCGAGCGCGAGTTCGGCTCGGCAGCGGAGGTCGCGGAGGCGGTGGCCGAGATGCGCCGGTACTTCGAGTATCTCGACAGCCTGGGGGTGCTCGAATGGGTCGACCTCGATCTGCGGATCGTGCGCGGCCTCGCGTACTACACCGGCATCGTGTTCGAGCTGTTCGACGCGAAGGGCGAGCTGCGCGCCGTGTGCGGCGGCGGGCGCTATGACAATTTGCTGAAGGCCCTGGGCGGCGTCGACATGCCGGCGCTCGGCTTCGGCATGGGCGACGTGGTGCTCGCCGAGCTGCTGCGCGACCGCGGGCTGCTGCCGTCGAAGACGCCGGGCCCGGAGGTATGGATCGCCGCGGAGGCGCCGAGTCTCGCCGGGCGCGTTCGCCGCGCGGCCACCGTGCTGCGCCGCCACGGCGTGAGCGTCGAATACGCGCTCCGCGAGCAGGCGCTCATGAAGCAGGTGAAGGCGGCGCGCTCGGCGGGGGCGGAATGGGTGCTGACTCTGCGCGAGGCACCCGATGCCGAGGGCAGGAAGCACGCCTGGTCGCCGGAGCCGCGCCCCGAATGGGATGAGCTGCTCTCCAGTCTCGATATTTAGCGTTCTCCGATCAACCGTTCGACGATAACTATGGCTGACGATAAGAAACTCACCACTCGCGCGGACGACTTCAGCGCGTGGTACAACGAGGTCGTGCTTCGCGCCGAGCTCGCGGACTACTCGCCCGTGCGCGGCTGCATGGTCATTCGTCCCAACGGCTATGGCATCTGGGAACGGATGCAGCGGTCGCTCGACGACATGTTCAAGGCGACCGGCCACAAGAACGCCTACTTCCCGCTCTTCATCCCCGAGAGCTTCCTGAGCAAGGAAGCGGAGCACGTGGAGGGCTTCGCGCCCGAGACGGCCGTCGTGACGCACGGCGGCGGCAAGAAGCTCGAGGAGCCTCTCATCGTGCGGCCCACGTCGGAGACGATCATCTACTCGATGTTCGCCAAGTGGGTGCAGAGCTATCGCGATCTGCCGCTGCTCTACAACCAGTGGGCGAACGTCGTGCGCTGGGAGATGCGGACGCGCCTGTTCCTGCGCACCATGGAGTTCCTGTGGCAGGAAGGGCACACCGCCCACGCGACGCACGACGAGGCCGAGGAAGAGGCGCGTCAGATGCTCGGCGTGTACAGCGATTTCATGGAAGGCTGGATGGCGATGCCCGTCGTCACCGGCCAGAAGACGCAGGCCGAGAAGTTCGCCGGCGCGCTGCGCACGTATTCGTGCGAGGCGATGATGCAGGACAACAAGGCGCTGCAGGCCGGCACGTCGCACAACCTCGGACAGAACTTCGCCAAGGCGTTCGACCTCAAGTTCCAGGCGGAGCACGGCGGAATGGAGTTCGCCTGGAATACGAGCTGGGGCGTCTCGACGCGCCTCGTCGGTGGACTCGTGATGACGCACAGCGACGACAACGGCCTGATCATCCCGCCGCTGCTGGCGCCGACGGAGCTCGTCATCGTCCCGATCTACAAGAACGACGAAGAACGGAGCCGCGTGCTCGAGGCGGCCGACAAGATCGACGACATGCTCGGCGAGTGGGAGCGGCGCGATCCGGGCCGCCTTCGCGTGCACATCGACGATCGCGAGGGCGTGAAGCCCGGCGCGAAGTACTACGAATGGGAGCTCCGCGGCGTGCCGCTGCGCATGGAGCTCGGCCCGCGCGATCTCGACAAGAACCAGGGCGTCCTCGTACGCCGCGATACCCGCGAGAAGCGGCCGATCTCGCTCGAGACGGTCGGTGAGGACGTGAGCGAGCTGCTGTCGCGCATTCAGGACGACCTGCTCATCGCCGCGCGCGAGCGGCGCGAGGCGAACAGCGTGCGCCATCGCATCAGCTACGACGACTTCCGCGCCCTGATGGAAGACAGGGGCGGGTTCGTCTATGCCGGCTGGTGCGGCAACCCCGAGTGCGAGTCGTCGATCAAGGAAGAGACGAAGGCGACGATTCGCTGCCTGCCCGACGAGGAGTTCCAGTCGGCCGAGGCGCCGACGAGCTGTCTCAAGTGCGGCGCGACCCACGGCGCCAAGGATGCCGGCATCGTCGAGGCGTTGTGGGCCAGGGCATACTGACCACGGGCTTCGCGCGCATCGACGGCACGCTCCATTGTGAGGGCGTGTCGCTCGAGCGGATCGTGCGCGACGTCGGATCGCCCGTCTACGTGTACAGCGCCGCGACGATCCGCGATCGCTACGAGCGACTCGACCGGATGCTCGCGCCGGTCAAGCACCGCATTCACTATACGCTCAAGGCGAACTCGAGCCGCGGCGTGCTCGAGGTGCTTCGCCAGCTCGGCGCGGGGATCGATGTGGTTTCGGGAGGCGAGCTGCGTCGCGCGCTCGCGGCCGGCTTCGCGCCGTCGGACATCATCTTCGGCGGCGTCGGCAAGACGGAGCGCGAGCTGGCCGAAGCGCTCGACGCGGACATCCTGCTGATCAACGCCGAGAGCGAGGCGGAGGTCCGCATCATCGATCGGCTGGCGGGTGAGCGGGGGATGACCGCGCGCGTGTCGCTCCGCGTGAATCCGGAGATCACGCTCGAGACGCCGCACGACTACATCAAGACGGGCGGCAAGGGCCACAAGTTCGGCATCCCGTACGACGACGTCGTCCGCGCGGCGGAGCTCACCGCGGCGCTGCCGAACGTCGAGCTGCGCGGGCTCGACATGCACATCGGGTCGCAGCTGTCGCGCATTGATCCCTACCGCGACGGCATCACGCGGCTCGCCTCGATCTACGCGGAGTTGAAGCGGCGCGGCATCGACACGCTGCACCACATCGACATCGGCGGCGGGCTCGGCGTGCGCTACGATACGGAGCAGCCGCCCGATCTGGATCGCTTCGCCTCGCTGGTGCTGCCCACCGTGGAGTCGACGGGGCTGGATCTCATCATGGAGCCGGGCCGGTTCATCGTCGGAAATTCGGCGGTATTGATCGGCCAGGTGTTGTACCGCAAGCACAGCGGCGGGAAGGACTACGTGGTGGCGGACGTCGGCATGACCGAGCTGCTGCGGCCGTCGCTCTACGGCGCGTTCCATCGCGTGGTCGCGCTCCACCAGCATGCGGAATCGCGCAAGGTCGACGTGGTTGGACCGGTGTGCGAGAGCGGTGATTTCCTCGCGCTCGATCGCGAGCTCGACGACCTCGCGCCCGGCGAATATCTCGTCGTGTGCGACGTCGGGGCGTACGGCTACGCGATGGCGTCGAACTACAACAGTCGAATGCGTCCGGCCGAAGTCATGGTCGATGGCGATCGCTACGCGGTGATCACGGCCCGGGAGACGTACGAGGATCTCACGCGGCTCGAGATCGCCCAACCCGAATGGAGGGAGGGGGCCTGATGCGCGTTGGCTTGATCGCCGATACCCACGATCGCGTGCCCGCGATCCACGAGCTCGTTCGGCAAATGCAGGAGTTGGGGGTCGGCATGATCCTTCATGCCGGCGACTATTGCTCGCCGTTCTCGCTTCGGCCATTCGAGGACATGCACATGTCGCTCGCGGGGGTCTTCGGCAAGAACGACGGCGACCGTGAGGGCTTGGTGTCCCGCGCCCAGTCGGGCTTCGGCGCCGAGCTGTTCGAGTCGCCGCACAGCTTCGAGATGGGCGGCAAGCGAATCCTACTCATCCACGACATCGGCGACGTGCAGCAGCGGTCGGTCTCCGCGCACGACATCGTCATTCACGGCGGCACGCATCAGCAGGAAATGAAGACGCGCGGCGACACGTTGATCGTGAACCCGGGCGAGGCGTGCGGCTGGCTGTACGGCACGCCGTCCGCCGCGATTCTCGATCTCGACAGCCGCGACGTGGAGTTCCTCGCGCTCTCCGGCCCGGAGTGGAAGAACTGAGGATGCCGGTAGCCGGCCCCGTGACCCGTGAGCCGAGACCCGAGACTGCTCGCCCCGTCTGTTTCAGTATTAGTCGTCATTGCATTACACATAGCTAAAGTACCCAATTTTTGATTTGATGTCCGCTCCCTCCCGCATCCTCATCCTCGATTTCGGCTCCCAGTTCACGCAGCTCATCGCGCGCCGCGTGCGCGAAGCCCGCGTGTACTCCGAGATTCACCCGCCGACCCGATCCCTCGAGTGGATCCGGGACTGGAAGCCGACCGGCATCATCCTCAGCGGTGGGCCGAACTCGGTGTACGAGGAGGGAGCCCCGCTCGCCGATCCCGCGCTGCTCGACGTCGCGCCGGTCCTCGGCGTCTGCTACGGAATGCAGCTCGTCGCGCACATCTCCGGCGGACAGGTGCTCGCCGGCGGCCGCCGCGAGTATGGCCGGGCCGAGGTGGACATCAGCGAGCCGTCGGGACTGTTCGCGGGGTTCAATGCGCTCGAGCACATGACCGCCTGGATGAGCCACGGCGACCATGTCGACGCGCCGCCGCCGGGCTACGTGGTGACGGCGTCCAGCGCCAACGTGCCCATCGCGGCAATGCGTCACGAGACGAAGCCGATCCACTGCGTGCAGTTCCACCCCGAAGTGGCCCACACGCCGCGTGGCAGCGAGCTGATCGCGAACTTCCTCTTCAAGGTTTGCCACGCGACGCCCAGTTGGACGCCCGGTGCGTTCATCGAGGCCGAGGTCGAGAAGGTGCGTGCGCTGGTCGGGACGAAGCGCGTGATCTGCGGGTTGTCGGGCGGTGTCGATTCGTCGGTCGCCGCCGCGCTCGTTCACCGCGCGATCGGCGATCAGCTCACCTGCGTGTTCGTGGATACCGGTTTGCTGCGGCTCGACGAGCGGCAGCAGGTCGAGCGAACCATGCAGGCGCACCTCGGCATCAAGCTCGTGGTCGTCGACGCCGCGCGCCGCTTCCTCGACGCCTTGAAGGGGGTCGAGGATCCGGAGCAGAAGCGGAAGATCATCGGCCACACGTTCATCGACGTGTTCGAGGAAGCGACGAGCGGCGCGGGCGCCGACGCGGACTTCCTCGTGCAGGGCACGCTGTATCCGGACGTGATCGAGTCGTTCTCGCCGCGCGGCGGTCCGTCGGTGACGATCAAGACACACCACAACGTCGGCGGCCTCAAGCCGGACATGAAGTTCAAGCTGATCGAGCCGCTGCGCGAGCTGTTCAAGGACGAGGTGCGCAACGTCGGCCGGGAGCTCGGTCTGCCCGAGGAGATGGTCGGCCGGCATCCGTTCCCCGGCCCGGGACTCGGCATTCGCGTGCTCGGCGCCGTGACCGACGAGGCGCTCGACGTGCTGCGCCGCGCCGACGCGATCTACCTCGACGGGATTCGCGAGGCGAATCTCTACAACGAGATCTGGCAGGCGTTCGCCGTTCTCCTTCCGGTGCGGAGCGTCGGCGTGATGGGCGACTTCCGCACCTACGAGAACGTCGTCGCGCTCCGGGCCGTCACGAGCACCGACGGCATGACCGCCGACTGGTACCCGTTCCCGCACGACGTGCTCGGACGGATCTCCAACCGGATCATCAACGAGGTGCGCGGCGTGAACCGCGTCGTATACGACGTGAGCTCCAAGCCGCCCGCGACGATCGAATGGGAGTGAGGCGCGCCTAGCGACGCCGCGCGATCAGCATCCCCAGTTGGATGACGACGAGCGGCGCCAGGCTGCCGGCGAGCACCATCCACCACATCGAGGGAGTCACCGGCGCGAGGTGGAGAACGCGCGCCGCGGCGGGCACGTACGGCGGCACCGCCAGCAGGACGGTGCAGAGAACCACCGCGCCCCAGAGCCACGGGTTCCGTGTG
>Ga0164243_10005256_pt1 | contig 19841 bp, 19 predicted proteins | sample OricompcompostOP_FD_108781 | JGI IMG/M metagenome (GOLD analysis project Ga0164243, IMG submission 108781) | Organic Plus compost microbial communities from Emeryville, California, USA - Original compost - Organic plus compost (OP) | ecosystem: Engineered > Solid waste > Mixed feedstock >... | reverse complement strand
GACGCTGCGCGCCCGCTCGAACGTCATCGGATGAGGAGCGCGTACTTCGCTCATGTGTAGCTCCGTTCAGCGATTCGATCGTCCAGCGCCGCTCGCCTGCTTCCGCTGGGACTTGCCGGCATCGATCGACGACACGGCGGACGGGCTGCGCTGGCTCACGGCGCGCTGCTCGCGTGCCGATTGGATGCCGACCATCCGCAGCGCGAGATCGCCGTAGCAGAACGCGATCTCGCTGTCCGAGAACTCGGCGCCGGGCCGATACCACTGCGCGACGCCGGCGCTCATGCGGAAGATGGCGTAAGCGGTGAGCTTGGCGTTGGTCACCGAGAAGATGCCTTGCTCGACGCCGCGCTCGATCGTCGAGATGACGAGCGACTCGAAGTTGCGGCGCATCGTGCGCACGTGCGTCCTCGCGGGCTCGTCGAGGTGCTCGATCTCGCGGCTCGCGACGCGCCACTCGCGCGGATGCCGCGTGTGGAAGCGGACGTGAACCTCGGTCGCGCGCCGCAGCTGTTCGGCGACGTCGTCCGAGCTCGCTATCGCGGCGCGGAGCTCTCGATCGGCGAGCTCGTGGGTGGCGACCACGATGTCACGCAGGAGATCCTGCTTCGCGGCCACATGGTTGTAGAGGCTTGGTGCACGCATGCGAAGGACCTTGGCGATGTCCTTCATGCTCGTGCCGTGATAGCCGTACTTCGCGAAGAGCGTCAGCGCGGCGTCCTGGACGTCCGCGAACCGACCCTCGCGCGCAGGACGCGCAGTCGCCGTCTCCGCGGGTTCACTCTCCGGCGCGGTCCGTCCTCTCCGGGGCGAGCCTTCGCGTGGAGCCGTCCGAGCGTCTCTTTTCACCGACTGCTTGGCCATTGAACGAGATTTAGTGGAACCGGCCTCAACCATCAAACTAGTGACGCGCCGCACCGGAAGGCCGGCGCGTCACACCAAGGCGCCCGCGGTCGGTGCTCCCGTGAACCCGCTCGCGGCGCGCAGCGCGTCTGCCGGCGTCACCCGAAGTACTTGCAGCTCTGTCCCCCGTCGATCACGAGGTTGGCGCCCGTGCAGAACCGACACTCGTCCGACGAGAGGAAGAGGAGCGCCGCCGCCATCTCCTCCGGCGTCCCAGCGCGCTTCATCGGCGAGAGGATGGGCTTGACCGCGTCGTCGTGGACGTTGACCGCCGTCGCGATGAGCGGGGTATCGGTGAATCCCGGGCTCAGCGTGTTGACGCGGATGTTCTCCGCCGCGTAGGCGATCGCCATCGCGCGCGTGAGATTGATCACCGCGCCCTTCGCCGCGCAGTACGCGTGTGCGTCCATGAGCCCCTGCGAGCCGGCGACGCTGGCGACGTTGACGATGGCGCCGCCACCGCGCTTGCGCATCTCCTGGATGCCGCGACGCGAGAAGTAGAACGCCGAGCCGAGGTCCGTCGAGATGACCTCGTGCCACGACTCGTTGGTGAGGCTGTCGACGGTGTTCATGTAGCCGAGGGATGCCGTGTTCCAACCGACTCCGGCGTTGTTCACCAGGACGTCGACGCCGCCGAATTTGGCCACGGCTTCGTCGAAGACCTTCTCGGCGCTTTCCGGCTTGCCGACGTCGGCGCTGATGACGATCCCTTCGCCGCCGGCAGCCTTCACCGCCGCGAGCGTCTCGTTCAGCTTTTCGATCCGACGAGAGACACCGACGACCTTCGCTCCTTCGCGCGCGAAGAGCACCATCGCGGCTCGTCCGATGCCCGTGCCTGCACCCGTGATGATTGCAACCTTTCCAGCGAGTCTGCCCATCGTCGTCCTCCTTGGGAGTTGGAAAGCGCGCTCGTGCGCGCTCTTCGAACCGAAGCCGAGCTCGTGCGCCGCAGCCCGATCGACGTGATCGACTGTGGTCGCTCTCTCAGCAAGAACAGCCGACGAACGACCGTTAGCCAATCGAAAAACGAACAGTCGTTAGTCGACGCACAGCGGCAAGCGATATCGCGTTGCGTCGAGGCTGCCCGCGCGGCGATCGAGATGCGACAACGAACGAAGCTGAGGCTTGCGCTGTCACTCACGCGCGCTGTCGCGGGAAGGAGCTTCGGATGTCGGCTTTCTCACCGGTCCGAGCGCCGGTTTCGTCCAGGGGCAGGTCATCTATGTCAACGGCGGAAGCAACCTGATGGCCTGAGGATGTCTAACGACCGTTCGTTGACGAAAGCGGAAGTGGGCGCAATAGTCGACCGCATGCGCGCGTGCGTCGTCGGGATCGGGCACACGAACTTCGGACGCTGGCTCGACCGCTCGCTCGCGAGCCTTTCCCAGGAGGCGGCGCGCCAGGCGCTCGAGGACGCGGGCCTCGGGCCGGCGGACGTCGGCATGGTGGCGTTCGGAAACGCGGGGCAGGGCGCAATCGAAGGGCAGCACTCGATTCGTGGCGTCCTCGCGCTTCGGGAGCTGGGCCTCGGGCGAGTCCCGATCGTGAACGTCGACAACGCGTGTGCAGGCGCGAGCACGGCCTTTCACGTCGCGTGCGCGTGGGTGGAAGCCGGCATGGCGGACGTCGTGCTCGCCGTGGGCGCGGAGAAGATGGTCACTCCGGACAAGGAGCGTGCCTTCGCGATGCTCGGCGGGAGCTGGGACGTCTCCGATGTGGCCGGAACGCTCGCGCGGCTTCGTGCGATGGGAGAGGGCGTCGTGTTTCCGCCGGAAGAGGACGGACCTCCCGATCGGAGCCCGTTCATGGACGTCTACGCCGGGTTCGCTCGGTTTCACATGAAGACGTTCGGCTCGACGCGCGCGCAGCTCGCGGCGATCGCGGCGAAGAACCACGCGCATTCACAGCACAATCCGCTCGCGCACTACAGGAGGCCGTTCACACGCGAAGAGGTGCTCGCCGGGCGGCCGGTCGTCTACCCGTTCACGGTGCCGATGTGCTCGCCCGTGAGCGACGGCGCAGCGGCGGCGGTCATCGTCTCCGAGAAGCGTGTAGCGCAGCTCGGACGCGCTCGCGCCGTTCGGATCCGCGCGGCGCTCCTCGCGAGCGGCGATGCACGTCGGCCGCCCGAGAACGTCCGCGAACACGTCTGTCACCTGCTCGCAAAACGCGCGTACGAGGCCGCGGGGATTGGGCCGGAGGACGTGTCGTTCGCCGAGGTGCACGATGCGACGGCCTTCGGCGAGATCGTGCAGGCCGAGAACCTCGGATTCTGCGCGTTCGGTGACGGCGGCGTCATCGCGGAGCGTGGAGAGACGTCGATTGGGGGGCGCATTCCGATCAACCCGTCGGGCGGGCTCGAGTCGCGCGGCCACCCGGTCGGGGCGACGGGCCTCGCCCAGATCCACGAGCTCGTCACCCAGCTCCGCGGCGAGGCCGGCGCCCGACAGGTGGCGGGCGCCAACGTGGGCGTCGCCGAAAACGGCGGCGGCCTCGTCGGGATCGAAGAGGGCGCGGCGTCGATCATCGTCCTCTCGCGCTGACGCCGCGCCGTCAGTTCACTTCACGACTCGTCCCTCGAAGCGACGCCGCGAGGTCTTTCGCTCTCGGCTCCCCGTTCTTGCCGTTCAGGCCGTGAATCTCGCGGTCTCGCGGTCGTCGCCTGTCGAGAGCTCGCGACGGCGCGAGCAAAGCTCCGAGCCGCTCACACGACGAACGGCTTCGTGTCGAAGGCCCCGGCGAGCGAGGCGAGCGCATCCTCCGGGCAGCGCCGGAACTGGATCGGCGAGAGCGTCGCGAAGCCCCTCGCGAGCTCGCTCATGTCCGTGTCGGGGGGGAACTCGATCGGGTCGAGCGTGAGCGCGAGCCAGTGGTAGGGGATGCCGCGTCCGTCCGTCCCGTGTTTCAGCGTCATCAACGTGTTCCAGCGCCCGCCGGGCTTCACGCAGCGTAGGCCGCGGAACTCGGACGGCGGGACGTCGGGGAAGTTCACGTTGAGGTAGGTGTCGCCGGGCCAGCGGAGCTCGATCAACCGGCGCAGCATCGGCTCGGCGAGGTGCTCGGCGCTCGACCAGTACTTCACGTCGGCGCCGGTGATCGCTTGGCTCCACGCGATCGCGCGAGCGCCATGGATGGCTCCCTCGATCGCAGCCGCCGTCGTCCCGGAATAAAGGACGTCGTCGCCGATGTTGGGACCACGATTGATCCCGGAGACGACGAGGTCGGGGGGGTGATCGGCCAAGACGTGCTGGAAGGCAACGATCACGCAGTCGGCGGGTGTCCCTTGGACGGCGAACCGTCGTTCGTCGGCGCGTCGAATTCGGAGCGGGTTGAGGAGCGATACGGCGCGGTGTACGCCGCTCTGCTCGTGCAGTGGAGCAACCACCCAAACGTCATCCGTAATCGCGCGAGCCGCACGCTCCGCGATGGCGAGGCCGCGCGCGTCGATGCCGTCGTCGTTCGTCAGGAGAATTCGCATCGCAGATCCGTGCGCGTTTTCAGGCTCGAAGGCAAGGTGTGCGAGTCTTCGTGCGATTGCGATCCCTGACGGTCCGCATGGGTCATGCTGCGTTGCGTAAGCACTTCCGCTGCATTGGCACGATTCCTTGAGACGCGTTTGCGTCGAAAGGTGATCGCGAAATGTGGTGCATGTTGCTGCGTTGCGATCAAAACTAGCGATCGATAGTTTCGCTCTCTGGCGAACGACGCGTTGGACCTCCGAGAAGGAGTAGGACCCATGGCCGATTCGAGGACGCGAAGTGACAAGTACGGCACGCACGAGGCGACGAAGACTCCGCGTGCGTTCAACGAGGCGTGTCGCGAGCTCGTCGCGAAGAAGCTCGCCGAAGCGGGTGGTGACTGGAACAGCTTCGTCTTCGACCGCTCCTACGAGCTCCTGACGGCAAAGGAGTTCGCCCAGATCGAGGCAGAGTTCCTCGCGCGCACGGGACACAAGTTCGACGTGTCAGCGACGATCTCGGCGAAGGAGAGCCCCGAGAAGTACAAGCCGATCGCACAGGTGGAAGTCGCGAAGCCGAGCGGCAGCGCGGAAGGCGGGAAGACCGAGGTCGGCGAGGGAGACAACGTCGTTCGCTATCCGAAGAACGTCGAGGGCATCGCCCGCTTCATCCGCACGAGCGAGATCGTCATGGACATGCTGATGAACGGGGTCCCGGAGAACACCATCGCCGTGATCGACGACTCGGGCGGAACGCTCACGGCGCCGATCCTCGAGCAGTTCAAGGGCGTCATCTGCTTCGGCGGTACGGTGCGATCGCACCTCGGCATTCTCACGCGCGAGTACGGCATTCCCTGCCTCATGAACGCGAAGGTCGACGGGCTCGCGGAAGGCGACCGTGTCGAGATCGAGGTCAATGCCGTCGCCAAGACCGCACAGGACTACCAGGCAGGTCGCACCGCGACGGCCAAGATCTGGAAGCTCGGCTGAGCAGAGGGAAAGGACCAACGAACATGATCACCCGACTCTCCTACGCGCAGCTCCTCGAGACGAACTGGGCGCTCCAGCACGTCGGCGACATCACCTACTGGCAGTGCGTCACCCGCACCACCCAGGAGTCGAAGCTGTTCCCGGTTCCGGCGTACATGATGCTCTCGTACGCCAACTGCTTCTATCGCTACCCGTCGCTCCTCCGAAAGATCGAGTCGCGGATGAGCGCGGAGGAGCTCGGCGATCGGGCGCGTCAGCTCGGCACGAAGGTCAACACGCTGACGATGGGCTGGGCGATGCCGGGCTTCTACCTCCTCGGCCGGGAGTGGCTCATCAACCTCGGCCTCATCCGACCCGAGGACGCGGTCGAAGACGTCGCCTACGTGATGGACTTCTGGAAGCGCGTCTCACTCGCGTACCACCGGTCCGACTACCACCTCACGAACAAGGACTACACGTACCGCTCGAACCTCCTCTCGGAGCCGGTGCTCCAGGTGTTCGACGCGGACCTCTACGACTGCGAGCCGGGCGACCCCCTGCATACGGCGGCAGCGCAGTTCACGGCGACGATCTCGCAGTACGTGTTCCTCTCCCACTGCGAGTGCCGCATCGGCACATGCAACGACGGTCCGTACAACTTCGGGGAGAAGCGTGAGCTGCTCGTCCGGCACTTCCTCGATCTGGCGGAGGGGGACTATCCGTGGCTCGACGGCGTCGCCAAGGACGTCCCGTACAACAACCTCACCGTGCCGGTCGTCCTGAAGGACACGCACTTCACGCTCGTCGACGACTGGGGCAGCTTCGAGTCGGAGCCGGAGTTCAAGCAGGAGAACGTCTGTCGCGTCGGCCTCTACACGTCCGATCCGCTCTCGGAGGGCTTCATCCCGGTGGGCATGGAGAGCCGCGAGACGCTCATCAAGACGTTCGAGTCCCTCCGCGACACCTTCCGCGAAGCCACCGCGAGGCTGTGGAAGCGCATCGCCGGGTGGTCGCGCGATCAGATGCTCGATGCCGGCGCGCTCGTCTACTACAACGTGCCGAAGGACCTCGCGCACTTCGCCGGCGTCTACGAGCAGGCCGACTGGATGGAGATCGACGTGCGCGCCGAGCGCCTCCGTCCGCTCCTCAACGACGAGTACGGCCGCGACGTCCTCACCGAGCTCGTCGGCCTGATCTCGCTGCCGAGCCAGCAATTCAACGAGTACGGCATGACGGCGTTCTCGAACAAACCGAGCCGCACGCACTCGCCGATCCCGTACTCGATCCTCCGCACTGGGGATTACACGACGACGGTCGGCCCGCTCTATCCCGGCATCACGAACCTTCCGAAGAAGGAAGGTGCTTGGCGCACGACCTGGGGTGAGCTCACGCTCGCCGAGTTCAACAAGCTCGCGTCGGACTTCCGCCCGGCCTACCACAAGGACGACCTCCGCTATCTCGACGAGGTCTTCGTCAAGTACAACGCGGGCTCGCCCGAGGCCGACGCGCTCTACCGCGCGCATCAGGCGTCCTCGCGCACCCTCGAAGGCAAGGGCGCCGGCTTGCGCCGCGCTGACATCGCTTCGACGCGCCGCTGACGTCGAGTCGTCCGAGAACCACGGGAGCTCCAATGCAGATTGGCGAGATGATCCGACGTGCGGCGCGCCTCTACGGAGACGCTCCGGCGGTGAGCTGCGAAGGACGCACGCTCTCGTTTCGTGAGTTCGACGCGGCGACGGACCGCGTCGGCAACGCGCTCCTCGCGAAGGGGCTCCGGCCAGGCGACCGCGTGGGAGTGCTGTTGCCGAACGGCATCGAGGTCCTCGTCGCGTATTACGCCCTCGCGAAGAGCGGCCTCGTGCGCGTCGGCCTCAATTCGCGCGAGACGATGCGTGAGCACACGCACAAGATGTCCGACTCGGGAGCCCGAGCGCTCATCGGCGACGGGAGCATCTCGCTCGACGTCGAGATGAGCTTCGGGCTCGAGGACCTCGCTCGGATGGCGCGCGACGGTGCGTCGACGCCGTGCGCGGTCGATCGCGAGATGGATGCGCCTCTCCGCATGGGGTACACCGGCGGAACGACCGGCAAGTCGAAGGGCGTAATCCTCACCACGAGAGGCGAGGTCGCGGAGATCGCGAACTACCTCGTCGACTACGTTCCCGACATCCGCAAGGGAGACACGATGCTTCACGCATCCCCCATCGCTCATGCGAGCGGATCGTTCTTCCTCCCGCATCTGGTCCGCGGCGCACGCTCGGTGATCATGCCGAAGTTCGATCCCGGCAAGTTCGTCGAGCTCGCCGAGCGCGAGCAGGCGACGACCACGTTCGCGGTCCCGACGATGATCGTGACCATCCTCGAGCAGCCCGGCCTTGCCAAGGCGAAGCTGAAGCTGCGGCGCCTCTGCTACGGCGCAGCCCCGATCGCTCCGGCGGTCGCCGAGCGCGCGCAGGCTGCGTTCGGGAAGGTCCTCGCGCAGACCTACGGCCAGACCGAGGCGCCGATGACGATCACCTGCCTCCAGCCGGAGGACCACGATCGCGTCGGCAGCGCCGGGCGCCCTTATTCCTTCGTCGAGGTCCGGATCGTCGACGAGAACGATCAGCCGGTGCCGACCGGCGAAGCCGGCGAGGTCTGCGCGCGCGGCGAGATCGTGATGAAGGGGTACTGGAACAACCCGGAGGCCACGGCGAAGACGCTCCGGGGCGGCTGGCTCCACACCGGGGACATCGGCCGCCTCGACGCGGACGGCTTCCTCTATCTCGTCGATCGCAAGAACGATCTGTTGATCAGCGGCGGCTTCAACGTCTACCCGCGCGAGGTCGAGGACGTGCTCCTCGGGCTCCCTGGCGTCCGTGAGGCCGCCGTCGTCGGCCTGCCTGACGAGAAATGGGGAGATCGGGTCCATGCGGTCGTCGCCGGCTCGTCCGAGCTCGACGGCAAGCAGCTCCTCGAGGCGCTCCGGGGCAACATCGCCGACTACAAGCGGCCACGCGGGATCGACGTGTGGCCGGAGATCCCGAAGAGCGCAGCCGGGAAGATCCTCCGGCGCGAGGTGCGGGATCGGCTGATCGCAACATCGAAAGGCGAGGCAAACAAATGAGCGACCTTCATCTGGTCATGCATGGTCTCGCGGTGAAGAAGCTGGCGTCTGCGAAGGCAGTTGCGGATCTGCTCGCGCTGGACGAGGCGACGGTCGCCGGGCATCTCGACGCGCTCGTGCGCGACAAGAAGGCCCTGGCGGCGCGGCAGGCGTTCATGCTTACGCCGGATGCGCAAAACGAGCTCAAAGCGAGCTACGCGACGATCTATGCGAACCTGCGGTCGAACGAGCAGTTCACCGCTGCCTACGAGCGCTTCGAGATCGTCAATCGCGACCTCAAGCAGCTCGTCACCGAGTGGCAGACGATGGAGGTCGCGGGCGAGAGCGTGCCAAACGATCACTCGAACCCCGAGTGGGACGCGCGCTGCATCGACAAGCTCGGTGCCCTTCACGAGCGCTGCGAGGGCTTCCTCGCCGACTTCGCCGGCGTCGTCCCGCGCTTCGGCGCGTACGCGAAGCGCCTCGAAGCGGCGCTCGACAAGGTCGAGGCAGGAGAGCCCGCGTACTTCAGCGCGCCGAAGCTCGACTCGTATCACACCGTCTGGTTCGAGATGCACGAGGATCTCTTGCGGCTCCTCGGAAGGACGCGCGATGAGTGATGCGCTGACGATCTCGCTCGCGTCGGGCGCGTCCGCCCCGCGCGAGCGGATCGGCAACAAGGCTTACAGCGTCGCGCGAATGGCCGCGCTCGGCCTGCGCGTGCCTCCCGCGTTCGTGATCACGACGGACGCGTGCAAGGCCTACTTCGAGGCGGGCGAAAAGCTCCCGGGCGGGCTCATGGCGGAGGTGCGCGCGCGCGTAGGTGAGCTCGAGCAGCGGCTCGATCGAACCTTTGCGCGTGGGCCGCGTCCGCTGCTCCTCTCCGTCCGTTCGGGCGCGCCAATCAGCATGCCCGGGATGATGGACACGGTGCTGAACCTCGGCATCGACGACGGCGTAGAGGCCGCGCTCGCCGCCGAGAGCGGTGCGCCCGGGTTCGCGCGCGACACCCATCGCCGCTTCCTGGAGATGTTCGCGCGGATCGTCCTGCGCGCGACGCTCCCGGATCTTCCCGCGGACCAGGGCCCGGGCCGCTGGCGGGAGATCGTCGAGAAGGCAGCAGGGCGTCCTTGCCCGAGTGATCCGTGGGAGTCTCTCGAGCTCGCGATCGCCGCCGTGTTCGCCTCGTTCCACTCGCGGCGTGCGCGCAAGTACCGCGAGCACAACGGCATTGCGCACGACATGGGGACCGCCGTCACCGTGCAGGCGATGGTCTTCGGCAACCTCGACGAACGATCGGGCACCGGAGTCCTCTTCAGCCGCAATCCGCTGACGGGCGATCCCGCGCCCTACGGCGAATACCTCCCGCGCGCGCAGGGCGAGGACGTCGTCTCGGGTACGCGCGATCCGCTCCCGCTGGAGACGTTGCGCACACAGCTCCCCGAAGTGCATGCAGAGCTCCTCGAGGCGGCCTCGAAGCTCGAGCACCAGGAGCGGGACATCCAGGACATCGAGTTCACCGTCCAGAAGGGCGTCCTCTACCTGCTCCAAACGCGGATCGCGAAGCGGTCACCGCGCGCGGCGGCTCGGCACGCGGTCGCCTTCGCGTCGGCGGGGCTCATCGAGCAGAGCGAGGCGCTCGCGCGCGTGACGAGCGACCAGGTGCGGACGCTGCTGCGACCGCGGCTCGCCGAGAGCGCCGCCGAAGGCGCGACCGCGATCGCGAAGGGCGAGCCCGCGGGGCCAGGCGTCGGTCAGGGGATCATCGTCACCGACTCGGACGAGGCCGAGCGCAGGCACGCAGCCGGTGAGGCGGTCGTCCTCGCGCGCGCCACGACGAGCCCGGAGGACATCCACGGCATGCTCGCCGCCGATGCCGTCGTCACCGAGACGGGCGGCGCGACTTCGCACGCCGCCGTCGTGAGCCGCGCGCTCGCGCGACCGTGCGTCGTCGGCTGTGGTGCGTGCGTCGAGGCGCTCGCCGGGCGCACGGTGACCGTCGACGGCGATCGCGGCGTCATCTACGAAGGGCGGCTGCCGCTTCATCACCCGGAGGAGGACGACGATGCCGATCTGCGTCTCCTCCGCGAATGGGCCGAGCCGCTCGCGCCCCTCCGCGTGCTCCGCGCGGGTGAGGACCCGGCCGCCGAAGCCGGAGCATTCACGGTCCCCGACGAGGCGATCGAGGACGAGCGGCCCGCGCTCGTCGCGCGCCTCGCCGGTCATGAGCGGGTTCGGGGGGCGGTCATCGAGACCCATGCCGGGATCGCGGCGGCGTTCGAGGCCGGTGTGAAGACGGTGATCGTCCGGCGGCGTCTGCCCGCCATCCTCTCGTCGATCGAGGCCAAGCGCGCCTCGGGCTCTTGATCCACCCCCATTTCACTCACGAAGAGGCTCTCGTGCGACCGACGAAAGACGAGCTCGCTCATCTCCTTTCTGCCTTCGATCGTTCCGGCTGGGACGAGATGGAGCTCCGGCTCGGCGACTTCCGGCTCCACCTCTCGTCGCGGCAGGGACCTGTCGAGGCGCTTGCTCCAGCGGCTGCGCCCGCCGCTACGCCTGCGCCCGCCGCTACGCCTGCGCCGGCCGCTGCGCCTGCGCCGGCCGCTCCGACGCCCACGCCTGCAGTCGCTCCAGCCGCTCCTTCCTCGGCGCTGCCGCCAGGAGCAACGGCCATCCGCGCGCCGAGCCTCGGACGCTTCTGGCGAAAGCCGAAGCCGACCGATCCTCCGTTCGTCGAGGTCGGCTCGACGGTGGCGGTCGGCGACGTCGTCTGCATCGTCGAAGTGATGAAGCTCTTCACGCAGGTGAAGAGCGACGTCGCGGGCCGCGTCCTCGCGTGTCCCGTCGCCGACGGCGAGATGGTCGAGTTCGACGACGTGCTCTTCGTCATCCAGCCGGAGAAGGGGTGAGCCGTGGCGCTCCGTCGCGTCCTCGTCGCGAACCGAGGTGAGATCGCCGTGCGCGTCGTGCGCGCGTGCCGCTCGCTCGGGATCGAGACGGTCGTGGCGACCTCGGCGATCGATCGCGAGTCACTCGCCGCGAAGCTCGCCGACCGGAGCGTGTGCATCGGGCCGTCGCCGTCGAACGAGAGCTATCTGCGCATCGGCCTCCTCATCGAGGCTGCGCTCGGGACGGGCTGCGATGCGGTGCATCCCGGCTACGGGTTCCTCGCCGAGAACGCGGCCTTCAGCGAGGCATGTCAGGAGCACGGGCTCGTCTTCGTGGGACCTCCGCCGGAGGCGGTCCGCGCCGTGGGCGACAAACGACGCGCCCGCGAGCTCGCACGTGCCGCGGGGGTCCCGGTCGTCCCCGGTCTCGACGACGTTCGCCGGACCGAAGACGTGCTCGAGTTCGGGCGCAAGAACGGCTATCCGATCCTCATCAAGGCTGCAGCCGGCGGCGGCGGACGCGGCATGTTCGTCGCGCGCAGCGAGGCAGACGTGCGCGCCAACATCGAGCGCGCCTCCGCCGAGGCGCTCGCGGCATTCGGTGACGGCTCCCTCTACGTCGAGCGCTTCATCGAGCGCGCGCGGCACGTCGAGGTTCAGGTGTTCGGCGACGGAAAGGGCCGCGTCGTGCACTTCGGCGACCGTGACTGCTCGGTGCAGCGGCGGCATCAGAAGCTCGTCGAGGAAGCGCCGGCGCCCGGGATCCCGGACGGCGTGCGCGCCGATCTCCACGCCTCGGCCGTGCGCTTCGCCGAGCACATCGGCTACGTCAATGCGGGCACCGTCGAGCTCGTCTACGACGCCGACGCCGACCGCTTCTACTTCATCGAGATGAATGCTCGCATCCAGGTCGAGCATCCCGTGAGCGAGCTCGTGTCGGGTGCCGACCTCGTCCAACTCCAGCTCGCGGTCGCGGGCGGGGAGGGAATCGAGCGCGCGGCCGCGCATGTCGGCCGTTCGACCGGACACGCGATCGAGGTCCGGGTGAACGCCGAGTCGGCGCGTGACGGCTTCTTGCCGCGCCCGGGGCGGATCAAGACCTGGCGCGTGCCGGCGGGGGACGGCGTCCGCGTCGATACGCACTGCTTCGCCGGGTACCTCGTCCCTCCTTTCTATGATTCGCTCCTCGCAAAGCTCATCGTCCACGCGCCCACGCGTGCGGACGCGATCGCTCGTGCGAGGACCGCGGTCCGGGAATTCCAGGTCGAAGGAGTGCCGACGACACTGGACGTCCACGCCGCCATCCTCGAGAGCGATGCCTTTGCGAGGGGCGAAGTCACCACCCAGTGGCTCGAGCGCGAGCTCTTGCCACGGCATTTCCAGTAACCCGCCATCCATTGTCCCTGCGTCCTCGCGACGCCGCGGAGTGCCTCATGGCCCATATCAAGTTCATCGATCAGACGTTGCGGGACGGACAGCAGAGCCTGTGGGGGATGCGCATGCAGGCGGGCATGGCGCTGCCCGTCGCCGACCTCATCGATCGCGTCGGCTACCACGTCGTCGACTACACCGGCTCGTCGATGTTCGAGGTGCTCATCAAGTACTGCCGCGAAGATCCGTGGGCAGGCGTGAGCCTTCTCACCGCGGCGATGCCGAGGAGCCGTCTTCGCGCTGGGATGCGCTCGAACGCGTGCGTCACGTTCGCGATCACGCCCGATGCGCTCATGGACGCCTGGGTCCGGCAGCTCTGCAAGCACGGCATCCGGAGCTTCTGGATCTACGACGTGCTCTTCAACATCGACAAGATGCACCGCCTCGCGAAGGTGGCGAAGGAGTACGACGCCGAGGTCGCACTCGCGCTGATGTTCACCAACAGCCCGGTGCACTCGGACGAGTACTACGCGAAGAAGGCTGAGGCGCTCTCGGCGAGCCCTCATTGCGACACGCTCCTCGTCTACGACACGGCAGGCGTGCTCTTGCCCGAGCGCGTGAGGACGCTAATCCCCGCGATCCAGAAGTGCGCGCGCGGAAAGCCGCTCGAGATCCACTCGCACAACATCACCGGCCTGAGCTCGCTCTCGTACTTCGAGGCGATCAAGCTCGGCGTCGAGATCATTCATACGGCGAGCAAGCCGCTCGCGAACGGCGCGTCGATGCCGTCGATCCAGCAGATGGTGCGGAACGTCCGCCAGCTCGGTCACACGACGGACATCGACGAGTCTCTCCTGCCGCCGATCGAGGAGCACTTCACGAAGGTGGCGCATGCGGCCGGCTATCCCGTCGGCGTGCCGAACGAGTTCGACCTCTTCATGTACGAGCACCAGGTGCCCGGCGGCATGATGGGGACGTTCAAGAACCAGCTCGCGATGCACAAGATGCCCGAGCGACTCGAGGAGGTGCTCCGCGAGACGGCGGTCGTGCGGCGCGAGCTCGGCTATCCGGGGATGGCGACGCCGTTCTCGCAGCTCGTCGGGACGACCGCGGTGCTGAACGTCGTCACCGGCAAGCGCTGGACGGTGATCCCGGACGAGATCATCCTCTACGCGAAGGGACACTACGGCGAGCTCGCGGCGCCGATCGATCCGAACATCCTCGACAAGATCATGAGCTCGCCGCGCGCGAAGGAGCTCGCGTCGTATACGCCGCCGCAGCCGACGATCGAGGAGCTCCGGAAGCAGTACGGGACCCAGGACGACGACGAGCTGCTCTTGAGAGCGCTCGTCCCGGAGCAGGACATCGCCGCGATGCGCGCTGCCGGTCCGATCAAGAAGACCTTCCCGCTGCTGTCGTCTCCGGAGCTCGCCGAGGTGGATGCGCTGCTGCGCGCGACGACGAAGGCGCGGCAGCTCCACGTCGAGACCGAGGGGTTCACACTCACCCTACGCAAGGACTGAACGATGGAGTCTCGGACCACGGCCGTCGTCATCGACCTCGCGCGCTCGCCGTTCGCCCGCGCGAAGGAAGGGGGCGGGCTGCGGGGAATACATCCGGTGGATCTGGCGGCGACGCTCATGCGCGGGCTCGTCGCGAAGCACGGTATCGATCCAGCACGCATCGACGACGTGATCCTCGGAACCGCGAATCCGATCGCGGAGCAGGGCGGGAACATCGGGCGTCACGCGGCGCTCGCGGCCGGCTTCCCGCCCTCCGTGCCCGGGATGCAGATCGATCGCAAGTGCGGCTCCGGCCAGCAAGCGATCGAGCTCGCCGTGCACGGGATCGTCGCCGGCACGTACGATCTCGTGATCGCGGGCGGCGTCGAGCTGATGAGCCTCGTGCCCATGCGCGCCAACCGGATGGGCAAGGACAGCCACGGCCGGCTCCTCCGCGAGCGCTACGCGGACGGCCTCCCTCATCAAGGCGTCTCCGCGGAGCTCATCGCCGTCCGGTACGGACTCGCGCGCGAGGCGCTCGACGCCTACGGGCTGCGCTCGCATCGGCTCGCATCGGCGTTCGACGATCCGTTCCTCGTTCCGATCGACGTGCCGGTCGACGGCGGCGGAACCCGCCGCGCGGCCTTCGACGAAGGGATCCGACGTGACACCTCCGCCGAGCGGCTCGCGAAGCTCGCACCGGCCTTCGTCGACCACGCGGCCAAGAAGCTGTACCCGGAGATCGACTGGCGCATCACCGCCGGGAACTCTTCTCAAGTGTCGGACGGCGCCGGCATTGCGCTCATCGCCTCGGAGCGCGTCGCGAACGAGCTCGGGTTTCGGCCTCTTGCCCGTATCGTCGGGAGCGCGGTCGTCGGCGACGATCCGATCCTTGCGCTCACCGGCGTCATCCCGGCGACGAAACGAGTGCTCGCGCGGACGGGGCTCTCGATCGACGACATCGGGCGCTTCGAGGTGAACGAGGCCTTCGCCTCGGTGCCGCTCGCGTGGGCGGCGGAGCTGAACGTGCCGATCGACCGCATGAACGTCCACGGCGGAGCGATCGCGTTCGGGCACCCCGTCGGCGCGTCCGGTGTGCGCCTCCTCGGCTCGCTCATCGCGGCGCTCGAGCGCTCCGGTGAGCGCCGCGGCCTCCAGGTGATGTGCGAGGGCGGCGGCATGTCGAATGCGCTCGTCATCGAGAGGATGTCGTGAAGGACGCGCTCGCGCTCCGCTCGCGGCCGCTCACCGTGCTCCGGCCGATGCTCGCGCCTGCGCACGATCTCGGCCCGTGTCCCGTCGGGAGGCGAAAGACTGTGCCGGTCGTGGGCGGTACGTTCGACGGCGAGCGGCTTCGCGGCGAGATCCTGCCCGAAGGCGGCGACTGGGCGTTCATGCGCCCCGACGACGTCCTCGAGCTCGACGTGCGGCTCACATTGAAGACGCACGACGGCGCGCTCATCCACTGTACCTATCGCGGCGTGCGCCACGGTCCGCCGGAGGTCGTCGCGGCGCTCACGCGTGGCGAGGACGTCGATCCCGCGGCGTATTACTTCCGCATCGTGCCGCGGTTCGAGACGTCGGCGCCGGCCTATCAGTTCTTGAATCGGATCGTCGCGGTTGGCGTCGGCGCGCGGCGCCCGAGCGGCCCCGAGTACTCGATCCACGAAATCCTCTGACGGCGGGGACTCACGGTTCCACCTCGGAACGAAAGGAGCGGTTCGATGAAAGGTCTGAAAGGCAAAGTCGCGATCATCACGGGCGCCGGCTCGGGCCTCGGGCGCGAGTTCGCGATCGAGCTCGCCAAGGAGGGCGTCAAGGTCGTCGTCGCCGACGTCAACGCCGCCGGAGCCGACGAGACGGTGAAGCTCGTCACCGGCGCCGGAGGCACCGCGTTCGCGCAGACGACCGACGTCGCGAGCGCAAAGTCGGTGCAGGCGATGGTGGCCGCGACGATCGAGCGCTTCGGCGCGATCGACGTCCTCGTGAACAACGCCGGCCTCGTCGGCGAGCTGAAGCGCGTCCACGAGGTCTCCGAGGAGTCCTGGGACCGGGTCATGGCCGTCGACCTCAAGGGCGTGTTCCTCTGCTCGAAGTACGCGATCCCGAAGATGCTCGAGCAGAAGAAGGGCGTCATCATCAACATCGCCTCGGTTTCTGCGTTCCTCGCGAGCAACACCGGCTCCGAGTACACGTCGGCGAAACACGGCGTCGCCGGCTTCACGAAGCAGCTCGCCTACGAGTACGGTCACGACGGCATCCGCGCGGTGGGCATCGGCCCGGGCGTGATCGAGACGCCGCTGACGAAGGACTGGACGCGCGAGGGCGGGCCCTTCCACGAGCTCACGATGCAGGCGCCCGCCGGTCGCTACGGGCGTCCGATCGACATCGCGCGGGTCGTCGTCTTCCTCGCGAGCGACGAGGCGAGCTTCATGCACGGACACACCTTTCCCATCGACGGCGGTTCGATCATACGCTGAGCGTTCGATGGGACGCGTCACCTTCGAGGTCGTCGAGCACGTCGCTCGCATCGGTCTCTCTCGGCCGGAAAAGCGCAACGCGTTCGACCGGCAGATGTTCGACGAGCTCGCGGCGGCGTACACCCGCTACGAGGAGGATGCCGTGCTGCGCTGCGCGCTCGTCTTCGCTCACGGGGCGCACTTCACCGGCGGTCTCGATCTCGCGGTCATCGGGCCCGAGATCGCCGGGGGCGCTTCGCTCTTCCCGCCCGAGCTCGTCGATCCGCTCGGGCTCGGTCCGCGCCGCCGAAGCAAGCCGGTCGTCATGGCACTCCAGGGCTTCTGCCTCACCATCGGCGTGGAGCTCGCGCTTGCCTCCGACGTTCGCCTCGCGTCGGACGACGCGCGCTTCTCGCAGATCGAGGTGCAGCGCGGGATCTACGCGTTCGGCGGGGCTACGCTCCGGTTTCCCGCCGTCGCCGGCTGGGGCAACGCGATGCGCTGGCTCTTGACCGGCGACTTCTTCGACGCGAACGAGGCGCTCCGGATCGGCCTCGTCCAGGAGGTGGTCCCGGCGAAGGACCTCTTGGCGCGCGCGACGAACATCGCCGAGCGGATCGCCGAGCAGGCTCCGCTCGCCGTCCGCGCGACGCTCGCCTCGGCGCGCGCGGCGCTCACAGATGGCGTCGAGGCGGAAGCGCCGCGCCTGGTCGTACGCGCGCGGGAGCTGATGGCGACGGAGGACGCGGCCGAGGGCATGCGCTCGTTCGTCGAACGCCGCGCGGGAGCCTTCCAAGGGAAGTGAGGGTGCAGCGCGCGCTGAAGGTGGCTGCGACGCTGGCAGGTGCGGCGGGGCGGCTGCTCGTGGCCGCGAAGCTCAGTCGAGCTTCACCGAGTAGACGAAGCTCGCCTTCGGCGCGCGCGTGATGCGCTCGGTGATCGTGACGTGGAGCGGGCGGTTCTCGCCGGGCGCGCCGACGTGCTCCTTGATGAGCGCCTCGGCGCGCGCCTTGTTGCCCTGTTTTTGATCTGCGCGACCTCGGTCATGAGCGACTTGATCGCGGCCGGCATCTTCGCGAGGTCGAGCGCGAAGCAGCCCTTGTCCTTGCCGTTGGCCGCCATCTCGTCGGCCTTCCAGGCGACCGCGCCCTGCTTCATCAGCGAGCCTAGCTGGATCGCAGCGAGCTGGCTGTAGTTCTTCGGGTGGTTGTTCTCGCCGTACATGCCGCGCGAGATGTGACCGAAGGCCCAGAACATGTCGCGCACGTGCGCCTTGTCGGCCTCCTCGCGCGTGATCTGCTTCTTGTCGATCAGCCACTCGGTGAAATGGAGCGCCGCCGTCTGGGCCTTCAGCTCCTCGAGCGTGCTCGCGAGCGGGCCGCCGAACGCCTCACGATCGATCTTCCCGTTGACCTTGTACTGGTGCGCCGGGCCGAGGTTGTGGGCCGCCTCGTGGAGGACGATGCTCATGAGCTGGGGCTCCTGGTCGCTCGTCCACTTGGCCATCGTGTCCTTGCAGAACAGCGACTCGCCCTGCTCCTTCGACGTCGCGATGCTGTCGGGGGCCGTGTAGAAGTTCGTCATCGCGACCGTGCGGCCGCGGCCCTCGTTCGCGACGGGGCCGAAGTTCGGCAACGACTGTCCGATCGTCGCGCCGAACGCCTTGCACGAGTCACCCGCGTTCAGCGCGATGTCGACGAAGTCCGGAAGCTTGAAGCGAACCGAGCGCGCCGTGTACGGCTTGCCGGCGAGCGCGGCGAGCGCGTTCTCCATCTCCGTCTCGCTGCCGGGCCCTCGCCTGCCAGACGGACGCGGACTGCGCATCCGGCAACTGCTACGCCGTCAGCGTCAACGCCGGCCCTGGCGACGCCACGCGGACGATCGGCGTCTGCCGGTGATCCGCACGTGAGCATCGGCAAAATCGCCGATCGTGCGCACGGCGACTCAGCGCTTGCGAGTCGGCTCGAGTCCGCGTTTGACGCAGCTGGGCTCATTGCCTGGTGTCGGCGCTGAGCAGCGTTCCCCCTCGAGGTCTTTCGGTTGAAGAACGAGGCTGCGAACGCGGCCCACGACCCCGCAACGCGCGCCGCGCTTGGGCAGCAGATCGTGATGCGGCAGGCCGAGCGGGTCGGCATGGCGAAGGCCGCCGGGCTGCGAGAGCCCACCGGTCCCCTCGATCCACTCGACGCGAAGCCGGCGGACGTCGCGAGCACATTCATGTGGTCGGAGGCGGGCGGAGTCATTCCGCGCGCCGAGATCGCCCACGATGGCGGGCGCGCCTTTCGCGAGAGCGTGCGCGATGCCGTGACGCTTCGGATTGCTGGATTCGACGCGATGCTGGATCTCGTCGACGATGCGCGGCTTCATCCCGGCGTAGTCGACGAACATCTTGTCCCCGGCCGCATGCACCTGCCGCATGACGGGGGGACTGCCGTTTGACCCACGCGCGGTACCGCTCGCAGAACGCCGTGTACCGCAGGCCGTCGGGATGCGTGCCGAGATACTCGATGTGCAGCAGTGCCAGCGTCACGCCGGGACGACGCAGCTCGAGGTGGAGCGCCGCGCAGTCCGGCTCCGGACGCATGCATGCGGGCGCAGTCTTCGGGTACAGACGCTCTTCGATCTGTGCGTCCGTCAGCGTCTCGACGGCCGCGAGGTCGAGCCCGAGCGCGGCTGCGTCCGCGACGACGCCGGCCAGCGTGCTCGGACTGATACCCAGCGACCGCGCCACTTAGCGGTGGCTGCGCTTCAGCGCGAGCTTCTGTCTCAGGAGCTCTCGTACGTGACGCATGGGGAGTCTCTCTGTCGCCATGCCGCCTCGTAGGCGGTGTGGGCTGGAGCTCCCAAAGCTCGTCACATCACCCGGTCAGGTGATCGCGATGGCCCGTAACGGGTGATCGCGATGCGCCGTTTTGTGTGATCGCGATGGGCCGACGCACGCACTCCGACCTCGTGTCGTGCCCAAGATGCCGAAGGGAACGGCCGCTGCGTGCCTGTCGTCGTCGTCTCGGAACAGGAAGACAGGCGAGCCCCGAGCGCAGCCTGGCGAGAGCCCACCTCCGCGTGACCGAAGCGGCCCGGTCGTCCCGACCGCGTTGCCCGTCTCCGCGACGATGCTCGCCCGCACCATGGTCGGTGCCGATGTCCCGATGCCGAATGTCCTGTCCGCCAGGCATCTCAGCCGCATCGGGGGAGGGATGCTCT
>Ga0164243_10005253_pt1 | contig 19845 bp, 9 predicted proteins | sample OricompcompostOP_FD_108781 | JGI IMG/M metagenome (GOLD analysis project Ga0164243, IMG submission 108781) | Organic Plus compost microbial communities from Emeryville, California, USA - Original compost - Organic plus compost (OP) | ecosystem: Engineered > Solid waste > Mixed feedstock >... | reverse complement strand
TCGTCCGGGCGGCCACCGACGACCCGCAGATGCTGGCCGCGCTGGGTGTCAACCCGGCCACCGTCCACTGTGGTGTCCTGCTCACGGCCGGTGGCCTGGCCGGGCTGGCGGGGGTGCTCGGTGCCCCCGTGCTCGGTACGGGTCCGGGCACGGCACCCGCCGTCCTGCTCATCTCGCTGGTGGTCGTCGTCCTCGGGGGCATGCGGTCCGTGCCCGCCACCCTCGGTGCCGCGCTCGCGGTCGGCCAGGTGCAGACCCTGGGCGTGGCCGTCATGCCGGAGCTGGCCCCGTTCCTGCTCTTCTCCGCCATGGCCGCCGCGCTGGTGCTGTGGGGCCGTCCGCCGCGGGGGAGGATCGCGTGAGCACGCTGCCTAATCACCGTCCACTCTGGACCATGGCGGGCTGGTCGGCGCTGGTCGCCGGCGTGGTGCTCTTCGGCCTGCACGCCGACCGCTACTCGGCGGCGCTGGCGACCAGGGTCCTGGTGGTGGGGTTGCTCGCCGCCTCGGTCGCCGTGCTCGCGGGATGGTGCGGGCTGGCCAGTCTCGGCCAGACCTTCCCGTTCGCGCTGGGCGCCTTCACCACCGGGCTGCTGGCCAAGCAGGGCCTCACCACCGGACCGCTGCTGGTCTGTCTCGCCGCCGGCGCCGGGGTGCTCGGCGCGGCGGTCACCGGCCCGATCGTGCTGCGTGTGCGAGGAACCGTGTTCCTCATGGTCACTCTGGCGCTGGGCGAACTGGCGGGCGCGACGGCGACCCGCTGGTCCACGGTGACGGGCGGCAGTGACGGGCTCTTTGGCATCCCCGCCACGCGATGGTGGCCCGGGACGGCGCCGCTCGTCGATCCGGTCGCGACGTTCGGCTATGCCGCCGTCGTGGTCGGGCTGGTCGTGGTGCTCGCCGTCACGCTGTTGCGCAGCCCGTACGGCCTGCTGTTGCGGGGCGTTCGGGACAACGAGCCGCGCCTGCGCGCCGCGGGCCACCCGGTGGAGCGGTACCTCTACGCCGTCTTCGTCGGGGCGGGCGCGGTCGCGGCGGTCGCGGGCAGTCTCCTCGTCACGGCCCAGCGGTACGTCTCGCCCGCCGACCTCAGTTTCGACCTCGGGGCGCTGGTGCTGCTGGCGGTGGTCATCGGCGGTACGGCCTCGATCGCCGGTGCCTTCGCCGGTGCCGCGCTACTCGTCCTCGCGCGGGACTGGCTGGCCGGGCCGTGGCCCGGGCACGCTCCGCTGCTCGTCGGAGCTCTGCTCGTCCTCGCCGTCTATGCCCTGCCGGAGGGCCTGTCCGGGGCGGCACGCCGACTGCTGGGGGGTGGGTCGTGATGCCGTCCACTGTGGACGAGTTCGTGGCGGACGCGGTGTGCCGCCGGTTCGGCGGGTTCGTCGCCGTCGACGGCGTCAGCCTGACACTGCGCCCCGGAGACCGGCACGCGTTGGTGGGCCCGAACGGGGCAGGGAAGACGACCCTGCTCGACCTGCTGGCCGGGACGGTCACGCCCTCCGCCGGCCGGATCCGGTGGCGCGGTCGCGACATCACGCGGTGGGGGCCGGCACGCCGTGCCCGCGCCGGCATCGCCCGCAGCTTCCAGACCCCCGTCGCGATCGCGACGCTGTCCACAGTGGAGAACCTGGTCCTCGGCGCCTGGCCGCACCTGCTCGGGCCGACGTTCAGTCCCTCCGCGGCCGGCAGGCGGTGGTCGGTCGGCCGGCGCTACCGGTGGCTGCGGGAGCGCGTCCTGGCGCTCGCGGAGGAACTGGGCCTCGCCGGGTGCCTCGACACGCCGGCCCGTCAGCTGTCCCACGGCCAGCGGCGCCTGCTCGACCTCGGCATGGCACTGGCCGGCAGGCCCGCCGTCCTGCTGCTGGACGAGCCTGCCGCCGGGCTGCACGGCACGGCGGAACTCGACCGGCTCCTCGGACTCCTGCAGCGCCTGCCGTCCTCCCTGGCCCTGCTCCTCGTGGAGCATCACCTCGACGTCGTGGCGGCCCTCGCCACCACGGTCACGGTGCTGGACCGGGGTCGGGTGCTCGCCTCGGGCACGCCCGCCCAGGTGGGCACGGCGGACGAGGTACGCCGTGTCTATCCCGGGCTGGCCGAGCACGCATGGCTGGCCGGGCCGGTCGGGCCTGGGTCGGGCGGGCACGCCGGCCGGTCGCCGGAGGTGACGACGCATGCTGCGGATTGACCGACTGACCGCGGGCTACGGGCAACTGATCGTCCTGCGCGACCTGAGTCTCGTCGTGCCGACGGGCACGACCCTGACGGTGACCGGCCCCAACGGCGCGGGCAAGACGACGCTGCTGCACACCGTCGCCGGCCTGATCCCGACCATCGCCGGGCAGATCCATCATCGGCGATCGGATGTCGAGCTGCCCCTGCACCGGCTGCCCGCCCATCGCGTGGCCCGCGCGGGCGTGGCACTCGTCCCGCAGGGCCGGCGGGTCTTCGCGTCCCTGACCGTCGAGGAGCACCTGCGCCTCGCCACCTCCGCCACCCGCCCTCGGTTACGCACCGCGGCCGGCACCGGCGACCGTACGGCGTGGGGAAGCCGTACCCGGGACAGCGGTGACCGTACGCCGTGGAGCCTGGAGCGCGTCTGGGAGACGATGCCGGCGCTCGCGGTGTTGCGTCGACGCCGGGCCGGGCTCCTCTCCGGTGGCGAGCAGCAGCTGCTCGCCCTGGCCCGCGCGTTGTCCACCGATCCGAGCCTGCTGCTGCTCGACGAGCCGACCGAGGGTCTCGCCCCGTCGCTCGTGGCGACCGTCACCGAGCTGATCCGCGTGGTCGCGGCCGAGGGCGTCACGGTCCTCGTCACCGCGCCCGACACCCACACCCCTCAGGGGCCGACCCTGACCATCCACAAGGGAGCATCGCGATGACCCAGACCGCCTACACATTCAGCAACTCCGCGCAGGACGCCGTCGATCAGCTCGACAGCCTGGAGCGTTACCTCGATCCGGTGACCATCGCCCGCGTCGACGAGCTGCGCCTTCCGGTCGGCGGGCGGTGCTGGGAGATCGGTGCGGGGGCGGGTTCGATCGCCGCGTACCTCGCCGCGCACGTCGGGTCAGCCGGCCACGTGGTGGCCACCGACATCAATCTGGACCGGCTGGGTCGCCTCGCCGGGTACGGCAACGTGCGCGTCGTCCAGCACGACGTCACGACCCTCACCCCACCGGACGGTGAGGAGCCGTACGACTTCATCCACGCCCGGCTGGTGCTGCTGCACCTGCGGCAGCGGGAGCAGATCCTGCAGTCGCTCGTGTCGGCGCTGAAGCCGGGCGGCTGGCTGCTGCTGGAGGAGTTCGACTGCACCCGGCCGCTGCACGTCTACGCGTCACGCTCCGAAGTGGACACCGAGCTGTTCACCCGGGTCACCGAGGCCATCGTCGGCATCCTCGTGGCGAACGGGGCCGACATGACGTGGGCGCACCGGGTCCATCCCGCCATGCGGCAGGCCGGGCTGTGGAACGTGCACACCCTCGTGCACAGTGAGAGCTGGGCCGGCGGCAGCAGCGGCGCTCGCCTGCACGTGGCGAACAGTCACCAGCTCGCGGGCACGCTGGACGCGTGGGGGATCACCCCCGGCGAGCTCGACCGGTTCCGCGCCATCGTCACCGACCCGGGCCATGCGGCGGCCAGCTACCTGCTCGTCTCGACCCGCGGTCAACGCCCCGCCTGACCCCCGGGCCCGGTGAAAGCAAGGTGCCCTTCTACAACGCTGGGCGTTAAGAAGGGCACCTTGCTTGCGACGACGGACGGGTCAGCGGCCAGCCAGCAGCCGAACCAGTGCGGCGTCAACATCCAGGTGGTCGGTCTCGTGACCACGGGCCACGACGACGTACGTGCGGCGCAGGAAGCGCACCAGCACGCTGCGCGGCACCTCGAAGAGCGCGTTTCCATCGGGTGAGGACAGGGCCAGGGCGACGAAGTCGCCTCGCGGCGTCGCCCATGGCCACACCCGTACGTCCCCGATCCCGGCTGGCTCGTCCAACCCGGTCACCAGCAACTCCCGGGCGAACGACCAGCTCACGGTCTCGCCGGTCGCGTTGTCCGCGTGGAACAACACGTGCACGGCGTACGGGTCGGCGGGGTCGTAACGCAGACTGGCGCGCACCGGCAATGCGGTGGCGTCGGGTGCCACAAGTCGGAGCGATGTCTCGACCTCGACGGTCTGCGGACGAATGGCACTCATGGCTGACTCCCCCCGGCCCTGCTGCGAGGCGCCCCCGCTGCCCCGCACACCCATAGTCAGGCCGTACTCATCATCCTGCGGCGGCATCAGCTGATCTCTCACCCGGTAGTGGTAGGAAGCATGGAACGACTGTCCTTTTTGTTGTCCTGCCCCATCTTTGCGGTCATCCGCGCCCTCTGGTGGAGGTTGCCCGAATGACCCGTCGCCAGCCTTCCCGGCTCCCTGATGGGTCGTTGCTGTTCTCCCTGCGTAACGGCCCTGGGCGGTGGGAGTGACGGACGAGACCGCGCGACCAGGTTGTGGATTTCCGACAACGGGTCGGCTCGACCCGGGTACGGCCGGTCGGCGCCACGGGCGGCCGGTTGGCGTCGCGGGTGGTCGTCCGGCTCGTCATCGGACATCTGTGACTTTACCGGCAATAACCGCGTCGTACGTACGGTTTCCGCAGCGGGCTCTGCCCGGGTCATACCCGGATGCAGGTCGGTGGAGCCATCGGGTAGGCTCTGTGCGGTCCCGGGCGATTAGCTCAGCGGGAGAGCGCTTCGTTCACACCGAAGAGGTCACTGGTTCGATCCCAGTATCGCCCACCAAGATCCACCCTTCTGACCAGGCGGTTTGCCTGGTCAGCCTTTTTCGTGCACCTCACGTGGCGCCGTTGGGTGCACCGTGGCGACGCTGCCGGCATCGGGGACGTGGACGCCTCGACTCCCATGGGTTCGGGGCACTGCTGGTCGACGACGTGGACCAGGATCAGGCGCCGGTGCCGTTCGGTCACGCCGGTGCCGTTCGGTCACGCCGGTGCCGCTCGGTCACGCCGATGCCGCTCGGTCACGCCGGGGCGAGCCACGTGAGCATTGCGGCCTGTTCACTCTCGTCGCCGGAGTGCTCAGTGAGCGGCCGGAGGAGGGCTACCAGTTCGGTGGGGTACGTGGCCAGGTCGCGGCGCACGTCGTCCGGTGTGTCGGCGACCGTACCGACCACAGTGGTTGGTCCATCCGCCGCCACGCCGTAGGCCTGCATCTGCGCCCGGATGAGCGGGCCGCCGGCGGGACCACGCGCGACCCGGTGGTAGAGGTAGGCCGTCGGCGCCGCCCGGCCAGCGGTGGCCGCGGTGGCGGAGACCCGCCTGATCGCCGCGTCGGCGTCCTCGGGCGAGACCATGCCGAGCAGCACCCCGTCGGCCTGGGTCGCGGCCTGGCTGAGCATGCGGGGACCGACCGCGGCGAGCACGACCGGTACGCCGGGTAGGGCCGTCCGCAGCGTGGTCACGCCGACCTCGGCCAGCCGCAGCGCACCGAGGCGGGCGCGGCCCACCCCCACCCCGATGCGGCATCGACGCAGGAGTGGGCCCAGTTCCGACAACTGCGCGGAGATCCGGTCGGCCGGGTGGGCGTCGAGCGGGATAACGCCAACGCCCACCTCGAGCTGACTCGTGGCCGCCAGTACGCCGGCGAGGGTCCGGACCGGATCGACGACATCCGCCGTGACGTTGAACCAGAAGCTGGCGTATCCGTGCAGCTCGGCGAGCCGGGCCAGGCGAGCCACCGCGTCGGCTCCGCACCGTCCCTCCACCGCGATGCCGTAGCCGTTCGACCGACTCCGCGTCGAGTGCTCAGTCAAGCTGCTTGCCTCGCGTTTCGGGAAGCGTCCATATGGTGACGACCGAGATGAGGACGAGGGCGACCACGTACGCGCTGAACCCCCACGCAAGGCCGGCGGTGGCGAACCACACCCGGACGTACGGCGCGGTGCCGCCGAAGAGCGCGGCGGCGATCGCGTACGGGACCGCGAGTCCGATGGTCCGTACGCTGGTCGGGAACAGTTCCGCGAATGACGCTGGCAGCACCGACACGGCCGCGCCCAGGAAGACCAAGGCGATCGACATGGCGAGGAACAGCCGCCATGCGCTGCCGTTGGCCAACTGTTGCAGCGGAAACAGCAGCGCCGCGGTAGTGAGCCCGCCGAAGAGGAGCACCGGTTTGCGGCCGACCCGGTCGGACAACGCGCCCCACAGCGGCATCAGCGCCATGAAGACGATGTTCGCGCACAGCCCGGCCAACAGCGCCTGGGTCTGCGGAACCTTGAGTACCGCGGCCGCGTAGGACGGGGTCGCCACGACCCAGGCGTAGTAGACCACGGCGAACCCCGTCGTGGCCCCGATGACCTGCAGCGCTTGCTTGCGGTGGCGCACCATCTCGGGCCAGAGACGTGGCCGCTCGGTGCGCGCGTGCGCGACAAAGACCGCGGTTTCGGCGGTGCGTGTGCGCAGGTAGAGCACGACCACCCCGAGCACGCCGCCCACGATGAAGGGCACGCGCCAGCCCCACGCCCGCATCTGGTCGTCGGTGAGCAGGAGTGACAGCGTGAGCGCGAAGGCGACCGCGAGGCTGTTGCCGAGAGTGCCGGCGATGTAGATGGCGCTTGACCACAGCCCGCGCCGCCCGCTCGGGGCGGCCTCAGCGATGTAGGTCTGTGCCGAAGGCTGTTCGCCGCCCGCCGCCATGCCCTGCAGCACGCGAGCCGTGACCAGCCACAGCGAGGCCCAGGCGCCGATGGCGGCATAGGTGGGTGCGACGCCGACGGCGAGGCTACCTAACGATGTGAGGCTGATGGTGACGACGATGGTCGTCCGCCGGCCCTTGCGGTCAGAGAGGCGTCCGAAGATGAGACCGCCCAGAGGTCGGGCGAGAAAACCGACGGCGAAGACGGCGAGGCTTGACAGGATGGCCGATACCTCGTCGGCCGGGTCGAAGAACTGGGCGGCGAAGAACGCGACGAAGGCGGCGTAGATGCCCCAGTCGTACCACTCGAGTACGTGGCCGAGGCTGACGGCCGCGAACGTCCGGCGCTTCGTGCCGCGGTCGCTGACCACAGCGTGACCCTGGTCCGGTTGACCCTGGTCCGTCTCTACGACCATCAGATCTCACAATCATTTAGCAGTTGCGAAACCTTATGGAGCCGGTCTACGGATGTCCAGAGTGGACTCGTTAGCAAGCGTCCGCTTGGTCGTCTCCGCCCGCGGTCGCACTTTTCTCGATGCATGGAGATTCGGGCAATAGCCGCGATATGTCTGACGGCCCGCCTGGCCGTTCGCACCGGAGCCCCGTCGGTGGCTGATCCCTGATCGATGGATGTGACTTCCGTTCGGGAACGGAAGCTGCCGATCAGCGCACGAGCGCGTCAGGTAGCCCCGGATGCCGACCGTGCCGGGTCGGCGCGCACAAGTCGGCCTTCTGAACCTCGGGCTTCGCCTACTGAGTGGGCAGCGGCGGTATGACGTCCCCGATCGATAGCCGGAGATTGCGTAGCCGCAGGAGCGGCATCGGTTGCGCGGTGAGGTTGGTGAGGATCGAGAGATCGAAGTGGAGGGTGCCATCCGCCCCGCTTGGCGGCGCCAGGGTGAACCACCCGACGAGGGCCTCCGACCAGTTCACGATCATCTGATCCAACCGGAGGCCCGGCCGGTCGCCGGTCAGGATGACGTCCGTCGGAGGCTGGAGGAAGACGGGCAGTTCGACAGGTTCGAGGGCGGGGTTGACGCGATAGGAGTACCGGGCCTCGAGTTGAACCGTCACCCGGTCGACCCCCGCCGGTACCCCGGCGAACAACGCCATGAACAGCGACCGGAACTGCGTCGTCAACGGCCGGACCGGGCCGCCGGGGCCGACGAGAGCGATGTCGATCGCGGCGGCGGAGTCGACGGACGGCAGCAGCGGGTCAGCGAATCGGACGACCGGCGTGGTGTAGACGAAGGGCTCCGCCATCGGCGGGCGGTCGGGCAAGATCTGCTGGTTTCGGGTGACGTGGATACCGGCCCAGGCGTCCTGGCGCTCGAGGACGTCGAGGCCGGGCAGCACCATCGTGCGAGCGGCGATGGTCTGCCCGTCGGCTTGGGTGAGGTACTCGCCGGTATCCCGGTTGACATAGCGGTAACGCAGCTCGGCATCAGCCGCCGACGGGGGCGCCCCCTCGGCGAGCTGAAGGACCGGGTCGTAGTGCTCGGGATCGACCAGGACGATGGGCGTGCCGACCCCGGCCGGCACCGCCCCGACGATCGTGACCACCAGCGCGGTGACGGACACGCTCGGATCGAGCGGGTTGGGCACCTCGACCCCGCTTTCGATGATCTCGAACGCGTAGCTGAGGTCGGTTTGCCCGAGCCGGGCGTCCGGTTGGTCGGAGATGCTCAGGCCGGCCGGGCCCGCGGAGGCCAGCGACACGCGTTCGAGTAGCTTCGTGAACGAGTCGACGGCGATCGCGGCCTCCAGGAGCATCTGCTCGTCGGTGGTGGTCGCGTCGACCCGGCCGAGGATCCCCTCGAGATCGCGGCGCACCGATGGGTACACGGTGACGAACTGGGCGAGCGGATCGAAGGAGTCGGCCGGGGCGGCGGCCGACGCCGGTGCGGCCACGTTGAAGTGGACGAGTCCGTGGACTCGGTCCTGGACGTAATGCACCGGAAGTGACCAGGTGAAGCTGTAGATCCAGCGTTTCAGCTCGCCGAGATCAGTCGATCCGGGGTGCTGCGCCCGCGCGGTCTGACCGGTCATCGTCGGGTTGGTCGGGAAGGCGCGGAGCACCAGGGGCACGGGGAAGGCGCCCAGCGATCGCGTGAGTCGGTCGCCCTCGTCGGGGAGCACGAAACTCAGCCAACTCGAGGCGAGGTATCCGGCGATGCCCCGGGGTTCGGCGATCTGATGTTCGATCACATCAGGCGACCAGGTCAGGTCGAGGTCGATGGCACCCAGCACGAGCCCTTGCGCGTTGACGGTCTCTGGCGCGGTGAGCAGGAAGGGCAACGTGGCAGCGCCCTGGCGCAGCGGCAGTTTCGGAGAGGTGATCGTCACGTCGCTTCGCCGCTCGCTCTCGGAACGGCGGTTGACGACCGGGCCGCTCAACCGAGGTGGATGCTGGGCGGTGGGCTCGTCGATGCTGGCGTTGACGGTGACGTCGAACTGGATCGCGGCGCTGATCTCATAGGCGCGGGAAAGGCGCACCAGCAGCTGTTGGTAGAACGCGTCTTGAACCGCGCCAGCGTCCGCCGTCTCACCCGCGTAGAGCGCGATCATCCACCGGCTCACCGCGCGCGCGAGCAATTCCTTCTGCGACAACAGGTTAGACAGAAAGTCCACGCCGAACCGACGCGCGACGATCTGGATGGCGGCGGTGTACTCGGGAGTCAGCACGTCGTCGACGGCGGTCAGCAGAATTCGACCCCACACGTCCAGGTCGACGTCGGCGAACTCGAGCCGCCGGGTCGGTGTCGGCGAGAGGCCTCGTCCGGTCGCGTAGTCGAAGATCGGCACGCCGCGGCGGGCCTGCAGGCGGTTCGACAGCGGTCGCGGCGCGAAGAGGGCGGGGCGACCGGGGTTCGCGATCGTGTAGCCGATACCGGCGGCGGAGCCGTCACTCAGGCGCACCGCCCAGATCGTGGCGGTGTCCCGCTCGGACGGCGCAGCGGTCCGGTCGACGCCGACCGCCACCTTGAACCGGTACTGGCCGGGTACGGCCATCGCGGCCTCGAAGTCCTGGGCGAACCGGCGCAGTCCCACCGTGGGGCCGGTCGAATCGAGTGGTGCGGTGAGCGGAGCCACGACAGTGGTGGCCGACCGGACAGGGTCGGCGGTCGCCAGCCCGGGCAGCACGATGCCACCCGTGCGGCGCACCGTGAAGGCCACCGACAACGTGAAGATCTGGTTGGGGTTCAGCTCGGAGGTGACGATCGGGACCGCGATCGTGTGCGGCGCCGGGCTGGCCGCGGTGGCGGCCCCGCTGGCGCGATCGGCGAGGAACCCGTAGACCGGCGCCGGTCCGTCGAACAGCCACTCGCGCAGCGCTGCCCACTGCGTGGCGTCGAGATCGACCGGACGAATCAGCAGCGCGGCGGAGATGGTGGCGGCGACGCCGTTGACGTCCGTGAGTTGGTAGTACAGCGCGGAGTAGACCGCGAGGTCCCGGCCCGCCGCCTGGGTGACGGTCGATGAGTGGCCGTCGGCCCGGTCCGGCACGGGGAAGGTGGCGGTCCCCTGGTACAGCGGTGGATTGTCGCCGGTACCGCGAAGGTCGGCGACCGTCAGGGTGTACGGCTCGGCGGCCAGCGGGCGGTCGGTGATGACAGTGACCGTGCGGCGATCAGCCCCGAGTGATACCGCGGAGATGCCCACACCGCCGTCCAGATGATAGTTCGTCACCTGGCCCGCGGAGACCGGATCGAGATCGTCGGTGAAGACTGCCCGGATCGCCCGAGGATCGATGGCCGTGGCTCGGATGAGCCCGCGGTAGCGGCTTGGGTCGAAGGTGAGCGTGATTTCGAGTTGGGGCGAAGCACTGACCCGCCAAGAGGCGGCAACCGATGGCCACTGGGCCAGGCCGAGCACGGCGTCGGAGTAGCCGGTGACGATCGGCGGCTGATTACGCGGGCCGTCACCCTCCGCCGCCGGTCTGTCCAAAGTGGACACAATGGTGTTGCCGTAGTAGTCGAGCCACGAGAAGGACACTTGCAGGAGCGCGCCCAGCCCGCGGTAGGGGCTGCCATCAGCCGGCGGGAGGGCGGTCAGCTCCGTGTGCGACGCCTCGGCGAGGCTCGGGTAGCTGAAGGACTGGCGATACTCCCAGACGTCACTGGTCGGGGCCACCCGTACCTTGCTGGGGGAGGGGTCGGTATCGACCGGTGGCGGCGTCGGGCCGGCGGGCAGGCCCAGGTTGCTGGCCCGGAAATAGGCGTTGCCCGCGACCTGGTAGCCGAGCAGGCTGAAGGTGTTCAGCAGGAACAGTTTCGCGAAGTCGCCGACGGGCTCCGGCGGTACCGGTGCGGGCCGGGCGCGCCGGGCGACCACGGCGGCGGCGCCGGGCGGCACGGTGGCCGCGTGAAGGTAAGGGCCGCCCGGAACGCTGATCGGCGATCCGACGGCGAACAAGCCAGGCACCTCGGCGTTGGCCGCGGCCAACGCGCCCAGGCTGACGCCGTAGTAGGTGGCGATGCTGTCCAACGACACCGCGTACGGGCTGACCCCGGCAGTCAGCGTGAGGGACGGTAGCCAGACGGCACTGGGGAACCGTAACGGGTCGGGGAGCCCGCCACTGCAGCGCGGGTTGGCGGCGTTGAGCGCGGCGACGCTGGGCAGGCCGAACTGGGCGACGATCGCCGACAGCGAGATGCCGCCGGGTGGAGCCTGGAACACGGCGCCCTTGACCGTGACGGAGGCGCCTTGGCGCAGCCGTACGCCGCGGTTGGCGGAGGCCAGGTCGCCGACATCGGAGTAGGTCCGCGCGGCGAGTCCGGCGAGCGTGAGCTCCGGTGTGGCCGTGACCGGCGGTTCGGCCGGGTCGGCCTCGGCGATGACCACGGCCCCCGCGCTGCCGTCGGCGATCACGGCCGCGTTGAGATGGTTATGGATCCGGTTCTCGTCGGCCTCGACAGACGGCCGTTCATAGATCACGACGAGCGACAACCGCGCCTCGCCGCGGTCGTCGAAGAGCCGCTCGGGCAGGCCGGGGACGCCCTCAGCGCGGTGGTAATACAGGTAGTAGCCGCCGCCGCGGGTAATGCTGGCCTCCCACAGCAGCCGGACGAAAGCCGCTGGCGAATTCAGCGGTCCGGCGGCCATCGCCCGGAGGCCCGCCGACTCGGCCACCGCCGTCGGCCTGGTCTGGGTGGAGAGATTGACCTGGGCCAGACCGAAGGTCACCGTCGCCGGCGGATCGGTCTCCAGCCCAGCCGCCGAGGAGGTGGCCGGGTCGGCGGGATAGGCGAGCGTCAACAGCCGGAACGCGACCTCGCCGGCGCCGATCCGGTCAACGATACGTTCGAGCAGGACCACGTCGGAGCCGCCGGCGCCAACCACCTCGTACGTGGTGTCGGTCGCCGGTCGACCCGCCACTGCCGGGACCCGCTTGACGGTGAACCGCACCACGGTGGCCCACCCGTAGGAGCTGACCGGTCGCATACTCGTCGCGCCGGTCGCCTCGTCGTAGGCGGCCGCGCGGAGGGCGAACCGGGGGGCCGTGCGCGGCCCGGCCAGCGCGGTCAACGCCTCGGGCAGCATCATGATCCGAAGTACGGGAACCTGGTCCGGGTCTGGCGCCGGCCCGTACGGGAGCCGGATCGGGACCGGTGACTGCCAACCGATCGTGGTGCCCAACGGAAACGATACCGGCCGGCGTTGCACCATCGGGTCCGCGGCCAGCGCGGTCAGGCCAAAGTCGAACGGGCCCGACGTGCCGAGGCTGGCGATGCCGCTGAGCCGAGCGGCGTCCGACGACTGCGGGTTGATGACCACCCTCAGCATCGAGGGATCGGGCGCGAACGACAACCAGGGGGCACCGCTGGTCCGGCGCACGAACACCATGAATGGGCCGTACTGCGGGCTGATGCTGGGCACTTCGATCTGCTGACCGGTCAGCCCGTACAGGCCGGCGAACGGCGGCAGCGTCGCGGTGGGAGGGGTGCCCTGCACCCACATCCCCCGGGCGTTCGGCGTGATACCAGCCGTGGGCAGACGGGTGCCGTGCAGGCTGTAGCGAGCCGCCATGCGCGACAGGTGGCGCAACGCGAGTGTCCGTTGCGCCTCCTCGATGATCGCGGCCACCTGATACTGCGCCAGGTGCGGCACATCCAGCCAGGCCATGAGTTCGCCGTTCGGGCCCCGGGTCGCGAACAGCCCGGGATTCGCCGTGTTCAGCGGCGTCATCGCGAGCGCGCCCACCGTGGTCGCGAACCGGGCGGCGACGGTGGTGAGCGTGTCCCCGGGCCGGCCCGTGGTCGTGAAGGGCGGCAAGGTGAGCACCGCGAGGTCAGACAGTAGCCGGCGTTGGGTCAGCACGCCGCTGCCGCTGACGAACTCCACCAAGGACACACCGAAGTGGACTGCGATGTCGGCCAGGGTGTCGTTGGCGCGCACCCGGTAGGCGGGTTCGTTGAGGTACCGCACCAGCTCGCCGATCCGCAGCACGGGGCACGCGGCATTCTGCCGAGCCAGGTCCGCGCTCGAGAATCGTCCGAGGTAGGCCGGCGCGCTGGCGACGGAGGCGAAGCAGGCGACGTCGTCGGCCTGAGCGGTGACCAACGGCAGGTGCAGGGTGGCACCGACCCGCAACAGCCCGGGGTCGGACAGCAGGGCGCTGGCCCCACTGAGCAGTTCGGTGATGCGGACGCCGAGCCGTCGGGCCACGGTCAGCAGCGAGTCGCCCGGGTTGACCGTATAGACGGTGCCCTGGTAATCGATCGACGCGCCCGGGCGCAGTATGTGCTCCCCGCCCGCGTTGACCAGGGCGAGCGCGGTGGGCGTGGCAACGGACGCAACCGTCGCCAGGCCCTCCAGGCTCCGGGCGATCTGTTCCAACGATTCCCCGGGGCCCACCAGATGAGTCGGCGCCAGGGCCAGCACCAGGCCGGGTTCGAGCGGATGGTCGCGGTTGACCATGAGTAGCCCGGACCCGGTGATGCGGTCGTCGCCGGTGAGCTGACCGACGGTGTTCATCTTCGCCGCGATCTGGTCGGCCGACGTGCCATCGATGACGTACTTGTAATCGCGCAGTGAGTCGAGTGCGGCCTGCACCATCTGTCGGGCCAGCATGAGGAAGTAGTCCGACTGCACCCAGCCGGCCATCGATATCGGCCCGGCCGAGGAGTCGGGAGGGGAATCGGTCGCCGTCACGTGGTCGACCTGGACCGCGAGCTGGTCGAAGTACTGCCGCAGCCGGGCGATGGCGGTGGCATCGACCGAGTTGTACTCCCCGAACACGTAGTCGGAGCCCGGGTAGCTGGGGCCGTAGGCCGGCACCGTCAGGCGCAGTCCGGGCGGCATCGGGAAGGCGGTGGCGGACACTGTCCCCGCCGCGCCGTCGGAGACGCGCAAGGTGAACTGGAATTGTCGACTCATGAATGTGTCGATGTCGGCCGGCGTGATCGGCATCGGCTGTTCGTCGGTGCTGACCAGCACCGTGTCGAGCAGATAGCGCAGGTCGGCCGCGCGGACGACGAGCGCGTCCACCTGCTCAGGCGTCACCGCCTGGGGCTGACCCGTGGCGATGGCCCAACGAAGCACCATCTTGGCCAGCGCCTCGAACGACGTGTCGGGGCCGGCCTGGGCCAACACGTCGGCCAGAGTGCCGTCGGTCGCGGGCACGGTCTCGATGGTCGTGAGGAGGACCTGGCACGGAAGCTGCCGAGCCGGGTCGGCGGTGGTATCGCGTTCGTCGTGGGCGATCGTGATAGCCGGCGCCAACCATCCGGTCAACGGGACCAAGCCAGCCGGCGACGGTAGCAGTCGCAGCCAGCGGTCGGGGTCCGCCGCGGCGGCAGGCAATCCCGGGCTCGGTGTCCGCCGGTGCCCGAGGCGTCGATCCGCGGGGCCCGACAGCCAGTGCCGCCGCGCCGGAGCCGCCACGATCCACGGCGGGGTGCCCTGGTTGTCGAGAGTAAACGTCTCCTTCACGCGTATCGAGAAGCTGAACGACATCTTGATCTCGAACAGCCCGAGGTTGATGAGGATGGACACCGCGACATCGACCGCTACGACGACCGAGATAGACAGCGACACGTAGGACTCATAGGCGACCTCGACCAGCACCGAGAACGCCACGTCGATCTCGGCCTTGACCACGGCGAAGTCGACGCTGCCGTAGAGGCGTCCGACCACGCCGAAGGTGCCCCGCAAGCGGAAGTAGTACGAGTCCTGTAGCTGCGCCGGATCTCGCTCACCCGACGGCTGGTAGGCGTTGAACGCGGCGAGGACGCCCTCCACGATCCCGACCGCGGTGAGGCTGAAGCCGGCCCGCAACGCGCCGTACTCGAGCGACTTGCCAAAGCCGACGCGCATGCCGATTCCGAAGGTGAGGACCGGATTGAAGGTGCCGTTGCTTATCGTGGGCACGAGATCTGTGGTGGCGCCGGAGAGCTTGCCGAAGTAGAAGCCGGCTGAACCGGTCACCGGGATGCCGGGATAGACAATGCCTTCGACGGTGAACGAACGGGAGAAGTCGTTGTTCCACGGGAACCCGACGTCGACCTGGAAGTCACCGTTGGTGTAGACCGCGATGCCCAACACCGGCAACGTGAGCGTGTAGGCGCCGATGCCGAGCCGCCGCATCGAGTCCGGCAGCGTGATCTCCACCTCGTATACGCCCACGGTCTCGCTGACCTGCCGGTAGAGGATCTCGAAGTCCAAGCCGCGCAGCACTTTCGCGGCCTCGCCGGCCAGCGCCAAGCGCAGTCCGTACATCCTCGGATCGTTGAACACCACCTGCGCCGAGACCAGATAGCCGGCGGAGTCGCCCTCGCCGTACCTCAGCACCCCGAGGTCCGCGCCAATCAGCCAGTCCGATCGCGGGTCGAACACCACCGCCGGGACCCGATCTCCCTCGTTGTCCGGCAAGGTACGCATCAGCTCGATCGCCTGGCCGACGGAGGTCGCTTCGGCCAGCCCAGGCACCGTGACGCGCTGGCCGAGGGCGAGCAGGCGCACATCGAGGTACTTGCCACCGGTGCCGGGCGGCGCCGGGGCGTTGCCGGGGCGGCTCGCGTCCCACGGCCCGAGCCGGGAGGTGTCGCCGACAGCGCCGTCGCCGACGTTCCACGGAAACGACCCGAACAGCGTGATCGCCACCCGGGTGGTGGCCCGCGAGTTGTAGCTCACGCCAACCTTGTCGATGCGGGCGAAGCCGAGCTCAATGGGTCCGATATCGACGGTGAAGGCGACGCCTTCCCGGGACGGGTCGGTGTCGTTGAACGTATAGACGAGAGCCAGGCCGCTGAGCGGGACGGTGTTGAGCGCATCCCACGGCGCTTCGAGCGTGAACGACGATCCGGTCGCCCATCTCACCATCGTCTCGACGATGCCGCCCAGGGTGGTGTCGCGAGTGAACCGCAGGACCGCCGTCCAGTCGCCCCCCTCGCCCGGCCCTTGCAGCACGCCTTCCAGCAAGCCCCAGACGATCCCGTAACGCCGCACCATCGGGTCGTAGTCGTAGTAGACGACGATGTCGATACCGTTCCAGTGCCAGGCGGTCTCCAACCGGCCCCGCCAACCGGCGGCGCCGGTGGCCGGGTCGCCATAGCCGAGCCGCAAGGACGCGTCGACCGACAACGCGGGCAGGAACGGTACCCGCCAGGACTCCACGGTCCGGCCCGACAGTTCGAAGAAGCCGCTCCGTTCCACCACGGTGAGGTTCAGCTCGGTGATGCCGTACTCCTGCTCGATCCGCCACGCCGCGGGCAGGAAGCGATTGAACAGCGCGTCGAGGCGGATGGCGGTATCCGGCGACTGGGCCACCGCGAAGGTCCAGCCGGAGATCTTCGTGTACCGGGCGGTCAGTTCGAGCACCACCGCGTGCTCGCCCTCGCCGATCGTGACGTGCCCAGCGACGAACGGATCCAGAGTGGACGATAGTCGGGATACGCCAAAACTGATGCTGTCGATGGCGAAGATCTGGTCTCCGCCCACCCGCACCGGCCAGCCGAGGTTCAGGTCGCACGACACCGAGTAGTCGCCGGTGGCGGGTGTGAAGGAGCAGGCGAAGCCGGTGATGTCGGGCTCGCCGGGCAGAGTGAGCGTGACACCGGGGGCGAACGCGGTGATGACGTCGCTGATGCGCAGCACACCCGCGGCGAGCCCGCCCGTCAGCACGAGGCGTGGGCCGCTCGCGCTCACCGCGATCAGGGGGGCGTCTTGTCTCGAACCGAGTGTGAACGTGCCGGCCACCGTCCAGTCGGTTCGTCGGGCGGTGAGATCGGCCGGTTGTTGGACGGTGACGCACGCCTCGATGTTCTCCACCCGGATGCCACCCAGGAGGGCGAACCCCTCGGATGTCCCGAACTCAAGGCTCACGGTCTCGACTGCCGAGGACTCGACGTCGTAGACGAGTTGCACGTAGCGTAGGCCGAATCCGGCCAGACCGTTGAACGGCGACGGCAGGCTGCGAACGAGGTCGACGCCGCCGGCCAGTTGGTAGAACCGCGCGATGCTGGGGTAGGGCGCGCTGAAGTTGCCCGTGAGCTGCCATTTCCCTTCGGCCACCGGCAGGCGGAAGACGAGTTCGAGGTCGAGTCCGTCGACGGTGCCGCCGATCGCGCCGGCTGGCGGTGCGCCCTCGTCGGCCGTGTAGAAGTCGATGAATGGGGCCGAGAAGCCGAGCCAGGGGATCTCGTCGGGGGCGTACCGCCCGTCGTAGCGGTACCGGGCGTCGGCCACGACGATGCCTTCGGGCGCGGTGAACTCGATCCGGGCCGACGTGGGCACACCGACCAAGTGGGTCGAACCCGTCACAGTGATCGCCACGAGTTCGTCGTCGTCCTGCCGGGTGGTGATCGTCGCGTCGGAGACCACGAGGCCGGCCTGCGGCGACAATCCGGTGTAGAAGTCGAAGATGCCGCCCGCGGTGAACGCCCCTGGAGCGATGTGGACGGTGCCCGCCGACGTGTTGGCCTCGAGCGCGGTCAACAGTTCCCGCAGGGGCGGGGGCGCGCCGTCGGCGGCCCGCCGCGCGGCCAGGTTGGCGCCCCGCAAGATATAGAACATGAACGACGCACCGACGCGGAGCTTGTCGTTGTTCTCATTCTGGTAGAAGGTCCTGACCGATTGCAGGTACCGGTGCAGGGCCCCGGTCGCCGGCTCGGCCCGGAAGTCTCGGACCAGACCGCCGGCGCCCTCGGCGGGGTTGTTGATGTCGTTCGAGTCCCACTCGTGGAGCGGCACGACCAGATTGTCCGCCGCCTCTTGGATCCGGTAGGGCGCGCTGGGCAGCGTCGTCAGCATCTGTACGTAGCTCGCCGTCGGATCCCCACGCCCGCCCGTAGGAGAGCACGGACGTCGGATACTGCATCTTCCGACCCGCCGTCCGGGCCATGTGGAAGTAGAGCCGACCGATGTTGAGCGCCACGGTCGCGCTGTTCTGGCCCTCGAAGACGGGCGGCCAGCCGGCGGACGCCATCGCCCAGTGGAACAGCGGCTCGGGCATCCGGCCAACGTTGACGAGCAGGACCCGATCGTTGGCGCCGGCGAGCCAGGCCGCCTCGGCCATCACCGGGGCCAGCGTGGGATTCCACAGGAGGTGGACCCGGCCCGGCGCCGATTGTTGGTTGAGCCAGGCCGCCCGTTTCGCCGCGTTGGCGCCCGCGAGTTGGTAAATGAGCCGCTGTCGGGCGGTTACCAGACTGCCGTCCTTGTTGATCCCGTACCTCAAGGCTTGCTCGTAGACCCGTTCCCACGCCGACAGGCCTCCGTTGAGCAGCGTGGTGACCATGCTGATGTGCGCGAGGTTGGTGAACTCGTCGCACACCAGCACGACGATGGATTGGGCGTTCGCAATCGGTCCGCCTTGCGCGTCACGCTGCGAGGCCAGCGCGGCGGCGATGACTTCGAACAGCCGGTCGGCGGCGGGTGGCAGCACCTGCATGTCGTCGGTGGTCCGGATGCTGTAGACCGGCAGCAGCGCGCCGGGGGCTTGGGCCCCGGTCAGGTAGTCGAGGATGGCGGCCTGGTGCCGCGCCGGGGTGCCGTTGTAGAGCGCCCAATTGGGCGCCGGGATAGGTGTCCGGATGTAGTAGGCGCGTTGCTGGAAGCTGCGGCCACCGACCGCCGCCTGGTCGGTGAGGAGGATGTCCGGCCGGTTGGGGTCGAGGAACTGCAACTCCTCCGGGTACGTCCACAGATAGGGTTGTAGCCGCAGGAAGTAGCGGGCGCCGACCTGGCTGGCGAAGTTGGCCCCCGCGACCGCAGGCCGGTCGGCGCCACCGGTGAATCCCAGGTTGACCGTGGCGGGCGCGGGCGCGTGCCGGTTGTATGCGATGAGCTGGACGGTGGCCCCGTTGACCTGACCATGCAGACCGCCGTTGAGTTCCGGCAGCGCCCGCTGGAGCTTGGCGAGATTTCCATTGTCGGGGGCGTAGTAAAGCTCGATGGTCCCGGCGTAGCCGAAGCCCGACTGAGCGACGGGGCCGGTGAGTTGGCGAAGGATCGCCACCGTCGAGGACTGGTGCCCGCTGCCCGGCGTGGCGTCGGCCCACATCCGGATGATCGGGTTCTGACCCATGTCGTTGAGGTAGGTGCGGAACAATCCCAGCGACTGGGCTTGAACGTAGTCCCAGTGTGGGTAGAAGAAGCGGTACGTGGCCGCGACCAGGGCGGTGATCGGCTGCGTCACGGTCAGCCTCCCTTCTTGCGGTACAGGGCGTACCAGGCAAGTCCGGACGGCGAGTCGGTATCGCGCGGGTCGCCATACAGATACAGGCTGGTCGATCCAGGTGGCAAGGACAGCAGACCGAACGCCTTCAGCGCGATCTCGCTGAACAGCAGGAGGAACGCCTCGGCGGTCGGGTCGACCGTCAACCGGACCTCGCCGAGCGAGAGAGTCAGAACGGTTTGCAGGCTGATCAGCTTTGCGCCCCCGCCGGTGCCGGGCAGCAACAGCCCGACCATCGCCCGATAACCCGCGCCGGAGCCGGTCGCCGGCGCCCAGGCCGTGACGAGCCGGGCGGTGAGACCGCGCCGCCCGGCCAGGTTGCCCGGCGTGCCCAAGGGAAGCTGGTACTCGATCCCCCACCAAGGGCCACCGGCGACCCCGGTGAGCTGGGCATCCGTGGCCACGGTCGTGTAACCGAGCGACGCCGGCTGGTTATCGGCGTCCCCGGACACCAGTCCTCGGACTTCAAGC
>Ga0164243_10005252_pt1 | contig 19846 bp, 21 predicted proteins | sample OricompcompostOP_FD_108781 | JGI IMG/M metagenome (GOLD analysis project Ga0164243, IMG submission 108781) | Organic Plus compost microbial communities from Emeryville, California, USA - Original compost - Organic plus compost (OP) | ecosystem: Engineered > Solid waste > Mixed feedstock >... | reverse complement strand
GCCGGCCTCGTACACGCCGATCTTCACCTGCTCGGCCAGCGTGCGGAAGTGCGAGTTGCAGGGTGTCAGCTCGCTGAAGGTGTTGCAGATGCCGATGACCGGCCGGCCGTCGAACTGGTCGTCCGGCACGCCCTTGCCCTTCATCCAGCTGCGATAGGCGAAGCCGTGCTTGCCCTCGCGGCCGAACCAGTCCCGGCTGCGCAGCGCTTCCGGCCTGCTCTTGCCGCCCTTCATGCGTCCACCTCCTGTCGGTGCCGCGCGGCCGGGTGCTGCGCCGGCAGCCGGCTGCCCCGCCCGGGAAACAGCTTCTCGCGAATCGTTCCCTGCGCATACGCCGTCTTGAAGGCACCGCGCACCTGGAGTTCGGGAACCAGCAGCCGGCAGAAGTTGCGCAGCACCAGCGGCTCCAGTGCGCGCGTGATGTTCAGGCCTTCCACCCCGGTGTCCTCGCACCACTCGATCAGCTTGTCGGCGACCGTCGATGCCGATCCGGCAAGAAAGAGATCGCGCCCTGGCCCGAACCTTCCCAGGTCGCGTACCGTCAGCGGCTTGTCGGCAGCACTCGACAGCCCGGCGCTGACGCCCTGTCCGGCGTTGGTCCTGGCGTTGGGGACCGGCTCGTCGAGCGGGTACTTCGAGTAGTCGATGCCGGTGGCCGCGGCCCGGCCGGCAAGGTTGCCCTCGAGGTTGGAATGGCGCTCGCACTCTCGCACGATCTCATCGGCCTCGGCGTCCGTCCGGCCGACGATGATGGTGGCGGGCACGAACACCCGGATGTCCGCCGGGTCGCGTCCGTTCGTCGCGGCCTTGTCGCGGATCTGGCGCACCTGCTTGCGCACGAACTCCCGTGCCCCGAAGGCGACGAAGGCGCATTCGGAGTGCCGGCCGACGAATTCGAGCCCGGCGGCCGATGCTCCGGCGGAATAGATCAGCGGCGTGCGTTGAGCGGAGGGCTCCGACATGTGGATGGCGTCGCACCGGAAATACCGGCCTGCGTGGTGCACAGCGCGCACGTGCGCCGGATCGGCATACGTCTTGTTCTCGCGATCCCGCACCACGGCCCGGTCGCCCCAGCTGCCTTCCCACAGCGCATAGACGAGATCCATGTACTCGTCGGCCACCGCGTAGCGTTCGTCATGCGGCGCCATCTGCTTCAGGCCCACGCCGCGCGCCGTGGCGTCGAGCACGCCGGACACGACGTTCCAGGCGATCCGCCCGTTCGTGAGGTGGTCCAGGGTGGAGAAGCGGCGCGCGAGGAGGTACGGAGTCTCGTAGCTGGTGTTCCCGGTGATGCCGAAGCTCAGGTGCTTCGTCACGGCGGCCATCGCCGGCACCAGCATCATGGGATCGAGGCTCGGGCAGAAGCTGCCGGATCGCAGCATGGCATCCGGCTTGCCCTCGTAGACGTCCGGGACGCCCAGCGCGTCGGCGATGAAGACGCCGTCGAGCAGGCCCTCTTCACAGGTCTGCGCCATCTCCATCCAGTACGCAAGCGTGTTGTACGCGGGCCCGTTCGAATCGGGATGGGTCCACAGGCCGGACCAGGTGTGCGCCGGCGCGGCGCAGGAAAAGGCATTGACGAGGAGGTGGCGTTTCATGCGGGTGCTCCCAGGGCGGCGAGCTGTTGGGACAGATGGTGAGTGGCTCGCAGCAGCGCGGTCGGCGCAGCGCCGTTCCAGTCGCAGGAAAGCTGCTCGGCCGGGGCGACCATGGCCAGTGACAGGACCATGGCGCCGCTCGCATCGTGGATCGGCGCGGCGAACGCGACGGTGGGGATGCGGTGGAGCCTGGAGGGCTCCTGGTCGACCACGCGCGCCAGGCCGTACCGGCGCGTCTCGGCGACCACGGCGTCGAAGCGGTCGCGCTGGCCTGCTTCGTCCTCGTCGGGGCCGCGCCATTGGCGGAGGTCCTCGGCGACGAAGTCGCGCGTCACGCTGTCCGGCAGCCAGGCCGAGAAGGCGATGCCCGTCGTGGTGCGGGTGGGGCTGACCACCAGTCCCGGCGGGAAGAAGCGGCTGACAGGGCGTGCGGAAGGCTCCCAGTGCACGATGGTCGGCCCATGGTTGCCCCATGCACCCAGCAGCAGCGTGTGCTGCCCCACCGTCTCCGCGATCGCGGGCAGTGCGCGCTGGACCAGGCGAAGCGCCGGCACGCTCACGGGCTCGATGCCGCTGAGCAGCAGGCTCATCGGTCCCAGTTCATGCGCGTAGGGGACCATGTACCGTCCACCGGAGAAGGCCAGGGGCCGGCGACCGGAGCGGCCGACGCGCTCGACCCGCCCCAGGTACACCACGTGGTCGCCGCCCGGGTAGGCCGCCACCTTGGCGCATTCCAGGTGCGCGGCCGTGCCCGGCAGCACCGGGACACCGCCGACGCCTTCGCGGCAGGCCAGGTTGGCGAACTTGTCGGCGCCCGACGTCGCGAACCGGTTGGAGAGGGCGACCTGGTCGTCGGCCAGGATGTTGATGGCGAAGTGGCCGCTGTCCCTGAACGCCTCGTAGCTGGAGGAGCCGAGCGACTGGCTCCAGAGCACCAGAGGCGGATCGAGCGAGACCGAGCTGAAGGAGTTGGCGGTCAGGCCGTGCGTGCGGCCCTCGCCATCGCGCGTGGTGACGATCGTGACGCCGGTGGTGAATGCGCCCAGCACGCTGCGCAGTTCGCGCTTGTCGAAAGCCGTGACTTGGTCGATGGCCATGCAGCAGCCCCTTCAGTTGTCCACCGTGATGTGGGCGGTGCTGATGACTTCCCCCCACTTGCGGTACTCGTCGGCGTAATAGCGGGCGAACGCCGGCTGCGTGAGCGTGATCGGCGTCATGCCGAGCTCGAGGATCCTGGCGTTGACCTGTGGCGTGGCCAGCACCCTGGACAACGCCTCCGACAGCCTGCCGACCACCGGCGCCGGTGTGCCCGGAGGCGCCAGCAGGGCGGACCAGGACTCGCCGACCACGTCGAGGCCGAGCTCCTTGAACGTGGGTGCCTCCTTCATGGCCGGATTGCGCTCGGCGGAGGTGACCGCATAGGTCACCAGCTTGCCGCGGTACTGCGGAGCGGTGGCCAGCGGCACCATCATCAGGTCGATCTGACCGGCCAGGAGATCCTGCAGCGCGGGCCCCGCGCCCTTGTAGGGAACGTGCAGCAGCTTCGCGCCCGTCTCCCGCCCGAAGAGCTCGGTGAGCACATGCAGCGCGGACCCGGCGCCGCCGCTGCCATAGCTGGCCTGGGTGGTGCTGAGCCGCTCACGCAGCGCGGCCAGCGTCGGCGGCATGCCGGCCCTTCCCATCAGCACGTAGGCCATCTGCGCGACCCCTCCGACCGCCGCGTACCTGGCGGAGTCGAATCCGACCTGACGCAGGTGCGGGTACATGGCCTGCGAGTCCAGCGTGCCCACCAGCAGCGTGTAGCCGTCGGGCGGCGCGCGGTAGACGAACTCGGAGCCGATGGAGCCGCTGGCGCCGGCCTTGTTGTCCACGACCACGGGCTGCCCCAGTTCGCGGCCCAGGTGGTCGGACAGCATGCGGGCGATGATGTCCGCGCCGCCGCCGGGTGCGAACGGCACGATCAGCTTCACGGGCTGGGTGGGGCGCCAGGCCTGCTGTGCAAGGGCCATGCCGCACATGGGCGGCAGGCTGGCGGCCAGGGCGGCTTGCAGCAGCAGGCGTCGGCTGCGGGACGGACTGTTCATGGTGTGTCTCCTGTTGGAATGAAGCGGAAGGCGTGCGCCGGGTGTCAGCCGGACGCCGGATCGAGCCGGTAGACGCGCCTGGCGGTGCCGCCGTACATGGCAAGCTTTTCGTCGCCGGTGAAACCGGCGGTGACGCGCTTGAAGGTGTTCCACAGCACGCCGTACCCGGTGACGACGGCGTCCACGGGATAGTTGCTCTCGAACATGCAGCGGTCCGGGCCGAACAGATCGATCAGCGTCAGCATGTAGGGGCGCACGGCCGTGGCGAGCGCGCTCGAGGGTTCGGGCGCCTCGGTGTTGAGGTAGTCGTAGGCGGCCAGCCTGCCGAGGATGCCGCCGAGCTTGATGCTGACGTTGGGGCAGGCTGCCAGCAGGGCCATGTGGCTGCGCCACACGCCGAAGACTTCGTCGGCCCGGCCGGCGTAGGGCCCGTAGCCGAGCAGGCCCCCGCAGTGCAGTGCCACGATGTTCAGGTCGGCATGTCTGCGCGCCAGCGCCGCCACCTGGTCCTGCTGGTGGAAGAACGCCCACGCGTCGAAGGAAAGATCCAGCCTCTGCAGGACGCGCAGGCCATCGTGCAGGCGGCCGTTGGTGGCCCAGTCGTCCGGCGGCCGGTGGTGTACGACGATGCCCGGATGGGGATCGGAGGCCAGGGCGTAGCGGATGCCTCTGAAGCGGCCTTCGCCGGCTTCCATCTGGGCGGCGAGCGTCTCCTCCACGGCGCTGCCGAGCATCAGATCCGCATGGCCCACGATGCCCATCGCCATGGCGGGACGGCCGCGCGTCTCCTGCACCACGAGCTCCACTTCGCCCACCGGGCGCAACGCTTCGGGGCCGCTGCTGCGATAGCCGGTCTGCGCTTCCGCGTACACGCTGCCGACGATGCGGTGGCCGCAGCCCGCCTGTTCCGCCGCCCAGTCGCTGCCCATGTAGCGCAGGCCGGGCACGTCGATGAAGTGGAAGTGCGTGTCGATGATGGGCAGCTGCGGGTCGATCGCCGGTTCGGCGGCCTGGCGCGCCAGCCATGCCCGGTCGGGCGGGTAGATCCGCCCGAACTCGCGCGGACCGGCGCCGGAGGCGAACATCGCGTTCGTCATCGCGCTGCCTCCGTCCGTCCGCGTTCCGCAGCGCGCCGGGCCAGCGTCAACGCGGTGTCCTCGATCATGTCCTCCTGGCCACCCACCACCTTCATGCGGCCGAGTTCCACCAGAATGTCCCTCGTCGACACGCCGAACTGCCTGGCGGCCTTGCGCGCCGGCAGCAGGAAGGTGGAGTACAGGCCGGCATAGCCCAGCGTGAGGGATTCGCGGTCCACGCGCACCTGCTGGTCCATCAGCGGCACGATCACGTCCTCGGCCAGGTCCATCAGCGCGAACAGGTCGACGCCGGTGTCGATGCCCATGCGGTCGCAGACGGCCGCCAGCACTTCCAGCGGCGTGTTGCCCGCTCCCGCGCCCAGGCCCGCCACCGAGGCATCGATGCGGGACGCGCCGGCCTCGATCGCGGCGATCGAGTTGGCCACGCCCATGCCCAGGTTGTGATGGCCGTGGAAACCGATCTCGGTGTCGGGCTGCAGGGTGTCGCGCAGGGCCTGCACGGCGGCGGTGACTTCGTGCGGCAGCATGTGGCCGGCGGAGTCGGTGATGTAGATGGTCTGGGCTCCCGCCGCCTCCATCAGCCTGCCCTCCCGCGCCAGCCGGGCCGGCTCGGCCAGGTGCGCCATCATGAGGAAGCCCGTGGTGTCCATGCCCAGCTTGCGTGCCAGCGCGATGTGCTGCGGCGCGGTGTCGGCTTCGGTGCAGAGCGTCGCCACGTGAACGCTGCGGGCGCCGCACCCGTAGGCGGACTCCAGCTCCTTCATGGTGCCGATGCCGGGCACCAGCAGCACGGAAACCTTCGCCTGCGTCATCCTCGGCACGACGGCCTCGAGATACGCCTCGTTGCTGTGCAGCGCGAAGCCGTGCAGCAGCGAGTTGCCGCCCACGCCCATGCCGTGCGTCACCTGGATCAACGGCACGCCCGCGGCGTCCAGCGCGGTGGCGACCTGCACCATCTGATCGATCGTGATCTGGTCGCGCTTGGCATGCATGCCGTCCCGCAGGCACATGTCGTGCAGCAGCACGCGGCCGCCGTGGAAGCGGGGTCGGGTCATGGCGTGGCTCCTTCGTGCTGGCGGGCCATGGCGTGGGCGAAGGCTTCTGCGGTGCGGGTGGCCGCGGCGGTCATGATGTCCAGGTTGCCGGCGTAGCGCGGCAGGAAGTCGCCGGCACCTGCGACCTCCATGTAGACGGCAACCCGCCGGTCCTCGAACACGGGGCCGTTCACCAGCCGGTAGCCAGGAACGTAGGCCTGCACCTGCTCGACCATCGCGCGCACGCTGTCGGAGATCCGGGCTTCGTCCGGCGCGTCGTCCGTCACGCAGTAGATGGTGTTGCGCATGATCACCGGCGGATCGGCCGGGTTGATGACGGACATGGCCTTGCCCCGGCGCGCACCGCCCGCCTGTACCAGCGCGTTCGAGGTGGTGTAGGTGAATTCGTCGAGGTTGGCGCGCGTGCCCGGGCCGACGGAGCGGGAGGATAGGCTCGCGACGATCTCGGCGTAGTCCACCGGCTGCACCTGCGCGACGGCCTTCACCACGGGTACCGTGGCCTGGCCGGCGCAAGAGACCATGTTGACGTTGTCGGCGCCCTGCGCCGCAAGCGCTTCCAGGTTGATGGTCGGAAAGCACAGCGGACCGACGGCGGCGGGGGTGAGATCGATCACCCTGACGCCCAGCGCATTCAGCTTGCGCGCGTTCTCCGCATGTGCGTACGCGCTCGTCGCATCGAAAGCGATCCTCACGCCGTCTGCCGCGATGTGGGGAAGCAGGTCGTCGATGCCCCCGGCGGTGGTCCGCACCCCGAGGTCGCGTGCACGCCGCAGGCCTTCCGACCCTTCGTCGATGCCGACCATCCAGGCGGGCCGCAGCGCCGGGCTGCGCATCAGCTTGTAGAGGAGATCCGTGCCGATGTTGCCGGACCCGATGATCGCGCAGGCGATCCGTTCAGTCGTCATGCTTCGCTCCAGTGGAAGGTCGTGAAGGCGCCGATCTCGGCGCGCGGCGTTCGCGTGCGGTTCGCGGGATGTGCGAGGTCGGCGTGGCCGATCGATATGCCGCAGACGACGACCTCGCTGCCGGGAATGCCCAGGGCAGCGCGCACCAGGTCGCCGTAGTTCGCGAACGCGGCCTGCGCGCAGGTGTGCAGGCCGAAGGTCCGGGCGGCGATCATGAAGGTCTGCACGAAGGCGCCCACGTCGATCCAGCTGCCGTGCTCCATGTCGCGTCCGATCGTCACGATCAGGCCCGCCGGCGCGCCGAAGAAGTCGTAGTTGCTGCCGCGGTAGGCATGCGCGGCCTCGCGGTCGCCGCGCCGGATGCCCAGCGATTCGTACAGGAGCCAGCCGGTCTGGCGCCGCCGCTCGAGGAACACGGGGCGCCAGACCTTGGGGTAGTACTGGTACTCCGGTGTCGGCTCGACGCCGGCATGGTGGGCCTGGAGCAGCAGGCCCGACAGTTCCCGGCGCTTGTCGCCCTGCACGACGTGCACGCTCCAGGGCTGGATGTTGCTGCCGCTGGGCGCCGTGCCGGCGAGCCTCAGCAGCGTCTCGATGGTGTCGCGCGACACGGGGTCGGGCCGGAAGGCGCGGATGCTGCGGCGGCTGGTGATGGCATCCAGCGCTGTCGTGGCGGCGACGTCCTGCGCAGGGGCAGGCGGGGAGGACATCAGCATACGGCGCCCGCTTCCTGCAGGCGGGCGATGCGGTCCTCGCCGATGCCCGCTTCGCGCAGCACTTCCCGCGTGTGCTCGCCGAGCGCGGGGGCCGAGCGGGGCTGTGCCAGGGGCGAATCGGTGTAGCGGATCGGTATCCGGAAGCCGCGGTAGGTGCCGACTTCCGGGTGGCTGTACACGCCGACGTGCTCTTCGGCCAGCACCTGCGGATGATCGAACATCGCTTCGATGCGTGCTGCGACGGCGCAGGGGACCTCCGGGCGCAGCAGCGCTTCCCACTCCTGCGCGGTGCGGCTCGCGAGCGCCGCCGTCAGGCGCGCGGTGATCTCCTGCACCGCGGCAGAGCGCTTGCGCACGCTGTCGTAGCGCGGGTCCGTGGCCATGTCCTCGCAGCCCACGATGCGGCACAGCGCCTGCCAGAAATGGGGCGTGGTCGCGGAGATGTAGATGTGCCCGTCCCGGGTGGGGAAGATGGTGTTCACGCCCGTGGAGCGGATGTTGCGATCGGCATCGGCGTCCTCGCGCTCGCCCCAGACGAAGCGCCCGGACTGCATGCACAGCGCCGCGGACAGCAGCGACGTGCTCACCTGCTGCCCCCGGCCGGTCCGTTCCCGGTGGAACAGCGCGCTCGTGACGCCCAGCGCGAGCAGCGAGGCCGCGTAGTAGTCGACGACGGAGCCATGCACCACCTGCGGCGCCTCGCCCTCGGCAGCCTGCCCGACGCAGATGCCCGTCATCGCCTGCAGCACCTGGTCGAAGCCGGCCGTCCTTTGCAGCGGGCCGCTGTTGCCGTAGCCGCTGAGGCTTGCGTAGACGAGGCCCGGATGGGATGCCTTCAGGTCCTCGTAACCCAGGCCGAGCCGTTCGGCCACGCCGTTGCGGAAGTTGTGGACCAGCACGTCCGCCTGCGCGACGAGTTCCTTGAGCAGCGCCAGGCCCTCGGCCGTCTTCAGGTCGATCGCGATGCTGCGCTTTCCCCGGTTGGCGCCGAGGAACAGGCGGCATTCGCCTTCGAGCGTGGACGGGTAGTTGCGCAGGTTGTCGCCCGAGGGCGGCTCGATCTTCACGACGTCGGCGCCGAGGTCGGCCAGCAGCGTGCAGCCGTACGGGCCGGCGATGTAGGCGCTGAGGTCCAGCACGCGGATGCCGGTCAGCACGGGATGGGGTTGGGGGTTCGCAGCCATGACGGCATTGAACGCGCGCCCCTGCTGCATGGGCCAGATGGGCGGGCCTATCGATGCTATAAGTGATGGTTATGAACTTGCGACACAGACCCGGCGCGGCCGCCAAGGTGGACCTGACCATGGTGCACACGCTGAAGGCGCTGTTCGACACCGGGCAGGTCTCGAAGGCCGCCGAGCGGCTGGGTGTGAGCCAGCCTTCGGTGAGCCAGAACCTCAAGCGTCTGCGCGAGTATTTCGCCGATCCCCTGTTCGTGCGCAGCGGGAACCGCCTCTATCCGACGCCCCGTGCGATGGCGCTCGAGGCGGCAGTGGTCCGGCTGACGCGGGACATCGAGCTGATCTCGCAGCAGCCCAAGGCGTTCGATCCGCGGTCCGCCACCCGCGAGTTCATCGTGAGCTTCACCGACATCGCGGAGTTCATGGTGCTCCCGCGCCTGAGCGGGGAACTGCTGCGGGAGGCACCCGGCTGCAGCCTGCGCAGCGCACGGCCGGCCATTGCGCAGATGCAGGAGGCCCTCGAGCAGGGCGAGATCGACCTGGCGGCCGGCACGCTGCACGGCACCGACGTGGCGCTGCGCCAGCAACGGCTGGGCGAGTACGCCTTCGTCTGCCTGACCTCCCTTCGGGGGCGGTGGGCGCGCAAGCCCGTGACCGTCGACGACTACCGTACGGCGCCGCACGTGATGGTGCCGCGTACTTCGGATGCCGTCGATCCGATCCGCCAGCGGCTCGAACTGCAGGGCATCCACCGGCGGATCGCTCTGACCGTGGCCAATCATTTCGCCGCCTGCGGCGCGGTGGAGCAGTCCGACCTGCTGTTCACGGCGCCGCAGCATGTGGCGGGACACCTGTCCAAGCTGTTCCATCTGCGGGCGCATCCCCTGCCGGTGGACCTCGGAACGGTGGTGACGCGCATCGTGTGGCACGAGCGCTTCCATCACGACCCGGGCAACCTCTGGCTGCGCAAGCGGGTGGAACGGATCTACCGCGCCACCGTGCCGCAGCAGGCGACCCTCTGAGAAATAAGCCCCCGTTATGAAGTGCATAGGCCCCGCCGCCTTGCTGCTGCGGGCGCCTGATTTCCCAATGGCGGCATGAACAACAGCATTGCACCCCTGTTCGTGCCCGGTCATGTGGCGCGCCTGCGCGAGAAGGCGGCTTCGCTCGGCTGCTCCTCGCTCCTGGTCGACATCGAGGACGCCGTACCTGGCGCCGAGAAGGAGGCTGCCCGCCGCGGCGCGGTCGAGCTGATGCTCGAGCGGCCGGGCGTCTGCCAGGTGCGGATCAACCCCCTGCAGGTGGCGCGAGGCTTCGGCATGGGCTGCGGCCGCGAGGACCTGGCCGCCGTCGTCCGTCCCGGCCTGGCCGGCATCGTGGCGCCCAAGGTGGATACGGTGGACGCGCTGCGGGCCTTCGACGCGGCGCTGGCCGATGCCGAGCGCGACGCGGGGCTTCCTCCGGGACGCATTCCACTGTGCGCGACGATCGAGACGGCTCTCGGCAGCGTCAACGTGCTGGACATCGCGCGCGCCGGACTGTCGCGGCCCGTGCGCCTGTCGTTCGGCATGGGCGATCTGACGACGGACCTCGGGATCGAATGGACGCGGGACGAAGCCGAAGGCAGCATGCCGCGAGCCATGATCGCGCTCGCCTCTCGTGCAGCCGGCCTGGCCAGGCCGGTCGACACCGTGTTCACGGACGCGGCTGATGTGGAGGGGCTGCGCGCCAGCGCACAGCGCGGCAAGGCCCTCGGGTATGGCAGCAAAGCGGCGATCCATCCCGGGCAGATCGCCGTCATCCTGGATGTGTACCGCCCGACGCAGGCCGAGCAGACCTGGGCACTGCGCGTCGTCGAGGCGGCGGCCGAGCGCAGCGAACGCGGCGAGGGTGCGTTCCTGCTGGACGGCCGCATGATCGACGACCCGATCGTGGTGCGCGCGAGGGACGTGCTGTCGCTCGCGCAGCAGTTCTGACGTTCCGAGCGTCTTTCGCCGCCGCCGCGGCTCGCCCGGCTCAGTCGACCGTGATGCCCCGCTGCGTCACGACGCGCTTCCACTGCGCGATCTCGGCCTGGAGAACCTGGCCGAACTCCGACGGAGACGTCGAAACGGCGGTTTCCCCACCGGCGGCATGCAGGGTCTCGATCACCAGCGGATCCATGTTGGCCTGGCCGATGGCGGCGTGCAGCTTGCCGCATATGTCCGCGGGGGTTCCGGCCGGGGCCATGATGGCGTTCCAGGCGGACACGTCGTAGCCCGCTACGCCTTGCTCCGCCACCGACGGCACCGAAGGAAATGCGGCGACCCGCTTTGCCGAACTGCAGGCCAGCGCCTTGAGCCGCCCGGACTTCACGTGCGGAAGGCAGGCCTGCCCGCTTTCCATCATCAAGGGGATGCGGCCGGCCATCAGGTCGTTCAACGCCGCGGGCGAGCCGTTGTACGGAACATGGTTGAGCCGCGTGCCCGAGATGGACTGCAGGAGTTCCATGGCCAGGTGGCCGGTGACGCCGACACCGCCCGAGCCGTAGTCGATGGCGCCGGGCCTGGCTGTCGCCAGCGCCAGCAATTCCTGTACGCTGCCGGCGGCGAAGTCGGGATGGGCCACCAGGAACAGGGCGCCCCGGGCCAGCAGGCCGACGGGCTCGAAATCGCTCAGAGGGTCGAACGGCAGGTTCTTCTGCAGCGCCGGATTGATGCTCAGTTGCCCGGATGTGCCGAACAGCAGGGTATGACCGTCGGGCCGGGATCGCTTGACCTCCTGCGCGCCCAGCGACCCGTTGGCACCCGATTTGTTGTCGATGATGACGGGCTGCCCCAGCAGCCTTGAGAGGGGGGCGGCGTACGTGCGCGCCAGCAGATCGGAACTCTGGCCGGGCGGGAAGCCGACCACCAGGCGTACCGGCCTCTGCGGCCAGGACGGGCTGGCCGACGGATGGGAAAAGGGCGCGCAGAGCAGGGCACCTGCGCCGGATTGGAGAAAGTGGCGGCGTTGCATGGCGATCGGGCAGCGAGTGGAACGGAGATGCAGGACCTTATGCAATGCAGCCCGCTCCGGCGTCGGCCGGCGGCTTATATGCCCGATAGGCTCCGCTAATGCGCCGGCTTCGTCCTGCCACAGCTCAGCGCCCCATCACCCCGATCACCACCGCATTCACCAGATCGATGAAGAACCCGCACACCAGCGGCACGACGATGAAGGCGCGGGGCGCTGCGCCGTGCTCGCGGGTGACGGCGCTCATGTTGGCGATGGCGGTGGCGGTGGAGCCGAGGGCGATGCCGCCGAAGCCGGCGCACATGACGGCCGACTCGTAGTTGCGGCCCATGCAGGGGTAGACCACCCACAGCGTGAAGGCGGCGGCCAGCGCGATCTGCAGGGCCAGGGTGGTGCCGACGAAGGCGGCGGCCTGCGCCAGGGTCCACGGCTGCAGGCCCATCAGCGCCATGGTGAGGAAGACGCCCAGGCACACGTCGGAGATCAGCGCCACGCCCGGCTGCATGCTGGACCAGTTCCACAAACGGCCGTCCTTCTGCGGCAGCAGGCTGCACACGTTGCGCAGCACGATGCCGGCGAGCAGGCAGCCGACGAAGTCCGGCAGGCGCAGGCCGGTCAGCGCGATCAGCGTGCCGATGCCGCGCCCGAGCAGCAGCGCCACGTTGAGCCACAGCACCGCCAGCAGCACGCCGTGGTAGTCGATGCGCACGTGGGTCTGCCGGTCGTAGGGCTGGCCGATCTCCAGTTCCGACGTGGCGGCGGCGGGCACCAGGTGGTGGCGGCGCATCAGCCAGGCGGCGATGGGGCCGCCGATGCAGCAGGCGGCGATCAGGCCGATCATGTTGCTCGCCAGGCCGAGCGTCTCGGCCTCGGCGATGCCCAGGTCGCGCACGAAGTGCGGCGCCCAGGCCAGCGTGGTGCCCACGCCGCCGGTCAGCGAGATGGAGCCGGTCATCAGGCCGGCGCGCCGGTCCAGCCCGAACAGGCCCGCCATGCCCATGCCCAGCAGGTTCTGCAGCACGATGAAGCCCACGGCCAGCGCCAGCAGCATGGCCAGCGCCGGCCCGCCGCGCGCCAGGGTGCGCACGTCGGAGCCCAGGCCGATGGCGGCGAAGAAATACAGCAGCAGCATGTCGCGCGCGCCCAGCTCGAAGTGCGTGCGCAGCCCGGTGGCGGCGTACAGCGCCGCCACCACCGCGACGCACACCAGCCCGCCGGCCACCGCCTCGGGGATGCTGTAGCGGCGCAGCGCCTCGATGCGCTGCGTCAGCTCCTTGCCGACGAAGAGCAGCAGGATCGCGAGCGTGAAGCTGTTGAAGGCGTTGACGTGGAGTTCGGCAGGCATGGATGCGCGGCTTCGCTGGCTCAGCCGTGGGGTTTCGCGTCCGTGACCAGCGCGGCATCCACCTCGCGGATGCGGCGCTCCTCGTAGTAGCCGCCGTACTCGGTGTAGCGCAGGAAGGGCCGGCCGCACTGCGCGCAGACCCACACGTCGCAGCGGTTGTACGGATGGAAGGCCGGCGCGATGGGTGCGCGCGGCGACCAGTAGCCGGTGCCCTCGGGGTGGTATTCCTCCAGCGTCGGCTCCTCCCAGGCCGCCTCGCCCTCGGCGCGCAGGCTGCCGACGCGGCGCAGGCCGGATTCGGGGAAGCTGCCGGGGAAGGCCTCCCAGCCGGGGCAGGCGAGCACGGCGCAGGCCTCGCATGCGCCCGCGCTGCCGTGCCGCCGGGCCAGGGCGATCAGTTCTTCGGTGGTCATGCGCGCATTGTCCCGTCGGCGGCGCGCGGCCGCCGCGTCACTTCGCGGGTTCCAGCGACAGCAGGGTCAGGGCGCCGTCCACGTTGTCGGCGGTGATGCGCACCTTGTCGCCGGCCTTCACGTCCTTGAGCAGGGCCGGGTCCTTGACGCGGAAGACCATGGTCATCGCGCCCATGTCGATGTTGGGGATGTCGCCGTGGCGCAGGGTGATGCGGTTCTGCGCGGCATCGACCTTGCGGACCTCGGCGTCCACCTTGGGCAGGTCGGCCTGCTGCGCGAAGGCGCACGCGGAAAGCAGCGAGAGGGCGAGAGTGGCAAGGGTTTTCTTCATCGTTCGGTTCTCCTGGGAGAGAGGTTGGAAAGTTTCATGTCGAATCGCGCGCCGTCAACAAGGACCGTTCAGGCTGAGCTTGTCGAAGCCCGTGACGGCACTTCGACCCTTCGACAAGCTCAGCACAGGCCAAGCTCGGTGCGAACGGATTCCTGCTTTCTTGAAAGCAGATCCGTCTCAGCGATAGCTTTGGAACACGCGTGTCCGGCCGCCGGCCAGCACCAGCAGCACGTCGTAGGGGTCGCGGCGCTCGCCGTACACGGCGCCGTCCATGCCGGGCGAGCCGACGGGCATGCCCGGCACGGCCAGGCCGATGGCGCCCTCGGGGCGCTCGGCCAGCAGGCGCTTGATCTCGCGGGCAGGCACGTGGCCTTCGATGGCGAAGCCTTCGACGAAGGCCGTGTGGCACGAGCCGAGTTTCTGCGGGATGCCGGCGCGGGCGCGCGCGGCGTTGTTGCCTTCGTCGCGCACGCGGGTGGCGAAGCCGTTGGCGTCGAGGTGCTTCACCCAGTCGTGGCAGCAGCCGCAGCTGGGGTCCTTCCAGACCTCGACCATCGGCGCGGCGGCGAAGGCGCCGGGGGTCAGCAGGCCGAGCGGGGCGGCGAGGAGAAGAGTGCGTCGTTTCATCGGTGGCTCCTTGAACAGGCGGATCAGTGGTGTTGATGGGGTGAGTGGCCGCCGGGCTTGCGCACGCTGGCGGCGGGTGCGGCCTGATTGCCGGCCGCATCGGGTGCGCGCTGCGCCGGCGGCGGCGCACCGGCCGCCTCGCGCGCGACGGTGCCGCCCGGGTGCCGGAACCAGCCCGGGTCTCGGTAGTCGTTCGGCCCCTGGCCGCGGCGCACCTTCAGCAAGGTGAACATGCCGCCCATCTCGGCCGGGCCGAAGGGGCCCTGGCCGGTCATCATGGGCAGGGTGTTGTCGGGCAGGGGCATCTCCATGCTGCCCATCTCGGCCATGCCGCGCTCGCCCATCACCATGTAGTCGGGCACCAGCTTGCGGATCTTCTCGCCGATGCCCGCGTGGTCCACGCCGATCATGGTCGGCACGTCGTGGCCCATCGGGCCCATGGTGTGGTGGCTCTTGTGGCAGTGCAGCGCCCAGTCGCCTTCCTCGTCGGCGACGAACTCGATCTGCCGCATCTGGCCCACGGCGACGTCGGTCGTCACCTCGGGCCAGCGCGCGCCCGGCGGCACGGGGCCGCCGTCGGTGCCCGTCACCTCGAACTCGTGGCCGTGCAGGTGGATGGGGTGGTTGGTCATCGTGAGGTTGCCGACGCGGATGCGCACCCGATCCCCCTGGCGCACGCACAGGTTGTCGATGGCCGGGAACACGCGGCTGTTGAAGGCCCAGGTGTTGAAGTCCGTCATCGTGTTGACCTTGGGCGTGGCGCTGCCGGGCTCCACGTCGAAGCTGCCAAGCAGGAAGCAGAAGTCGCGTTGCACGCGGGCGATGCGCGGGTCGGCGCGGTCCTTCGGGTGCGTGACCCAGAAGCCCATCATGCCCATCGCCATCTGCACCATCTCGTCGGCATGCGGGTGATACATGAAGGTGCCGGGCCGGCGCGCGGTGAACTCGTAGACGAAAGTCTTGCCCGGCGGGATGTGCGGCTGCGTGATGCCGCCCACGCCGTCCATGCCGTTGGGCAGGCGCTGGCCGTGCCAGTGCACGGTGGTGTGCTCGGGCAGGCGGTTGGTCACGAAGATGCGCACGCGGTCGCCCTCGACCACCTCGATGGTGGGACCGGGCGACTGGCCGTTGTAGCCCCACATGTTGACCTTGAAGCCCGGCGCCATCTCGCGCACCACCGGTTCGGCGACGAGGTGGAATTCCTTGACGCCGCCCTTCATGCGCCAGGGCAGCGTCCAGCCGTTGAGGGTGACGACCGGGTCGTAGGGCCGGCCGTTGGGCGGCGCCAGCGGCGCGGCGGTGGCGGCGGAGGACTGCGAGGCGGCCTCGGGCACGGCGGCCAGCGCGACGCGGCTGACGGCGGTGGCGGCGGCGCCCGCGAACGCGCCGGAGAAGAAGTGGCGGCGGTCCATCAGTGGCCTCCCTCGCTCGCGGCGGCCACGGCCGGCCCCGCATCGCCCTGCAGCGCCGACACGCCGGCGGGCGAGCTGCCCGTCAGCGCCATCTGCAGATCGACGTCGGCCAGCCAGAAGTCGCGCTGCGCCTGCATGGCGGCGTTGACGGCCAGCATGCTGGCGCGCGTCTCCGCCAGCAGCTCCCACACGCTGGAGACCATCGCGTTGTAGCGCAGCACCATCTCGTCGTTGACCTTCCGGCGCAGCGGCAGCACCTCGCTCTGGTAGCGGTGCGCCACCTGCCAGGCGTGGCGGCGGGCGGCCTCGGCCTCGCGCGCCTCGCTGGCGGCGGCCAGGGCCACGGCGCGCACGCGGGCCGCGGATTGCAGGTACAGCGCCTCGGCCCGGGCGTTGCGCGACTGGCCCCAGTCGAAGAGGGGGATGGGCACGTCCAGTTCCCAGCCGCGCTGCGTGCTGCGGCCGCGGTCGGCGTCGTTGGCGAAGGTGGTGTTGCGCGCGATGCCGAGGTCGATGCCGTTGACGATGCGCGTCGCGCGGGTCAGGCCCAGCGCGTCGGCGGTGGCGGCGCTGCCGGCGCGGGCGGTGCGCAGGTCGAGCCGGTCGCGCAGGGCCTGGGCCTGGAGGTCGCCGGGTTCGGGCAGCGCGGCGGGCAGGTCGGGCAGGCGGTCGGGCAGTTGCAGCTTCACGGACTGTGCGGCGTCCAGGCCCAGCAGCCGGACGAGTTGCTCGCGCGACGACACGGCAGCCTGTTCGGCCCGCGCGAGCTGCGCGGCGGCATCCGCGTGCAGCAACTGTTCGCGGGCCGCCTGCAAGGCACTCCAGTTGCCCACGCGCTGCATGCGCCCGGCCAGCTCGGCGCCGGCCTCGGCGGCGTCGCGCGCGTCGCGCAGGTAGGCGGCGCCCTGCTGCGCGGCCACGGCGCGCACCCAGGCGCGGCGCGTGTCGGCCGCCAGTTGCAGCACCTGCTGCGCGGCGTCGAGCTTGGCCATCTCGTGCCGCTGGCCGGCCCAGCGCGCCTGCCAGGGCAGGGCGATCAGGCCGACGACGTTGAAGCTGACGAGGCGCTCCAGTTCCAGCTCGCGCCCTTCGCGCAGGCGGCTGAAGGAGAGCACCGGGTTGGGCAGGCTGGCCGCCTGCACGCGCTCGGCGTCGGAGAGCTGCAGCGTGGCGAAGGCGGCCTGCATGCGCGGGCCGTGGGCGAGTGCGATCCGCACGGCGGCCTCGGCGTCCAGCGGCCGGGCGAGCAGCGCCTCCACCTGGGCGGCGGAGGCTTCATCGGGTGCGCGGTGGACCGGCGCATCGGCCAGCAGCGGGCGGCCGGCCAGCAGTTGCTGCACGTCCTGCTCGCCGCCGTCGGGCGAGAGGCTGGCGCAGCCGGTGAGCAGCAGCGCCGCGGCGAGGAGGGCAGGAAGAGGAAGAAAAGGACGCGGCCCGGGCCGGTCGGGGTAGGGGTTCAAGGTGACGCTCCTGGAGGCAACACATCGGCGCCGCGGCCTCGCGTGGAGGCTGCAGCGGACGGACTACGGGCAGGAAGGTCAGGAAATGGGCGGCTTGTCGGCCTGCTGCGGCAGCGCGCTGGCGAAGCGCTGCGCCGGTGCCTGCGGCTGCGCCAGGGTTGGCGCGGCGGCCGGGGCCGCCGGGGCGTCGCCGGTCATCGCGGCCGAGTGGCAGAGCTGGCACAGCGAGCACTGCGCGTGGTGCGAGGCGTCGCCCGGCGCGTCGTGGCCGGCGGTGTGCGCGGCGGATGCCGCATCGGCCGCCTCGTGGCAGGGCGGCATCGCATCGGCACCGGCGACGGCAGCTTGCGAAACGGCCGCCGGCGCCGTTTCCATCGCCATCGCGCCGCCCATCCAGCCGCGCAGGGGCAGCAGGACGATGGCCAGGACGAGGACGAGGATGCGCACCCGCCGATTCTAGGCGGCCGTGGGTTCTGAAGGCCCCACGGCGCCCCGGTAGGCATGCCAGGTGGCGTGGCCGAGCCAGGGCGCGACCACCAGCAGGCCCAGCGCCCACGGCAGCAGCAGGGCGCCCAGCGTGAGCGCGACGATCAGCGCGCCCCACAGCAGCATCACGCCCGGCTGGCCCAGCACGAGCTGGAAGCTGCGCAGCCCGGCGGTGATGGCGTCGGTGTCGCGGTCCAGGATCATGGGGATGGAGATCACGCAGGTGGAGAACACGATGGCCGCGAACACGCCGCCCACCATCGCGTAGGCGGCCACGAATTCCAGGTTCTCGGGGTTGAAGACAGCCTGCACCACGCCCGTGGTGCTGGGCATGCCGGTGTTGAAGAACACCGCGAACACCACCAGCGAGGCGCGTCCCCACAGCAGCTCCAGCACCAGCAGCACCAGCACGAGCATGGCCATGGAGCCGATGCGCCGGTCCCAGCAGGTGAGCGAGGCCGCGAAGTCCTGCGGCAGGCCGGCCTCGCGCCGGCGGCTGGCCTCGTACAGGCCCATCGCCAGGAAGGGGCCGACCAGGAAGCAGCCGGAGACGATGGTCATCGTGTACTCGGGCCGGCCGCGGAACACCAGGCCGATGGCGAGCGCCATGCACCAGAAGGCCAGCCCGAAGAACAGCGAGAGCGGCCAGGCCGCGGCGAGGTCGCGCGCGCCCGCGGCCAGCCAGTGCAGCGGGGCGCTCCAGCCCAGCGGACGCAGGGGCGGGGCGGCGGGCGCGGTCTCGTCCGGGGTGGAAACGGGGGCATCGGTCATGGCGGCGGGGAAGAAGGTGGCGATGCCCCGATCTTGCGGACGGCGGGCGCGCCGTCAATCCGGCTTTGCCGAGGGCGCGCAGGCGGCGGCGGGCCGGCTGCATGCGTTCTAATTCCCGCTGACCATGGCCAGCCCCACGCGCCCGACCCGCACCGAACGCGACGTCCGCATCGACCTCGCGGCCGCCTACCGCATGGCCGCCATCAACGGCTGGGACGACACCGTCTACACCCACCTCTCGGCCAGCGTGCCGGGCGAGCCGGGCCACTACCTCATCAACCCCTTCGGCGCCACCTTCGACGAGATCACCGCCTCCAGCCTGGTGAAGGTGAACGTCGAGGGCCGCGTGGCCGACGGCTCCGGCGCGCGGGTCAACCCGAGCGGCTTCGCCATCCACGGCGCGGTGCACGCGGCGCGGCCGGAGGTGGAGTGCGTCATCCACCTGCACACGCCCTGGGGCGTGGCGCTGTCGATGCTGCCGGGTGGGCTGCAGCCGACCTCGCAATGGGCGATGCGCCTGTACGGCCGCCTGGGCCGCCATGCCTACGAGGGGCTCGCGCTGGGCCTTGAAGAGCAGCAGCGCCTGGTGGCCGAGCTGGGCGCGCTCGACGGCCTGCTGCTGGAGAACCACGGCCCGCTGGTCGTGGGCCGCAGCGTGGCCGAGGCCTGGATGCTGATGCACATGCTGGAGCGGGCCGCCCGGGCGCAGTTGCGCGCGATGGCCGCCACCGGCGGGCAGGTGCTCGCCGCCTCGCCCGAGCTCGCGTCGCTCACCTACCGGCAGTGGGTGGGCGACGGCAGCGAATGGGACGGCGACCTGGAGTGGCCGGCCCTGCTGCGGCGGCTGGACCGCACCGCGCCCGGCTACCGCGACTGACGCCGCCCTTTCCTTTCATTCCCATCCCATCGGAGATACCCCATGCCCACCATCCGCGTCGAGATGTTCGAAGGCCGCACCGTGGAACAGAAGCGCGCCCTGGCCGGCGCCATCACCGAGGCCGTCGTGCGCACCCTCGGCGGCTCGGCCGATGGCGTCGACGTCGTGTTCTTCGACATCCCGCGCCACGACTGGGCCACCGGCGGCCAGTTGTGGAGCGACAAGGGGCAGCAGCAGGCGCAGGCCGGCTCTGGCGGGATTTGACGCGAGCCAACCAAGACTGTTCAGCATGTGAACCCGGGGTTGATTTGAAGGCTGCGCAAAGCAAGGCCTGGCCCGATCGCCGCCCCAAGTCTGCGCAGGACTATGGTGTGTATCGGCAGGGGGATCGCATCGTTGTGGATCTCACGCGGCGCGGCAAACGGCACCGCAAGGCCTTCATGTTCTCTACCCACGGAGGAGAGCGGCAAGCGCTGCGCGCAGCCAGGGCCTGG
>Ga0164243_10005250_pt1 | contig 19850 bp, 15 predicted proteins | sample OricompcompostOP_FD_108781 | JGI IMG/M metagenome (GOLD analysis project Ga0164243, IMG submission 108781) | Organic Plus compost microbial communities from Emeryville, California, USA - Original compost - Organic plus compost (OP) | ecosystem: Engineered > Solid waste > Mixed feedstock >... | reverse complement strand
GGAAAGGAATGGAGCAATAGCTGCCTGCAATAGCATTGGCTGGGTTTGTATTTTTTGATTGCAGTACAAACCCGTTGGAGGAGGATTGCAGGCAGATTGCGGAATGACGTTGGGTTGGTTCGTGGAGTGAAGAGAAGGAGCTACTCTTGTGAGCGGTGCTGAAAGTGGCTGAGTTGAAGGAATGAGGAACGAATGACTGAAACGAAGCGACTGTAGGCACAGGGGAAACTGCAAAAAACATGACAGCCCGATCAGCCCGCAGCGACCCGCAGGCGAGCAAAAACAATAAGCAGCGACAGACCCCCAATAAAAAATATTGTGAGTATAGCGAACCCCTTAAAAGGGGTTTGGGGGGATGAAGTAGCTGCGAGTGAGGAAGGAGAGAGTGTGTGAAGCAAAACAAGTGAACGACAGTGAGTGAGCACCCACTGGAGCGCAAACGAACTGATAAGTGAACGGTATATGCAAGGGCGACCGAAGGGAGTTCATTTAACCCTTGCAGATATGTTTTTGCGGAACAAAACGGAACGACTGACGAACACCGCTTTACCTGCGTTGGGGGGTGCGTTGGGAAAAGCAAGTGTGGCACGGTATGAAATGCAGCGTAGCGGAATGGAATAACGGGCTACTCTTGCTGTGCGGTGCTGGAAGTGGGTGAATGAAGGGAGTGAGGTACGAACGAACGGAATGAACCTACTGGAAGCACATGGGAGTGCGGTTGGGTTACTGGAAATTAATAGGTCTCGGTTTATCTGTCCAATGAAAACTCCCTGGCTGAAATTTTTTCATGTACTGGCCAACACCATCATCTAAGACAATAGAATATGGACTTTCTAAATAGTCCTTGCCTGATTTGGAGCAGATCATCTCTTCAATAATCATAGAGGGAGCAATGAAGATTTGCTTATTTGAAAGACTCTCCATCAAATCATTTTTGGATTCATCAGCCTGGACTTGAAATCCTAATTTTTCTCCTTTGATGATTGTCATGTCAACATCAAGTTGAGTAAGTCTTCTTTTAAAATATAATACTCCATCACCCTGAATCACTTCTGACAAGACTGGAGTAGGAGATTCCTTACCATTTGATAGACAAAATTCTTGATGCTTTTTAAGCCATTCTTTGAAAGGTTCTCTTTCAGTTGGAATTATTCCGCAGTTATCGAGCCATTTATCTAAATCGGCCACATGTCCAACCACACTAATTCTCAGCTCCTTGTCTTCAATATCCCAAGCCAAAGTGAATGAAACAACCTCCTTGTTGTTTCTTTTACGCAAGGATTCAATTATCATTTTGAGAGCCTCAGTCGTCTTGTTTAATAGATGCTGTTTGTTATCTGGGGAATGATATATACATGGAATATTGATATAGTAATCTTCAGGACACATATACTTACAATTATTTGGCAATTCGAGATCTTCCCCAATGCGATTGAGAGCTTTTTTTACCTCAATAGTAAAATATTCGATAGCATCATGCTCACCATCTTCCAAATGAATTACATCAGGTATTGATACATATCGGATTCTATCGCCATGCTCCCTTTTGGCATGATAGCTTACAAGCATTCTTATTCCATCATCTTCACTTATAGAATATGGAATGTATTTTTCTAATGGTGATTTGTCTTCCTCGTGATTTGGTATTTGATTAACCGATGGTTTTGGAAGGTTAAAATATTCATATATCTGCGGATTACCTTGCAGATAATTTGTAACAAGAGATTTCCAGCTATTTAATGAAAGGTTACCATCCACTCTGAACAACTTAGTGTAATCACTCTTGCGGCCAAATTCTGTCATTTTAGAATCTAGCCTTCCAATCATAAGATCGGTTGAATATGATCTAATTGCACCGTCAAAGTGTTGAAATTCCTGCTTGTCCTTATTGTAGATAGAATGAATATACCTACAGGCATAGGTGTCACTCAGTGTAGGTGCTGGTTCATCTTTGACCTCTTCTAATTCAAATTCATGCAATTGACCATTCGTTTTCCAAAAGAACTCAGTTCGGTCAATGTTGTAGTACAACCGCTCAAATTCATCACTTTTATGGACGGTTAAACCGGGCTGAATAGAGGAAATATCATCATCATATTTTGGACCCCACCAATATTCAAATTCGAATGATTGAAGGAAAGAAGGGCTAAATCCAATAAAGTCAGGATCAAGCTTGATTTTGGTTTTTACACATTCAACTTGATTTAAGCTTACCAATTCATCAAGAAACATTGAATGAAAATTGTTGTAGTGAGATAATGACTTCCTGAAATAAGGGTGAGCTAAGATGGCCTTATTTGATGATTTGTCTTTAAAAACACCATACCCCATGTATTCAAAATCATCTAACAGAACCTTAATGTCAATCAGGTTGTCCTTATCCTTTTGTATCATTTGCGCCAATAGCGGGTAGGTCTTGAAAAGTATGTCTGTTTGATTGTAGAGCACTAAGTTGTTGTAGAATAATTTTCCAGCTGATGATTCAAATAGGTCGCCTAATTCCTGAATAAAATCCTCTTGGTATGGCTGGATTGATTCAGCCAACATATTGCTGAAAAATGATTTTCTGGCTTCATTAATTTTTTTAAAATCAGAGTCGTCTTCACCAATAAGAAAATAACCTATGGTGAGAGTTTTTTGAAACTCGAAATACAATCCTTTTGCATACGCCCAACCTATTGGTTTGTGTAAATCATGTGACATATTGGAAGGTCGTCCGTAAACTGAAGCTTGCCAAATACCATCTTCCAGAGCCCCAATTGAGAACTGAGTACCATCTTTAGAAACTTGATCCGAATTGAATATTGCAAAGTGACGCTGCATATCATTAATATTTTACAAAAACCAAAGATTATCTTTCCCATAGGGAGGTATGTCGTTTCCAGTGAAATGAGGAGCGATTTGAGCGACCATTTCAGGGTATTTGATGGTGACAGGTAAGTTCTGTTGCCTGATTGATTTCCAGTACATCCTGCTGAATTGGTACACTTGATCTATCAGTTCATTCACTGTTTTCATATCCTTCGTTAGCTCTGGTACAGAGCATTGAATTTTCAGCTTGATAGGAAATGGAAAGCCATCCGATTTTGATACCGGACCACCATTGTAGCGAGTATTGTTGTACAAAAGGTACTTATCTCTACCAATGCCTATGAATGTGCCGCTATTGGGCATATAACCTTTCCAGCTATTATCAAAAGCAACGATGTCTTCTGATTCGGTCTTGTTAATGGTGATTATGAAAATAGGAATATCCAAACCAAGGTCTTCTAATTGCTGAAGAATTGGCTCCATTTCACTTTCGCTCATTGTCTTGTAGAAATGGATTATCAGTCGATCAGGTGAAGCATTCACAGTGGCGTAGGTCTTTACTGCATTGCCAATCGAACCTGCAAGGATGTCTATTTCATCTTTCAGAAAGTATTCAAAGCGATTGAAGCGTCCGTTGTTGGTAAAGCTGAAAGCACTGCCAATGTATTGGACACCAATATCTACCTGCTTAAATGCTCCAACACCAACTACCAGTTCATTTTTGATGGGTGTGTTCAATCGCCAGGGAATCCCATCTAATTTGGCCAACATAGCTACTGCAATGTTTGGCAGACTATACCTCCAATTTAGACCTTGCTCTACCATCTTTTGAGGGTCAATTGCCTGAGAGGTGATACGTCTTTTAAGCAGTAGCTCTTTTAATTGGTAGTAGATTTCCCTTTTGGGTTTATCCTTTTCAAACTTACTGTATGGAGTAACATAAACGGCTATGTACCGGATTTCGGGATCAAAGTCTCTGGTGCTCAATGCCGCTTCAATTTCAGGGATCGGATTTTCCTTATTCTTAAAGACGATGCTGAAACCCTCAGCAGTATGAAAATAAAGACCGACATAACTCTGCATCCCTTCAAATGTGTCAAGTCCTTTGTCAAAATGGCCTTTGATGGTAAAGGTGTGACTCACGTCATCAGAATGGACAATGAAGAAGAGGTGAATATTGGGGTAAGGGCTTCTCTTAAATGGTTTGAGCTTTTTAAGGGCATATTTTGGAGTAGTGTCTGGTTGTTTATTTCCAAACAGCAATTGATTGCTTTCTTCCGATGTACTATCAATCCTTGAAGGATTCACAGGCAAAAAGCCAGTATCATGCAGAGGGATAAACTTCTTGAATTTAGACACATTCAAGTACTTCTTATAGAAGCCTTGAATGTATTGTAAATAGGTTGGGTAACGGTTATCTCTCGGTGGTAGCTCAATCGGTATGCCCAAAGCATATTCAAGTTCTTTATTGATGACAGGGTAACAATTTTCGGGTTCTATAAGCTCATTTTCCTGGCATTTCTCCCACTTGTAAAAGTTTCTTTCATGTAGAATACGATTGAAGCATTTTGGGCTGATTGTCTGGATTAATTCAGCAACACTTTGCTTACATATTTTTGACTGGCCATCATATGATAATACAAGCTCTGGGTGGTTGCTTACGAGGGAGATTTGAACCTTCAGGGAGAATTTTTCATATACATCATAAAGACTTGTGCCACCTGCTGTAGTTTTGAGCCAGACCTGATTCTCATTCACAAATCCTGTTCTGACTATTTTTTTAGCAACGTGTCTGAAATAATAATTGATTTGTTTGTTGAAGTAGCGCTTTACCAGATCAGGGTTCTCGCTGTTCAGGCTAACCGTTAAAGGCTTGAATCCTTCTGCAGGATAGCTAAATGTAGTATAGAGTTTATTGGTGCTATTGCGGACAATCTCCGGAAATAATGCCTCTGCCTCTTTTGGGAATAGGGTGAAATACAATTCCTGACACTTGCCATTGTCGGTATCGGAATAATAAAGCGTTACCGGTTTGTCCGGCCAGTCGAAGGTGAGTACATTAAAAAAGAGATTCTGATTCATAGCTTACATTAGTTCAAAGTAGTTTCAAGTCTTTCTTTCCATTTCTTCCAGTCGGGCATTATTGTTTCTTGCAGGTCGTAGAACGCGCGTGTATGATTGTGGTGGATCAAGTGACACAACTCGTGTATGATGACGTATTCAATACTTCCTTTGGGGGCTTTGATCAATTCGGGATTTAGAATCACCTTTCCTTTAGGCGTACAACTTCCCCAACGAGTCGGCATCTGTCTAATTTGAAGCTCGGGCTGACTGATGTTGTACCGGGCAAATAGCGGAAGTATCTTTTTTAGTGTTTCTTCAAAGTGAACAGATGCTTTTTCCCTGTACCATTCAGACAATAGATTTTTGGCTGTTGCATTGTCTTTTTTCAGGACTAATAGTCTTCCTCTGTATAGTTTCACTTCATTGGTCGCTGCCTTTTCGATTCTCAGTTTGTACTGTCTTCCTAAGTAAAGATGGGTTTCACCGTTAATGTATTTCCGTGGTGGTGTCAATGGATGATAGGATAGAAACTCAAGCTGCTGCTTGATAATCCAAGGTGCTTTCTCCCTAAGTTTGGTTTTTAGTTTTTCATCTGTGGTATCAAGAGGAGCGATCACCTTCACCTTACAATCGGGGTACACCCGAATGCCGAGGGTTTTACGATCCTGATAAGAGAGTTCATAATTGATCTCTCTGGAACCAAAAACTAAGGTTTCTATGGCGGCTGTTTCAGACATACTTCAATTTGGCTACTTTTAGTCCTTCTTCTACCAATTCATCAATCAGATCAAAAGGCAACTCAATGTCCTGTTGGGCTTTCAGGTCAAACAGATAGTCATCTATCTCAATCTTAATCCTGCCTTCAATGTCTGATTTATTCACCCAATCAATGATGGGCTTGCCATTTTCAAACACTATAGACTTGATGACATGGTCAATACCTTCAGCCATCACAGCAGCTATATTTTGAGAGCCTTCTGTACGCTTTAGGTGGCCTTTGAATATCTCATTGACCAGGTTGTATATGGCAATGCCCGTATCATTTCCAGCGAGGTTTTCAGGTACATTGTCCTGTCTGCCATTGTGGAACTGATCTTCATATTCTCTTGCTTTATTGAGATAATCTGCTTCCGAGATGCGGTGTTGGTGATAGTCTTCAATGGTATCACGAATGAGTCTTGAAAGCTTCTTGTAGTAAACAGGATCTTCGTTCATCTTCACATTGATTGCTTTGATCGTCCTGCTTGCAATGTGATCTGCTTTGGCCGCCTTGCTGGTTATTTTCTCCACCTCACGGTCGCGTTCCTCTTTATCAAAAATGTTGACCAACTCGGTGATGCGAAGAATTTCACCTTCTGTAGTGATGTGCTTATCGATCAGCTTCTGAACCTGTGGTTCATATTCTTTGTATTCCAGATCATCAAAGTATCTACGCTTGACAGAAATTCGCAATCCAAGGAAGAACTTAGCATCCTGCTTGTACTTATTGATTTGCTGTTCCGGTGTTTTACTGATAAACTCAAAGCTGGATAAAGCGAGCTTCAATAGACGGGCGAAGGCCGATACCTTTTCATAGAAGATGTGCCTGATGGCTTCATCCTGTAATAATTCTTCATAAGCAGGTTCGTCATATTTGTTCTTTACTTCTTTGAAAATGTCCCAAACCTCAGAATGGACCTGCGGCAGCTTCTTTATTTCCTCACTGATGTTGGTCAATGTACCTTCTAAATCAGCCGCATCATAATTATTTGTACCTGAGTAGGTTTCTAATGCCGTGTCCAGGTTCTCCAGATTACCATAATAGTCTATGATCAATCCATGTTCCTTGCCGGGAGCTAATCGGTTAACCCGTGCAATAGCCTGTAGTAAAGTATGCTCTTTAAGCTGGCGGGTGAGGTATAAAACATAGTTGTTTGGAGCATCAAAACCGGTAAGCAGTTTATCTACTACAATGATAATTTCAGGATGGTCTTGCTTCTTAAATGAATTAATTAATGATTTCTCATAGTTCTCCGGACTTCCATATTTATCCATCATGGCTTTCCAAAACTTTAATATCAAATCGTCACTTTCTTCAAAAGCATCCTCATAGTTCTCCCGAACGTCAGGAGGGGAGATCAGCACTTCACAGGTCACTTTACCAATCTCCTTGATAAACTCACGGTAGCGGATTGCAGTGGTTTTATTCGGTGCTACAAGCTGGCCTTTTGCCTTTAAGCCGCCAAAGAGTATATCTTGTACGTTTTGCTCATAGTGGTCGGAAATATCCCATGCACGAGCATAAATGACTTCCTCCGCTTTGTTAAGCTGATTGGTAGAACTGAATTTACGCTTGAGTGCTGCTTTACCGTATGGGGTAAGCGGTTCGGATACCCGATCAAAGTAATTGTCTAAAGGTTTTTCATTGACCTCAATTAGGTTGTGACGGCCTTCATAAAGCAATGGCACTACGGCACCATCTTCAACTGCATCTGTTATAGAGTACACATCAATTAAACCCCCGAAACGATTGGCGGTGCTTTTCTCCTTCTTCATTAAAGGTGTTCCTGTAAAGGCGATAAAACATCCTTTCGGAAATACCTTTTGCATTTTGATGTTGAATGTGCCGTATTGACTTCTATGGCCTTCATCTACCAAAACGAAGATGTCTGGTGAGTCAAAGTCCTCTTTGGCCCGGTTGACAGCCGCTTCAAACTTGTGAATCAGAGTGGTGATAACCGTGTCACCTGTACCGGAAAGAAGCTCTACCAGGTGTTTGCCTGTCTGAGCATTCTCTACGGGTATTTGGCATTTTTTGAAAGTTTCAGTGATCTGATCATCCAAATCAATACGGTCTGTAACCAATATGATCTTAGGGTTCTTGATTTGAGGATGTGTAGCAATCAGTTGAGCCAGCATTACCATAGTTAGGGATTTGCCGCTTCCCTGGGTGTGCCAGATCACTCCACCTTTTCTAATCCCGTTACTATCGGTTTTCACAACCTTATCCAGCGTATTGTGCACAGCGAAATACTGCTGATACCTTGTCACTTTCTTGATACCGTCATCATACAATGTGAAGTTGAAGAATAGGTCTAATAGTCTCTCCGGCTGGCAAAGGCTGAAGAGCAGCTTGTCTTGTTCGGTAACTGCTTGCTCTTCCTTTTCGAGGTTCTGGAAGTAAGTCCAGACATTCTTGTACCGTTCCTGAAAAAGGGTTGTCCTTTCGTTCGCTGGTAGCGGCTGATTCTTCAGGGTCTGGAGTTTGTCAAGCCATGCGGCTTCTTCTGCTTTGGTTTTGAATAGTTCTTTCCAGAAGCTCCAGAACTCCTTTTGTGTAGCAGTTGTAGCGTACTTAGCTTCATGGCAAGCCAATCCCATTACCAAGTTGGAATACTGGTATAAGGAACGAATACCATCTTCCTGTTGGTTTCTCAAATGTTGCTCAATAGCTTTATCAATGGGATCTTTGATCTTGGGGCTTTTGCACTCGATGACCACAACCGGAATACCGTTGATGAACAAGACAATATCCGGGCGATAGTGCTCACTGCTTCCGCTTCTGAGCACACTGAACTCTTCTGACACGTGGTAAGTATTGTTTTCCGGGTGCTTCCAATCTATGTAATGGAATGAGAAGCTCTTTTTGTCGCCTAAAACAGATTGCTCAAAGCTCCTGCCCAAAGTGATCAGTTCATAAAAGGCTTTGTTGGCAGCAATAAAACCATCCTGAACCGGTAGGTCACGAATGGCGAGAATTGCGTTGTTTACGTTGGCATCAGAAAAGGGAAACTCCTTGCCCTTGTATTCAATGGTGTTGATGACTTGAAGTTGATCCTTCAAAATGGTCTCCAACAACACATTGGATGTCCTGCCCCCACGGGCTTCTAAAGCCTGCTCTGGAGAGAGGTATTTCCAGCCCATATTCATAAGCAGCTTCAGTGCTGGAAGCTGTGATATATGGTCTTCTTTGAATGATGGTACTGCCATTATTTCAAACTTTTGGTTCGTTTTTTGCGTTTCACATAGAAGAGGGATAGAATTGATGACAAGACAAAGGTCTTGGAAGTCCCGAAAAATATTCGTACATTTGCACTGCTCATTCTTCCACAATAGGAGAAAGGAGTTTCGAAGCTCGATACATCCAGATATGTACCGAGCTTTGCGCTTTTAATAGACCTCATCTAATTTCTTCTTCCTTTTCTTTTCAATTTGTTTCTTACCTCCCGGCTCATTTAAATGGTATGCCGTGAGTAAATAATAATCTGTGCCACTACGCTGTGGCTCCAGAATGATTACGTATTCCTGGTCTATATCGTAGATATAGGTACGGATCACGTCCTTTCTATCTATGCGGTCTTCATAACTGAAGACTTCAACATTGCCTTTCTTCAATTCATTGATATGATGTTTGATCCAATGCAAGCGCACTGATCTTGTCATCTCAAATGAGCGTGAACCCAATTTCTTGCCTTTCCCATCTTTGTCCTCACGGGTTGTCAGATGCCTGAAAAGGGTTTGCATAGGCGGCTCACCATCCTGTTTGGTAGGTCGAATTTGCTTGTCTTTGAATTTGAGGTTTGCATTGTCTACAAAATCTCTATTGAAAACACCTTGCAATGACTGATTGCGTTGGTATTCGTTCATGTGAGCGATTTCAAGTAGCTGCGGATATGTTTTGATGAGATTTAATGGCATATCGGCAATTACTTTAGGTCAATGTGAAAAAGGTTCAACTTATTCTCATTCTTCGGAGTGGATTGGGTGATAGGCGTTTTGCAATGACTTTCAATCTTCTCAATGAGCTTATTTTTTGCTATTACCTTGTTTTCTCCTCGCAGCTTGTAATTGATGGCTCCCATGATCAGGTCAGTCAATTGCATAAGACTGCTCTCGTGAGAATGTATGAACTGAAAATTCCGTATGGAGGAATTGTGCTTAAGTATGTCTTTGAGGGTGGCCAGTTTTTTATGGCTGATGGTGTCCTTAATGTCGAAGTAAATGTTGTAGGTGTATTCCAGGTTGATCTTGTGATGCAGCAACTGGTAATACATCTTGAAATAAAAGTCATTGTAGGTAAAGCCCTCTCTGGTGTCATCAATCTGAGATTTCTTTACGATGACAGAGCGGAAAGCCAAATCAGTGGCAAAGAAGTAATCAATCAAGTCTGCATAGTAGGGGTATTGTCCACCGGATACATTGGACCATTTTATTTCTCCTCTGACTTTATGCTTGGCCTTCAACAATTTCAGGTGTTCTTTGTGTTGCTTGAGCTGGCTGTAAGCAGAACTGATGTACGCAATCATCATGTATGGCATGCCGTCATTTTGAAGGTGGGTACTTTCATCACAATAAAAGTTGAAGGTCTTGCTCATAATTGCTTTATTTTCAAAATCTATTACCAAATATTTTCCGCCACATTGTAATGGCTTTTAATTTATTAGGAGCACTAACAGCATCTGCCGCCAATGAAACCATTTCACCTATTTCCTCATAAAATGCTTCCTTTTGAGACGAAGTAAGACGATGCATTACGTCATCACCTGGGGGAACAGGCATAATTGCATTCCATGTCTTCTTATTGTGTAAATACTCCATTATCGCTGATGAAGTATTAAAAAATGCTACATCATCACGACTGCTTTTTTCATAACACTGTATAGCCCAAAGAGTCAAAGCAAGACCACTTGGAAACTTTTTTCCCGTTTTGGCCTTCGTGTGGTCAGACCATGCTTTCAAGTAGCGAATGATTCGAATTAGCTGAGGCTTATTACTGGTCTCTTTTTTAAACCATTCAATAAAAGCCTTCGGCTCTGAATGTTCCCATTCATATCCCCTTGATCCAAAGTATGTTTTACCTGAATAACCATCTATGTAATAGATAGGAAGATCAATGTGAAAGTCTCTAACATAGTTTAATCGTACACAATTCGTTTTAATCGTCACTCCTTTGCTAGTATGCCCTATGAGAGCTTTTTTTATGTGATTTTGAATGGTTTCAACATACATATTTGGGTGTTGAGGGAAGAAAACACCGAGATCGACATCACAAATTGTGCTTCTGTTTTCGATGACAGTCCCCATTTTATAAGAGCCCTGTATGTAGAAATTGGGGATTGGAAGGTTTGTATACTTTTCGAAGTAGGTACTCACCTTTGAACGGATAGTATTGTGCGCACGTCTTAGATTGGTTACTTTATCAGGATGAATGGTTATGGTCTGATTGAACTTTTTGAACAAATCATCACAATTGGAGTCATCTGTTATCTCGAATTTTTCATCAGATTTAAATACCTCCTTACCAACCACGTAGGCAATTCCTAGAACTATAAGTCGTATTAACCAAGGATTCATTTCTTATCGCCTTTTTTATGTCGAACTTCAGGGTGCAACCATTTACCTGTAAACTGATACAGTTCGTAAAAAACGAACCACTCGTGAGTCCAGGGAATAATGGTATCGTACAAATGATGAGAAGAATCCCAAACAAGGTCTGTCTTATGATAAAGACATAAACTGTTGTCTTGAGGATACATGTGTATATCGTCATTGTAGGTAATTAAAGGCGCAGTCACCGTAACCTTTGGCTTACTCAATGGGGCATATTTAATTCTGTAGGAATAAGTGATTGATTCCTCAGTAGGCTGATAATTTCCATAACAGTAAAGGATGCCATTGTTGATCTTACAGTCTAGAAAATCGTAGTGCTTTTCAATGAGCTTTTTCTCAACATTGACAATTACAATTGGATTTGGACGATATTTTTTGTGAAAAGCCATTTACCCTCCGTAATTCCTATGTGGTTTGTGATCAACCCCTTGTGATTCCTGAATTTTACCATCCCTATCAGTTTTTGCACGCTTATCCAATATGCTCGTTGCAAGGGCTGCTAATGAATTGGCTTGTTTGTCAACATCTTTATCTTCTCCATCAGGAAAGTATGAACCCAAATGTTTTTGCCAGAGCTTACTCGCTTTCAATTGGTTTGTTTCTTCGTCAATTGCTTTATCTGCATCCTTAGTAAACGCATCAATCGCCTCAAAAAAATAGTCCTTGTCACCAGTATAGTTTTCCAGCAGATCATCTTTAGGGGTAGTCGGCATGACGCATGACCAAGACGATTTTAAACTACTTTTAATTTCTTTGAGCGTATCCCTTAGAGCAATGTCATCTCGATCATTGTATTTGATATGGTTGCTTGCCAGAACAGTCATAGTCAGTCCATTAGGCATTTTTTTAGCCCTATTATCACACCATGCTTTTAGGAACCTAACAGTTCGTACAAGCTGACCTTTTGTATCTTTCTTTTTATTGAACCAATCCTTAAACTCTTTGGGATCACTTTTTGACCATCCGGTATTTTTTACCGCCAGATGTGGGTTTTCTGTATCATTGGTTTCGCTCTCCTTGTAGTAAACAGGTAGGTCAATATGATAGTCACCTTTATAAATTACTCTAATGCATTTTGATCTGTGTTGAGGTTTTTCAGATGTTGCATCTTCCACTGCATCCCAAATCCAATTCTGCATAGTAGTAGCGGTTTCTTTGGGCTTGGGGAAAAAGTAAACGCCATTATCCAGGTCACATGTGTCTTCCTTCGTTCGGATCATTGTGCCCATAGAATAGGAGCCCTGTCCACGAAATTTTGGTTTGTAGTCAGGATGTTTTTCCTTAAAATAATTCCGAATCTTGTCCCGCAACCTATCACGAGATGTCATGAGTTTTGACTTCTTGGTAGAAGTGATATTCAGATTTCCATTAAAGGTTTGAAAAAGATTATGGCAGTTTGACATAGCTTATTGTGTTTTGTAAAGTTTCTCTTCATTGAAAAATTCAAGAATTTCATCTTGAATAGCATAGTGATAGCCATCCTGATCGCCCATTCCCTTGAGAGTCTTTAATGCTTTTTTATCGGCTCTATCCATGTCGATTATTCCGATGTGTTCTTTCGAGAGTTTAGGTGACGGGATTCGGTAATATTTGCCTGGTGGATTTATATTTTTAATGACTTTTTTTAGAAAGAAATCATTAAAAAATGCTTGACCATCCATTGAGGATTGAAAGAGCTTATTCCCCCAATGTCTGAATGATCTTGATTTTTTCGAAGTAGACGCCCAGCCACTTGGTTGTTCAACGCTTGCTACTGAAAGTATACTGAAGCTATTAAATTCTTTTCCCTCACCCACAAAATGGTCTAATGCCTCAAGAAGCCCACATAAGGAAGGATTATTGGCCCATATACCTCCATCAGCATAGAGAACATTATTGAACTCATGAATGGGTAGATATGTAGGTGCAGCAGATGTGGCCAAGGCTACATCTACCATTGGAATGTCCTTATCCATGAAATATTTACCTTCCTTATGAGGAAATTTGAAAACTCTTGGTTCGCCTTTGATCAGGTTAAAGCTTGGGACACATAATAGAGTTTCAGCTTGCCCCATAGTTTTATCTCTGAAAACTTCCTCTAGAATGCCTTTTAATGCATGGCTGGAAAACTTACCTCTAAGAATAAGTTGTTTTATAAACTGCCATTTTCGTTGAACAAATCTTACTTGCCTGACATCAGAGACTGGGAATATTTCATCCCCTCTATTGTAATATAGGTCGGCTAATTGTTGAGCAGGAATACCAATACTAAGACCTAGGGCAATTAGCCCTCCTGTGGAAGTCCCACAGATCATATCAAAATGATCTTTTATCTGTTTACCAGTTTTCTCTTCAATGCGAGCAAGGACCGAAGCACTATAGAGACCTTTAATACCACCTCCATCTATGGACAATATTTTAAAATTCTTCTTATCCATTATTCATTACCGATTTGAACTCTAATTTCCCCCGTCAACAGCTTTTGCATTAAGCCTTTCTTTTGCTCTTTTAGGGTGTCTATTTGTTTTTGATGTAGTTGAAGCTCTTTATCCGCCTCATTTAGTACCGATACAATTGCTTGCTGTTCTTTTAACGAGGGGAGATGAATGGTCTCAGTGAGAAATAACTCAAAGTCAAATGTCATTTTCTCAATATGTACACCATAACTAGAAATGAAAGTTTGATGGTAGAATTTAGGGAGCTTTGAATACCAGTTGAGGAATTCCATTGATAAGATGGATTCATCCTTAGCCCTTACTGAAATATATGAACCAGATATTTTTGCTCCGTCAAATTCAGGTGTAACCAAAGCAGATGCGCCATGGACGATTTGCATTTTTGAGAAAAGGAAGTCACCTGTTTTTGCTGTGTTCAGGTTTTTGACTTTTATCTGATGGCCATAAAGAGCATCTCTATAAAATATACCACCAGAACGTCTTCTCACACTTATTAGATTATAAAGCTCTTTATCATCCCATTTTACAGGTCTTTTGACTTTTTTTAGAATATCTGAATAGTGGTACTTTTTCCATTTGCTTTCAAACCCTTTCAGCCGCTTCTTTCCCGTAAGCAATTGCTGAGCAAGTCCCTTATTTCGGAGTTTGAGTTCATCAATTAGCTTTTGGGTGGTAGAAATAGCTTGATCCCAGGTACTGAGGATTTCGGCTATTTTTTGTTGTTCGGGGATAGTGGGGATAGCAAACGGAAAATTAGAAACAAAGCTCCAGTCGGCTCTTGGCATTTTTGAGCCACTCGTGACATTAGTGACTTGAATAAACCGATGTGTTTGGACTAAATAGAATAAATATTTACTGTCCATTACATCTGGATTTGATCTCAATACCCAGATTTCACTTGAACAACCACCTTCAAACTCTGCTAGCCAATATTTCTTTAAGTAAGGCCTAAGTTTTCCGAAAAGTGTATCACCAACTTGAAATTTGTTTTTAATGCTTGAGAGTTCCTTAGAGTTCGCATATCCATTGATTAGACCTATTTCTTGCTCAATATGCTCCAACTCAATGCACTGAAATTCTTTCTGCGTTTTGGGGTCTAGTTTTTCTTTTGGTTTCGTGACTAGCTTCCCAAACTCACAAGCTTTCCATTCTGAAATATGTGTTAGTAAATTCAAAATCCCAATTCTTTAAGGTAATTCTCCATTTGCCCTTCCACCTCAGCCAACTCCTTTTTCAATTCGGTAATATTGCTCTGAGTTGCAGGTATGTCCACTTCCTCCTCTTCCTCAAAAGTGTCCACATATCGAGGTATATTGAGGTTATACTCGTTTTCTTCCACTTCCTGAATAGTGGCACGGTAAGCATATTTTTCTTCTATTACTTCACCTTCTTCAGTGGTCAATGGATTTGCTTTCTGAAATGCTCGATACGTATTGACAATTTTGTCAATGTCCTTGTCACGCAGACGGTTCTGGTTCGTGCCTGATTCATATCCCTCACTGGCATCTATAAAGAGAATGTCTTTGTTCTCGCCTTTGGCCCGGTTGAATATGAGTATAGTTGCAGGAATACCTGTACCATAAAATAAGTTGGCCGGTAAGCCAATGACTGCTTCCAGCAGGTTTTCCTCAATCAGTTGCAGTCTGATTTTTCCTTCGCTACTTCCTCTAAAAAGTACCCCATGTGGAAGAATGACACCCACTCGCCCTGTGTCGTGATAGGTGGACTCTATCATGTGAGATACGAAAGCATAATCTCCTTTACTCTTAGGTGGAATACCTCTATGGAAGCGGCTAAACTGATCAGAAATGGCGTTATCGGCTCCCCATTTATCGAGGGAAAACGGAGGGTTAGCTCCCACAATGTTTCCTTTCAGTAAGCTGTCTTCTTCCAGCAGCTTGGGATTATTCAAGGTGTCTCCCCATTCAATGGTAGCGTCATCTATCTCATGCAGAAACATGTTCATGCGAGCGAGTGCCCAGGTGCTTCCGTTGATTTCCTGTCCGTAGAGCGAGAAGTTTTTGCTGCCTACCTGTTTTGCGAGTTTGATCAATAAAGAACCCGAACCACAGGCGGGGTCTATAATGCGGTCGCCCGGTTGTGGATTGAGTAGCTTTGCCAGGAGTTTTGACACCTGTGCTGGCGTGTAAAATTCTCCCGCTTTCTTTCCGGCATCACTGGCGAATTTTTCAATCAAGTACTCATAAGCATCACCAATCACATCATTATCCTCCAGGTGGGAGGGTTGTAGGTCGAGTGCAGAGAAATCTACCAAGAGGTTTTTGAGTCTTCTGTTGCGGTCTTTTGTTTGACCAAGGTTAGCTTCTGAGTTGAAATCAATGTTTCGGAATACACGCTCTAATTTGCTGCGGTTGGCATCTTCCATGCTTTCGAGAGCAGTGTTGATCAGTTCACCCACATTGGCCGCATTGCGGTTTTCAAAAAGGTAGTCGAAGGTGCAGGTATCAGGCAATTGGAAACGTTCGTTTCTCAATGCTCGCTGCACCCGTATTTCATCTCCCTTGTATTTTTCCGCATAAAAGTTCTTTTTGTCCTTCCATACGTCCGATACATACTTTACGAAAAGCATGGTCAGGATATAGTCCTTGTACTGTGAAGGATCAATCACACCTCTGAAGGTGTCACATGCTTTCCAAACAATGTTGTTGATCTCGCTTTGTGTAATCGGTTTTTTACTCATGCTTTTTGATAGATTATATTCTTAATGACTGCCTGATATACTTTTTGCTTTTCGGAAATGATCTGTTTGGATATTTCCATGTCTTTGTAATGTAGTTGCTTAATGGCAATGGCCTTTTGTTGCAACTCCAATGATGGGAGCTTCACCATAAAAGCCTCCAATTCGGATTTCCGAATGGAAGGGATGGAGCTGCCAGCTCCCAGGGTTTGAAAATATGTCTGTGTTTGCGGCATATTAAATAAGGTGGTAAGGAACTCCGGGATCACCTTTGACCGATCTACTTTGATGACAAAGAAGATGGAGGAGGCAATGGCTGGACCAAAGGCTTTGTCATAAGTCCAGGCAAAGTTTCTCATTCCTTTTCCAACCATAATAATGTCGCCATCTTCCAAGAGGTGAGATTCATTCTTTTGGTCGATCTGAATGAAAGTGTCTATCTGCCCCGTCTGATGTCCCCAATCATCAAAGTGCTTTGCCTGTAAATAGACAGCATTTCCCTCATCTGAGGGTTTGGTGTATAAACCAAATTGTAGTTGGGCAATATCGCTGAGTTTTACCTTCATTTTGTTTGTAGGATCATTCAAACTTTAAACAAAGGTAAGAAAAAGATAATTAAAAGAAAATAAAAACTGTTGTAGAGTTTTTCAAAAATAAATAACGTGCTGTTTCGATAAGTTTAAGGATTTTGAGGAAATAGAGGAAACTAAGGATTATTTGTCCTTAGGTTGACCAGTGGCATATATTTTCAATGGTCTGGTCGAATCTTTGGAAGGAAAGCCCAACGGGCTTATCCTTCCTTGATTTCCTTGAAATCCTGAGTTTCCTCAAGTGAGGTGTTTAGGTAGTTGTCCTGAGACTCCCGGTGTATCAGGTTCGATTTTATAAATGCTGTAATGTAGCCTTCGGCTGTCTTTGCCGGAATACTCATGGTATTGGCTACTTCAAGATATTTTTGGCGATTGAAGTTGCGGGGTAGGGCATTCAGGAACTTCTCTTTCTTATTCATCCTTGTGGGCTTGGGTTCTTCCTGCGGAAGCTCGCCAAATACTTTGCTTGCATGCTTTACCAATACTTTCACCATTGAAAGCGCAACTTGAAAATCCCTTTCCTCACAAATCATTTTCTTGGAGGTGTCGCCTGTTTCCATGATCCGCAAAGCGGAAAATATCATGGAGATTCGGTAAGCAATCAAACCTAACCTTCTGATAGTAGCCATGTAGTCCAAACCTTGAAGGTTCATGTACTTTTCCTGTATCTGCCCAAAGAACTGGTTGAATTGTTCTTGCTGGTCTGCCGTAAGGTGGAACTGCCGGGGCTCATCCTGCATGATGACTTTGTAGAGTTCATAAAACTCATTGCCCAGGGCTTCAAAGTAGTCGTCCAGTCCGTTATCCGTTTGGCTGGCGAATACATTTTTCCATACCGGGCGCACATTCATAAAATAGAAGATGAAACGGCTGAATAAGCCGTTTTCAGCATTGGGTATCAATGCCGAAACTTGTTTTGGCGTTCCTGAAAGGACAGTAGAAAGACAAGGGCTTTCTATGTCCACAAACTCACGGTCGGTTCTGCGATAATAGGAAATGGTTTCATGGTGAAAAGCTTTTCTAAAGCCATCACTGTAGTTTCCGTAATCGCTCTTGAAGGCATGGGCTAAGGTATCACCTTCGGTCTCGAATATCAGTCCTCTGCCATCACTATCCCCCAAAAGCTGATAAGCTCCCGTTGAACTGTTGTTGGCCGGAATGAACAGCATTTTTTCAGGTGGTTTGGCTGGTTTCTCAATACCTTCTTCTTTGCCCTTCTTGGAGTTGTATTCTGCCATTTCCAATTCATAGTGCTGTTTATGGAGTTTGGCCTGTTCCCTCAACTCTTTGTGAATGGGATTAACCAACTGGCGGCAATGCACCAAGCGGCCTTTACCTGCGGATGCCTGAGCGGTAATGAACAAGAATAGATTAGGGAATACCCGTTTGCCATCATAGATGCCCGATACTTTGGGCAAACATGCACTGATAGCTCCGAGGGAACCGAGGAGAAGAATATCCCTTTCCTCATTGGAGGTGGCAACCTCCACAACCTTTTGAAGAAATTCAGGAAGTTCAGGAAACAAGGAATCGGGAAAGGTTGGCATTTGTTCTGGCTCCTGAATTTCTCTCTGTTTTAGATGCTCTTGACTACCGGTCAGTTTCTCACTCTTGAAAGTACGGTGATCGTGCCGTTCTGCCCGTGGAGGTGCTATTTCAATTCCTGCGTCTTTGGCGAGGTAGAAAAAGGTTTTCAGGGAAATACCATGACCTTTTGATTTCAAGCAATTGTCAAATTGCTTATCGCACTCCTGGGCGGAATAGTCGGGATGGAACTGGCTCACCCTATGAAATAGAGTACGGCCATTTTCTCCAAACTCATCTGAGAAGGCAAAGCCGATATTTACCCATTCGCTATAAGTAGAGGTAATATCTGTTCTGTTGGCCTCAATACTCTGGATGATGCGTTCTACTTCGTCTATTTGAGAATCTGTATTGAAAGTTTGTTGCTCTGTAACTTTCGGTTGCGGGGTTGGCGGATTAAGCCAATCCTGCGGATTGAATGTTTTTCTTTCCATGTCCTACAAGTATTTAGGATTGATGAATATTTCTGAATCATGCGGAAGGAAACATGCTCTTGAAATGTCCTTTCCGGATTGGTCTATTTCGTGTTGGTAGGTGTGAGCAACGTAGTTTGCCACTGCCTTGAAATAGTCCTGGTGTTTAGCTTGTGTCAAGTCGATTGGAATTACCCATTTGAGACCATCACCTGAAGGAGATATAAACAGTAGCTCCGTTTCAAAGTAGTGATCGTTGAGCAATGCAGCCTTGAGTGTAGGAATGTCCTGAATGTGGTCAAAATCGATTGTGAGCAAACCTGAATGTCTTTGAAGGTTTGCATCATTTCTCTTAGTGAAAGTGCCTGAGAAGGTCACATAATCGAAATTTTGAGCCTTGTACTTTCTGGCTTCCTTAGGATCGGGAATGTTGCGGAGTGTGCTTGTACAGGAAGCAAATTCATTCCCTTTGATAAGGTGATACACCTCAACCAAGGAGACTTGCCGACTTGGTTTTACATTAGTGACAGGTTTGGTGAAATAGCTGAAAACAGGCGGAGCCGGTTTGACTATTTCAGGAAGAGCAACCGCAGGTTGCGATTCTGCCTGAGTGTAGAAACCTTGTTGCTTACCGATACGCAAATGCAGTTCTTCATTCAGCCTGTCGAGAAGGGCTTGCCCTTCGAGGCTGAAATGTGGTGCTGCAAAATCAAAGGCATTGCCTGGTGCAATGGCTTCTTCTGAATCGGTGTGCGTAGCACAAGGTAGTATAAAAATCTTTGTGTAAATATCGCATCTAAGCAACTGTATACGAGTTAATACCACCCAGCAGGTGAAGTGAAGTGAGGCGGAGCGTAGCGGAGCCGAACGGAACGGAACCTGCTGG
>Ga0164243_10005249_pt1 | contig 19853 bp, 20 predicted proteins | sample OricompcompostOP_FD_108781 | JGI IMG/M metagenome (GOLD analysis project Ga0164243, IMG submission 108781) | Organic Plus compost microbial communities from Emeryville, California, USA - Original compost - Organic plus compost (OP) | ecosystem: Engineered > Solid waste > Mixed feedstock >... | reverse complement strand
ATAACCTGGCCCGCTTCAACCGACGCTCAAAGCGCTTCTCAAAAAGCCACTCCATGCTGGAGATCACCCTCGACCTCTTTTTCAACCGGCATCTCATCGAGAGTCCAAAATAAACACTGCCCCTTGCGGGGGAGGTTGGGAGGGGGTGATAAGTGCAGAATGCTTGCGATTACCCCTTGGCAATCAGCTTTTTCAGCTTGGCGACCGCAATGTCCTGGCTTTCGCCATAGGCGATGGTGCCCTCGAAACCGCCCTCAGAATTGATCAGGAACACCGAGGCGGTGTGGTTCATGATGTAGTCGTCGCCTTCGCCCGGCACCTTTTCGGAAAATGCCTTCCAGGCGGCGATGATCTTGTCGATCTCGGGCCTGGTGCCGGTGATGCCGGTGACGCGGTCGGAAACGGCGTGAACGTAGTCGTTGATGACCGCGGGCGTGTCGCGCTCGGGATCGATGGTGACGAAAAAGGCGTTGAGCTTGTCGGCATCGGGGCCGAGCTGCTCGTACCAGCTGGCCATGTCGGCGAGCGTCGTCGGGCAGACGTCGGGGCAATGCGTATAGCCGAAGAACAGCATGGACGGCTTGCCGGTGAGGGTGGCCGGCGTCACCTTGGCGCCGGTGCCGTCCTCGAGCACGTAGTCGCCGCCGCCCAGGACGGTCTGGCCGGGCCGGCCGGGGCCGAAATAAAGGAAAGTGGCGAGGGCGGCGAGCAGGACCACGGCGGTCCAGAGGCCGATCCGGATGGTACGAAGCGTCATTGGCGTCACCTCACATCTTCATGTCGTGCATGGCGGGCGGGGAATCGGCGCCGACGCCGGAAATCGAGAGGTCGAGCGTCACTTCGCCGGCCTTTTCGAATTTCAGCGTTATCGGCACGCTCTCGCCTTCGACGAACGGCTTTGCAAGCTGCATGAACATGATGTGGACGCCGCCAGGCGACAGCGACACGGTTTCGCCGGCGGCAATGGCGACGCCGTCGGGCAGGGGCGCCATTTTCATGACGTCGTTCTGCATCGACATTTCGTGCAGCTCGACCTTGCCGGCGGCGGGCGAAGTGGCCGAGACCAGCCGGTCGTCTTCCGTGCCCTTGTTGGTGATGGTGAGATAGCCGCCAGCGACCGGTGCATTGGGCAGCGTGGCGCGGGCGAAGGCGTCGGTGATCTCGATGTCGCCGACAGTGACGGGGGCGAGCGGATCGGCAGCCATGGCCGACATGTCGGGAGTGGGGGTGTTGGCGCTGTCCGATTGCGCCAGGGCCGGGCTGTTGGCGGCAAGCAGCAGCGCGGCGGCCAGGAAAAGCATCGTCTTCATTTGCGAAAATCCTCGTAACGATCCTGCCGCCGGCGCATCTCTTGGGGCCAGGCGGCATTCCGATGGCGGCCTTGAAAAAAGGCGCGCCGGTTCAGGCGGAGGCGAGAGGAACTGGCGGCGCGCGGGCGCCGGCGGAAGGAATGGCGGCGCGGATGACGGGCGCAGCGCCGGTGTTGCGGTAGACAACGTTGCTGGCAACGAGCGGTGCGGCGAGCGCTATGCAGGGCGGGGGCGGCAGGTCGAGCCCGCCACCGAGCCGGCAGAGATGGCAGGTCGTATCGTGCGCGGCGTGGTCGCCCGGATGCTTTTCGCACAAGGGCGCGTAGGCGCCGTCGGCCAGCAGATAGGGCGTGAGGTCGGCTGAATAGCCGATCGCCGGCGCCTGGTGCGCGAAATTGAGAAAGAGCAAGGCCACGGCCAACAGGGCCGTCATCGCTTCCTTCAGCAGTGTGCGCTTGCGCAAGGGCGGGTCTCCCTCATACGTGCAAAACGCTTAGACCAAAGGCCTTGCCATGTCATGCGGCAAAAGCGCCCGGCATTAGCGGGGCTGGTGCGGCCGATAGCGCTAGACTTTGGCGCCGTTCTCCTTTATACGCCCGCGGAACCAAAGCTTCCGGGTCAGCCGGCAGCGCTTAAATCCACTCCGTGCAACCAAGACCGGGCGATGGCTCAAAAACACGAGCCGGCAGTCGCTCCTTTGAAAAGATCAGGCGGATCATGACCAATATCATCGAACAGCTCGAAAAAGAGCAGGCCGAGGCGCTCGCCGCAAAGCGCGCCACCCCCGAATTCACCCATGGCGATACCGTCAAGGTATGGGTCAAGGTGCGCGAAGGCGAAAAGGAACGCCTGCAGGCCTATGAGGGCGTGGTGATCGCGCGCTCCGGCTCGGGCATCATGGAAAGCTTCACCGTCCGCAAGATTTCCTACGGCGAAGGCGTCGAGCGCGTCTTCCCGGTCTATTCGCCCAATATCGACCGCATCGAAGTGCTGAAGCGCGGCAAGGTGCGGCGCGCCAAGCTCTATTACCTGCGCGATCGCCGTGGCAAGTCGGCGCGTATCTTCGAATCGACCAATTCGCGCACCAAGAAGATCCAGGACAGCGAGCGCGCTGCCGCCCAGGCGGCCCGCGATGCGCGCGAGGCCGAAAAGGTCGCCGCCGCCGAGGCGCTGGCCGCCGAGCTTGCGGCCAAGGACGCCGAGGAAGCTGCCGCCGCCCAGGCTGCGGAAGCCGCTGCCGGCGAAGCGAACAAGAGCGAGTAGCCCGGGCCTCATACCCGGCCCTTGCTCCGAAATGATTTCGGTAATGCCCGGCCCCCGCAAGGGAGCCGGGCATTTTGTTTTCGAAAAGGGAGAGAGACATGGATGCGAGCACACGGGCGGCGAATGCCGCGGCGCTGAAGCAGAAGGCGGGCGAGCTCATCGGCCGCACCGGCCTCATGGCGCTGTTCGATGCCTGGTTCGGCACGTCGGCGCTGACCGGCAGCGCCGGGTACGATCTGATGGTCTGGCCCGATATCGATATCCACATGCCGGTGGCGCCGGAGCGGCGGGCCGAATATCTCGCGCTCATCCTCGAGATCAACCAGCGCCTTGTTTCCGCAGGCATGCGCCTGCACCGCTCCCACTTCTGGGACGATTACGTCGATCCGCATCCGCTCGGCGCCGGGCTTTATTGGGGTATCGAACTGCGCGACGACGAGGATACGCCCTGGAAGCTCGACCTCTGGGGCTGGGCGCCCGAAGACTATCAGAAGCGCCAGGCGCGCGATGCCGAGCTGCGCCGGGCGCTGGCCGCGGCCGATCGTGACCTGATCCTGCGGCTCAAGACGGAAGCGCGCGAAAAGCCGGGCTATTATGGCGCCATAGTGACGAGCTGGGACGTCTATCAGTTCGTCATCGCCGGGGCGGGCGACAGCCTCACCGCGCTGGAAGACTGGAAGCGCGAGCGCTCGTAAGACTATCTTGCGACAGCTTTGCTGCCCCATATTTAATCATGTTTGATCTTGCCGGACCCTTGTAGAAGCGCCGGAACACCCTAATTCATCGCCCATGCGCGCCCGATTGCATGGCGCGACAGAGGCATTCCGAGAATCCTTCTTAAGATATATCTTGACAACTCATGCCGTGAGGCACATCTTCCGCTCAATCGTAAGATATATCGGAGACACATCATGCATCCACGCGATCGTGGCGACATCAACTGGCGCAAGCTCGAAGCCATGGCCCGGCGCGGCTGGGGCCGCTTCGGCGGTGGCGGACCGGGCGGGCGCGGCTTTGGCGACTGGGGCGGGTTCGGCGACAATTTCCGCATCGGCCGCATGCTGGCCAGCGGCGATCTGAGGCTCGTCGCGCTCTATCTCATCGAGGAGCAGCCGCGGCACGGCTACGACCTCATCAAGGCCATCGAGGAAAAGACCGCGGGCTTTTATTCGCCGAGCCCCGGCATCGTCTATCCGGCGCTGACCTATCTGGAAGAGGCCGGGTACGTCACCTCGTCGGCCGAGGGCAACAAGAAGCTCTATACGATCACCGACGAAGGCCGCGGGCACCTCAGCGAGAACCGCGAAGCCGTGCAGTCGACGCTCGATTTCCTCGGCAAGGCGGGCGAGCGCGTCCGCGAATGGCGTGATCGCGCCGGCCAGGAAATGGGCTGGGGTCCGCGCGGCGAAGGGCCCCATCACGGGCGCGGCGGCGGGGATCGCGACATTCCCGGCGTCATCCCGGAGGTCAACGAGGCGCGCCGGGCATTGAAGGCGGCGATCGCCGAAACGCTGGGCAAAGCCGACGAGGACGGCCAGCGCCGCCTTGCCGACATCCTCAACAAGGCAGCCGAACTCATCCGTCGCAGCGACGTCGATCTCGGCTGAACCGCAACCAGAACGGGCGCCTCAAAATGTCCGACGACAGCGATCCTGATACCGCCGCCGCAGGGCAGCGGGCCAGCCGGGTGGGGACCCAACCCGTCACGAACACGTCCCCATCCGGATCCTCTCCGTCTCCGGCCGGCATCGTCCGGCCGGAGATCGGGCTAAACGATCTCAATCCGCGCCAGATGGAAGCCTGGCTGGCACTGGTGGAGATCGTTTTCGGCGACGATCCGGAGGAATAGTTTTGCTTCGAATTCCTCGATAAAAGCAGAAATCCGGGTGGGTCACCCCCCTCCCGACCTCCCCCGCAAGGGGGGGAGGTGCTCACCGAGTTTTTTTAACACCTGGTTTCCCACATACGCGATGCAACACCCTCCCCCTTGCGGGGAGGGTTGGGGAGGGGGTGAAGTCGAGCAGGGTGCTTGTGGAAGGCCATACTTTGGAGACCAAGGGGCAGTGTCCCCTTCTGTCGCACGCATTCATTTCACGGCAATCTGTACTCCAAACCGCCGGCGATAAGTGCTAAACCCTCGCCCGTACGGAGGGTTGAGCCCGTGAATATGATTACCAAGATCGCCGGCGACCGCGCGGAAGCCGGCCGGCGCGTCGCCAAGCGCCTTGAAACCACCACCGGCATTGCCGCCAACAAGATCATGACCGATCCGGTGATGACCTATGCCTGGTCGGGCGATGCCAGTTCGTATCGCCTGGTGCCGGCTGTGGTGGTGATCATCAACACCGAAGACGAGGTGCGCGCCGTGATCGAAGCGGCACGGGCCGAGGGCCTGCCGCTGACCTTCCGTGCTGCCGGCACCTCGCTTTCCGGCCAGGCCATCACCGACGGCGTGCTCGCCGTGCTCGGCGACGGCTGGCGCAAGATCGAAATCTTCGAGAACGGCGACCGCGTAACGCTGGGGCCGGCGATCATCGTCGCCAATGCCAACAAGGCGCTGAAACCCTATAACCGCAAGCTCGGGCCCGATCCCGCCAGCCAGGCGACCTGCAAGATCGGCGGCGTCGTCAACAACAATTCCTCGGGCATGTGCTGCGGCGTCGCCTTCAACACCTACCACACGATGCGGCGCCTGCGCGTCATGCTCACCGATGGCACGGTGCTCGACAGCGGCGATGCCGATTCACGTGAAACGTTCCGCGCCGCCCACCAGACGCTGCTCGACCAGCTGCATGACCTCCACCACGAGGTCACCGGCGATGCCGAGCTGGTGGCGCTGATCCGCCGCAAGTACAAGATCAAGAATACCGTCGGCTATTCGCTCAATGCGCTCATCGATTTCCACGACCCCGTCGATATCCTGACGCACCTGATCGTCGGCTCGGAAGGCACGCTCGGCTTTGTTTCCGAGGTTACCTATGAGACCATTCCCGAGCATCCGTTCAAGTCGACCGGGCTCATTCCCTTCCCCGATCCGCATTCGTGCGCGCGCGCCATCACCAAGCTCGCCAATGGCGGGCTGCAGGTGACGACCGGCGTCACCGCCGCCGAATATATCGAGCGGCGGGCGCTCGAAACGGTGATGCACCTGCCGGAAATGGCGGCGCTGAAGCCGTTTCTCACCGAAAATTCGCCGGCCGTGCTCATCGACGTGACGGCCCCAGATGCCGAAACGCTGGCCCGCGAAGTCGCAAAGGCCGAGGCGATCCTTTCCAGCGAAGGGGCGACCGACCTCAATTTTTCGACCGACGACGAGCGCAGCCATGCGCTCTGGGACATCCGCAAGGGCTTTTTCGCCTCGGCCGGCGCGGCGCGGCCCAAGGGCACGTCGATGCTGACCGAGGACGTGGCGGCGCCGATCGACCGGCTCGCCGATTTCGTCATCGATCTTCGCCAACTGCTCGACGCGCATGGCTACCAAGATGCGGTGATCTTCGGGCACGCGCTTGCCGGCAATCTGCACTTCCAGATGGGCGACGACTTTTCCAAGCCCGGCGCCGACGTCAAATTCGACAAGTTCTCCAAGGACCTCTCCGATCTCGTCTCGGTCAAGTACCAGGGCTCGCTCAAGGCCGAGCACGGCACCGGCCGCGCCATCGCGCCATTCGTTGAGGCCGAATGGGGGCGCCGCGCCTACGGGCTGATGGAGCGCATCAAGCTGCTCTTCGATCCGGAAGGGCTATTGAATCCGGGCGTCCTCATCAATCCGGACCCCAAGACGCATGTCACGCATTTGAAGACCATGCCGCTGGCCGATCCGCTGATCGATCTGTGCATCGAATGCGGGTTCTGCGAGCCGGCCTGCCCCAGCCATCAGCTGACGTTTTCGCCGCGCCAGCGCATCGCCGTCACGCGCGAGCGGGCGCGCCTGCGGGAGACCGGCGAGAACCCGGAATTGCTGGCGCTGTTCGACGAAGGCTTCAAATATCCCGGGCTCGATACGTGTGCGGCCTGCAATCTCTGCTCGCTCAGGTGCCCGGTCGGCATCGAGACCGGCACGCGCATCATCAAGGAGCGCGGCGAGCGCCGCAGCGATCAGGCGCGTTCGGTCGCGCACTGGATGGGCGAGCATTCGGGCTTCGTCGAGGGCTTCATGGATTTCGGCGTCAAAACGCAATCCCTGGCGCGCAAGGTGGTCGGCAATGCCGTGGTCGACGGACTTTCCGATGCCGCCCGCAAGGCGACTGGCAACCGCATCCCGCGCGTCGGCCCGACGCTGAAACCCGGGCCGAAAGTGCCGCGCATCGAGGCCACCAACCTGCACCAGGACCCGAAGCGCGACGGGTTCCCCGTCTCGATCGCCAAGCAGGACGACAACCGCATCGTCTATTTCCCGTCCTGCGCGACGCGCATGTTCGGGGCGCCCAAGACCGACCTCGACCTCCTGGGTACGCCCGAGGCCATGGTCGCGCTCTTGAAGCGCGCCGGCTACGATCCGATCGTGCCCGAACATCTCGACGGCCAGTGCTGCGGCCAGCCGTTCCTTTCCAAGGGGTTCCCCGAGGAATCGGCGCGGGTCGGCGGGCGCACCGATGCCGAATTGCAAAAGCTCTCGGGCGAGGGCGCCCTGAAGATCGTGACCGATGCCTCGACCTGCGCCAAGCATTTCGGCGAGCATGCGGAATCGAGCGTGCTCGACAGCGCCGAGTTCCTGGTCGCGCATGTGCTGCCCAGGCTCAAGGTCACCAAAAAGCTCCCCGTCGTTGCCGTCCACCATAATTGCTCGGCGCAGCGATTGAAGGAGCAGAAATCGACCGAGGCGCTGGCCGCGGCAATGGCCGAGCGGGTGGCAGTCCTGGAGCAGGTCACCTGCTGCGGTTATGCCGGCGACAAGGGCCTGTTCTTCCCCGAGCTCAACGCGCATGCGACGCGCTTTGCCAAGGCCGACATTCCGGACGATTGCACGATCGGCGTGTCGACGGTCTCGACCTGCGCTTCGGGCCTGTCGGAACGGGCCGGCATTCCCTTCGTGTCGCTGGCGAGCCTGTTGGAAGCGGTGACGCGTCCATAATGGTGGACGTCACCATCACCGGCCTCGGCCGGCGCGGCGAGGGCATTGCGGAGTTCGAAGGCAAGCGCCTGTTCGTACCGCTGGCGCTGCCGGGCGAGCGCGTTGCCGTCGAGATCGAAGGCGAGCGCGCCCAGCTCGTTGCGGTCGTCGCGGCCAGCGCCGAGCGCATCGCGCCGTTCTGTCCGCATTTCGGCGCCTGCGGCGGCTGCCAGTTGCAGCACATGGCGCCCGCAGCCTATGCCGCCTTCAAGCGCGGCCTGGTCGTTTCGGCGCTGCAGCGTGCCGGGCTCGCTGCCGATGTCGCCCCGCTCGTCGATGCCAAGGGGCGGGGGCGGCGGCGCGTCGTGCTGCATGCGCGCCATGAAGGCTCGGGCTTCATGCATTTGCGCAGCCACCAGGTTCACGATCTCGACCGCTGCCCGATCACCGTGCCGCAGCTGAAGCACGCCACCGCTATCGGCCGCGCCGCCTATGCCTTGGCCGGGGAGTGCGAAGTGAGCCTCACCGCCAGCCTCACCGGGCTCGACGTGCTGGTGCGGGCGCAGCGCAAGTCGGCAAAACCGGAAAAGCTGGTGCCTCTGGCCCGAGAATTCGACCTGGCGCGGCTGGCGCTCAACGGCGAGATCGTCGTGCAGTCGCGCGCGCCGGTCGTCGCCATGGGCAGGGCGAAGGTGGAACTGCCGGTCGGAAGCTTCCTGCAGGCGACGGAAGCGGCCGAAGCGGTGCTTGCCGAGCAGGTGGTTGCCCTCGTGGGTCCGGCGAAAAACGTCGCCGACCTCTTTTGCGGATTGGGGCCCTTTGCCTTGCGGCTTGCCGAAACCGCCCGCGTTACCGCCCATGACAGCGACAAGGCGGCTGTGGCGGCACTCGGCATGGCGCACCGGCATACGCAGGGGCTGAAGGCCATCACCGCTCGCCCACGCGATCTCTTTCGCGAGCCGCTGACGCAGTTCGAGCTGGCGGATTTCGATGCGGTGGTGCTCGATCCGCCGCGCGCCGGGGCCGAGGCGCAGGCGCGCGAACTGGCCAAGGCCAAGGTCAGGCGCCTCGTTTACGTCTCGTGCGATCCGGTGAGCTTTGCGCGCGATGCGGCGATCCTCACTGCCGGCGGCTACAGTCTCGAAAGCGTTACGCCGGTCGACCAGTTTGCCTTTTCCGCCCATGTCGAGCTGGTGGCCGGCTTTCGCCGTTGAGGGCGGTCAGGCGACGAGCTTGCCGATCCTTTCGGCGAGCTCCACGTCCTTTTTGGTGACGCCCCCGGCATCGTGGGTCGAAAGCGCGATCGAGACCTTGTCGTAGGTGTTGGACCAGTCGGGGTGATGGCCCATGGCCTCGGCCGCCAGGGCGACGCGGGTCATGAAGGCGAAGGCCTCGGAAAAGTTCGAAAAGCGGAACTGCCGGCCGATGGCCTCGACCTTTTCGTCGAATGTCCAGCCGTCGAGCCCGGCCAGGGCCGTATCGAGCTCGCTCGGGCTCAGCTTTTGCACCATGGTTCCATGCCTTTATGCAACGCTCCCGCTCTATAATGCGGGCGGTGGGGACGACGTTCCGGCGCGCCGGACAAACTTAGACAAATTGGCATGAAAGAAAGCGCCCATTAACGGGTCCATGGGCATTATCGCGGGTCTTTGGTGCGAGGCCATGCTGTTTTATTCCGCCCGGCGTAAATTGCCCGCCGTAGATTATGTCTCGATCGTGCGGTCGCTTTATGCCGATCCGCTGTCGATGATCTATGGCACGCTGTGCGGTGCGGTCGGCGCCGGCATTTCGGCGCTGGTCTCGGGTTCGGTGCCGCTTTACGTCATTTCCATCCTCTTCGTCGTCTTCGGCATCGTGCGCTATTTCGACATGTGGGCCTTCGCGCGCGACAAGCTCGGGGCCGAGGATGTGGCGCGCGCCCAGGTCTGGGAAGTGCGCAACACGATCGGCGGCGTCATCTTTGCCGGCCTGCACGGCTTCTGGTGCTTTTTCAGCCTCGCCGTCTTCGATTTCGGCTTTGCCGCTTTTTCGAGCGGCATGGTGACGATCGCCGCAACCGTCGGCATCGTTGCGCGCAATTTCGCCCTCGACCGGCTGGTGACGCTGCAGGCTTTGTTCGTTGCCGTGCCGTTCGCCGCCGGCCTCTTCATGAAGGGCGATCCGGCGCATTATGCGCTGGCAACGCTGCTGCTCATCTTCATGCTGGGCCTCAGGCGCATGGCGGCGGGCCTGCGCGAAAACCTGCTCGGCGCCGTGCACGGGCGGGTCGAAGCGCGGCGGCTCGCAACCGAACTCGATACCGCCCTCACCACGATGCCGCATGGCCTGTGCATGCTCGACGAGGCCGGCAAGGTGTCGGTGGTCAACCGGCGCGCCGCCGAGATCTTTCCGGCCCTGGCGCCGCAGCGCAGCGTCGGGCGCGACCTGCCGCAGATCATTGCCAGCGCCCGCCGCGAGGGGCTCATCTCGTTCACACTCGGCCGGCAATTGCTGCAGGCGGTGGCGCTCGGCGCCAGCCAGCGCAAGCACGTCGTGGCGCTGCCGGCGCAGGTCTGGTGCGAAGTCACCGTGCATTCGCTGCGCGGGCGCACCGTCTTGATGTTCGAGGACATCACCGAGCGCGTGCGCGCCAACGAGCGCATCAACTTCATGGCCCGGTTCGACGGGCTCACAAGTCTGCCCAACCGCAACCATTTCTCCGACGAGGTCGAGGCCGACCTTGCCCGCAAGCGCCTCGGCAAGTCGCGCGAAAGCGTCATGCTGATGATGATCGACATCGACGATTTCAAGCACGTCAACGATACGTTCGGGCACCTGGTCGGCGATGCGCTGCTGGTCGAGGCGGCTTTGCGCATCCAGGGCGTCATCGGCGCCGGGGCGATGCCGTCGCGCTTCGGCGGCGATGAGTTCACCGTCTACCGTTCGCAGGGCGTCAATCGCCGCAGCGTCGAGCGCGAGGCCGAGGCGGTGCTCGATGCGCTGGGCGCGCCCTTCCTCATCATGGGGCACGTGATCAAGGCGCATGCCAGCGTCGGCGTCGTCGTGGCGCGCCCGACCGAGGACCTGGCGACGCTGTTGACGCGGGCGGACCTGGCGCTCTATCGCGCCAAGGGCAACGGCAAGGCGCAGTGGTCGCTGTTCCACGACGTCATGGATATCGACTACCGCCAGCGCCAGCGCCTCAAGGCCGACCTGCGCGAAGCGCTCGACCGCGACGAACTGTTCCTCGTCTACCAGCCGATCGTCGATATCCGCGACCGCCGCGTCATCGGCTGCGAGGCCCTGGCGCGCTGGGACCACAAGGAGCTGGGGCGCATCCCGCCCACCGTCTTCATCCCCATCGCCGAGGAGATCGGCGCCATTTCCGATCTCAGCCGCTGGGTGCTGGCGACGGCGACGCGCGAATGCCAGCAATGGCCCGAGCCGCTGAAAGTCTCGATCAACCTGTCGGCCACCGATTTCCGCACCACCGACGTTGCCGCCATGGTCAAGAACGGGCTCGACCAGTCGGGCCTCAAGCCCGAACGGCTCGAAGTCGAGATCACCGAATCGACGCTTATCGAGGAAAAGCAGGCGGTGATCACGGCGCTGAGCGAATTGCGCCGGTTCGGCATCGGCATTGCGCTCGACGATTTCGGCACCGGCTATTCCTCGCTCTCCTACCTGCACACGCTGCCCTTCACCAAGCTCAAGATCGACCGCTCGTTCGTCGTCGACGTCACCAGCAGCGCGCGCTCGCTGACGCTGCTCACCAATATCGGCCGGCTCTCCAAGGACCTCGACATGACGGTGACGGTCGAGGGCATCGAGACCGAGGAACAATTGTCTGCCGTGCTCTCCACGGGCAATGTCGATCAGGCCCAGGGCTATCTCTTCGGCGTACCGCTGCCGCAGCGCGAAATCGCCGAACTGGTCGAGCATGTTGTCGTAAAGACACGCACGCCGCGCCGTGCCGCCGCGGGCGGCAAAGGCCGCTGAATCCCAAATATTTACCGTGGGTTACTGAGGTTATCCGGGCGTTACGAGCAAATCGGCGCCGGCCCGGTAATTAACCTTTTTTACGGAAAATTCCTTGATTTGGCGAAGACCGGCCCCCTTGCCCGGTTTTACCTTGGTTAAAAAACTCCTAATATTAGCCTCACAAGTTGGGGTGATGTCATGAGCTTGACCAAGCCGCGGACACAAGAGCCGCAACCGTCGCGTTTTTCACAAACACTTTTCGACGTTCTCGATCGTGTGCAGTATGCGCGTATTCGTCCGGACGACAGCAATGATCCGGTCTATCGTTTGCGCTATCAGGCCTATCGGCGGGAAAACTACCTGCCGTTCAGCGAGGACGAAATCTATTCGGACGATCTCGATCTGACGCCGAATGCCTATTGCTTCGGCATCTATATTGACGACAAGCTCGTGAGTTCATTGCGCTTGCATCATATTACGCCGGACGAGCGGCGCTCGCCGTCGATGACGGTCTATGACGATATCCTCGATCCCATGCTCGACAAGGGCATGACGTTTACCGATCCGACACGCTTTACCGCCGACCGCGAGGCCTCGCTCGCCTTTCCGGCGCTGCCCTACCTGACGCTGCGGCTGGCGCTGATGGCGTCCGAGCATTTTGCGGTCGACTATTGCCTCTCCTCGGTGCGGCCCGAACATGCCTCGTTCTACCGGCGCGTGTTCCTGTGCGAGCAGATGGGGCCCGAGCGCATCTATAACGGGCTCAGCTTTCCGATCGTCCTGATGGCAACGCACGTGCCGACGGCGCTGCCGCGGGTCGTCGAGCGCTTCCCGTTTTTCCTCTCGACGCCGGAGGAACGGCGCAAGCTTTTCGGGCCGGAAGGGTGCGTCGGCTTCGGCGACAAGGTGACGACAACGGCAAAGCTGGCGCAACAATTGCGCGAGCGCCTTGCCGCCGAGCATGCTTAAAGGGAATTAGCCCGCCAGGGCCGCCAGCACGCGGGCCCAGGAGCGGATGCCTTTGTGGAAGCTCCTCAGCTCGTATTTCTCGTTGGGGCTGTGGATGCGGTCGTCGATCAGCGCATAGCCGATCAGCAGCGAATCCAGGCCCAACCGGCGCTTGAACTCGCCGACGATCGGGATGGAGCCGCCCGAACCGGTGATGACGGCGGGCCTGCCCCATTCCTCGCCCAGCGCCTTGAGCGCCTTGTTGAGGTTGTCGCCGTCCGGCGGCAGCGCCAAAGCCGGGCCGGCGCCGTGCTCCTTGAACGTCACCCTGGCATCGGCCGGCAGGCGCGCCCGCACATGGGCGCGGAACAGTTCGCGGATGCGCAAGGGGTCCATGCCGGCAACCAGCCGGAACGAGATCTTGGCGCTGGCCTTGGCCGGGATCACCGTCTTGAAGCCCTCGCCGGTATAGCCGCCGGAAATGCCGTTGATCTCGCAGGTCGGGCGGGCCCAGATCTGTTCCAGCACCGAACGGCCCTTCTCGCCCGCCGCTGCCGTCAGCCCGGCGCCGCCGAGGAACTTCTTTTCATCGAAGCCGAGGCTTTGCCATTGCGCCTTGACGGCGTCCGATACCTCTTCGACCCCGTCGTAGAAACCCTCGATCGCGACGCTGCCGTCGGTGTTCCTGAGGCTCGCGATGATCTCGGCCAGCACCTGGTTGGGGTTGCGCGCCGCATTGCCGAACATGCCGGAATGCAGATCCTGGGAAGCGCAGGTGATCTCGATCTCTTCGCCGACGAGCCCGCGCAGCATGGTGGTGATGGAAGGGGTCTCGGCGTTCCACATGTCGGTGTCGCAAACGAGCGCCAGGTCGGCCTTGAGCTCGTCGGCCGCTGCATCGAGAAAGCCCGGCAGGCTCTTGGAACCGGCTTCTTCTTCGCCCTCGAACAAGAGCGTTACGCCCACCGGCAGCGTCCCCGTCACCGCCTTGAAGGCGCGGCAGGCTTCAACGAAGGTTAAAAGCTGCCCCTTGTCGTCTGAGGCGCCGCGTGCCCGGATGCGGCCATCGACGATGCGCGGCTCGAACGGCGGGTACTCCCAGAGGTCGAGCGGATCGACCGGCTGCACGTCGTAATGGCCGTAAAACAGCACGTGCGGGCCGGCGCCGCCCGCCGCCTTGCCGAGAACCATCGGATGGCCTGCGGTGTCGCGCACCGAGGCATCGAAACCGATGGCCGCGATCTCGGCCGTGAGCCAATCGGCGGCGCGCCGGCAATCTTCGGCAAAGGCCGGGTCGGTCGAGATCGAGGGAATGCGCAATAGGTCGAACAGCCGCTCGCGGCTCGTTTCGATATCGGCATCGATGCGCGCCAGCACGGCATCGAGCGTTTCGGGGGCAATGGTCATGAAAGGTCCGGCAAGGCAAATCGCTACCGGACTATCAGAGCATGTCCATGCCGCTTCGTAAACCGCGGGACTTTATTGTCCGGCCCCGTGCCCCGTGCTATTTTCCGCAGTCGCATCTTGGGGAGACGGTCGATGTTCTCTACTGGTCAGGTGCTTGCAACTCTCACGGTAATCCTTGCGCTCGTTTTGAGCAGTATTGCTTTCGAGCCTGCTCTTGCCGCTTCGCGCTCGATCGGCGGCGGCGGGCTGGGCTACACCTGCACCTCAACGGAAGGCGGGTCGCGCTATTGCACCTGCACCGGCGGCATCGATAGCGCCGATTGCAAGAAGATGCGCACCGAAGTCTGCCTCGACGACTGGATCGATGGCTGCTTCAGCGACAACAATTCGTGCCAGTGCCAATGGAAGCGGACGGTGCCGGGCCGCAATCTCGGCAAGGTTCCGGTCAATCCGCTGACGCCGATGGTCAAGCAATAGCCGGAAGCTCGTTGGGGAACTGGTGCCGCAGAAGGGACTCGAACCCCCGACCCCATCATTACGAATTGTTTTTCGTAACGATTTCAGATAGTTATCTTACGTTTCCGCAGACTGGACCGGCTTGCACAAGCCGTTGGCCCGACTCCGTTTTCACGAGGTGAGAAGTGGCACATGGTGTCACCCCGTTGCCGCCCCTTTCACCACGCGACCCTACTAGCGAAATACAAATCTTGGTCTGCCCTACTAACCGGCAATCGGGGCATCTCTGCCGGACCTCCCCCTATCAACGGGTTCGAGCAATTGGGGCGGGGAGGGGAGCCTGTGGATAGAGGGATATCGCTCTCATACGGTTTCCCGAGCAGCTCCGTCCGCTGCACAATCGTCACCCAACGAACCTGGCGATCATGTGAAGAACTTCAATGATGTGATCGCCTAAACCGGTAAGCCACACCCCGAAACCCGTTCCAGCGGCAACCGCTCCCGCTTTCGCGAAATCGGTAACCCGCTGACCTGTCCAAATCGCCAGTTTCAGGCCGAAGCTGCCTAGCCTGTCGGTCAAGTCGGATATGGACTGCCGTTCCGTCGCTGCATTCGGAAGCTCACGTTCCAGCGCGGCAACTGCATCGCGGGCATCTAGGATGTCTTCGGGGGTGATAGCGTAGATGCCCGGCGGGTTATTATGGCCGAAGCCCGCCATGTGCTGAGGCTCCAGGTTGGCGAGCATGCCCTTGAGTTCGTCCAGGCTCGCCAGGATGTCTGAAAGATTTACCGATTCCTCGCCGCGGGCAGTGCGCTTTTCCCGCGCCGGCGTTGGTATCTGTCTTTCGTCGAGCAGTTCGTTTATCGTCTTCTTTACATTTCTCCCCACTTGTGGCGCTGGCGAGAAGGAGCGCAGGATCGGCGCGCCGCGTTCTTCCATAACCTGAGAAATGTTCCGCATCCTGTACCGGATGGACGCATCGTTCCGGTCACGCAACGGACCTGTCTGCAAGAATTTCGAGTATTCCGTTGGCGAGTACGGGATCGAAGAGGCTTCGAGCCGAAGCATGTAGAGATAAGCATCCACGGACGCACGAAGCTCGTCGTTATTCCAAGTCTCATTTTTGCCGCCCATAGGCCCGCGCCTATCTATTTATCAGTTCACTGCCGTGCTTGACCGCTGTCGATGCGGCGCATCTACGCGGTAGACGCCTGCCTGTCATAGCTTTCCGCTTCCCTTCCGTGCGGAAGGCCAGCTTGGCGTTTCCATTTGTCAAATTCCCGCGGGAGAATCCGAAGGAAATCGCCATTGGGCATTTCATCTGGATCGTAGGTTAGCTCAAGTTGACGCAGAACGATGCCGAGCCGGTTTGCGCTGCCGCCGCCTCGACCAGCAAGACCACGCCGAGGTCGACCGGTTTTCGTGTCAAAATAGAGTCTGTTAATTGCGTCCATCAGGGGTTTGCTGGCAAGCACTCGCTGCCGTCCACCGATCTGCTCCATGATTTCGCCGTGCACACTGAGCGGGTACTTGTTCTCCCTCGGCGCGATCAGCAGCAGACGGGCGTTTTCTCCGTGCTGGCTCACTATGAACCAGGGTGTGCGGATCAGATGTCGGTAGTAGTGTCGGTAGTCATTGCTGAGGATGTAGTAATATTCTTTGGATGGGTTTCGGCTACCGTCGGGCTTCCGCGGGCAAATTCGATCGAACCAGATAAGGGCAAGCGACGTCCAGAGATGCCTATCTCCGCCGATAGCTGCCGGATCGAACCGCGAAAACAACGTCCTGAGATATATTCCGAACTGGTAGCGGTCGGCAAAATCCCCGCTCCCGACAATTATCGGATCAGAAGAAAACGGTTTCGATGTCTCGGGGTTTTGAAGGAGGTACACGGGAGCATCCCCGGAAGCACCGTCGGCAATGTATTCCGCAAACAGGCGGACGCCTTCATCGTTCAGGACGCGGAGTTTCTGACTCATTCAGGTGCCTCCTCTAGCTTCCGAATCCCTTTCATGAATCCGTATTCCTGACAGAACCGCTGCACGGCATAGTCAATCCAGTCAGTTTGCTCCTGGGAGGCCTTCCGTGGCGGTTCATCATCAATACCGAGACGTTCTCGGCAGAACTGCAGCCACTCTGCCCTCCAGCCCTCCTCTTCATCGTCACCCTCATCGTCATCACGGGCAAGGGCATCCAGAACGGTGCGGAATGCGGCGGGAAACAATAGTCCCTGGAGCAGGGCATCGGTCTTGAGGCGATGACGTATGCCGGGGATTTCCCGGTTCAGGACCAGTGCGGGGCGTTCCTCGTAGGCAACATCCACCTTCCACACTTCTTCGCCGAGACTGCGGTAGAGGACCGGAAATAGAGCACGCTTGTTTTCGTCGTCGTCATCACTTGCGGGACTTACCCGTTCGGCGGACCCGAGTATCCTGCCGTTGTCGTTCTCGGTATCTATGATCTTTATGCGGAAAAGCAGGTTTCCCCTCTGGTCGACCTCGTCAAGAACCAGTGCTTCGGGGATGGCCGGGCTGCCAACGGTTCCGCAGTCAAAACGCATACCTGTGGAGCGGTGATATGCTTCGATGGCGATTGCCGCTGAGGCTGGAAAGTCATGATCCTCTAGGGAAAGATGCGCTTTGGCTCGCAATGGTTCTCCGGGGCGAGTTTCCAAAAGGCGAATATTAATCTCTTCGCGCCGGATGCGTTTCCGGCCGGTGAAATTTATGCGACGTTTGGCTGTACTCATTGTACCCTCGCATCAACGACAATATCCCGATGCTCATCGAAACCACGAACCTCAAGGCGAAAATCCTTGGACTCGGCCACGACCTTGAGGATATTTGATTTCAGGGACTCGTAGCTGGCATTGCTGGCCTCGATGCCGATCTCATCATTCTTTTCGAAGTCGAAGTCGAATGCACTATGCATGCGGAATGGATTAGCTCCGATCATGTCATAGGCCACTCGTATACGAATGATCTTTGGAAAGTCCCATTCAGCCGCGCCGGGTCCCGGAACCAGGTCGAAGCCGCCCTTCCGCTGACGAATGCTCAGCGCCTTGACCCGTGGTTCAATCGTCGGCTTGGGTTTCCGGGATTTGCGTCGGCGGCCGCGAGAGCCTTGAGTCTGATCGAGAATTGCAAATATATCGATCAGAGCCTCGGCATCCTCACTTTCCGCCTGATCAGCTACAAGCGAGTAGAATTGACGGAGCGAATGCCGGACAGCGGCAAGTGTTTGTGCAGGGCTCCGCCAGCGTTCCGCAAGCTTGTGAGCCTTCGTGTTCCAGGCGGTATGCGCGGGGTTCTCAGCATCACCAAGGAAATCCGCAACACTTTCCTCGTTTGCGATCAATGCACCGTAGGCCGCGGCAGTGCCGAAATATCTTCTTTCGCCCGGAAGAGTGATGGGGCCGCGTGCAATCAGTGCAAAAGGCTTTTCGCCTTCCGGAAGGCTCTGAAGATATAGGTCCACATAACTTACTCGATCTTCAGCATCTTTTGGCTTAATCACGACCGGCACCCGGACACGCACAAGTTCTCCGGTAGAAAACCGCTCCTTCATCGACGCGATAGCTTCGGGGGCGAAGGCCTCCTCATCCAACTCACTGCTGCCGATGGGATTCCGGGCGACGATTTCGCATTCGGTGCCGATCGTAGCGCTGATTTTCTTCACGAAATCGAACGGCACATGATGTACCGGCTTGTGGACCGCCGCTATCGAGAGAAAGGAATCCCGGTCAATCACAGTGTCCCCGACCTCGACAATGAGCTTCCCGGCGAGGATCGGAAAGTAGTAGTTCGTGATAACGCCAGCGATGATCGACTCTTCGTCGATGCCATCCAAAAGCCATGGCACGATTATCGACAGGCCAGTTTGCGAAGTCCGGCTGAGAGATCCTATACGCCGGAAGAAATCCAGTTCCTGTTCGGCACGGATTGGAACCTGCAGATCAAGAGGGTGCGAGCGACCTTCAAAATAGAACCCATGGGCGGGATGAAAATTGTCGCCGATGCGGTGATTGACCAGAACAGCTTGACCGAGAAGGCAGGGTTCCGGATCGTCGGCGGTAACTGTCAGCCCGTAAAAAACCTTGACGGCAGAGGCTGACGAATAGACCAGCTTTCCGAGCCCCCAGCGCCCACCTTCCTTGCCCTTCTTACCGGAGTCCCCAACTGCTCGCCAGAAGCGGTCAAAATTCCCTTTGTCGATTTCGGTACGGCTTCCGGTGAGACCTTTCGTATTAAAATCCTCGATAGCGAGGACGCGAAAAGAGCCCTGGTCGATCGGACTGGTATCAACACCACATTCATTGAAGTGTGGGCTAAGCTCTTGGACTTGGGCTGCTAGGTGACGAGCGTCGCCGCCGCTGACCTCCCGTATGGCAAACCGTACCTTTACCGGATGGCCGTTGCATGAGGCGTCGGAGGAATTTTGGATGGCTTCCCGAACCAGAGCCTCAGCAAGACCGACCTCGTCGTTGTTGAACTGGTCGCCTTGAGTCACCTCCATTCGCACGCTGGAGGCTTTTACGGTATCGAACTCCCAATGGCCCATTCGTTAGTCCCCCAGCTTGAAGTCACTGTCCTTGCCGCCAGTTTCTCCGGTGAATCGAGACTTTGCAGAGTCTAACTCCTTCTGGAGAGCACGGAAGATCTTCTTCGAATCTTCGTCTGAATAGTCATAGGCTGCCTTATTGGCCAGGTTGCCAATCAGGCGGATGTCCTTGATCGCTCGGTTCACACGGGCCTCCGCCAGATCAATGAACTTCTTCCTTTTGTCACGCATGCATCGCTCCTGTGCTGCACATAACGTGGATATTTCCGCGTAATGAGTCAAGAACATCCTGTTCAATATTTCGGAAATGTATGCGCTATGTGCGCAAATGCGCTGGAAGCTACCGATCAAGCATTTGGTTTTCAATATCTTTTAGAACAGCGCTCGGCGTCCGTTTGAGGTCGCATTCCCAGACGGTAATCACCCGCCAACCCGCCTTCTCAAGCTCCACCCGTTTCCGCTGATCACGTTGAACGGTCCCCTGAAATTTTGTCGCCCAGAACTCGGTGCGTGTCTTGGGCATGGTTGCGCCGGCACATCCTTCATGTCTGTGCCAGAAGCAGCCGTGGACGAAGATGGCGGTCTTGTATTTGCCAAGGACGATGTCAGGCTTGCCAGGCAGGTTCCGCACATGAAGGCGGAACCGATAGCCGGCTGCATAGAGGAGCTTCCGCAACCGGACCTCAGGCGTCGTGTTTTTGCCCCTTATCCGGGACATGTTCCAACTGCGCCGTTCCTGCGAAATCTTGTCCGTCAAGAGTCCCAGTCTTTCATTGCGTCAAGAACCTCTGCAATGATGGCGGCGATCTGCCTGGCAAGATAGGGCGGAACCGCATTCCCGACCTGGTGGTACTGGGCCGTGCGCGGCCCCTCGAACTTGTAGTTGTCGGGAAAGGTT
>Ga0164243_10005246_pt1 | contig 19855 bp, 23 predicted proteins | sample OricompcompostOP_FD_108781 | JGI IMG/M metagenome (GOLD analysis project Ga0164243, IMG submission 108781) | Organic Plus compost microbial communities from Emeryville, California, USA - Original compost - Organic plus compost (OP) | ecosystem: Engineered > Solid waste > Mixed feedstock >... | reverse complement strand
GCACTCCCTTTGTTCCAGCGTCATGCTGAACTTGATTCAGCATCCACTCCTGAGACTGGTCGTCCGGACCAATGGTGCCGGCACCGCTCAGGAATGGACCCTGAATCAAGTTCAGGGTGACGCGGGAAGGAAGGGGGCCGGAGCCGAAGACCCTCCCCCTGGCCAAATGTCCACAGACCCTAGTCCACGATATCCGCGACGATGGCCTGCAGCTCGGCGAGCGAAAAGGGCTTGGTGATGATGTCGGCGATCAGGCTTTCCAGGTTATGGGCCCGTTCCTTCTCCCGGGCGTAGCCGGTCATCAGGAGGATGGGCATGTCGGGCGCCAGGGTGGAGACCGAGAGCGCCAGCTCGATCCCGTCCATCACCGGCATGACGATATCGGAGATCATCAGGTCGAACCGGCCCGTCTGCACCTGGGCCAGAGCCGAGCCGCCGTCGGGCACGGCGATCACCGTATGCCCGGCCGCCTCCAGCGCACGGGTGACAAAGGTCCGCACCGCCGTCTCATCATCGGCCACCAGGATATGCGCCATTATCGGCCGTCCTGGTCGGAAGCGGCGAGAAAGGTCAGCACCGCCTCGCGCACCTGCGCCGGCGGGTTGGAGAGGCGGCTGGAGAAGGCCAGCGACTGGCTGGGGCCGATCCTCTCCGCCGGCGGCTCGAAATCCCATGAATAGAGCGCTCGCTTGCTTCCGTCGAGCAGGGTCGCCTTGATGGGCGGCAGGGCGAAGCTGCGCTGGGTGCCGTTCCGGATCTGCCCGGTGACGGTGAGCACGGGAACACCGCCCTCCGCCTCCATCTTCAGCCCCAGGTCGACGAAGGCCAGCGCATCGGCGGCCGTCACATTCGCCGTCACGGGCTTGACCACCCGATTCTCTCCCAGTCCCACGGCGTCATAGAACCCGGCCATGGCGGGGATGCTCCGGGCGATGGGGCCGCGCAGGCCGATGAGGATACCGAGAAAGACGATGAGAGCCCCGGCCAGGGCGGCCCAGGCCACCGTCATCTGGCGGCCGTTGGACGGGCGGACCGCCGGCAGGTTGCGCTGCGTGGCCCGCAGGGGTGACCGTTCCTCGCCGAACGTCTCCTCTGCAGGCGCGGCTTTCTCTCCGCCGGACGCCGCGGAGACATCCATGCCCGGAATGTAGCGCGGCAGACGCCGCACCTCTTCAGCCTCCGCCAGAGCGTCCTCGGGCGGAGTCAGGTGCCAGGTGTTCCGGCACTTGGCGCAGCGCACCATGCGCCCACCCCGTCCGAGTGCGGCCGGGTCGACGACATAGCGTGTGGCGCAGGCAGGGCATGTGGCGATCATGAACCGGTTTGACCCGCGAATTCAGTGCGTTAGAAATATCGTTAACGATTGCCGGTTGTACGCTAGCAAATATTAATGGTCGGATAAACAACCGCTTGGAGTCCACACGCACAATAAGACGGCATGCTCCGAAGGGATAGCCGCGAAAAAACGGGCCACCTCGGCCCCTTTATCGCGGGATTTGCCGGGCCGGGCCGCATGGCCGTTGCGCCGCCAATAGGGAATATGCCATTTTGCTCTTTCGTCAGGGTACAGGGCATCGGAATAACGGGGGCGGAAGAAGTCGTGGTTGTCCGCTTTGAAAATGTCGGCATGCGCTACGGGATGGGAGAGGAGGTCCTCAAGGACATTTCCTTCCATCTCGAACCGGGATCGTTCCACTTCCTCTCCGGGCCGTCCGGCGCCGGAAAATCCTCGCTCCTCAAGCTCATGTATCTGGCGCACCGGCCGTCGCGCGGGCTCATCACCCTGTTCGACGAGGACATCATCCTCACGCCGCGCAAGGCGCTGCCGGCGCTGCGCCGCCGCATCGGCGTGGTGTTCCAGGATTTCCGCCTGCTCGACCATCTCTCCGCCTTCGACAATGTAGCCCTGCCGCTCCGCATCACAGGCGAGAAGGAGGAGATGATCAAGGAGCATGTCTCCGAGCTTCTGGAATGGGTGGGCCTGGCCGAGCGCATGCACTCCCGCCCGCCCACGCTTTCCGGCGGCGAGAAGCAGCGCGTCGCCATCGCCCGCGCGGTCATCGCCCGGCCGGAGCTGCTGCTGGCGGACGAGCCCACCGGCAATGTGGACCCCGCCATGGGAGACCGCATCGTGCATCTGCTTTTGGAGCTCAACCGCATCGGCACCACGACGGTGGTCGCCACCCACGACACCCGGCTCATGGAATCCGTGCCCGGCGCCCCGCGCCTGGTGCTGGAACGGGGGGAGCTGACGGTCACGCGCACCGGCCTTTCCGGCGCGGCGGAGACCGCCCCCGCCTGGATGACACCGAGAGAGCGATGACATGGCCCGCAGGCTCAACTTCATGGCCCGGGAAGGCACGGCGGCGCGGCTGCTGCCCTGGGTGATCGCCATCATGGTGCTCCTCTCCGGGCTGGCCGTGGCGCTGGGTGCGGCGCTCTTCGGCTCCATGCGGGCGTGGGAGGATGCAACGGCCCGCTCCATCACCGTGCAGATCGTCTCGCCCGAGCCCGACGTGCTGGAGACCGAAGCCGAGGCGGCGGAAGCGTTCCTGAAAGGCCAGCCCAATATCATCGACGTCCGCCCCCTGCCGCAGTCGGAGACGGCGGCGCTCCTTGCGCCATGGCTGGGCGGCGACGTGGTGGACCAGGACCTGCCGCTGCCCCGCATGATCGACGCCAGCATCGCCCCCGGCGCCACCGTGGACCTGAAGCGCATGGCCGAGCAGTTGAGCGTGGAGGCGCCGCATGCCCGCCTGGACAGCTATGCGGACTGGCTGGCCAACCTGCTCGACCTCACCCGCACCATCCAGCTCGTGGCGCTGGGCGTCATCATCGTGGTGGGCGTGGCCATGGTCGCCATCACCGTCTTCGCCACACTCTCGCGGCTCGCCTCGCAGCGCGAGAGCATCGAGCTGGTCCACCTGATCGGCGCCAGGGACGGCGCCATCGCCCGCGAGTTCCAGTGGCGCTTCCTGTGGATCGGCATCAAGGGCGGCATCATCGGCATATTGTTCCTGGCGATCGTGGTCAGCGTGGTCATTTACTACGGCCAGCGGCTGGATTCCGCCATGCTGCCCGACCTGCGGATCGATTGGTGGGGCCTGGCCATTCTCGCCGGCCTGCCCTTGGCCACCGGCATCATGACCATGCTGACGGCGCGCATCACGGCGCTGCGCGTCCTGGCGGGCCAGGTCTGATGGAGGCGCCCTCCTCCCGGTCCGGCGTTTCGGGAGCCGTCCTCTGATGCGCTGGCTGAACGCCCGCAATGGGGTGCTGATGCTGGTGGGTGCCGCCGTTGCCCTGTGGCTGGGCGGTTTTTTCGCCTTCGCCGCATATCTGCAGTCGCTGGGCCATGCCGAGCCGGCCGAGACCGACGGCATCGTGGTGCTGACCGGCGACCGGCAACGGCTGGTGGCCGGGCTGGAGCTGCTGCAGCGCCATCCGTCGAGCCGGCTGCTGATCACCGGCGTCAATCCGCACACCGGCATCCAGGACCTGGCAAACGCTCTGGAAATCGACGTCAGCGCGCTGAGCGACCGCGTCGACCTCGGCCGCGACGCCGCCGACACGGTGGGCAATGCCGACGAGGCGGCGCTCTGGGCGGTGGCCCATGATTACCGCTCGCTCACCATCGTCACCGCCGGATATCATATGCCGCGCAGCCTGGTGGAATTCCGCCGCCGCATGCCCGGCGTGGCCCTCGTTCCCTATCCGGTGTTCCCCAAAGGCATCCATCTTCAGGACTGGTGGCGCTGGCCGGGCACCACGCGGGTCCTGTTCGTCGAGTATCACAAGTATCTGGCCAGCCGCGTCCTCAACGCGCTGCGGCCGCAAGAGCACCTGAGCCGCTTATGAATTTCCTGCGCTCCCTCGCCTTCAACGTCGCCTTCTACCTGTGGACGACCATCATCCTCCTGGCCTGCCTTCCGCTTCTGCTGCTGCCGCCGCGCGCCATCGTCAAGGCGCACGAAATCTGGACGGACGGTGTCATCCTGGCGCTCCGGATCGCCGGCATACGCGTGGAATTCCGCGGCTTCGACCGCCTGCCGGAGGCCCCCTACATCCTGGCCTCCAAGCACCAGTCGGCGCTGGACACGCTCATCTTCCACAAGATGGTGGACAATCCGGCGGCGGTCCTGAAGCGCGAGCTCACCTGGATTCCGCTCTATGGCTGGTATGTGCGCCGTGTGGGAACCATCGAGATCGACCGCAAGGGCAGGGACAAGGCCATCCGCCACATGTTCCGAAAGGCGACGCGCTTGCGCGATGCCGGCCGGGTGTTCCTCATCTTCCCCGAGGGCACGCGCACGGCGCCGGGCGTCAGGAAACCCTACCTGCCGGGGGTGGCCGGGCTCTACCGGCAGCTCCGCATCCCCGTGGTGCCCGTGGCGCTCAATTCCGGCTGCTTCTGGCCCAGGCGCACCTTCCGCCGCTTCCCCGGCACGGTGGTCATCGAGGCGCTGCCGGCCATCGAACCCGGCCTCGACCGCAAGGCTTTCATGGACCGCCTCTCCACCGATATCGAAACGGCCAGCGACCGCCTGCTGGACGAAGCACGGGCGTCAAAAAGGTAACTGTCGTCATCAACTCAGTTGATGACGGATGAGAGGCGGAAGGGGGCCTTCAAGCTCCCAACACCGTTCGGGCTGAGCTTGTCGAAGCCCGGCTCACGCCTGAGTGTTGGCCGCCCCTTCGACAGGCTCAGGGCGAACGGAGTTGAAGAGGCAAGCTCCTACTCCACCACCAGATCATGATCGGCGCGCCACTGGGCGTCGCCGTCGGCGGGCGTGAGGACCATGCTGGCGGCAAGCTTTTCGCTGGCGCTCAGGCGGGAGAACAGCCAGTCCGTCTCGTTCTGCGGATTGTCCTTCACATAAAGCTGGCTGGTGATGACGCGCTTCGTGTCCGGCCGGTGAACCTTGAGATGGATATGGGCCGTGCGGGCGAAACCGCCCGAGCCGTAGCCCACGGGGCGGATGGTGCGGAAACGGTAGACCCCGTCCTCGCCCACCGTCATGCGGCCATAGCCCTGGAAATAGGCGTCCCTGGGCCGGGAGCCCCCTCCGTCGCGCGAGGCGATATAGCGCCCGCCCGCATCCGCCTGCCAGATTTCCAGCCCGGCCCCGGCGAGCGGCCGGCCCGACACGTCGCGCACGACGCCCTCAAGCTCCAGGATCTCGCCTCCCGCGTCCCGCGCGGCATCGGCGATGCGCACCAGGTCGTTGTCCGTATCCTTGGGGAGAATGTCGGGGTAATAAGGCCCCTCGGTCTGCAGCGGCAGCGCCGCCAGCTCCGCCGCCCGGGCGATGGCGGGAATCATCTGGGCGGGGAGGATCAGCCCGCCCAGGCTCAGATGGCCGAATTGCCGTCTCGAGAACATGGTTTGTCCTCCGTTCCTCGCCCGAGTCTAGCGCGGACCAGCCCGACAGCCAAATCACGCTTGAGGCACCGGCTGGACCTACCCTGTTGCCCCGCGGCCCGCTTTCGGGAATAGTTGCTGAGAGGTCTGGTAATGGTGGGGGCCGGAATGACCGGGACGTTGGCAAGATCGCTGTTGCGCATCCGCGCGCCGCATGAAGACAGCCGCGTGGCCTTCGTCGAGCTGTTCTTCGATCTGGTGTTTGTTTTCGCCGTCACCCAGCTCTCGCATGGCCTGCTGCACCATTATACGCCGGTCGGCTTCGCCGAAACGGCGCTTCTGCTGCTGGCCGTCTGGTGGGTCTGGATCTACACCACCTGGGTGACCAACTGGCTGGACCCGCAGCGCACGCCGGTGCGGCTGCTGGTCTTCGCCCTCATGCTGGGCGGGCTGATGCTGGGCGTCGCCATACCCGACGCCTTTGGCGAACGGGGCCTCCTCTTCGGCGTCACCTATGCCGCCATGCAGGTGGGGCGCAGCCTCTTCATGTGCCTGGCGCTCCGGCACCACAACGCCGCCAACCACCGCAATTTCCTGCGCATCACCATCTGGCTCATGGTCTCCGGCATCTTCTGGGTCTCGGGCGGGCTGGCGGGGCATGAGGCGCGGTTCCTGCTCTGGGGCGCGGCGCTGATCATTGAATACATCTCGCCCCTCGCCCTCTTCTGGGTGCCGGGCATGGGCCGCTCCACCACCACGGACTGGGACGTCTCGGGCGGGCATATCGCCGAGCGCTGCGGGCTGTTCATCATCATCGCGCTGGGCGAATCGATCCTGGTGACCGGGGCCACCTTCGCCGAGCTGGAATGGACGGGGCCCACCATCGTCGCCTTCGTCATCGCCTTCGTGGACAGCATCGCCCTGTGGTGGATCTACTTCCATATCGGGGCGGAAAGCGTCAGCCATTATATCAGCCGCTCGGACGATCCGGGCCGCGTCGCCCGGCTGGCCTACACCTACCTGCACCTGCCCATCATCGCGGGGCTGATCCTGGTGGCGGTATCGGACGAGCTGATCCTCACCCATCCCACGGGCCAGACTAAATGGCTCGAGATGGCGGCGCTGGTGGGCGGGCCGGCGCTCTTTCTCCTCGGCAACATCTTCTTCAAGCGGACGGTCTACAGCCACCTGCCGCTCTCGCACCTGATCGGGCTCGGCGTTCTGGCCATGGTGGTTCCGGCCTGCCTGTTCCTGCCGCCGGTGTCGCTGGCCGGCATGTCCACATGCATTCTCGTCATCGTGGCCATATGGGAGCATGTCTCCCTGCGGGGCGGCGCCGCCATCGAGGAACGCGAAGCCCATGCCGGCCAGTCCTGAGGCCGGCGGGCCGATCGTCACAATGCCAGGATGAGCAGCAGCCAGGCCGCCGCCGACAGCAGAATCCACGGGCGGAACTGGCTGTGCGGGGCCGCAGGGAAATGGTGATTCGCGGACAGCATACAAACTCCTGATCTCGCGCTTCTTACCCAAAGCCCTGCATATATGAATATAGGGTGGAATGCGGCGGCGTCCAAAAGCGTTCCAGCCGGAGATGGCGCGGGAACGCTTGAGAACCCGTCGCGCAATCGCCATCCTTTGAAGGATCACCCAATACAGGAGACGGCCCATGGACAAGCCATCGACGGAGACCGACCGGGAAGGCCGGCTCATCGCCCACCGCACGATCCTGCAGGTGCTCATGCGGGAAGTGGCGGCCCGGAGCGCGGACCCTGAGCATCTCTGGACCGCGCTGCAAGACCTCTACCAGTTCCAGGACCATGAGGAAGACCCGGGTGTCATCCCCAGCGAAGCCTACGGCATAGAAGCCGCGGCAGCGGCGGAAATCCGCCGGCTGGTGGAAGGCGCGCAGAAGGGGTAGGCAGGGCCTTAAAAGCTGAGCGCGTCCAGCCGCTCGCGGACGATCCATTCGATGGGATCAATCAGCCCCGCCCCCGCCGCCAGCAATTCGCGCGTCTTCTCGGGCCCGAGAGTCTTGGCCACCGGCGGCTCGCCATCCAGCGGCGCAAAGGTATCGTAGTACATATAGAGGGTAATGAGCCCCCATTCGCCCCCATGCTGGGAGACCGTGACCTCGAGGCCCGAGGACGTGCCGTTGGCCACCGCCTGCTTCATCACCGGCATCATCCAGTCCCTGAAAAAGGTCATGTAGGCGCCGGATTTTCCGGGCAGCGCACGGTATTTGCTGGCGAACTGCACCCTGGCCCTGCCGGGATCGAGAAGGAAATCGTCGCGGCGGTTCTCCACCTGGCGGGAGACGGACTGCAGGCAGTCCGCCAGGCGGGCTTTGAGAGCGGCGGCCTTCTCGGGTCCCATCGCCCTGTCGAGAGCATCCGCCTCATCGAAGATCCCGAAGCCGGGAATGGGCTGGAACATTCGCACTTCCGTGGCCGGGCCCACCACCGTCTGATAGGCCACCCGGTGGGCCACGCCCGCCGCCTTCAGGGCGGGCACCACCTCCTCTTCCTGCAGGCGCTTCCATGCGGCCATATGGTCCGGCTTGATGAGATAGCTGGTGACCATGAGGCGTGTGATACCCGGCGCGGCCTCCTGCGCCCGCGCCACAGGCGCGGCCAGAACGAGGAGGAGCACCAGCGCCCCGGCAAACGGCTTGACGGCGTGAATCATGAGAGGCCCCTTCCCCAACGTCATTTGTCCTGGCGGACAGGTCTTGGTATCTGCGGCACGCCCGGCAACATGTCATAATCGACGATGCGTTCCGAAATGCGCCAGACGCCGTCGGCGCCGCGCCTCCACTTGTCGATATAAAGGCCCGAGCCGCCGACGCGGAACCGGATATCCTCCGTCTCGCGGATGAAGACGAAGCGGCTGGTGCTCATGGCACCGTCGCCATTCACCTTCAGGGACTGGACGCTGAGGAGATCGGCCTGGCGCCGCCTGGGCTTGCCCTCGGCCGCCTGGGCCATGCGCTCCGAGGCGGTGGCCATGCGCTCCCTGATGGCGGCAAGCCCGACCACCGTACCCTCCGGCATCACCAGCGCGGCATCATCGGTGAAATAGGTGACATAGGTGTCCCAGTCCCTGGCGGCAAGCACGCCCATATAATCCTGCAGCCTCTGCCGGATGGCCGCCTCATCCTCCAGCTTTTGCAGGCGCGCCTCGACGGACGGCTGGTCCGCCGCCGGGGCATGTGCTGCCATGGAGCCCATGGCCAGCGCGCAGGCCAGGCCGGCTGCACCAACCCCCAGTTGCCAGCGATATCTCATGCTGTCCCCCTGACGCCGCCTGTTTCCCCATAAGCGGCACGGAACCAATATCTCCCGTTCAGCAAGAGAAGTATAGACGGGCATTCGCTTCCACCCGGCGGAAAAGAAGAGCAAGCGCTCTCGCTCACAGGGCAAAGAGCACGGACGACAAGGCCGTCAGGGCGACAACAGCGCCGCCAGGCGGTGCAGCGGGCCGTCCACGATGCCCATGGTCTCCAGGTGCTCCACGGTGTTGAGCACGTAATCGCGGTTGACGCCCGATTGCCCCACCGCGCCCGCCACCACCCGCGCCTGCTCCTCGACGGAGAGCTTGCCCGCATATTGGGCGTGGCCCCGGTCGGCGACATAGGTCCGCGCCATCACTTCCCGCCCCTCGAAGCGCACGCGCCCCAGGGTGGGCACATAGACGGCGGTGACCATCTCCCGTGCGTCGAGATAGCGGATCACCTCGTCGGCCCGGGCCGCCGGCACGCGGAAGACGCGCCCCACGCAGGAGCCGCCCCGGTCGAGCCCGAGAACCAGGCCCGGCCGCTCCCGCGTCCCCCGGTGCACCCAGGAATAGACGCAGAAGGCGCGGTGATAGCCGTAGAGCCGCGCCCGGTGCATCTCCAGGAAATCGAAGCCCGGCCGCCACATCAGCGAGCCATAGCCGAACACCCAGAGATCTTCTCCGGCCTGCGGGGACACCTCGTTCATCATTCAGGAAGGACTTGGCGACAGGACATGACGGGCCCATTATAACCCACTCGCACCGACTATGAGGACTCCTCTTGCGATATCTTGTTCTTCTGGGGGCGGTCGCCGTCGCCATCGCCGCATATACCGTTTACTGGGTCACCCTCTCCAACCGCTTCGAGGACGGGGTGGAAGGCTGGATCGCCGCCGCCGCCCAACAGGGCATGGACGTCAAGTATGACGACATGTCGGTCGTCGGCTATCCCTTCCGCCTGGTGGCGGACATCCATGGCCTGGACTGGCCCTTTCCCGCCCGGGACGGTGATCTGCGCTGGCGCACGGAACGCGTGCGCCTGGTGGCGGAGCCCTGGCGCAAAGGCCATGTCATCCTGCTCTTCACCGGCACCGAGAAGCTTTCCCAGACCGTCCACGGCGAAACCCGCGAATACATCATCAACACGGGCAACGCCCGCGCCAGCCTGGTGACCCGCGAGGCCAACGCCGCCCGTTTCGCCTTTGCCGCGGACGACCTGCGAATCCAGGACCAGAACACGGGCCGCAGCCTCACCGCCGACAAGGCGCAGCTCTACCTGCGCGACATCCCGCCCGAGGAGGCCTCGGCGCTCCACAGGCCCCAGAACACGGATACCGACCCCTCGCTGCCCCCCACGGCACAGCTCGATTTCATGATCGCCGGCGTCACCCTGCCCGAAGGCAAGGGCGGCGCGCTGGGCGGTACGATCCAGGACCTGCAGGGCCAGGCGGTCATCAACGGCGCCATCTCGGGGCTGGGCTACGACCAGCTCCAGGACTGGGCCAAGCTCGGCGGCACCATGGACGTGACGGGGCTCAGGACCAACTGGGGCAGCCTCGTCATGGAGGCGGCGGGGACGCTGACGCTGGACGAGACCAACCGCCCCCTCGGCGCCTTCGAGGGCCGGTTCAAGGGCACGCAAGGCATCCTCGGCGCCATCGAGAACCTGGGCTCGCCGCGGCCGGACGCCATGCGCCTGGCCCGCTCGGCCCTCGACGCCATGGCCAACGGCCGCAAGGGCGAATGGGTCACCGTGCCCTTCACCATGCAGAACGGCTTCCTCTACATGGGCTCCATCCCGCTCGCCACCCTCTCCCCCGTGCGCGAGGCGGCTGAATAAATTAGGATGTTTTTGTTTATTAGCCCCTCAGACGCCGGGCGGCGTGCGTCCGCACGCCTTGGCTCCCCTCGCAAAGGCTCGGCGCGCCCTTGGCGCTACTCGGGCCTGCGGCCCTCGGGTCCTTGGCCACCACCGTCATGCTGAACTTGGATGTCAGCATCCATGCCTGAGCCTGTCCGTCTGGAACAGTGGCGCCGACAGGCCGCATGGACCCTCGCCTGCGCGAGGGTGACGGGGGAGGTTGTTGGCGCCACCTACCCCATCGTCATTCCCGCGAAGGCGGGAATCCATACTCCCCCATCCGTCTGGTGGCAACTCTCAGGACTGGATGCTGAATCGAGTTCAGCATGACACCGGAGTAGCGGCAAAGGCATGGAGCGCAGCGACTATGCCGCGACTGCGGCGCGCGCACTTTTGCGCGAAAGCCAAGCGGGCGGACGCCCGCGCCCGGCGCCTGAGGGACCAACAAAGATGGAGCGCAGCGACTATGCCGCGACTGCGGCGCGCGCACGTTTGCGCGAAAGCCAAGGGGCACGGACGTGCCCCGCCCGGCGCCTGAGGGGCTTACAAAAAACAGAGAGACCCTTCAGTTCTCGCTATGTTTTCTCCCGAAATCGGGGGCGGGGCTTTCCTGGCCGGCTTCCACGATGCTGCGGCGGATGGCGCGGGTGCGGGTGAAGAGCTCCATCAGCGTATCGGCCTCGCCCCAGCGGATGGCGCGCTGCAGGGCCGTCAGGTCCTCGACGAAGCGGCCCAGCATTTCCAGCACCGCCTCCTTGTTGTTGAGGAAGACGTCGCGCCACATGGTGGGGTCGGAGGCGGCGATGCGCGTGAAATCGCGGAAGCCGCCGGCCGAATATTTGATGACCTCCGACTGCGTGACCTCCTCCAGGTCCGCCGCCGTGCCCACGATATTGTAGGCGATGAGGTGCGGCACATGGCTGGTGATGGCGAGCACCAGGTCGTGATGCACGGCATCCATGACCTCCACATTGGCGCCCATGGCCTGCCAGAATCCCTTGAGGCGCCCCAGCGCCTGCTGGTCCACGCCCTTGGCGGGGGTGAGGATGCACCAGCGGTTCTCAAAGAGGTCGGCGAAACCGGCCTCCGGCCCGGACTGTTCGGTGCCCGCCACCGGATGGCCGGGGATGAAATGCACACCCTCCGGCACATGGGGCTGCACCGCGTTCACCACCGCCGCCTTGACCGAGCCCACGTCGGTGAGGATGCACCCCGGCTCCAGCGCACCGGCGATGGCCTCCACCAGTTCGCCATAGCTGCCGACCGGAGAGCACAGGATCACCAGGTCGGCGCCCTTCACCGCCTCTTCCGGGCGGTCGTAGGCCCTGGCCACGAGATGCAGGGCCTCGGCCTTGGCGCGATGGTCGGGGCTGATGTCGGTGCATACCAGCTCGTCGGCCAGGTTGTTGCGGCGCACGGCGCGCGCCACCGACGAGCCGATGAGCCCGATGCCGATCAGCGCGATGCGTTTGAAATGCGGCGGGCCGGCGCGCGTTTCCGCCGCCTCGCCCGGTACCGGCGTATCCATTCAGCGATCCCCACTCATGAAGGACTTCAGAGCGTCGATGACCGCCCGATTGTCCTCCTCCGTTCCCACCGTCACCCTGAGGCTCCTGGGCAGCAGATACTCGTCCGTGCGGCGCAGCAAGAGCCCCTGTTCCGTCAGATAGTCATCCGCCCTGGCGGCCGACCTCTCGGGATCGTCGGGAAACTGGAACAGGAGGAAGTTGGAAGCACTGGGCACCACCTCCAGCCCCAGTTCCGTCAGCTCATCGGTCAGCCACTGCCGCCATTTGGCGTTGTGGGCCAGCGCCCGCGCCATGAACGCCTCGTCCTCCAGCGCGGCCACGCCTGCCGCCTGCGCCGGACCCGACACGTTGAAGGGCCCGCGGATACGATTGAGGATATCAATGATTTCGGGCGCCGCACAGCCCCAGCCGAGCCTGAGATTGGCGAGCCCATATGCCTTGGAGAAGGTGCGCAGCATGATCACATTATCCGCCTCGCGCGCCAGCTCCAGCCCGGACGTATAATCCGGCGCGTCGGCGAACTCGGCATAGGCCGCATCCACCACCAGCAATATGTCGTCCCGCAGGCGGGCGCGCAGCTCGTTCACCTCCGAGCGCGTGATGTAGGTGCCGGTCGGGTTGTTGGGATTGGCGATGAACACCATCTTGGTGCGCGGCGTGACGCCGTCCAGGATGGCCTCGATATCCGTCCTCAGGCCGTTCTCCGGCACCACCACGGGGCGCGCGCCCACCGTCCGGGCGGCGATGGAATAGATGAGAAAGGCATGTTCGGTGACGATGACCTCGTCCCCCTCGCCGCAATATCCGATGGCCAGGAGCTCGATCAGATCGTCCGAGCCGTGGCCGCAGATCACCCGCTCCACCGTGGTGCCGAACTTGCGGGCCAGCGCCTCGCGCAGCAGCGCCGCCGAGCCGTCGGGATAGCGGTGCAGGTTATGGGCGGCGTCGAGAAAGGCTTGCCGCGCCTTGGGGCTGGTGCCCAGCGCCGATTCGTTGGCGGACATCTTGCGCACATTGACACCGGCCCGGGCCTTGCTGCGGCCGGGCTTGTAGGCGGCGATCTCCAGAATGCTCGCGCGCGGTTTGGGGGACGACACGTCAGGCTCCCTCGATGTGAATGGGGCGGGCGATGATGCCGATATGGCCGAGGCGGCCCAGGCCCTTGCCGGCCGTTTCCTTCAGCTTGGCCAGCGCCGGGTCGTCCGGGGCCAGGAAGCCGTCCACCTCCACCAGGTAGAAGCTGGCGGGGAAGCTGCCGGGGCTGTGGAAGGCACGCATGCGCGCCGGAAGGCCCGCCTTCTCCAGCCAGCCCATGACGCGGCTGCGGCTCAGTTCCTCGGCGGTTTCGATCACCAGCCAGGTCAGATCATCGCCGCTGGGCTCCAGCGGCACCTGGCCGACGGTATAGGCCGTCACCCCGCCATCGCCGGCCTCCAGGAACGGCAGGCGGCCGAAGACCTTCGGGGCGTTACCGCCCTCGCCATGGAGATGCACCCACCAGGGGTCCGCCTCGCCGTCTTCGGGTGCCGGGACCACGCCCACCGTCGCCTTGTCCGCCCAGCAGGCGTTGAGCACGTCCTGCGCCGTGGGCAGCAGGGCATGGGGCTGCGAACCGTAGTGGAAGCGCGCCAGGTCCCAATAGGCCACCGGGTCGCCATTCTCGGCCACGCGCACACGGAACGGCTCCTGCATGTTGACCACCGCCGACATGATCTCGCGCCACAGGCGCGCCAGCACCACTTCCGACAAGGCGCCCTCGTGCCGGCCGATGAGCTTGCGCAGGATCACCGCCTCGCGGCCGGGGCGCATCTTGGCGGCGCCGGGCGTGTGGCGGTTCTTGTAGGCGGCAATCTGGTCGGTGATGGCGATGCGCTCCATCAGGAGATCGTGGATCTGCTTGTCCATTCGGTCGATCGAGGCGCGCAGTTCGTCAAGCGTGGGTGATGAGTCGGCCATACTGGTAGAGGATTCCGTTCCCTTTTAAGCCGTTAGTTATTAGTCTTCCGGCACGCCAAAAGCAAAGGAAAGATTGATCCCGCGCTGTGGATCGGACGGGCTGAACGGTCATGAAATCGCCCATGGGTGAGGAGACGGTATTCCCCCATTGTCATTCGCCGACGAAGGGGATAACGGCGATCAGTCGGGCTTGCGGAAATCCGGCCTGCTTCTCGGCGCGGCGCCGGCGGGCACGGGGCTTGGCACCAGGATGGGTTTGAGCTTCCGGGCAGCGGCGGGAGCCATGGTGCCGGGTTTGGCGTAGACCCGCTTTTCCGCCTCCACGATGTTGATGCCGGCGAAGCGGCGCAGCCAGGCGTCGCCCACCCGCTCGAAGGCGCCGATGGCGCGGATGCCGATGCCGGAATACATGGGCGGCAGGTAGAGCGAGCGCTCCCAGCCGATGGGCGCCAGCATGCTCTCGTCCAGCAGCCATTTGAGCTGCCCGCGGCTGTAGGGATGGCCCCAGCCGAAGGGCGTGCGGTCGTTGCGGGACCAGAGGCCCCGCCGGTTGGGCACGATCATCAGGAGCCGCCCCTGCGGCGCCATCACCCGCCAGAGCTCGCGCATGAGGTCGCGCACCTGCTCCGTGTTCTCCACCGCATGGGCCACCAGCACCCGGTCGAACATGGCGTCGGGCACCGGCAGGCGGGTTTCCTCGGTCAAGGCCGTCAGATTGGCCTTGCCGCGCGGCCAGTGCATCACGCCCTGCTGCGCCGGCATGAAGGACACCACCCGCTCGGCCTCGGCGAGGAAGCTTTTCAGGAACGGCGAACAAAAGCCCAGCCCCAGCACGCGCTCGCCCTTCACGCTGGGCCAGACGCGCCGGAGCTTCCTCTCCAGCATCAGCCCCGTGGCGATGCCGAGCCGTGTGGCATAGAACTCGTTCAGGTCCGCGACGTCGAGATACATGGGGGGAGTTTAGCACGGATGCGGAAAGTGGGGCCACTCCACTCGCCATTCGCCGACTTCCAGGGGACAGGCCAAAGCCTCGACGGGCGGCATCTCCGTCGCAGCCCTGGACTCGCCGGTTAAACCGGCGAGTGACGAAAAAGGAGGAGCCCCCTTAATACATATGCGGAAAGCGGGGCTACCCCACTCGTCATTCGCCGACTTGATCGGCGAATCCAGGGAACAGGCCAAAGCCTCGACGGGCGGCATCCCCCGCGCAGCCCTGGACTCGCCGGTTAAACCGGCGAGTGACGAAAAAGGAGGAGCCCCCTTAGTACATATGCGGAAAGCGGGGCTACCCCACTCGTCATTCGCCGACTTGATCGGCGAATCCAGGGAACAGGCCAAAGCCTTGACGGCCGGCATCCCCCGCGCAGCCCTGGACTCGCCGGTTAAACCGGCGAGTGACGAAAAAGGAGGAGTCCCCTTAATACATATGCTGTCCGCCGTTGATGGAGAGCGTGGAGCCGGTGATGAACCCGGCCTCGTCCGCCACCAGGAAGGCGACGCCGCGGGCGATGTCCTCCGGCTGGCCCAGGCGGCCGACGGGGATGCGGGCGACGATCTTCTCCAGCACCTGCTCGGGCACGGCGGCCACCATGTCGGTGTCGATATAGCCCGGCGCCACGGCGTTGACGGTGACGTTGTAGCGCGCTCCCTCCTGCGCCAGGGCCTTGGTGAAGCCGTGGATGCCGGACTTGGCGGCGGCATAGTTCACCTGGCCATACTGCCCGGCCTGGCCGTTGATGGAGCCGATATTGACGATGCGCCCGAACCGGCGGTCGCGCATGCCGGGGAAGACAGCATGAGCCATGTTGAAGCAGGAGCCCAGATTGGTGTCGATCACCGCCTGCCAGTTCTCCCACGACATCTTCGGCAAGGTGCCGTCGCGCGTGATGCCGGCATTGTTGACCAGCACGTCGATGGGCCTCACCTCCCGCTCGATCTGCGCCACGGCCGCCGCGCAGGCATCGAAATCCGAGACGTCCCACTTGATGGCGGTGATGCCCGTTTCCTCGGTGAACGCCCTGGCCTTCTGGTCGCCGGTGGCGTAGCCCACCACCACCGTGAACCCGTCCGCCGTCAACCTCTTGGCAATCGCCGCCCCGATGCCGCGGGTGCCGCCCGTTACCACCGCCACTCTCGCCATACAGCCTCCTGTTCCGTCCGTTCCCCTGAAACCTCAGCCTCTCTCCAGGCACATGGCGATGCCCATGCCGCCGCCGATGCACAGCGTCGCCAGACCCTTTCTGGCCTCGCGCTTGCGCATCTCATGCAGGAGCGTCACCAGCACGCGCGTGCCGCTGGCCCCGATGGGGTGGCCAATGGCGATGGCCCCGCCGTTGACGTTCACCTTCTCCTCGTCCCAGCCCATGTCCCTGTTGACCGCCAGCGCCTGGGCGGCGAAGGCTTCGTTGGCCTCGATGAGGTCCAGGTCGCCGACACTCCACCCGGCCTTCTTCAAAGCCGCGCGGCTGGCGGGGATCGGGCCGGTGCCCATGACGGCGGGGTCCACCCCCGCCTGCGCCCAGGCGGCGATGCGGGCCAAGGGCGTCAGCCCCCGCCTCTGTGCCTCCTGCGCCGTCATCAGCACCACGGCGGCAGCACCGTCATTGATGCCGCTGGCGTTGCCGGCGGTCACCGTGCCCTCCTTGTCGAAGGCGGGGCTGAGGCCGGAAAGGCTCTCCGCCGTCACCCCGTCCCGGATATATTCATCGCTCTCCATCACCGTCTCGCCCTTGCGGGTCCTGATGGTGACCGGGACGATCTCATCCCTGAAGCGGCCCGAGGCCCGCGCCTTCTCCGCCTTGTTCTGGGACCGGGCGGCGAAGGCGTCCTGCTCATCGCGGGTGAGCTGCCACTGGCGGGCCACATTCTCCGCCGTATTGCCCATATGGTAGCCGTTCATGGCGCACCACAGGCCGTCCTTGATCATGCTGTCGATCATCTTCATGTCGCCCATCTTCACGCCATTGCGCAGATGCGCCACATGCGGGCTCTGGCTCATGCTCTCCTGCCCGCCGGCGATGGCGATGCCGGAATCGCCGGCGGCGATGGACTGCGCCGCCAGAGCCACGGAGCGCAGCCCCGAGCCACACACCTGGTTGACGATCCAGGCCGGGCTTTCCTGGGCAATGCCCGCGGCCAGCGCCGCCTGGCGCGCCGGGTTCTGCCCCGCGCCGGCGGTCAGCACCTGGCCCATCACCACTTCCGATACCTCTGCGCCCTCCACATCCGCCCGCTCCAGCGCGGCCTTGATGGCCACGGCGCCGAGCTCGGCGGCGCTCAGGGGCGAAAGGGTACCATTGAAGGAGCCGACGGGGGTCCGGGCGGCGCTGACGATCACGATGTCACGGCTGGCAGTCATGTGGGCAATGTCCTCGGGGGCAAGAATTCGGGGGATCGGGTACGGAGCTACTTCCGCAATGCTGCCACTACCACCCATCACCCGCAACCGGGAACGGTGGCCCGCTGGCGCAATCGGGGGAATTATCTCGGCAAATGCCTTCAGACACTCACCGAGCCATAGGGCATGAAGTCCCTCGCATAGCGCAGAGCCATGGCCCACCATGCAAGTTGTCCCAGCATAACCCTGGTGGCCCGGGTGCTGCGCTCCCGGTCCGTCGGATGTCCATCCTCTCCGAAACTCTCCCAGACGTCATGGAAGCTCACGATGTCCCGGACGGTCATGACATGCAGTTCCGAAAAGACCTGGCGCAACTGCTCGACCGCCCGGATGCCCCGCTCGCGGCCACCATAACAGACGAAGCCCAGGGCCTTGGCCCGCCATTCCTCTCGCGCCAGGTCAATGGCCTGCTTCAGCGGCGCCGGAAAACTGTGATTATATTCAGGCGTCACCACCACGAAAGCATCTGCCAGCGCCAAGCGGCGGCGGTACGCCTGGACGCCGGGAGGCATGTCGCGGGGATAGGCGGCCGGCAGGTCTGCCTCGGCCAGGTCGATCACGTCCACCTCGAAAGTGCCCTGCCGTCGGGCCTCGCCGGCAAACCAGCGGGCCACGCGATCGCCGAACCGCCCCTCGCGCGTGCTGCCGACGATGACTGCCAGGCGCAGCAGGTCACCGGTGGCGTCTGACGCCTCGCCATCACCAGCCGGGAAGACGGACGGAAATTGAGAACGGTTATAGGCCATGATGTGCTCCTCGGTTTGCAATCTCGGGAACACAGGCTTATAAGACCTCAACTTAAGTTCAGGTCAAGAGGTTTGTTACATGCCATTGATCCGCCCGGAAGACCGGGACCGCATGCTCACCGTCGGCGACGTGGCGGACCGCAGCGGCATCGCCGTCTCGGCCCTGCATTTCTATGAACGCAAGGGCCTGATATCGAGTGTCCGCAACGCCGGCAACCAGCGGCGCTACAAGCGCGACGTGCTGCGTCGCGTGGCCATCATCAAGGTTGCCCAGCATATCGGCCTGCCGCTGGCCTCGGTAAAGCAGGCTTTCGCCACCTTGCCGGAGGAGCGTACGCCCACGGCGGAGGACTGGCGGCGCCTCTCCAGAGAGTGGCGATCGGAACTGCAGGCGCGCATCGACACGCTGACGCGTCTGCGCGACCAGTTGAGCGACTGTATTGGTTGCGGCTGTCTTTCCGTCGAGACGTGCCGCTTGCGCAATCCCGGTGACAGTCTCTCTGGCCAGGGCTCGGGGCCGCGTCTTCTGGCCCCCGACTGATTCAGGCGAGGCGGGCCAGCCAGGCGGCCAGCGGTTCGTAAAGCTCTGTTCTGGCGCGGGACCCCACGATCATGCCGACATGACCGGCTTTGGGCTGCAGTATATCCGCTGCCTTTATCTGGTCCGCCAGCGGCCGGGCCGAGCCGGGTGGCACCAGCCGATCCTGCCCCGGCACCACCACCAGCGCCGGGCCGGCCAGATTGCCGGGGTCCACCGGCTCGCCCCCGATCATCCAGGTGCCCTCCATGGGCCGGTTGTCGCGGTACCAGTCCACCGCCGCCTGAACGGCCACGGGACCGGCCAGCGGCATGCCGTCATTGGCCCAGTCCTCCAGCGCCACGAAGGAGACGGCTGCGGGGCTGCCCTGGTCCATGCCGGCGAAGCGGCGGAACTTGGCGAGCCCCAGCACCGGGTCCAGCCCCGCGAACATGAGCTGCAGCATATCGAGCGGCACGGCCTGCGCCTCCAGCCTCAGGGCCGCCATGCCGCCGGTGGCCAGCGCCGCCATGCGAAAAGGCGGCGGGCAGTCCACCGAAAAATCCCAGGGGGTCGCCAGGGCGACGAAGCCCCGGATGTCCGGCGCCCGCCGGCTGGCCAGGGCCATGGCGAGAGTGCCGCCCATGCAGTAGCCCATCACCACGGGCGGCCCCGCCAGCGCGCGCACCGCATCCAGCGCCGGCTCCAGCCGGTGGATGATGTAGCAGTCGAGATCGAAGCCCCGCTCCTCGGGCCCCGGCGCCTGCCAGTCGACGAGGAACGGCCGGAACCCCGCCTCAGCCAGATACCGAAGAAGGCTCGCCCCCTCCCTCAGGTCCAGGATATAGGCCGGGTTGACCAGCGACGGGATGACCAGGAGGGGCAGGCCCCCGGCCGCCGCTCCCGCAACCGCGCCGTAATCCATGAGCCGTGTCGTCCCCTCGGACCATATGGTGGGCGGGTCGGCGAGCGCCCGGCGGTAAGGGTGGGCGCGGTATTTCTCCACCCCCTCCAGTGCCTGCCCGAGCTGCTCCAGCGCCAGCGCGCCCATGGCTTCGATCGCCGGAGTGTCCAGGGCCTCCACGGCAATATCCTCGTCGGCCACGCTGGGGTGCCAGAGGGGGCTGCCCGCCGCCATCAGGGGCAAAGCGGAGACGCCGGCCACCGTCGCCATGCTCATCAGGCCCAGATGGGCCGGCAGGGGCCGCGGGCCG